>Ga0207711_10002660_pt1 | contig 15795 bp, 34 predicted proteins | sample KBSS34metaG_FD_184401 | JGI IMG/M metagenome (GOLD analysis project Ga0207711, IMG submission 184401) | Switchgrass rhizosphere microbial communities from Kellogg Biological Station, Michigan, USA - KBS S3-4 metaG (SPAdes) (version 2) | ecosystem: Host-associated > Plants > Roots > Rhizosphere...
GAGGCCATTCGGCTAGCAATTGAAGCAGGTCTTTGATGCTCGCTCGGGTCGAAGGACAGCGCGCTCGCTAGTGGCAGGAACGGGTTGGAGGCTACTGCCTCGTAACCGCGGGAATGGGTGAAAAGCGTAGGCTATTGGGAACCCAGCAGGTCCATGAAATTTCGCGCTGCCTCGCGTTCTGGCTCGCTTGCGAATGCGACATCCAAATCGGGCGCCGATCCCAGCGTATGCAGGAGCGCCCAGAGCGCGAAACGCTCACCTCGATCCTTGGTTAGGCCGAGGTCGACTTTCATGCGCTCGATGCCTGCCTCGAGCGCTGCCTGCGGGACTGCTGCTAAATTCGGAGTGCCAAAGTAGCGGGTGATCTGATCATCGAAATTCATCGATTGCATCTGATCCAGTAACAGCCGAGCAGCAAGCCCGTCGGCAACGCAGCAATGTCACAAATGGGTGGAAAGCTGACATCAGGACTAGCTCGGTCCGCGCCCTATTGAGCGCCTTCGAGTTCGATCTCTAATTCTCGCGTTAGCTTTTCGACTTCGATTGGACGGCCATCGAAACGAGCCGGGGTGTTCTGGAACATTTCAATCTTCCAATCCCCATTCGGCTGACGCGAGGCGACCAGGGATTGGACAGCGTTACGTTCGGGCATGAGGGATCTCTTGCCTGGCGGAACCATGCCGGCGACGGCACGCACCAATACGCTCCCGGTCGCGAGCTTGCGAACTGCGCGCACCTTGCCGACGTACGCCGCCGTTGGATGATGAGCAAAAATGGGCTCCAGATGCGCCTTTATCTCGTCTTTGCCATCAGCGGTGCTGCCATCAAAACCGACAATGCTGCCATCGTCAGAAAATAGCCGTGCGTAAGCGGCCGCGTCCCGGTCATTCCATGCCTGGAGAAGCTTCCGGTAAAGCTCAACAGCGGGGTCATCCATTACGGCTTCCTGTGCTTTCTAGATAGGACAGCGAACCCAACAAAAGGGACAGTACAAGCGTCCTCGATTCTTGCCCGACGTTCGGGGACGCGGACACTATTGGGATCGCAACGTGGTAGCTTCACCGCTGTTCCAGTAACGGGCACACCAGACGCCACCGCCCAGCGATGGTGACGTCGGTTGGCTAAGCTGGGCTTTGTACCGTATGCCCGAACCCCTCCCGTCCTCCATTCGTTCAAACATACGAAAAGGAGGATCGATGGCCGAGATGACCCTTGCCGACATAAGCGAGAAGATGCGCGACATTGATTTCGCCATCCTCTCGACCCGCACCGACAACGGTGCGCTCGCGGGGAGGCCCATGAGCAACAACCGCGAGGTCGATTTCGACGGCGACAGCTATTTCTTCACCTGCGAGGATACGCGCATCGTTGCCGACATCCGGCGCGACCCGCAGGTCGGCGTCGCCTATCAATCGAAGTCCGGGATCCTCGGCATGAAGCCGTTTTTCCTGACGGTCGAAGGTCGGGCCAACCTCATCAAGGACAAGGCGAAGTTCGCCGAGCATTGGACCGCGGATCTCGACGCCTGGTTCAAGGACGGGATCGACACCGCGGGCCTGACGCTGATTGAGGTGAATGCCGAAAGACTCCACTATTGGACCGGCTCCGAAGAGGGCGAGCTGACCTTGGCAACTGGGGTTGCGGCCGACCATGGCTAGGTCAGCCAAGGCCTTTGCGAAAGGCGACCGCGTCAAATGGAAAAGCCATGGCGGTGAAGCTCAGGGCAACGTCGTTCGTAAGCAGACCGAAATGACGAGGATCAAAGGCCACCATGTGGTCGCAAGCCAATCCGATCCGCAATTCATCGTCGAAACGGATGCCGGCAAACGCGCCGCCCACAAACCATCGGCTCTGACCAAGGCTGATGACGAGTAGGATGAGGCCAACGCTGGCGATGGCTACCAACGCCGCGCTCGGTCTAAAGCTGCGTGAGCAGTTCGGACGGGGCGGAACAGAAGTCGGCGTGCGCCGCGCCCGCGGCCTCGTCGAACGTTGCGACCTTAGCCCCGCCGACATCAAGTCGATGTACAGCTACTTCGCGCGCCACGCGGTAGATAAGCAAGCCACGCGCCGCCGCTGGGGCTCTAGGACGGATCCGTCGGCAGGCTATATTGCCTGGCTATTGTGGGGTGGCGAAGAGGGCCGGCGCTGGGTCATGAAGCAACGGAAAGAGTTGTCGGGCTAGCCAGCCTGGCTCCTTGCTCGCGTCGGCAAAGCGCCTCGGTTAAGACGACGCATGGTGCGCGATCTTCAGACCCTCATCGATTCACTTGGCGTGCTGCCGATCGCGATGGTGCTGAGCAATCCGCGGCGCCCCGACAACCCCCTCGAAATCGTCAATCCGGCCTTTTGCGCGCTGACCGGCTATTCGGAGCAGGAGATCATCGGCCGTAATTGCCGTTTCCTCACCGGCCGGGCGACCGATCCCGCTTCCAGTGAGCACTTACGCTCATCGATCCGGGACCGCAGGCCCGTCATGGTCGACATCCTCAATTATCGAAGCGACGGCCGAATGTTTCGCAATGGGGTTACCGTCGCACCCCTGTACGGCGCCGACGGCGAAGTGAAATATTTCCTAGGCTCCCAGGTTGATCTTGGCGACGCGCCCAGCTCGATGGGACGGCGGGCCGCGGCCACCGAGCGGGTGTCCCGGCTGCCGCCGCGGCAGCGGCAGGTACTCGAACTGATGGCCCGGGGCCTGCTCAACAAGCAGATCGCGTGGGAACTCAAGCTCAGCGAAAAGACCGTCAAGATGCACCGTGCGCTGCTGCTCAACCGGCTGGACGTTACAACGTCGGCCGAAGCGATCCGCCTCGCGGTCGAAGCGGGAATCTAATACCGCCCTACGGCCGTATTGGCGCAGCGTGCCCGTTCCCGACATTGCCCTGCTTATTGCCGTGCCGTCCGCCCTCGTAGTTGGGCGGGCCGCGCGGGCCGCCAGTCAAGGAGCCCATTCATGCGTGCCATCAGCTTCGTCACCCTGGTCCTGCTCATCGTCGGAGGTCTTAATTGGGGAATGATCGGCGTCGCCGGATTCGACCTCGTCGCCGCGCTGTTCGGCGACATGTCGCCGCTGTCGCGTATCGTCTACGCGCTCGTTGGCGTCTCTGCGCTGTTGCAGATCGTGCTGCTGGCGAAGGGCCAGGAGCGCGGCTGATCTGAGGACAGCCAGCGCGATGAAGCTCCGGTCCTTCAGCTATCGTGACCGCATCGCGCTGGTCACGGTGCCGGGCATTCTCGCCGCCGGTTTTCTCATCGGGCAGGTATCGGACAGCGGCTATGGCAACCCTTGGTTCGATACGCTCGCGAAGCCCGCAGCGATGCCGCCGGGCTGGGTATTCGGCCTGGTCTGGAGCATCCTCTACGCGGTGCTCGGCATTGTCTTGGCGACGCTTTTCGCTTCCGCGCCATCACGGGCCCGTTCGCTGGCGCTGGCGCTATTCCTGGCGCAGCTCGGCTTGAATTTCAGTTGGTCGCCGCTGTTCTTCACGGGGCACCGCATTGGGCCGGCTTTCATCGTTCTCGCGGCCATGATGTCGCTATCGCTCGCTGCGACCGGCGTCATCGCCGGTATCAGCCGCTCTGCCGCGCGACTGATGCTGCCCTATCTTTGCTGGTTAAGCTTCGCTGGCTACCTCAATCTTGAGATTTGGAGGATGAACCCAGCGGGCTGACAGCGGCGTTCCGAACTATCCGGCGCGATCGGCGAGCCTCCTATGTTCCAGGTCATCGAGCGCCTGCGTCCCAAGCCTGGATTTCCCATGAGGTCAACCTATCGGCCGCAATGGGTCGAAAGCGGATGCTCCCGCCTATGTTCGCTTTGGGTGGCAAGCTGACCTGAGCACATGCTCCGCGAGCTGGACGGGGCGAGCGACGCGCTTTGCTCTGATCGCCTAGGTCAATTAAGGAAAACCTTGTGCTTACTGTCCACCATCTTGGCGTTTCACAGTCCGATCGCGTCGTCTGGCTGCTCGAAGAGCTGGGCATTCCCTATAAGCTGGTGTGGCATCGGCGGACGGCCGAAGGCGTGGCGCCTCCCTCGCTACTGGCACTTCATCCTGCGGCCACTGCGCCTATCATCGAAGATGGCGAGCTGGTTCTGAGCGAATCGGAAGCGATCTTGCCCTACATCTGCCATCGCTATGCGGGTGGTCGATTAACAGTAGCGCCAGATGCGCCCAACTATCCCGACTATCTGTACTGGATGGCCCTGAACAATAATCTGCTCGGGCTTTTCTTCGCCAAGCGAGCGGCCACTGAATCAACGCCGCCCCAGCTGATGCAGGTGATCAAGAGGCGCGAGGACGGCTATCTCAAATTCCTCGAGCAAACACTGGCAACGCGGGACTATCTCGCTGGCGACGAATTTACCTGCGCAGACATTTTGAGCATCTTCATGCTTCGTAACCCGGCTTTGTACGCTGGCCGCGAAGCGAGAAATACGCTCGCTTACGTGCAGCGGCTTACCGAACGCCCCGCCTATATCAGGGCGGACGCTATCGCAGGTCCCGCTGCCAATCCACCTGACCCCTAAGGCCCGAACGGGACCGCTGACCGGTGACCGATCCTGGATGGTCGCAATGTCTGCAATGGGTGGAAAGCCGACATAGCCCGAGGTATTGAATTTTCGATGACCTTGAACGAGCTCCGGTCGGCACTCCAGTCCATTCTCCAGGCCGAACAGGATCCTGATGTGGACTGGCCCAAGGTGAGCCGCCTATGCAGCAACACACTTGCTGCTGTTAAGCGCGAGCCGCCCGATTACACTGACGACATTGTCTATGTCTTCCTCGAGGATTCCGAGCTTCGGCAAGAAGATCGGGACTATGCGAGCGTGCAACGCGAAAGGCTGGCGAATTGGCTGGAGGGCTCGGAAATCATCTCTCGCTGACCGCCATTTCCGAAAGTAGGCCCGACCGGCGCCGTTTGTTATCCCTGCGACGCGGAGACGTTAGGGAATGGCACACATCGGGCTGGCCAGCAGCCGGTAAGCTTCTTTTGCACGGCCCAGGAAGTCCGGATACCGCCACATCACACCCTCGAAGACAATTACTCCGGCAAGGTCGATACGAACAACCTGATCTGGATCACGCCCGGCCAATTGGGCCGCCATGCGCGCCAGGATTTCAACGTTAGCTAGTCTTTGTGTCTCGCTCATCGTCGACGACTAGGGGTGGCAGGAAGGCGCGCTTGTCGAAAGGCGCCATCCTTTCGACATTTCGCGTCAATAAATGTCGGACGGCTCGCTGGTGTCGCAGGTTGCGATCACGAAATGTCGGCCAAGGCGCACAAGATCATAAGGACGTGCGGGCAAGTCGTTCGTCGGTGCTGTCTGTGGATTGAAAACGGAACGCCGCGCTGCTCAGCCTTCGTCCCGCTTGGGTAGATCAGGCACGATCCGACGCTGAGCGCTGTCGGCCTCGTCCTGAGGTTTGGCCGATGGGCGAGTTTTCGAAATACGACGCAATTGGTCGAGCGCTAGCTTTTTCGTCATCAAGGCTCCGGAGCGAAAATAACGGCTCGACCTTGGGAAGAAACCCAAGTGCCAAGCCGGGGGCCGAAGTGGATCAGACCCCGCCACGAGAGTAATTGCTACAGTGGAGCCGATCTTCTCCGATCGCGACAACAATTAGCCGGACTGCGCCACGGCCAAAGCCTGCCTGAGGGTGGAAGGCAACGCTGATGGCAGCTTTGGGTGGAAAGCTGGCGTTAGCCGTCGGCGCCGGTCATTTCGCCTGCGTCCCTTCTAAGCAGCCAAGCCCACGCTGCAAACAAGGCTGAGATAGCTCCGAGAGCGGCGCTAATGCCGGGCGCATCTGTCGCAGGTCCCGAGTGAGAGAAGCGCCCAATTGCATAGCCTAGCGCTACGCTGAACGCGGCGATGCGGCTCGCTCTGTCGGACGCGAAATAACCTGCCGCGTAACGCGCTATCGCCCCGATGAAGAGTGTTGACGCGAACGCTAATACAAAGGCGGCGACCGAGTTCATCCTACACCCCGAATCCACCGAGCGAGTGGATTTTCGCCCAGACGCCTAATGTCCGCAATGGGTGGAAAGCTGACATTAGCCGATCGAGCGGACGCGCCTCCTTTCATTGGCGGTAGTCCAGTACGCCAGCCGAATGTTTGGTGGTGCTTCTCGGTGGATAGTTAGTTCAGCGCCTCGCTCTCGCAGGAAGCGCCTTAGGCGAGAGGCATTTTTCCGTCCCCACACGCCGACATACGTCTTCCAGGGCCATCGCCGGTAGACCGCGTGGCCGCTGAACGCCCAGGCGACTTCGCTCTTGGGAATAAACCGTTCCATTCTCGCTCGTTCCGCAACACATACCAGCGTATCGCCATCAGGCGCGAAGTGCGGATCCCGGAAAACATAAACGTCGAGCGCGTCCGCCATGCTGGGATGCTACCGGCGTGATGCTGACGTCTGCAATGGGTGGAAAGCTGCCATTGGCACGTCGGCTCGACCAGTTCGTCCAGACAAGGCTAGCGATACAGACAAATCCCTATATCGGTCGTGGAGGAACCGACTAGGACAGTGGGATCGGTGGTTTTGTCCTAGCGCACCATTGGCTGAGAGACTTTGAAGTGCTCCCGCGTTCATGTGGGAGCCTTTATGTCTACAGATCCGAATTTTTTTAGTGCGCACCGTCAGTCGGCTGACGAAAAGTCCTGCGCAGCGCCGGACGGGATTTACCACACCGGTCTTTCGAGGGTGCTCGAACAATTCGAAGCACTGATCCAGCACCTTGACGCCTTGGCAGCAGGTCATAGTCACGCTGCCTCCCTGCCCGAGGTCACGTCCCGTCTCGACCGCGCCAAATCCCTGGCTTGTCGGGGAGCCGAGATAGTGCGGCGGCAAATCGAAACTAAGCCCGATTAGGATTAAGCACGGCTGGGATGTATAACTGCCCAGCATCCACGTTGCGGATGGGCGCGGAGTAGTGTGCTGGCTTCCTTTCAGGGCAAGGGTCCAACCCAATCGCCGTCCCAAATGTTCTCACGGCAACAACGTGAGGACGTTTCTCGACTCCTGACGAAGATCGACAATGAACTCGCGATGTTGCGTGGGAACGCCCCCGGTGTGGCAGCCGAAACTATTCGCCAACTAGAGCGGATAGTGGCCGAACTGCGCGTCGAGCTGATAGAGCTTTCCAAAGGCCTGATCCTCCAACCTCTGCTAATGGCAGGAATGGGTGGAAAGCTGACATTAGTCGAAGCACCACCGAACATTCGGCTGGCATATTGGACTACCGCGAATGAAAGGAGCCACGTCCGCTCGCTCGCGAGCGTGTCGCCATCCCGGGCGAAGTGGGGATCGCGGAAAACATAAACGTCGAGCGTGTCCACCATGCTGGGATGCTACCGGCGTGATGCTGGCGTCTGCAATGGGTGGAAAGCTGCCACGCCGTCGATGCCCCCAATCGGCCAACACGGGCGGGAGGGCTGAGCCGCACTATATCCCGGCTAAGGGGATCAGGATTTCGTTGCGGCGCAGGAACCCGGGTATGAACGGAGAATTGTAGAACGCGTATTCGGGTTCGCCAACTGCTTGAAGCCTTCGAACCGCGATCCACTCCCTCAGTTCAGACTCGCGTGCGGCAAGTGCCGTATTGCCAGCGCGCCCGCTAAATTGCAGGGCGGCGACGCGCCGCGACGGGATCTCGCTTATGGTTACACCCTCGGCCGGTTCGGGGAGCATCGCGCGGCTGTACTTCGGAGGCATTATGAATCGCGTTCGCCAGCTGTCTCGGCCAGCTTCGTCCTGAATGACTGGAGGGGTCATCGCAATCTTCTCGCGATCTTGAATCACCGGCGCCGTCATGGCGATTCTAGCCCCACCTCGCGATTTGGCGAAGATATAGCCCGCGAGTTCCCGGAAGCCGCGGTTGAGCGCGCCTTCGCGCGATCCATTCTGGATTGTTTCGGCGACCAGCAGTGTAGGGTATTCCCGGATTTCAAAGCGACCATCGGCTAATATGAGGCGGTACTCAGGCTGCTCGGTATTTCGTTCGTACACGTAATAGACAAGCCCGCCCGCGACTCCCACCGCCACAACGCCAATCGCAGCTTTGCCGAGAGCATTCATGATTGTTTTCCTGCGCTGCCCGAGGCGTTGGCCGGGCTTGCCAACCGACCAAGAGAGTCGGTCCCAAAGGTACCGAGTTCGCCGCTCTTCGCTCAAGCCCGGGCCAAGCGTTTCTCGCCCTGAAACAGAGGGACGAACTGCCAGAGCGCCGAGGCTCCGACAAGCGTGTAAACGATCCGGCTCAGTATCGACATTTCGCCGAACAGAGCTGCAACGAGGTCGAAGCCGAACATCCCGACCAGGCCCCAGTTAAGGCCGCCGACGATGAGCAGCAGCAGGGTAATTTTGTTGAATACGTGCATCTTACGACTCCTGATGTTGTGAAGGGGCGCCGGCCGCAGAATAGAGCGAGAGGGCGCGACCGGCGCTGACGCGGGTTTATTTGGGAAGAGAGACCGCGTCGGTTACGTGGATGACGCCGTTCGACGAGGCGAGGTCCGCCTTGGTGACCATTGCCGTTCCTCCGTTAGCGTCGCTGATTGAAACGCCATCGCTCGACAGGCGGGCCTTCAGCACGCCACCCTGCACGGTCGTGAGCGTGGCTTCGCCGCCGCTCGCACGGATCATCCGGACCAGCTCCTTAGACGTCACCTTGCCGGGAACCACGTGATAGGTGAGTACCGCGCGTAGCTGCTCACGATTGGCGGGCTGGAGCAGTGTATCGACAGTGCCTGCCGGGAGCTTCGCAAAGGCTGCGTCGGTTGGCGCAAATACCGTGAAAGGCCCCGGGCCCTTCAGCGTGTCGACCAGGCCCGCGGCCCGGAGCGCCGCAACTAGCGTCTGGTGGTCCTGAGAGCCCATCGCAGACTCGACGACAGTCGGCCTGGCGCTTCCGGCGGTAGCCGTAGCTGCGGGGAGGACCATCAGCGCGCCAGCGGCTGCCAGCGCGCTCAGCTTCATACGGGAAAACATAGTGCAAACTCCTTGTCTCATCGCCTTCTCCGGCGTCGGACTGGAGCTAGGATTGCAGTGCCTGCGGCTCCATACCTCCTTTGGTGTGCATCAGAGGCCCGCTTCCACCGCGATGCGAATGGCATCCGCCGAAGTTTCGACGCCAAGCTGCTCGAGCAGCAGCGAACGATGCATCTTCACTGTTGTCTCGCTGAGCTTTAGCTCCCACGCGATCTGCTTGTTGAGTAGTCCCCGGGCCATCAGCGTCAGGACTTGCATGCGCCGCTCGGGAAGCGTCTTCACCAGCGCAACGGCGCGCGTACGCCGGGCGACGAACTGCGGCTCATGGTCCGGTCCAAGCTCGACCTGAGAGCCAAGAAACCATGTGAGTCCTCCCTCCTCGTCGAACAGCGGCGTAACCAGCACGCCGTTGCGGAAGGGGGTTCCGTCCCGGCGGTAATTTAGGATGTCGACCAGGACCGACTGGCGTGAACGAACGGCTTCACGGATGCGCTCGGTGATCCAGGGCTCGGTCGCTTTCCCTGCAAGGAAGCGGCAGTTGCGGCCAATGATCTCCTCCTCTCGATAGCCCGTCAGTGCGGAGAAAGCCGGATTGACGACCTCAAGCGGATTGTCCGGTCGCCGGGGGTTGGTGATGACCGTCGCAATGGGACTGATGGCAATGCTGTCGAGAAGCTGCTCGTGCTCCATGCCTTCGTTTTAGCCAGTCAACAGCGAGGTGACGAGAGCGGAAGGCACTCGCCCGCCCCTAGCGTATACGGTCTGCCGTCGGTGTCCGAATGGATCACTTGTACCCCGCTTGGGCGCAATGCAGCCTAAGCGCTAATGTCTGCTTTGGGTCGAAAGCGGACGCTACGCTAAAGGCAGCTTTGGGTGGAAAGCTGACATTGCGCTACGTCAGCCAGTCATCGCTCATGGATCACGGTTTCAAGCTCAGGCCGGGGCAGCACGGGTGGCGAGCGCTCCACAGGCGTCAGCCAATCACGCCAGATTGTGAAAGTGCGGAAACGCGGCAGGCGTATGCGACATTGAAGCTCCATCGGGACACGAATTGTTCCGCTGCTCCAATGGTCGAAGAGCGCCCCGCATTCCGCGTCTCGATACTTTAGCCATGACTGCTGAGCTTGAGTGAACTCGCCAAAGCTCTCCTTGTCGATGAGCTTCTTCGCAGTCTGGAAGTAGCGATCCAGAATGACCTCGCTCTCCTTGAGACGAGCGACGAGGCAATCGTTGACGGGGATGGGAGATGTATCGACACACGGAGCGCTGTTCAGTGCCGCTGCCAGAACCAAGAAACTCAACATCCAATCAAAATGAACGGGGACGGTAATGTCTGCAATGGGTGGAAAGTTGACATTGGCTCTCAGTATGGGCGGCCAGGATTATAGACACCCTTGATTGCCGCTCTGAGTGTCTCGCAGGCGGGTCCACCGTAATAGTTCGATGCCGAAATCTGATAGTGGCCATCGGGATGACGGAAGTAGCCCAGCGTCCGGACACCGGCGAACAACGATACTTTGAATTGCACGTACCAGACGTTCTTGATGAGCACCGCCTGCACAAACCGGCTCGTCGGATATTTGCTCTCGACAGCTGATGGCGTGTCCGTTTGCAGGAGCGGCGAAGTCCTCTCGCCCATATCCTTGTAGTTACGGAGCAAGTCTTCGCGGATATCCGGCGGCAATTGAGATAGGCGATGGATGACCGCTTCCGCCGGAACGTCAGGACAAGCTGGCATCCTTGCGCCAGCCATCCCTGCAACTTGCAAAGTGAATAGCAGCGGTCCGATCACACCACCCTTCCTCTGAGCCTTATCGCGAGAAGATGTGAACGACCGTCACAATGTCTGCAACGGGTGGAACGCAGACATTAGCGAACGACGCTTCGCGTGACGTGTGCTAACGACGGATCCGGGACTCGGAACACCTTCCAAATCTTGAAAAACCGGGTCCCCAACGAACGGCTCGGTCGACCTTTTCCGAGCCGTTTGTGTCTCTCGCCCGGAACAGGTCTAGGTGGAAAGCGGACGTTATGCGGGCGCGCCTTCTCTGACAGCTTCCCTCAATTGCGAGCGGAGCTCTGAACTGTCCTCGTGTCCATGCACCTGAATCGCATGGTGAGCTGCAGCATCGATGAGTTCATCCTCGCTGTCCGCTGAGATTGCGACCGTGCAATTGGATTCACTGGGGAACTCCCGGCAGTCGATATATTTGCGACTCATGTCAGCCTCCGGAGATGGCGCGCTCTTATGCTCTTGTTGCCGCTTCACTGCTACGGCCACTGAGCTGACCGGAATGTCTGCAATGGGTGGAAAGCGGACATTAGCCCGTATAGCCTTCAGGGATGTTTATCGCCCTGGCAGTGGCCGCTTCCGCTCTCTCCTGTAACGTTGAGCAGGCGCATTATACGCTCCGCACAGCTCCTGACATCACAGCCACATTTCGAGCTCTAAAACCGAGGGCCGGTTCGGTCGGCGCGGATGATTGGCCGAGCCATTTAGCCCTGAGCATCCATTTGGCGAAGACTAACCGAACGTACTGGTTTCTTCCGGAACCGGATGGGACGGCACACCTGCAACACTTCGCGTCAACTACCGACGTGACCGCTCCGGACTGGAAACCACCAAGTTCCGACGGGGGGCCGAGGCCTTTGGGCGAGATCGACTACGTGGCAACGGATGCCAATTACAAAGTCATAGATGCTGTCCCCCGCCTTGGTGAATTGGCGCCAGCGCATGTTCTATTCGCGGACCTGGGGGAGGCGCTCTGGTATCGGACGCCGTGGGACCGGCGCGATGGCGCACCTAAGCAGTTCTTCGACTTGGCGGCTTGTAAGACGAACCCGTAATCGCGGCTTGGGTCGAAACCGTAGCGGCAAGAGTGGGTGGAAAGCTGCCATTATGATAGCCGCCGAGACGACGCGAGACGACCTAGTCTCGGGCTTTGAAGGCAGCATCTACCGCACCCAGCGCAGCGTTGAGATCGGCAATCATCGCTTTGATGTGCGACTTGGTTTCTGCGGCCGTCTTAAAGCTCGGTGAGATCGCCATGAAGCTTTGACCATCAGCATGATGATGGGTGCGGTGATAGGCGACGGAAACGTAGGCGATGCGCTCGCCCGCTTGCTCGTCAGTCAAGACCCAGAACTGGTCCAGCGGCTTCTTTGACATGGGGTGTACGATAGCGAAGGCGCGAATGGCAGCAATGGGTGGAAAGCTGACGTAAGCCACGATAGCCTGGCCATGTGAATGGGGTCTCTTCACTCGGCAAATATGGGCGACTGATTGTCGCAGTATTGCTCGCGCTTCAGCTGTCGTTGCTGTGGCTGAGTTTAGGCCCGCTCGACCGAGTTTCCGTTTTTTGTACCGGGCCGCGTTCAAGCGCGATTGCCGGAGTATTCGGCGGCCTTCACCTCCTGTTCCTTGGGCTTGGCGTTCTTGGTATCGTTTCACTGCGCTTTGCGCGGCTTCGGCTATTCTACGCGGTGCTGCTCATCTTGGGGGTGACAGCGTTGCCGATACAGGCCAAGCTCGTTTCAGATGGTCAACTTCGCTGTGACGGCCCGTAAAGCTAATGTCTGCAATGGGTGGAAAGCTGACATTCCGGAACGACGTTAATATTGCGGGCCGCGTCCGGCGCGGACGAACAACCAGAATAGCAGCGCGGTCATGGCCATGCCCCACAAGCTCATGAGCACGCGTCTCGCACGATAGTCTCTGATCGTCTGCACAAGGCAGTAGGCTATGAGCGGCAGCAGGATCAGCAGAGCAATAAAGCCCATGGCGCTAGTTTACCTTCAGTTCTTTAAAAGCGACCGGTTGTAGCCATCTCGACATTGGGGCGTGGCAGCACAGGTGGCGTAATGTCGGGATAGGTAAGCCAGCTCCGCCAAAGGCTGTACGTGCGGAGCCTCGTGAGCCGAATGCGACATTCAAAGTACATCGTTCCTCTGATCGTGCCTCCGCTCCATCGGTCGTAGACAGTCGAGCACTCAGCGTCACGGTAGGCCAACCAAGACCGCTCCGCGCGAACGATCCCTTGAGCAACCTTGCTGCCGTCCTCACTCGTCACGTGCATCACTGCCGCGCGATAATAGCGGTTCAGTTCCGCATCACTCTTGGTGAGCGCAGCAGCGAGGCAAGTCTCCACTTCCAGCGTAGTTTGGCCGGAGCACTCAGGGGCCATCGGTGCGGCGGCGGCCAGCGTCAAAACAAGTGTCCACATTCAATTAGAATGAGCGAGCGCCCTAATGTCTGCAATGGGTCGAAAGCAGCCCTTCCCCAAGGGCAGGAATGGGTGGAAAGCTGCCATTGCAGCAGAACCCCAATGAAGGCAGCTTGGCGGGATGAAGCACCCCGAAGCGCAGTTTGTAGTCGAGGTAACCTCGGCTGACGAGATTGTCTGCCGAGCGCCAAAGCAGGCGGAGCAGCGCATCAGCATGGCTGACCTTGGGGCCGTTTATGTTGAGACAAATGACAGTGGCCCTTGGGGGGCAGACGTTTGGTGGCTGCTCAACGACAAGAGCGGACAGACAAAGGTGGCATTTCCACAGATGGCAACCGGTGAGGAGGCCGCGCTTCGACGCTTGCGGTTGCTCCCCGGGTTTGAAGTTCGGGGAATGAACTCAACCGCCAACGGGCGGTTCATGTGCTGGCCCACCCTGGCGCCGTGAATGGCAGCTTTGGGTGGAAAGCTGCCGTTAGCTCCGTTCCATCTCGGTCAGCAGTTTGCTCGAGATTTCACGCACCTCGTCGGTGTCATAGTTGATCGGCCACGCGACATCCCATCGAACTCCAGTCATCAATTCTTGCCACGTCTCAAACTCGCTTACACGCAGCACAGAACCGATAATGCTATGGTTTGTGGGCGCGTAAGCGAGGTCGTCCCGTAGGAACTCGACTAGCGCTTCCAAGTCATCATCGCTGGTCAGCGCCTCGGCCAATCTCGCGTGCAGTTCACGGCGGGTGCCCGACGCTGTGAAGGTCTCGCTCATCATGCCACGATGTCAGCGCTACCGAATGTCTGCAATGGGTGGAAAGCTGACATTTAAGAGCGCTCGAAACGCCCACGCCGGTAAGTCCACCGCACTGGTTTCGCGGACGTGCTTGTTTCGCGTCCCTCCGCATCCGTCGGGCGCATGAATGTGACCACGGAAATGACCGGGTTTGTAATTAGCGACGGTGCGGCGCGACTGCCGGTTTCAAACACCTTCGCAACCCCAGCAGGCGTTACCTTCCAAACGCGAACAGCGTAGCAGCAGCCGGTGCCCCAGGTTGAATAGATGAGGCCATCGCGATCCAAATCGACCAAGCGCATCGGCGTGTCACCGATTGGCACTGCGTAGTGTAAGGGTCGAGCGCATCGCCTGACGCAATCCACCTTCAATCGATAGCCCGCGCTTTCGTTGGGAACGACTTGCACAACCGCTTTTGAACCGTCGCCCAGGCCAACATGCAGGGACGCAGGAATGTCTTGTGTAGCAATTAGGGCAGCCAGCATCATCGCGTCAGCTTACCGGCGCGCCTTATGTCTGCAATGGGTGGAAAGCTGCCGCAACTCGGTTATCCTCTTCAGGTGACATTCGCTCGTAAGATACTTCTGCACTCTCCCGTTTCCGACGAGCGCCTGCTCGAGCCATTCGTCGAGCAATGCCTTGAAGACCAGGTATCGATTATCGCGGTGTTCGGAGAGGGCAGTCGACGGCTGGAAGACATCATCGACGAAATCGTTGTTGGAGATGGGTCTCAACCCGATCGGTTCGTTTGCACGACCTCACATCCGAACGAACCGTTCGATGATGTTCTGAACATGCTCAACCATTGGGAGCTTGAACGCAAGGACCCAGTTCAGGAGGTCCGGCTGTAGGCGGCAGGAATGGGTGGAAAGCTGACGTTAGCAAAACCAGCGAAGACCGCACCTGAAGACCGCACCGTCGCTAAGGTAGAACAGCACGTAATAGACGACGAAGGCACATGCACCGACCGTCACAAGCACGGTTCGCCTAGGGTCGATGCTGCGGCGCGGGATCAGTTTGAAAAGCAGGATCGGAAACACAATCGCCGCGAGCCAATGCACAGTGGGCGACGGATTTTCCGCGTCCCAAAGTGCAAGCCCGAAGGTAAGGCCGGTCCAGCCGATCACAAGCGCGTGGAGTGCTGCCGCGAGAAACAGTAGCCGCAACAGAGTACGAAGCGTGATGTCCAGCGTTCTAGCCACGACGCACCCTAGGCTGAGGCAGCTAATGTCCACAATGGGTGGAAAGCTGACATTTGACGTGCGAGTAACCTGCAGTTCCTTCCACAGGAGATGACCTTGTTTGGCGGTATGGTGCTCTTGCTCGCTTCCGGTGCCTTAGCGGCTTTCATGCTGAACCGAGTTTATGTCGGCCTCAGATACAAGGAATTGAATGTGCGAGGCTGGGTGTACTCTCAGGAAGGTACACCTGCGAAATACTGGTTCACCATCATCATGGCGGGTCTAGGGCTGGCCTTCAGTGTGTTGCTGCTCGTAGCGGCCGTTAGCGGGCTGACAGGCGCCTTAGATTGAGTGGCAGGAATGGGTCGAAAGCTGCCGTCAGGCTAATGTCTGCAATGGGTGGAAAGCGGACACAAACGTGGTTCGGGAGTCATACTGATATGAGATGAGCGCTTCGCCAGTCATGGCCCGCGAAGCGAGGTTATGATGGCACAGAGGGCAATCATTTTCGTCGGGTTGGCCGCAATAGCTGGCGCCTCGTTCGCCAGTGACCACTCACATTATTGGTCCTATTTCGGCAAGACCGGGCCCGCTCATTGGGCCG
>Ga0207711_10002664_pt1 | contig 15787 bp, 16 predicted proteins | sample KBSS34metaG_FD_184401 | JGI IMG/M metagenome (GOLD analysis project Ga0207711, IMG submission 184401) | Switchgrass rhizosphere microbial communities from Kellogg Biological Station, Michigan, USA - KBS S3-4 metaG (SPAdes) (version 2) | ecosystem: Host-associated > Plants > Roots > Rhizosphere...
TCGCGGCGGTCCATCTTCCCCTCCTCATTCCCTTTGCGGCGCAGAACGATAGGGGAGGCCAGTTGGCCCGCAAGCTCTTTCGTCGAAAGAAGCCCTACGCTTGCAGACGATATTGCTTCAGCAGGTCGTACAAGGTCGGCCGACTGATCCCGAGCAGCTTTGCGGCGCCCGAAATATTGTTGTCGGTGCGGCTCATCGCTTGGCGGATTGCCTTGCGATCCGCGATCTCGCGGGCAGCGCGGAGGTTGATCAGCGCCTCTTCCGCCTCGGTCGACGGGAGGTCGAGGTCGCGGGTTCCGATAGTCCGGCCGTCGGTCATGATGACCGCGCGCTTGATCCGGTTCTCAAGTTCGCGGACGTTTCCGGGCCATGGATAGGCGTCGATCGCGGCCAGCGCCTCGGCGGACAGTGACTGCACCGTCGGATTCAGTTCGCGGCTGAAGCGATTGACGAAATGGCGCGCGAGGAGAACCGCATCGCCTGAACGCTCGGCAAGCGAGGGGATCTTCACCACGATCTCTGCGAGGCGATAGTAAAGGTCCTCGCGGAACCGCCCCTCGGCGATCATGGCTTCGAGATCCTGATGCGTCGCGCAGATGATGCGTGTGTCGACGGAAATGGGTTGCCGGCCGCCGATCCGCTCGATCACCCGTTCCTGCAGGAAACGCAGCAGCTTGACCTGCAGCGGCAGCGGAATGTCGCCGACCTCGTCGAGGAACAGAGTTCCGCCCTCGGCCAGTTCGATCTTGCCAACGTTAGACTTTACCGCGCCGGTGAAAGCGCCGCGCTCGTAGCCGAACAACTCGGCTTCGAGCAGGTTCTCCGGGATCGCGGCGCAGTTGATTGCGACGAATGCCCCCTTGCGGCCGCTCTTCTGGTGCACTGCCTGGGCGAGCAGCTCCTTGCCTGTGCCGCTGGCGCCCAGCAACATCACGGATACGTCGGCCGTGGCCACGCGCTCGATGGTTCGCGCCACCGTCAGCATCTCGGGCGCGGCGGAGACGATCGCACCTAAAACGGCAGTACCCGCGCCGCTTTCGAGACGGCGGTTCTCGGTCTCGATACCGTGGAGGTGAAAAGCGCGGGCGACGATCATACCCAACTCGTCGATGTCGACGGGCTTCTTGTAGAAATCGTAGGCGCCGAGCGCGACGGCCCGAAGCGCGCTCTCGTGCGCGCCATGCCCTGTTGCGACGACGACCTTGGTGTCGGGCTTCAGGCGCAAAATCTCTTCAAGCGTAGCGAAGCCTTCCGTCGTTCCGTCCGGGTCAGGAGGTAGGCCCAAGTCGAGCGTGACGACGGCAGGCTCATGCGTCCGAAGTGCCTCGATAGCGCTCTCACGGTTTCCGGCACAGATGACGTGATAGCCTTCGTAGGCCCATTTCAATTGCTTCTGCAGGCCCTCGTCATCTTCGACGACCAGCAGTACCGGGAGAAGGGTTTTGTCGGTCATGCCTGTTTCCGTTCGAGTTCGCTGGCCGGCTCGGCGACCGGCAGCATGATGGTGAAAGTGGTTCCGCGTCCCGGTTGGCTGTCGACGCTCAAGCGCCCGCCCATGGCAGTGACCAGCGAGCGGGCCTCGAATGCGCCGATTCCGAAACCGCCCGGCTTGCTCGAAGCGAACGGTTGGAACAGCCTGTTGCGGACGAAGTCGGAATCCATGCCGACGCCCTTGTCGGAGATGGCGATGGTTACCGTTTCGTCCTTCGCGTCGACGCGGACGGTCACCGGCAGCGCAGGTGAGCAGGCCTCCACGGCGTTTTGCAACAAGTGCGTTAGAGCTTGCTCGAGCGCGGTAGCATCGAACATCGCCCAAAGGCTGGTGTCACCGAGCAGGCGGATGTCGTGATCGCCCCGGCGCGCGGCGATGGCTGCTGTGAGCACCGGCCGAAGCGGCTCGGGCCCCAGTCTCTGGACCCGGGCCGGCGAGTGCGGCGCAAGACGGGCGAGGAGCTCGTTCATCTTCCCGACCGAGCCCTGCAGCGTCGCCACCATGTCGGCGCGAAACTCCGGATTGTCGGCGTGGCGCTCGGCGTTGCGTGAGAGCAGCGAGAGTTGGCTCACAAGGTTCTTCACGTCATGCAGGATGAAGGCGAAGCGGCGGTTGAACTCCTCGAACCGGCGCGCGTCAGCAAGCGCTTCCTGGCTGAACGATTCCGCGAGCGAGCTCGCAGCCTGGCGACCTGCAGTACGAAGCAGATCGAAGTCCTCCCAATCGAGCGGCCGGCGATATTCGGGACCGGCAATGACAACCAGCCCGATCAGGCGGTCGTGATGGATTAGCGGCACGCCCGCCCAAGCATCGCTCTCGTCGCTCAGCCATTCGGGAATCGGAACCCGACGGTCGCTCTCGCCGAGCATTCCCCGCCGATAGGAATCGAGGTCGAGGATACGCCCGTTCTGCTCGATCGCATCCCAGAAACCGCGCGATTGATCCGCATCGCAAGGCGGCGGCGTTGAGCCAATCCAGTTCCACGATGCGGCAACATTAAGCCCGCTGGTCGTGTCGGGCACAAGAAGCAGGCCGCCGGGCGCGTCGAGGATGTCGGCGAACGCTTTGATCAGCCGCTCGCCGATCGGCAGAGCGTCACCATCGGACTTGCCGACTGTGTCGGCAAAGCGAAGCCACTCGCCCCGATAGTCGTAGCGGTGCTCGAATAGATGCTTGGCGATCTTCACCTTTGCCCAGCCCCGGGCCCATTGTGACAGCGCTAGGACCGCGATTGCGACGATCATGCCGCTCAGAGCGATCGCGGTCACCATCGCCGCCCAATCCCACTGGCTGCGTCGCAGAGCGATCGCGACCAGCGCCATGATCGCGAAATAAGAGCAGATCCCGAGCAGTGAGAGCGACTGGAAGGTGGCCGCGCGCGAAAGTCTGATGCGCAGCGTGTCGCGTCCCGGCTCGTTAAGCAGGAACAAAGGTGCGGCGAATGCCATGAACGCACCTCGCCAATCGAACAGCTGTGCTGCGCCCGGAGCGCCAAGATAGGCGAGCGTATAGAGATTGAGATCGTAGCCCCACATGAGCGTAAGGCCGAGCATGGGGCCGCGGATCGCGACGCGGCTTTTGGGCGTCGCCTGTCCGTACAGGTTGTGAACCAGCACCAGCGCGCCTGAGCACATGGTGATGCGCAAGAGCCTTTCGGTCATCATGACGTCCTGCGCCAGATCGGGCCCGATCGGCGCGAGAAGCATCAGAAGATTCAGCGTGAACTGCGTGCCGATCACGAGGGCGACGGCGCTGAACACAAGGCGAAGGCCCGATCGCGCTTCGTCCTTGATGTCGCTCCACATGGCATGGAGCATCACCAGCCAGGCGAGGTTGCGAAGCGTCTCCGCGGGCATAGTGAAGGGATCGACCGGTCCGCGCATCGCGCTCACCGATGCCCAGACTGCGGTGGCGAAATAGCCGGCGAGAAGCAGCCGGGCGGTGCCTTCGACCCGGCCGCGCAGCCCCCACAGGATGACCGAGCCGAACAGGCACGCGGCCAGAGCATAGCTCCAGAATGAGACGAGCGAACTCATCGCGACAATGTCAAATCGACCGACATGGTCGCAGGGTGTCGCTAAATTTTACAAACAAGTGGTGAACGGCTTGCGCGAATTGCCAAGCCGGCGCAGCACCAAAGAGCAGCGCGCAGGAGGCGGGAATTGGTCGAGAAGCGCCAAATTGGCGACAGTGGAATCGAGATCGCGCCGCTCGCGCTCGGCGGCAACGTATTCGGCTGGACCGCCGATGAAGCTTCCAGCTTCGCGATCCTAGACGTCTTTGTTGACGCCGGCGGGACGATGATCGACACGGCGGACGTCTATTCAGCCTGGGTACCCGGCAATCGCGGCGGCGAAAGCGAAACGGTGATTGGCCGTTGGCTCAAGCGCGATCCCGCGAAGCGCGACAAAGTGGTGATCGCAACAAAGGTCGGTTTCCTGGCCGGGCTCGCGCCCGATACGATCGGCCCTGCATGCGACGCGTCGCTTCAGCGGTTGGGCGTCGAAACGATTGACGTCTATTACCAGCACAAGGACGATGAAAGCGTTCCGCTGGCCGACAGTTTGGCCGCATTCGATCGGCTCGTCGCGGCGGGAAAGGTCCGCGCGATCGGCCTATCGCAATTCAGCGCGGCGAGGCTGGGTCAGGCGATGGAGACGGTCGCTGAGAACGGCCTTCACAAGCCCTGCTGCCTGCAGACCTGGTACAACCTCGTCGAACGTGAAAAGCTCGAGGGCGAATTGCGCGAGACCGCCCTCGCGCACGATCTCGGCATCTTCCCTTTCTACAGCCTCGCCAACGGCTTCCTCACCGGGAAATATCGCGACAAGGACGATCTGGACAAAAGCCCGCGCGGCCAACGCAATGTGGAATATCTCAAAGGGCGCGGCCGGCGCGTGCTCGACGTCCTCGACTCTGTTTCTGGCGAAACTGGCGCGGCGCTGGCAACCGTCGCCTTGGCCTGGACGATGGCCCAGCCCGGGATCACCGCCGCACTGGCGAGCGCGACCAGCATCGATCAACTCAGCCAACTGACCGCGGCAATGCATCTTAAACTGACGGAGGAGCAGGTCGCGCGCCTCGACGAGGCTAGCGCTGAGGCGGTGCCGGCTTAGCCTTTCTTCAGGACGTCGAGCGCAGCGACCGTCAGCGCCTCGACCGCGGTCGAGATTACCGCGTCGGCGTCGGGTGCCCACAAGGGGCTGTGGAGCGAGGGTAGCTTCGACTCGTCGCCACCAGCGGCTTCCCATTTTTCCTTGGGTGTTCCGCCGACCCAGAAGATCACCGCCTGTTTGCTTTTGTCGGCCTGCCAGAATTGGCTGAAGTCCTCGCTTGCCATGATCGGCTTGGTTTCGACCACGCGTTCGTGGCCAAAGTGGTTGCTGAACAGACTGCGCAGGCGGTCCGAGAATTCGGCCGTGTTGAAGGTCGAGGGCGCTGCCTCGGAGATCGTCACTTCGGGCATTTTGTCTTCGGGTAGCCCGGCGGCAATAGCCTCGCCGCGCGCGACACGGCGGATTCCCTCGATCAGCTTCTTCTGAACTTCGAGCGGATAGCTGCGCACCGTCAGCTGGAGTTTCGCTTCATCCGAGATAATGTTGTTCTTGGTGCCGGCATGAAAACTGCCCACGGTCACGACCGCCGGATCGAACGGATTGTTCTCACGGCTGACCAAGGTCTGCAGCGCGAGCACGATGCGCGACGCGAGGACGATCGGATCCTTGGTCGTCTGGGGATAGGCGCCGTGACCGCCGACGCCATGGACGGTGATGTTGACGCTATCGACGCTGGCCAGCGCGTAGCCGGGCGTGATTCCGATCTGTCCCGCGGGCAGCGATGCTGCATCGTGAAAGGCGAGAATGTAATCGGGCTTGGGGAAACGAGTGTAGAGCCCGTCGTCGAGCATCGCCTTGGCGCCTTCGACGGTTTCCTCGCCCGGCTGAAGGACCATCACGATCGTTCCCGACCACTGGTCCTTCATCGCCGCCAGCCGCCGCGCGGCACCGAGCCAGGAGGCTACATGGGTGTCGTGGCCGCAGGCATGCATTACGCCGGTCTCCACTCCGGATCGTGAAACACCACGCACCTTGGAGGCGAACGGCAGGCCGGTTTGCTCTGTGACTGGGAGGGCATCCATGTCGGCGCGAAGCAGCAACACAGGGCCAGGCCCGTTCTTCATTACGGCGACGACCCCGGTCTTGCCGACATGCTCCGTCACCTGGAAACCTAGCTTGCGAATTTCGGCCGAAAGCTTTGCCGGCGTCCGAACCTCCTGCATTGATAGCTCGGGATTCGCATGGAGATCCCGATAAAGGGTCAGCAATTGCGGCATGTCGGCGCGGATGGCGTCGGACAGAGTCTCTGAGGAAGCAGTCGTGGTCATGGTCATGGCGGCAGCAGCGGCGACCAATAGCAGGCTATTCATCAACGCGCTCCTGCGGTTGAGGGAACTAAATCCATCACGTCGAGCCGAGACTCGAAGTGAGGCGAGGGCATAACCAATCGCCATCGGTTCGGACCGATGCGTTCGATGAAGCCGGCGACGTCTCGCATTTCGTCTTCGCCATATTGCATCGCGCGCTCTTCGTCGCCGAGAACGAGCGTGCCGAGCAGCACCTGGTGCATCGCATCGTTCGGAAAGATCAGGCCCACAAGGCGCTGCGAACCACTGGTCTTGGTGAGTTGCAGGAGCCCGTGTTCCGCGCGGATCACGCAGTTGAATTGCGGATAAGCGACGAAATCCAGCATGCCTTCGGACTTGGCGCCGAGCTTGATGACCCGACAGCGATAGGCACCGTCTGGGATCGGCGGCGGACCCAGCGCCGCGTCCGGGTCGAGCAGCGCACCCTCGCGGTCGATCTCCTCTCCGTGACCAGTTTTCCTCGCCGCCTCCAGCGCTGCAACGAAGCTGCTACGCCAATCGTGCAGCCGCTGTTCGTCATTCGCGGTCGCCGCCTCCCGCCACGCAGTCGTCCACCGCGGGATCATCGCCGAAGGCTGCTCGATCACGCTGCAGGCCGACAGCAGGAGAGGAAGAATGAGTTTCTTCACGTCATTGCGAGCGTAGCGGAGCAATCCAACGGCGCAACCAGATTGCCGCTGGAAAATGCACCTCGAGATGCCTACCTCACGCGGCCGTCCAGCCGCCGTCCATGCTCAGATTTGCGCCGGTGATCGAGGCGGCCTCGTCACGACACAGGAACACGGCAAGCGCCGCGACCTCCTCGGGCGCCACGAAACGTTTGGTCGGCTGGGCGGCGAGCAGCACGTCGTTGATCACCTGCTCACGGGTAAGGCCTCGCGTCTTCATCGTGTCCGGGATCTGCCGCTCGACAAGGGGCGTCCAGACATAGCCGGGTGAAATGCAGTTCGCCGTAATTCCGTCGCGAGCTACCTCGAGCGCCACGGTCTTGGTGAAGCCCGCGATTCCATGCTTGGCCGCGACATAGGCCGACTTGTTGGGCGAAGCGACGAGACTGTGCGCGCTCGCCGTGTTGATGATCCGTCCCCAGCCTTTTTCCTTCATGGGCGGAAGCGCAAGGCGCATCGTGTGGAATGCGGCCGACAGGTTGATCGCAATGATTGCGTCCCATTTGGCGGGCGGGAACTTCTCCACCGGCGAGACATGTTGGATGCCGGCATTGTTGACCAGAACATCCGGCGCGCCGAGATCCGCCGCGCAGCGGCGCATCATTGCCTCGATCGCGGCGGGGTCCGACAGGTCGGCGCCGTCGTGGACCGCGCCGAGTTCGCCACAGATGCCCTCGATCTCGCCCGCGTCGCCGAAGCCGTTGATCATGAGCTTTGCGCCCTCGACTGCCAGTGCCCGCGCGATCGCCAGGCCGATACCCGAGGTCGAGCCCGTCACCAGGGCAACTCTGTCTTTGAGAATCATAGTGCGCCGCAATGACGGTTGCGCATGCAATTGCAACCGTAACGGTCTCGAAGCATTGGGCGACAAGCAGGAGGAACACGGATGCGCCTGGGCGACGAACCGGAAAGCAGCAATTTCGAGGACCGCACCGGCCAGAGCGGCGGCCTAGGCTTCGGCGGCGGGGGCGGCAATGCTCTCGGTTGCCTGCTCCCGCTCGTCGCGAGCCGGTTTGGGATTGTCGGCGTGGTCGTCCTGTTGCTCGGCTATTGCGCGGTAACCCAGCTAGGGGGTGGCGGGGGCGGCATTCTGCCAGGCGGCTCGACTACGAGCACTCCGTCCGGGCAATCGACTCTCGACCCCAACACAGAGCATTTCCTCAAGCGCGTGCTCGGTTCGACCGAGCAGACCTGGGGCGAAATCTTCCAGAAATCGGGCGAACGCTATACGCCGACGACCCTCGTCGCCTATTCGAACTACAACCAGTCGGGATGCGGCGCTGCGCAATCGGCGATGGGGCCGTTTTACTGCCCGACCGACAAGAAGATCTATCTCGACCCGAGTTTCTTCAACGAGCTGTCGCAGCGTTTCGGCGCGCCGGGCGATTTCGCCATGGCCTATGTCGTGGCGCACGAGGTGGGGCATCACATCCAGGACCTCGAGGGCACGCTCGACCAGGCGCACAGCCTGCAAGCGCGGGCCAGCGAGACTGAAGGCAATGCGATCCAGGTCAAGGTCGAGCTGCAGGCCGACTGCTATGCGGGCGTGTGGGCGTCAAACGCCCGCGATGCGCAAGGCTCGATCCTCGAGCCGGGTGATGTCCAGGAAGGCATGCGCGCGGCCGAGGCGATCGGCGACGATACCCTGCAAAAGCAGATGCAGGGGGCCGTCGTTCCCGACAGTTTCACGCACGGCACCTCGGCGCAGCGCATGGCGGCGCTGCAGACGGGGCTCAAGAGCGCTGACCCCGCGGCCTGCAAGTTCTAGAGCTTAACCAGCATCTTTCCGATATTCTCGCCTTTGAATAGGCCGAGGAAACCGTCGGGCATCGCCTCGAGACCCTCAACGATGGTTTCACGCGATGTGACGGCTTCACCCGCCACCAGTGGCGCCATTTGCTGGAAGAACTCGCCCATACGGCCGAGGTAGTCGGTGATCAGAAAGCCCTGCAGTCGGACGCGTGCGGCGATGATGCGCATGGCGAAGCGGAAGCTCGGCGGTTTCGGGTCGTTGTAGCCAGCGATCATCCCGCAGATCGCGAAACGCGCGTGATTGCGGGCGCTCGCGAGTGCGGCATCGAGGTGATCGCCGCCGACATTGTCGAAATACACGTTGATGCCCTCGGGCGCCGCCTCGGCCAGGCTCTTGTGGATCGGACGCGCCTTGTAGTCGATGACCTGATCGGCGCCGAGCGAGCGGACATAATCGCATTTCTCGCTGCCGCCGGCCGAGGCGATCACCGTCATGCCCTTAGCCTTGGCGATCTGGACGACTGCGGAGCCTACCGCGCCGGCCGCCGCGGACACAAATATGACATCGCCTGCCTTGGCCGAGGCTACGTCGAGTAGACCGAACCAGGCCGTCGCTCCTGGGACGCCAAGCACGCCAAGAAACCGCTGTGGCTCGACACCGAGACTCGGAAGCTTGTTAGCGCCGCGCGCCGCAATTGCTGCCTCGTCGCGCCATCCCGCCATATGCTGGACGAGGTCGCCAGGCGCGAAGCCGTCTGCTTTGCTTTCGACGACCTCGCCGATGGCTCCGCCCTCCATTGGTTCCCCGAGCTGAAACGGCGGGACGTAGCTCTTCACGTCATTCATGCGCCCGCGCATGTACGGATCGACCGAAAGCCAGCGGTTTCGAAGTCGGATCATGCCATCCTCGAGCGGCGGGAGCGTAACCTCTTTGAGCTCGAAGTTTTCGGCGGTCGGCAGGCCCTTTGGACGGCTCTTCAGGTGCCAGGCGCGCGGCATTTGGGTTTCCCTTCCGGAATCATCCTAGGCTTCTCGCGCTGCGCGCAAAAGGCCCGGCCGGGAAGGGGACGGCCCGGCCGGGCCTGCGGGCCTCCTTCAAGCGGGAGGCCAATCGTCTATCGTCAGCTTAGCGATAAGTACCCTCGAAGCTGCGATCGAGCATTCGTGGGCCCATCTCGCCCTGGTCGTCGCGCTCGAACAACGCTCGGTTGCGGGTCTCGTCGCGCCACCGCTGCCGCGCCTCCTCGGCCGAGCATTCGAGGACCACTCGGTCACCATCGAGCCCTTCGATGTCGGAGCAACTCAGCGAATGGTGGGCGCCGCCGCCTTCCGGGTCGGACTTGGTGAGGATGATGCGATCGGAAACGGCGCGATCGACCGTGCCGACATGCTCGTCGTCATTGCCGATAACTTCCATATGCTCGCGGACCTGCCCGAGGAGTGCGCGCTTCTGCTTTCGGCGGCTACGCCACTGTCCGAAGTCTTCTTCGAACCGCGCCTGGTTCTCGCGGCGATAGTCGTCGTAGTCCCGGTCGAGCTCGTCCATCTGGCGTTTGCGCCAGGAATGATAGTGCGGGTCCATCGACGGCGATCGCGGCGTATCGCCTTCATCGCGGATGCCTCTCGCGGCGAAGAAACCCTCGCTGCGGCTGTAATCACCATTCATGGGACGATAGCTGGGATCGTCCCTGGCGCCGCCCCATGATGACCAATGCTGGCCACTTTCACCGCCGGTAGCGCGATATCCGCGTCCCGAGAAAAAGCCGCTTTCGCGTTCACGATCACGGTCCCCACGATACTCGGCGCTCGAACGAGTTCGGTCGCGCCAAGTATCGCCGCGGTCCCGGTCGCGCCCATAACGGCCATCGCCGTAACCCTGTTCGTCCATGCGGCGATCACGATCTCGCCGACGCTCGGCCTCGTCATCGCCGAACCATGAGGATATCTCGTCGCCGGCCCGCTCGAAGAAGCCGCGCTCATCTTCGCGGCCGCGTTGGCCGAACCGGTCACGGTCGCCCGACCATCGCGAGCGCTCGTCGCGCGGTCCTCCGCGCATATCGTAACGGTCATATGCCATTGTTCGTCCTCCAGCTGGTGAATTTGACCGGTAGAATGCCGGTCGGATGCCATATGAAAAACAAACGGGGCCGCAGCGCCGTTCCTTACCGAAGGGTAGGAGCAGCTGCCAAAACGGCAGGGCGAAAGCTAAGCAAGACCAGCGATTTGCAAGGGCCAAAAATCACGGCTAGGGAGCCGCCTCCCAGGGCCCGCTCAACGGAGGAGGGCCCACCTGGATGGCTGGCGCGGGGCTGTAGCTCAGATGGGAGAGCGCTGCAATCGCACTGCAGAGGTCAGGGGTTCGATTCCCCTCAGCTCCACCAGCCGCCGGGCGTTAAAATCGACGACCTGCTCCGCCTCCCACAGGCGCAGGCAGGGCAAGTGCGATTTGGCGGTATTGCTGCATCGCCATGCGACGGCGTCGTCGCATGGCGTTCGTCTCCTCCAGGCTGGTCCAGTCTTTCCCCAACTACTCTTTTAGCTGGACCTTGGGCGTGACCACCCGCACCACGACCCGGCGTGCTTCCTCATGCTTCGTCGGCGCTGCCTCGCCGGGCGCCGTAGTGCCTTCGCCCATGGATGATTCCGCCAGGACTCGTCCAGGCTGAATCAGCCCAGTCTGACGGAGATAGTTGCTGACCGCTGTCGCGCGCTTGTGACTCAGGCGTTCGTTCGCGGCGGCATTGCCTCGAGGGTCGGCAAATCCGAGGATCGAAATGCGATAGTTGCCGAATGACGGCGCCTTTTCGGCAAGCGCCCGAAGATGCTGCTTGTCGGATGCGCTGACGACGGCGCTCCCTGTCGCAAAATAGACCGTTGTCTCATGACGGATCACATATTCCTGACCGCCGATTATAGCGCCACGCAACTCGGCGAATTGCTCAGTTGTGCCGGCCTTGGCGGCGACGGCTGCGCGCCAGTCGCGGTCCTTGAACCGGATGTCTTCCGCGGTGACCGTCTCGCCTTGCTGATCACCCTTGACCGTGAAGATCAGGCCGGGGAGCAGACTCTTGGCGTCGCGCGTTTTCTTGGAGGCAAGACCGCTCGTCTCGCTGATCTTGGTGCTTGGGGTGATGACGACCGTCAGTGGTCCTGTTCTGGTTCGGGCTTTGATCGTGCCATCGGTCGCTGAAACAATGACGGCTTCCGTCTTTACCGGTTCAGCGCCGGCGTAGGTCGACATAACGAACGCGGTGGCAAAAACCGCAAGACCGTATTTCCGAGCGTCCATCTGGGCAGGTCCTTCTAAAAAGCTAAAGAGACACTGCGGTATTTTCGAAAACCCGTCGCGAGTGAACTAGTGGAACTACCGAGAAGAAGGGTCGGGAAAGCCGAATAGGCGCTCGGGTGAAGTTCGGGGTTTCCCCTCATGGCTTGGACGAAGGTTCTTGGGGAACCTCCTAAGGATAGTTTCGGCAGCTCGTCGCCGCCTCTGAACCCGTGCGAGCTATCGTTCCGTCACCGTTCAGGCTCGAATTCCTAAAGACAACCGCGTTCGGGCTCAGCTGAATTGGTGCAACCGCGCCTCGCCCGATGAGTTTGCTTACGTCGCGGACCTGTTTTGACCGCGCAGCGAGGATGTGATGGACAAGTGCAAGTACAAGGATCTTGCCTCAGCTTCCGGCGAATGGGTCCAGGAGGATCCCAGTGCCATTGCGCAAGCGGTCGAACAGGATTTCAGCGCGCTGATCGCGATCTTCAACGATCACCTGGATGGCGACAAAGGCCTCGGCGTCGACACGAAGTCGGCGCTATCGGATGCTAGAGCGGCCGCCGAACGCGGTTTGAAGCTCAGCCATCGCTTGATCGATTTGTTGCGAGAATCGCCAGCGGGCGATTAGGGGAAGTTCTTCAAGAGCCGTTCAGCGCGCTCACGGAGTTCATGGACCTCGGCGACGGCTCCTCGCCGGATTACGCGCCGCGCGTCCCAATCCATCTCAAGTTGATCGACCAGGATCGTCAGGTCCTCGGCAAGCTTGGCGAGGGTGGACGTGTCGAGCTCCATAGAATGACCGCGAGCAGCGCGATTTCGGTTGGCGGCATACCACGGGCCCTTATCGCAAGATATCAAGGAATAACCCTGACAACATGTGTCGCGCATTTGCCCGCCGCAATCTTCGCCAAGTCTACAGACTAACGCTGATCGACTTGGGCCTTTTTCCGGAAGAAACAATGCTGCAACTCGATGTAGGAGGGCTTTCCGTGAAAGGCCGGTTTGCCGCACTCGCGCTCGCAGGCGCGATGCTTGTTGTTGGGACGGCTGCGGCCGCTAAGGCGCCGACGACGTGGGACGGCCTGGTGCTGACAAAATCCAAGCGTCTCGAAACCGTGTACCTTCAGCCCGGCGCGGATTTCCGTGGGTATACCAAGGTCATCGTCGAGCCGACCGAGATCGCTTTCGCCAAGAACTGGCAGCGCGATTATAATCGCAGCAGCGTATCCCTTGGATCCCGCATCAGCGACCGCGAGGTTCAGGAGGCGGTCACCAAGGGCGTCACCGCGGCGAGCGACATCTTTAGCCAGGCATGGACGAAGGGCGGCTACGAAGTCGTGAGCACGCCGGGGCCGGATGTGCTGAGGGTGAAGACGGGCATCGTCAACGTCCGCGTTAACGCCCCGGACCGGCAAACCGCTGGCCGAACCCATTCCTTCTCGCAAGAAGCGGGCCAGGCGACGCTATTCGTCGAGGCGCGGGATTCGCTGACGGGCGCTCTGCTGGGAAGGGCGGTGGATCCGCGCGTGATCGGAGACAGTCTCGCGATGTACCGAGACAGCGTCACCAATCGCGGTGATTTTCGTGACCAGGTGCAGAAATGGGCCGACATCAGTGTGCGTGGCGTCACCGAGCTCAAGTCGCTCTCGCCGGTCAAACCGTGATCCGAATTTGACAGAAGTGGGGACAATTTATGCCGAGCAATAAGCTAGCTGCGCTCGTTGGAGGCCTCGTATTCCTGGCGCTTGCGCTTGTCAGCCTTTACCGCCTGCTCTTCTATTTCCCAATCACGATCGGCGGCCATTTCATCGGGCAGACGATGAGCTTCTTCGGGTTCGTGATCTTCGCCGCGCTGACGCTGATCATGTTGCGGAGCCTAAAGACCAGCAACTAGCGTCCGTTCCCCAATGATCACAGCCGACGACGGTAGGGACAACTCCCGATATTCATAGGGCGCAGGCGTCCTACAGAAACAGAATGGGCGGAGCCCTGGTATGGGTTTGAGCGCGATCTTCCGCGCCCTTACGGACGGCAGGCAGGCAGGGGTATTGATCATGGCTGAGAAGGCCAATGGAAGACTGAGCGTCGGCTCGATCGTCAACATTGCTCTGCCCCTATTTCTTTTAGCGTTGTTGATAGCCCTTTGCGTGCAGCTCCTCTTGCCCTTTGTCGGACTGCTGGTCTGGACCATCATCCTGGCAATCTGCTTCAAGCCCCTTCACGACAGGCTGATGATGCGTCGGGGCCTCAGTTCCCGCTGGTCCGCCATCATCATCGGGACGGCGCTTTCCGCGCTCGTCTTGGTGCCGACGGCGATTGCTGCGATGAGCGCCGCCAGCTCGGTTCCGGAACTCGTTGCCACGGTTCAAAGCGGCGATCGACACGTACCTCCGCCACCCGCACGTTTGAAGGAGCTTCCAGTAATCGGACCGCGCGCAGATGCCGTATGGAACCAAGCATCGACCGACATGCCGGCTTTCGCCAAGAAATACAGCGCACAGATTGCAGCGTTCACCAAGACGCTATTGGGAGTCGCCGCGGGTCTGTTCGGCGCCGTACTGGCGCTTGTCCTGGCGATCATATTCGCGGCGATTTGCCTCGCCTACGCGGTCCCCTTGCGCGCCTACATCGCCAGAATTTTCACACGCATCACTGGCGATCGGCACAGTGGCGAGCATTATATGGACATCATCGCGGCCACCGTGAAATCCGTCGCAAATGGCGTCATCGGAGTTGCCTTCGTCCAGGCGCTTCTTTGCGGAATAGGTTTCTTCATGGTCGGAATTCCGGGTGCGGGTATTCTCTCGCTGCTCGCCATGGCTTTGGGGATCGTGCAGATCCCCGTCGTCCTTGTCACGCTGCCCGCCATTATCTACGCTTTCGCGGTAAAATCGACGACGATGGCCATCATCTTCACGGTTTGGTTCATCATTGCCGGGCTCAGTGACGCGGTTCTCAAACCGATGATGATCGGGCATGGCCTCGAGGTCCCGATGCCTATCATCCTGCTCGGCGTCATCGGCGGGGTCATGGCTTTCGGGTTGGTCGGCCTGTTCATCGGCGCAGTCGTGTTGGCTGTTGGCTATGTGCTATTCGGGGAATGGGTGGGCAAGCCCGCCCCGGGCACCGAGAACGTCGACCTTTCGGCCGGTACCAAGACTCTACGCGCAGCAGAATAGGCTCACGTGTCCTCGTCAGCTCCGCCGAACGCACCGATCAGCCGCGCGACCATGACCGCCAGGAAGAGCTGGCCGCCGATCACCTCGAACGTGGCGATGCCCCTCGCGAGATCGCTGCGCGGCAGGAAGTCGCCGTAACCCAGCGTCGCGAGGGTGACGAAGCTGTAATAAATGGCGGTAATCTCCGACATCGGATCCGGCCCGGTCAGGCTACCCGGGCGAAGGCTCTCCACCGCCCAGTAGATTTGTCCGAAGAACAAGCCGGCGAGCAGATAGGTGCTCAAGGCTGCATAGATGGTTTCTCCGTCCACGACGTCGGACCTGATCGTGAACCGCAAGGTGCCCGCGGCGGCGAGCAGCCCGATCAGGCCACCGAGCCCCAATGCCAGCCCCGAGTTCACTGGAAGATAGCCGTACTGAGTTGCAAGTCCGGCAGCGACCAGCGCCGAGGTTGCCGTCAACAACAGATATCGGGTGCGCGGCGTCGCGTTCGGCATGATCGCGGCGAACAGGCTCCCTGCCAACAGGAACTTGATCGCGACGGCGGGCAAGCCGATCGTCGCCGCCGCCGGCATCAAGAGCAGAGTCAGCAATAGGGCATAAAAAAGGATCGCATATCGCGAGGCATTGTACGCCCGCCAAAATGGCGTCTCGCGAATTGGACGCCGAGTCCTGGATTTCGTGGTCACGCCGTTTCCGAGGCTATGCCTTGCTCAAGCGAGCCGTCGATAAAAACGCAAGACCAGCTCTTCGACGACGAGCATGACGACGACGACGATGATCAGCCAGACGATCCCATGCAGGACTCCCTCGAAGTGAACATCGCGTTCGAAGGCGATCGACAAGGCTTCCAGGATGACGAACTTGGAACCGAACAGGATCAACCAGGCAACGAAGAATTTGAGCGACTTCCACCAAAAGCCCGTCTTGCCCTTGAACCGCGCGAGAACGCGATGCTCGGCCCATATCGTCGCTTTTAAAAGAACCTGGAGGACAATGGCC
>Ga0207711_10002666_pt1 | contig 15785 bp, 10 predicted proteins | sample KBSS34metaG_FD_184401 | JGI IMG/M metagenome (GOLD analysis project Ga0207711, IMG submission 184401) | Switchgrass rhizosphere microbial communities from Kellogg Biological Station, Michigan, USA - KBS S3-4 metaG (SPAdes) (version 2) | ecosystem: Host-associated > Plants > Roots > Rhizosphere...
TCCGCGCCGCCTCGCTGCGGCTCGAGCCTTCGTAGATCGACGCCAGCGCCAGCAAGCGACGAACCTGCTTTGCGTCCTTGCTCGATCGCGCGAGCTTGCGCAGTCCCGCTCCGTCAAAATCCGTCCGCAGACCAATCGCCGCCGCCATCGCAAACCTCCTTCGGTTCGCAATCTTGAATCATGCCCCGGGCAATTTGGGAATCCCTACCGTGAGTCACGATTGTCAGGATTTGGTATAACACGTACGAAGCGTCTGTCCGTCCGGTGCGCCCCTTGCTCCACCGCAACATGAGGCTCTATCCCTTGGCAACAAGTTGAAAGATCATTGAGGGCGCACAATCCTCGTCGAGACGACGACTACAACACCAGTGTAGACTCTTCAGGCATGACACTATCCACTGCCCACCCTTCGATTGAGGTGAATATTAAATTAACAATAGCCAACAATCAATTAACAAATACATCCAAGTACTGAGTACTTTAAGTGATCAGTTTCAATAGTTTATCCCGCAATCACTCCACCGCGCTCTTTGAACAACCGCAATAACTCAGCCTCATCTTCACGGGATATTAGTTGGGCGATCAACTCCAAAGAAGACGTTCGATCATTCACTAGATACCCCCGCATATTACCAATAGGCCCGACTTTAGCTGCTTCAAGTCGAGAGCCTGATATTGATATGCCGCGCCAGCTAAGCCAGAACCGTCTGGAAGAAATACGATTTTGATCAACTGCTATTTGATAGCTGTAATTATACAGTGTCATTATAGCGCCCAGTATGAGTAACATTACCCCTTCAGCGACCCCGCCCTCATATATCGAGCCAAGACCAAAAAACACGAAGAAACCGGAAATAGGCAACAAAGGAACCCATGCCATAAGCTTGACGTGAAAAACCGTCATTTTGGACAAACCTCCCCCGCGCCACAGGTTTTTTTGATTGCATCGTTAATTGCACCAGTGGCCTTATTTACTATTTCACCTGCTGCGGCACTAGACGTGACTGCCGCAGCGGTCATTTTAGCAGCGGTTTTCAAACCAACATTTTTAACCTGGCCGGCTCTCATTCGTCCCATCATAGCGGCGGCCATTGCTTCGGTCTTTGCTATTCCCTGAGCGATAGGTTTGCCAGCTAATCGATTTGCGAGCCGCCCTGCGCTACCGTTGGCAGCCAGCGCCCCCCCATCTGCCACCCACTGCTCCGATACCCGCCCCAACCAACGCTTTCGCTCCCGCGGTTCGCAATGACTCTCCGCGCATCAAAGATTTCGACCCTTCAGTCACTGCTCCCGCTGTCGCCCCTGCCAGGGTTGGGCTGCCCGTAACTCCTAGCATAAATCCACCCGCCGCCCCTCCAATGGCAGACGAAGCGTAGCTATCAGCTCCGGAGAAATGTTGGCTTACAACATCGTCTAATGCCTGTCCGACCAGGCCGGCGACCATTCCGCCGAAAGCGCCTACAACGCCTGGAATTACGGTTCCAGTTTACGTAACAACATTATCTTTAGGCTTTGGGCCGCGCTTTTGCGGTGCCAGGGTTCGCCCTGTCCTCGCTTCGAGCGACGCAATCCAGTCGGCGCTCCCGAGCGGTCGCCCGCTGGTCTCCGATTGTCGCAGCGCGCGCCAGGCATCGGCATAGTCCGCCGGCGATCCAAGGAAGGCGCCGAAATCGCCGTAGCGATCGAGAGCGGGCGCGACACGTACCAGTTCATCGTCCGACGCCGCCATATGGGCTCGCACGCTCGACCAGCGCCAATGCTCCGCCCGATCGACCAGCTTCGCCCGCACCGGATTGAGCGACACGTAGCGCATGGCATGCGCAAGATGCGTTTCGTCCATGACGACGGCACCGAATCGCCCCTGCCAAAGATGCCCGGTCCAGCGATGGCGCGCGTTGATATAGCCGGTGTAGCGGCGATGCGCGTCCGCGAAGGTACGCCGCAGGCCATCGGCGTCCGAAGGCACGACGATAATATGCACGTGGTTGGGCATCAGGCAGTAGCACCAGATCTCGGCCTCCGCCTTGCGCGCCGCTTCCGCCAGCAGATCGCGGTAGAGCGCATAATCCTCGTCGTCGAAGAAGGTCGGTTGCCTACGATTGCCTCGCTGGGTCACGTGATAGGCAAGACCGGGAAGCACGAGGCGAGGAAGTCGAGCCATTGCGTTTACGTAATGAATTTAGGATGTTTAGTAAAGTGGCACCGTATTCCGACACTCCGGCCGCATCCATTGGCAGATTTATGTGTTTAGTAAAGTGGCACCGTATTCCCGATTGCCTCGCTGGGTCACGTGATACGGAAAACCGGGAAGCACGAGGCGAGGAAGTCGAGCCATTGCGTTTACGTAATAAATTTAGGATGTTTCGTAAAGTGGCACCGTATTCCTTGCGCGCCGCTTCCGCCAGCAGATCGCGGTACAGCGCACAATCCTCGTCGTCGAAGAAGGTCGGTTGCCTGCGATTGCCCCGCTGCGTCACGTGATAGGGAAGCCCCGAAGCACTAAGCGAGGCAGTCGGGCCATTCCGTTGACGTAACGAATTTCGCGTGTTTAGAAACTGGCACCGTAATCCCCGATTTCCCGGCTGTCACGTGATACGGAAAGCCGGGAGCACAAGGCGCGGAAGCTGGGCCATTGCTGTGACGGAACGGTTTTCGGACGATTAGTAAGGTGACACCGAATCTCATCATCCATCAAACTTCGAAGACTTCGAGCTCATCCCACTCTTGATGATCCGCATTCCATCGGCTCAACTCCAGATAACGAAAGCGGCCCCCGGCAATCAGTCGTTCGGCATGTGCGCGTAGTTCGGCGAGGCTGTCGGAATAGTCAGTGGATGCCTCAACGTCGTCGCGGTCTGGATCTTCCCAGCAATCTAAGGCATACTGCCCATCGTCAGTTCGGATTGCCACACCTTTTCTCCACTGGCTTGTGCTTCACAAACTTCCTAAGCTCTAAAATGCCCCGGATCGTCGTTGATTTCTATCTGAGAGGGCCGCTTCCTCAAACGTTTTCAAGCGGGGCTTTGGTTCGCTCGGCCAAAAACCGTCCGCCGAATGGTTTCAGACCACCCTTGCGGCGCTAGCGTTCGACCGTCGTCGCTTGGCACGACTAGAGATGACGCCAATATGCTTCTTTCGCTGAGTAGCGCGAATGTTAACGCGCGACAATGCGAGCGCCCTGCCAAAGCGCGGAGTAGGCAGCGACTTTCATTGCTGCCAGATCCGCATCTACCTTTTGCAGAGTTGCCGGCGATCTTGCCGCTAGGTCCTTTAGGGACTGCGTCAGGACCCATCCATCGTTCCCATCGATCAAGATAAGCCGGTCATGAAGGGATGCTGGGGGGCTAAGCCTGACTTCAAGCGGCCTTAAGTTTCCGTATTGGGCAATCCAACGATTGGCAGCAGGCTCAAGGGAGGGTTTTACTGACCGTTCATCGGACAATAACCCTAACCGAACGCCTTCCGCGGCAAGCACGCCAAAATCCGTCAGCGCCTTATCATCTAGATAAGGATCAACGATGAACACGTCTGCCTGCGCAGAAGCTAATACCTCGCCTACAGCGGCATAGGCATCGAGTACATTGCCAACGGCAATGAACGCTCCTCGCGCCTCAACTGGCGCATGCAGTTCGGCCGCCTCTAAGGCGCCATGAAGTGCGACCCTCAGCGCATGGATGGCGGCGGCAGGGCGTAACGAGTCCAAGTTCTTTGTGGCGAACTTAATTTCTATCGCCGCTGCTACGTCCCCACTTGCATGTACCAGCGCCTGTAAGCGGCCACACCAACGAATCATATCGTCAGGTACTCGTCGCCCTTGCAGCGTCGAAAAGTCGGGCACTTGCTGGGCAAGAGCTTTGAGTTCCGCATACAATCGCGCGGCATCGATTGCCATCACCGCCCCCTCCGCTTACGAAATCCAAGCGCTCCACGGCCAGATTAAGCCTCTCCAACGCGAGGACACAACCGCGATCATACGCCCACGCTTTGGCCCGTCACGAATTGCGTTCCAGTTTACGTAACAACCTTTTCCTTAGGTTTTGGGCCTCGTTTCTGCGTCGCGAGGGTTCGCCCTGTCTTCGCTTCGAGCGACGCGATCCATTCGGCACTCCCGAGCGGTCGCCCGCTGGTCTCCGATTGTCGCAGCGCGCGCCAGGCATCGGCATAGTCGGCCGGCGATCCGAGAAACGCGGCGAAATCGCCGTAGCGATCGAGCGCCGGCGCGACACGCACCAGTTCATCGTCCGCCGCGGCCAGATGCGCCCGCACACTCGACCAGCGCCAATGCTCCGCCCGATCGACCAGCTTCGCCCGCACCGGATTGAGCGACACGTATCGCATCGCATGCGCCAAATGCGCTTCATCCATCACGACGGCGCCGAACCGCCCCTGCCACAGATGTCCGGTCCAGCGATGGCGTGCGTTGATATAGCCGGTGTAGCGGCGATGCGCGTCCGCGAAGGTCCGCCGCAGGCCATCGGCATCCGAGGGCACGACGATGATATGCACGTGGTTGGGCATGAGGCAGTAACACCAGATCTCGGCCTCCGCCTTGCGCGCCGCTTCCGCCAGCAGATCGCGGTACAGCGCATAATCGTCGTCATCGAAGAAGGTCGGTTGCCGCCGATTGCCTCGCTGGGTCACGTGATACGGAAAACCGGGAAGCACGAGGCGAGGAAGTCGAGCCATTGCGTTTACGTAATGAATTTAGGATGTTTAGTAAAGTGGCACCGTATTCCCACCGTATTCCAAGACCGTCGGAGCGGTCCGTTCATCGTTAGATCGGGCTAACTGCGCCGGAACAAATGATAACGGAATGCCTGCGCAGCACCCCAAGGGGTTTGATGCGCCTCATCCTGCACATCGACCAGGCTGAACTCGGTGCCCAGAATTTCTGCCAGACTGGCCGCATCGTGCTGCACGATCTCAAGTCCGCTGCATTTGGGAGGGCCGCCCGGCGCAAATCCCGCGATCAGCGCCCATCCGCCAGGTTTGACGGCGGCACGAAGCGCATCGAAATAGGCCAGTTGATCCTGTCGATAGGTCAGGAAGTGCAACACCGCGCGATCGTGCCAGAGATCGACGCGACTGGTCGGTCGCCAGCGCGTAATGTCGGCCGCGACCCAATTGACGCGGTCGGCGACGCGGCCCAGTCGTGTCTGGGCGTGGCGCAATGCGGCCTCGGAGATGTCGAGTACGGTGATCGCATAGTTCCCGGATGCCAGAAGATGGTCGACAAGTGTCGACGCACCGCCCCCCACGTCGACAATGACCGCACCAGGCGGAAGCGCCACGGTGGCGAGCAAAGCTAGCGACACGTCGGGCCGCTCCTGAAACCAACTTACTTCGCTCGGTTGTTTGGTCCCATATACCTGCTGCCAATGCACATGCCGCGCGGTTTCCGTCTCACTCCGTTCGTCCATATCGTCCTCCGCGCTCGAGATCGCTCATTCGTTCCGGACCAGCCACGCAGCCACTACCAAGTTAGGCCGAGAGCTGCGCCAAGCCATCGAGAATCCTGCAATCCGAAATCGGACTGTAGTGCACCCCTGGAATGAGACAGAAAAAGGGGGACAGGCCTCGAGCGAGGAGAGGCTGGCAGAAGAGGGATCAGCTCGTCGGTTCAGCCGTGCGTTCAAGCTGGCGGCATTGGCGCTGATGCCAGCCGGCGACGACGCGCATCTACTTACCCGCCAAAGGCCGAACCCTCGCACGAGGAGATCGATCGGCGAGCCAGACCGGCCAGAAAGTTTGTTCTCTTTATGTTCTTGCATTGTTGGATGCGATGCGCAACTGCCCGGGAATGCCGAGCGCCCCCGATGCGACCACGGTCGCCCCCCGCCCCTTGTGCATCTCCTATTTGCCGATCGCCGCGCTCAAGCCCGATCCGTGCAATGCGCGCACGCATCCGAAGCGGCAGGTCGAGCAGATCGCGGCGTCGATCCGCGCGTTCGGGTTTGCCAATCCGGTGCTCGTCGATGGCGAGGGGAACGTCATTGCCGGCCATGGGCGGCTGCTCGCCGCGCGCTCGATCGGGCTTGTCGAAGTGCCGACGATCGCGCTTGGCGCGCTGAGCGAGGGCGAGAAGCGGGCGCTCCGGCTGGCTGACAACAAGATCGCGCTGGGATCGGGGTGGGATCGCGCGTTGCTCAAGGCCGAGCTTGCCGAGCTGGCGGCGCTCGACTTCGGCATGGACCTGACGATTACGGGTTTCTCGACGAGTGAGATCGGCGTGCTGATGGCGCCGGGCGGCGATGCCGACGACGATGTCGCAGTTTCCGAGGTGCCGCCGCGGCCACGCGCTTGCGTTGGAGATATCTGGACCTTGGGCGCACACCGCATCGGCTGCGGCGACGCCCGCGACGAGGCGTTCGTTCGCGCAGTGGTGGGCGAAGGCGCGGTGGATGCCGTGTTTCTCGATCTGCCTCCCGAACTTCGGACTGGCGATGCTGCGCAGCTGCGCGAGTGGCTCGCCGCGGGTGTTGCCGTCTCGCGCAGCGGCGCGGTGCATTTCCTGTGCACTGACTGGCGCGGCATCGGCGCGATGCATGCGGCCGGCGAAACGCTCTACGGGGCGCTGCTGAATCTGTGCGTGTGGAACCGGCAGCGCGCGGGCGCGGGATCGCCGTATCGATCGCAGCTCGAGCTGGTGTTCGTCTATCGCGTGGGCGATGCCGCGCACCATGCGGCCAAGCCTGGCAGGCAAGCGGATGGCCGCAGCAACCTGTGGGAGCATGCGCCCGTCAGATCCAGGCGCACTGCCCGGGGCGCGGATGCCGGGTCGGCACAATCGGACAAGCCGATCGCGCTGATCGAGGACGCGCTGTGCGACGTGACGCGTGCGGGCGACCTGGTGCTCGACACATTCCTGGGCACCGGCGCGACGCTGATCGCGACCGAGCGCAGCGGGCGCCGGTTGCGCGCAATCGAAGGCGCGCCCGCGCGAGTCGACGCGGCAATCGATCGCTGGGTCGCACAGACCGGGGGCGAAGCCAGGCGCGTCGCGGGCGGTGCGGCATGAGCGGCGGATCGGTGGCGACGCAGTTCGCGAAGGGCAAGAGCGGCAATCCCAAGGGTCGCCAGCGTCGCGCGACTGCCGGCGCGGCATCGGCGTTCGAAGTGGTGTTGCATCGCATGCTCGAGGTGGTGCAGAACGGCAAGGCGCGGGCGCTGACCGTGGAGGAGGCGTTGCAGTGGCGCACCTACCAGGCGGCGATTGCCGGCGATCGATCGGCGCGGCGTGCGGTACTGCGCATGATCGCGATCCGCGAAAAAGCGATCAGCGCCAAGAAGACGCAACGAACTCGACCGGAAGTGGTGTTCGAGACCGCCGATCCCGACAATGCGGACGGGGCGCTGCTGGCGCTGGGAATCGCAGTGCTGGATTCGCGCTGGCCCGCGCACGAACGCCGCCTGTTGCTCGAACCATGGGCAGTAGAGGCGGCCTTCGCACGATCGCGCGAAATCCAGCCCGACCCGCTGGACCTGGAGACGATCCGGCGCTTGACGCACGACGCGCACCTTGTCGACAGGTTGCGTTCGGAATGAGCAACGAGACCCATGACGAAGCGCCCAAGGTCGGGCGCGGCAGGCCGCCGCGATCCACGCGGTTCGTCAAAGGCCGAAGCGGCAACCCCGGCGGGCGGCCGCGACACGGCGAGAAGCCCCTGCCCTATGAGACCGTGCTAGGGCAAATCGTGACGATTCGCGAGGACGGGCGCGAGCGCCGCATGAATGCCGCCGAGGCATTTCTGCTGCATATGACCAAGCAGGGGCTCGACGGCGACGGTCCGGCGGCGCGCGCCGCCATGACGGCGATCGAACAGGCACGCGCCGAGCGCGAAGGGTCCGGCGCATGGGCCGACCGAATCATCTTCCGATTTCCAAAGGACGGACGCGTCAACATTGCGATGCGCGCGCTGCACATGGCGGTAAAGCTCGATCCATTGCGCGACAGCGCGCGGATGGCGATCGAACCATGGGTGATCGCGGCCGCACTCGCGCGGCTGGGGGATCGCCGGCTTTCGCGCGAGGAACAGGCTGCGGTGGTCAAGGCTGTGCGCGGGCGCAACAAAATCAAATGGCCGGAGTGGTGGGAAGTGTTCGAATAGTCGACAGGCTCGCCGACCAAGCGCTTCGATCGATACCGTTGTGCCAACGCAGAAAGCTGCGACATTCTTTCATGCTGACCCTTGCCGTGCTCCTCCTATCGTGAGCGGCCGGCTCCGCTCCCGGGCTGATACGGACATGTTCTGGTCTCAGGTTCCGGAACCGCCGCGACAGGCGCCACAGCTCGAACGAGGGCTTGAACTTCGATGTTCCGGAGACGTCCGGCCTCGTCCCTTACGGCTTGGGCCTTCACGGTTACTTCCGAGGCTTTTGCCACAGCGCCCTGAGCGGTTGCGACGTCGCTCTCCGGTCCCTTCTTTGCCTCCAAGGCAATCTTGGCGGCCTCGAGCGTGGCTCTCGCAGTCAGTTCATCCTGTCGAGCTTTGCCTAGATCAGCTTCCGCCTGAGACAGTTTCTTGTCCGCAGCGACCAATTTGTCGAGTGAGGCTGGAGTAGGTGTGGCTGCGACGGGCGTGATCGGCCCGCTGCCTGCAAACTCGGCTGCTTGTCGCCTCAGATTCGCGATCTCAGCGAACTGTTTCCTCATCACGTCAAGGCCTGGGTTCTCGCTTCGCTCGATGGACTTGGCCGTTTCCGACAAACCGAAGACCAGCGAGCAACTGTTATGATATTGAAACGCATCTTCAATGCCATGCATGAGCGTATACTGTCTGACCGGACATGCTTGGCGATTCGTGATTACCTGCCGCTGTTCACGACGAGCCTTCTCGAAGGCGGCCGCGAGTACTTGAATCGTTTGATTGCTGAGGTACGCTTCGTTGATGGCGGCGCGCGAACCGCCCAAGATAGCTGCAGTCCCAGCCAGGGCCTTCGCCGCTGCGGCTCCGCCCACAAAGCTGCCCACTCCGCCGGTGACGATCGAACCGACACTGAGCGCACTGTTCATCGCGCCGTCTGCATTCTTGAGAAGAGCGACGTATCTCGTACATTTCCGATTCGAAGACGCGATCAGCGCATCGATAATCTCATTTCGCTGAGCCTCGTCATATCGCGGCGTAAGATTTGGTTTGGCGCCATTATGTTGGGCGACGTCCTCTCCCAGCACGTAGCGAAGAGTGGTCCGAATGCGATTACAGTTGGTATTGCTGTCGGTATCTCGTTTATTCTTTGATTTAGGGTCATCCGATCGACTTTCCGGGCCGTAGATCAGGCTTAACAATCGATCCGCGCTTCCAAGGCACTTATCTTCTGACTTGGAAAATAGTGGCTCCGCTGAAGCCAGGTTTCTATCACCCGTTACCGCGCCCAGCCCGATTGGGCCGGCGCCCCCACCGGCGCAGCTTGCGACCGTCATTGAAATGACGGTTAAACTCGTGAGTGAGTACCTTAATCGCATCCACGCCCCCCCAAGAACTATTTTGGGAACTTCCCGCCGCGTTCACCAAAGTGGTTCAAGATTACCGACACCCCGACTTAATATAGCAAGTGTACCGACCTCGTTGTCGAGTCTCTACAATGTTCAGTTTGGATTAACCCGCAAGATTGCCAAATCCGATTCGGATGAACTAGAACGCGATATATGAGGACTTGGGCCAATTTCGAAAGAGGCGCAGGGTAACGGTTGATCTAGCGGCGACATCAGTCTCCGGTACCTGAGGGCAACGAACCTCGCCCGTGGACGCACGAGACCAAACGGTCCGGCTTCGATATCTTGATCATGGCCGCCCTCGCGCGGTTGGGGGATCGCCGGCTTTCGCGCGAGGAACAGGCTGCGGTGGTCAAGGCTGTGCGCGGGCGCAACAAGGTCAAATGGCCGGAGTGGTGGGAAGTGTTCGAATAGCTCCGTCAGCTTACCATTGGGTGTAGGATCCGTCCGGCCGCTTGTTGAGCTGCATCCCCATCTCGTATTTGTCGTATTCGGCAATTTTGGTGAGCTTGTTCAAATCGACCTCGACGCCCAGGCCCGGCCGGTCGTTGGCCCATAGCTTGCCGTTCCGGAAGTCGTAGCTCCGGGGCAGATAGGGATAGGTCCGGCTGCCGTCGCCGAGCATTTCCATCAGCGCCGTCGCCGATGTCGCGGTCAGGCAATGCACCAGCGCCGCTTCGCCCATCGGACTGGTGAAATGCGGGATGAAGCCGACGTAATGCGTCTCGGCCAGCGCGACGATCTTCATATATTCGGTGATGCCGCCGCAATTGGGGAGCATGGTGCGGATATAGTTGATCAGCCCCTTCTCGATCAGGACGTTCGCGTCCCAGCGATAGCCGTACTGCTCGCCGACGGCGATCGGCACCTTGGTGAGCGGGCGGATCGTCTCATAGGCCTGGGGATTTTCGCTGCGGACCAGGTCCTCGACAAAATAGGGATGCAGGTCATTATCGTCGATCATGGTGGCGAGGCGAAGCGCGTCGGGCGGATCGAATTCGGTGTGGAAGTCGATCGCCCAATGTCCGTCGCCGACTGTCTTTTGCAGGATCGCGCAATCCTCGAACGTCTTGCGTACCAGCGCGAAGCGGTCGACCACGCCGGTGCGATTGTCGGTCGAATGGCGAAAGACCTGGAAGCCGGCGTCGACGCACGCCTTAGCCGCATCCGCCAGCGTGGCGCCGGGCTTGCGCGGGAATGCCGTCGAATAAAGTTCGACATAGTCGCGCGACTTGCCGCCGAGCAGCTGCCACACCGGCACGTCGAGCGCGCGGCCCTTCAGATCCCATAACGCGCAATCGAGCGCCCCGAGCGAATGCAGCTTCTCGCGGCCGGCGACATAATGCATGCCGCGCACCATGCGCTGCCAATGCGCGTCGATGCGAAACGGATCGAGCCCGATCAGGCTGGCGGCGCATTCGCCCATCGTCCGCGGCTCGCCGCCGTCGCCGAACCCGCGCAGCCCGCGCTCGGTCTCGATCATCACCACGTTCTGCGACTGGTTGACCATCGGCTGGCCTTGCCGGCCCTGCGCGTCGCCCGGCGTGCGGAAATAGGTGATCCGCTTGATCCGGTCTTCGCCCAGGCCAAGCGCGTCGGCGCTGGGCGGCAGCCACAGGCTCGCTGCCGCCAGCCCGCCGATGCCCTTCAGCACCGACCGTCGATCGGGAGTCTTCATGCTCGTCCCCTCCTAAAGGCTTGTTTTGGGAATGCGACGTCCGGGCGCATACGGTGCCGGCCCGCTCCCCCACCCGACCACCCATAGCATATTCTGTTGGGAGGTCGGGTGGGGGAGCGGGCCGGCACCGCCTTGAAATGCGCGCTTGCGTGCATTTCCAGACTACAACCGAAAGCTGACACCGAACGTCACCGTACGCCCGCTTTGCAGCGCGAACAGCGAATCCTGGCGCTTGCTGTCGATGTACTGGATGTTGGTCTCGTCGGTCAGGTTCTGCGCTTCGAGCAGCACCCGGATCCGCGGGGTCACCTGATAGGAGGCGGAGAAGTCCATGAAGAAGGTCGGCTGGTTGCCGATATGGTCGCTGTACAGCGCGCCCGACGGGATGGTGCGGATGAAGCGCGAACGGTAATTGCCGGTCACGCGCGCGCTGAACTTCTTGTCCTCATAATAAAGCGTGCCGCTGACCGACCTGCGCGACAGGCCGACCAGATCGTCGTTCGAGGTCAGCGTCGGCACGCCGTTGGTGCTTTGCAGGACATAGTTTATCGACGACTTGACCAGCGTCAGGCTCGCCAGCCCGCCGAAATTGTGCAGGAAGCCGGGCAGGAAGCGGAACGGCGCCTGGGCGTTGAGCTCGATTCCCTCCAGCTTGCCGCCCGGCGTGTTGGTCAGCCGGTTGATCGTGAACAGCTCGTCGGGGCGGGTGTTCGAATTGGCGAGCAGGCTGTCGGGCAGGCCGAGCTGGTTGAACGGGATGAGCGCGCTGATCGACTGGATGTAGGTCTGGATGTCCTTGCGGAAATAGGCGACCGACAGCAGCGCGCCGCGCGCGAAATACCATTCGAGCGACGCATCATAGGTCGAGGCGCGGATCGGATCGAGGAACGGGTTGTTGATCGAACCGCGGCGGCCGACCGCATCGACGCCGCTGCTGGGAATGAGCGGCCCGAGCTGCGGCCGCGACATCACTTTCGCGGCGGACAGGCGGAGCAGCAGCTTGGGCGTAAGATCGGCCACGATATTGGCGGAGGGCAGCCAATCGGCATAGCTGCGATTGGCCTCGACCAGCTGGCCGATCGTCGGATAGCGCGATCCGGCGGGGGCGTTCACCGGCACGCGCCCGAACGAATATTGATCGGTCTGGACATAGCGCACGCCGGCGTCGCCGCGGATCGGGAACGACAGGATATCGGTTTCGAAGTTGATCATGCCGTAAAGGCTCTGGATCGTCTCGCGCACGCCGGAATCGCCGGCACCGCATTCGGCACCGCACCACCAGGCGACGTCGTCATAGCCCACTGCCTTGCGCCATTTTTCTATATCGGCGGCGGCCCAGGTCGCAGGGGCACCGAAGCCGAGCAGCTTGTCGAGTCCAGTGATCTGCAGCGAGATGTCGGCGATCGAAGTGCCGGCCGGCAATTGCTGCGTCCCGCGCTGCGCCGGATCGATCGCGAGCGAATTCGCGACATAATAGCTCTGGCGCCATTGCCCGCCGAAAGTGACCTTGTAGCCCGGATTCACGTCCCATTCGGCATTGAGGTCGAAGGTCTTGTTGGTGGTGGTGCGATCGAGCTTCGATCCGCCCCAGGTGCCGAACACCGTGCCGTCGGCCAGCCCGGGCGCGTAGGCGAAGTTGTTGGGATTGGCGACATCGACGCCGAACTTGATCGTCGGGAACGTCAGATTGTCGCGGAAATCGACCGAGAAGCCGTTCGAATCATTGGCGTCGAGATTGACCCAGCCGCGGAACGCCTGGTGCAGCTTCGAGCGCGACCAGCCAGCGAGGCCGCTGACCTTGAACGCGTCCGAGAAGCGATGGTCGAACTTGAGGTTGGCCTGTTTGAAGGTCGTGGAGAAATCATCCATCCACCGTTCGGACCGCACGTCGACGCCGTCGTACAGGCCGTAGAGCACCGACCCCTTGTCGTTGATCACGAGGTCGCGGATCGACACCATCGGCTGGCCGCTGTTGCTCGCCGATCGCGCGAACGACAGGCCCGAAATATAGCTGTCGAAGCGCAACACATCGAATTCGGAAAACAGCCCGTCGAGGACGATGTTCGTCCGGTCGTTGGGCGCCCATTGCAGGCTGAGCGAACCGCCGTAGCGCTTCGCATCCTGTTGCGAGTCGAGGTAGCGCGGCAGGCGCGGGAAGAAGGCGCCTTCGCCGGGCGTGTTATTCGGTCCGCCGGTGAAGGACATGAGCTGGTTCCACGCCGCGATCGAGCCGGTGCGCGGATTGTTGCGGCTGCACATGGTCGCGGTAGTGCCGCGCGACGCGTTGGTCGCGGGGTTCGGGTTGATCGGCGTCACTCCGATCGGCGAGCAGAAGCCGCCGTTGACCGAGGGCGGGAGCACCAGCACGGCGGAATAGCCGACGTCGCGCGTGTGGCGTTCGCCATAGGATGCCGAGGCGAGGATGCCGAAGGTGCCGCCCGCAAAAGTCTTCGAGATGAGGCCCGAGAAGCGCGGGTCCAATTTCTGCGCGACATCATTGTAAATGCCGCGCGCCGTGGCGGTCAGTACGAAGTCTTTCTTGCTGTCGAGCGGATGCGGCGCGCTCAGGTCGACCGTCGCGCCCAGCGATCCCTCTTCGGTATTGGCGGACGGCGTCTTGCGGACCGCGAGCGAGGAGAAGATTTCCGACGGGAACACACTGAAATCGAAGCTGCGGCCGTTGTTGCTGCCGCCATAGGCGTCGGAAGCGCCGGTCTGCGACGTCCCTTCCATGCCGTTGATCCGCACACGGGTGAATTCCGCGGCGAGACCGCGCACGGTGATGTTCTTGCCCTCGCCGCCGTCGCCGCGGGTCAGCGAAATGCCGGGCAGCCGCTGCATCGACTCCGCCAGATTGGCGTCGGGGAATTTGCCGATGTCTTCCGCCTTGATCGTGTCGATCGCGACGGTCTCCTGCTTCTTTTCCGCGAGCGCGCTCGCCAGGCTCGAGCGGAATCCGGTGACGACGATGTCGGTGGCCGGTTCGGACGGAGCGACTTGCGCGGGATCGCTTTGCGGCGGCGGCGCAGCCTGCGCCCAGGCTGCGACCGGGCTCATCAGCGCAACGCTCAACGCCACGCGAGAAAGCGCGCAGCCGACCAGAAGATCTTGCCTCACATCCATCTCCCCATTCCGCGCGCCGATCGTTCGTCGAACTGGTCGCGCAGTTGTCAGGGCTGCTCGCTGGCGCCGGACGCCGAAGAGACTTCGAGTAACCCGTTGAATGAGATGGTCCGGAAGCGGGAATCCATAACCGGTCCGAAAATATTTCGGGGGCGGCGCTTACTTGGAGCGGGTCCGCGGCGAAGGGAATCTCACCTGCAGCGCGGTCACGCCGGACTTGGTCCCATAGGCGCCAACTTTTGCCCTCTCCCGCTTGCGGGAGAGGGTTGGGTGAGGGTTTTCTTCCTTCTCTTCGCAGTCTACCGAAGAAAAGAAAAAGAAGGACCCTCATCCAACCTCCTCCCGCTAGCGGGAGAAGGCTTAGAAGGCAGAAGAAGGGTTTAAGTTAGCGCCTATCGGTACGGACCCGGCATGGCCATTCTGATTTGTCGCTCGACGCCCTTGCTACAGCCTGAAGCTCACCCCGAGCGTAAAGGTGCGGCCATTGCGCAACGCGAACAGCGAGTCCTGCCGTACGCTGTCGATATATTGCACATTGGCTTCGTCGGTCAGGTTTTGCGCTTCGAACAGCAGCTTGACGCGCCGGCCGAGCCGATAGGAGGCATAGAAATCGACGAAGAAGGTCGGGTGGTTGCCGATCAGGTCGCTGTCGAACGCGCCCGACGGGATCGTGCGAATGAATCCCGAACGATAGTTGCCGGTCACGCGCGTGCCGAAACGCGACCCTTCATAATAGAATGTTCCGCTGACCGCGCGGCGCGACAGTCCCACGAGATCGTCGGTCGAGGTCAGCGTGGGCGAGCCGCCTTCGCTCTGCAGGATATAGTTGATACGCGAAGTGACCAAGGTCAGGCTGGCGAGAATCCCCGTGCGGCTGAGCACGCCGGGCAGGAAAGCAAGCGGTGCCTGCATGTTCAGCTCGACTCCCTCGAGCCGACCGCCGGGCGTGTTGGCGAGCTGGTTGATCGTGAACAGTTCGTCCGGCTGTGTCTGCGAATTGACCAGCAGCTCGTTGGGCAGCCCGAGCCGATTGAACGGAATCAGCGAATTGATGCTCTGGACGAAGGTGCCGATATCCTTGCGGAAATAGGCGACAGACACGAGCGAGGCCGGAGCGGGATACCATTCGATCGCCGCGTCCCAGGTGGTCGCGCGCACCGGATCCAGCATCGGATTGGTGATCGTGCCGCGTCGCCCGACGGCATCGATCGTTCCGCCGGGGATCAACGCCGCGAGCTGCGGTCGCGACATGACACGCGCCGCGGCCAGCCGGACCAGCAGGCGCGGGTCGAGTTCGGCGACGAGCGTGATCGACGGCAGCCAGTCGCCATAGGTGCGGTGCGCATCGACGCGCCGGCCGATGGTGGGATAGCGCGCGCCCGGGGGCGCGGTTACCGGCACATAGCCGAACGAACTTTGGTCGGTGTGCGCGTAGCGCAGGCCGACGTCGCCGCGCACCCTGACTGGCCAGGCCCGGCCGCTGTCGAAACT
>Ga0207711_10002668_pt1 | contig 15773 bp, 10 predicted proteins | sample KBSS34metaG_FD_184401 | JGI IMG/M metagenome (GOLD analysis project Ga0207711, IMG submission 184401) | Switchgrass rhizosphere microbial communities from Kellogg Biological Station, Michigan, USA - KBS S3-4 metaG (SPAdes) (version 2) | ecosystem: Host-associated > Plants > Roots > Rhizosphere...
CAGGACGACGCGTCGATCCACTCGGCCAGCCCACCACTGGTCGCCACGACGGCGTCGACCACATCCAGCCCGGCGGGCAGGGCCGCGTCCAGGGATGCCCGCAGCCAGTCCGGCTCCACGGCCACCGCCAGCGCAAACTCCACATACTCGGCCTCGCTGGCCGCCCCCGTGGGCGCGGCCCCCACCCAGGAGATCCGCGGATGGGGGCTGAAGCCGGCCGAGTACGCCATCGGCACCTGTGCCCGGCGAAGCCCGCGCTCGAAGGTGCGGGCCACGTCCCGATGGGAGAGGAACCGCAGCCGGCCGCGCTTCGCGAATCGCACCCGCACCCGCATCACCACCGGCGGGGGCGGCGGCCCCTCAGGCCGGCGTGCCACTGCCCACCACCGTGGAGGAGTCCGGGTCCCCGGCAGCGACCGCCGCCCCGGCCTCGGCACCGCCGCACACGGCGGCACCGGCACTCGGGACCCCCGCCATCGCGCCGCCGGTCGGAACGCCGGCGGACACGCCGACCACGGGCAGCAGCGAGCGGCCGGTGGGGCCGATCTGGGTGTCGGTGCCCATCGTCGGACACACCCCGCAGTCGTAGCAGGGCGTCCAGCGGCAGTCGTCGAGCTCGTTCTCCCGCAGGGCCTCCTGCCAGTCCGCCCACAGCCAGTCACGGTCGAGGCCGGCATCGAGATGGTCCCAGGGGAGCACCTCCCGCTCCTCGCGCTCACGGGTGGTGTACCAGTCGAGCGACACGCCCAGGGGCCCGAGCTCGGCGGCGCAGGCCGACTCCCAGCGGTCAAAGGAGAAGTGCTCGTTCCAGCCGTCGAAACGACCGCCCTCACGCCAGACGCGCTCGATCACCGCGCCAACCCGACGGTCGCCGCGCGCCAGCAGGCCCTCGATGATCCCGGGCCGGCCGTCGTGGTAGCGGAAGCCGACGGCGCGGGCGATCTCCCGGTCGGCCCGCACGGTGTCGCGCAGCAGCTTCAGCCGGGCATCGGTCAGCTCATGTGAGGCCTGGGCCGCCCACTGGAACGGCGTGTGCGGCTTGGGCACGAACCCGCCGATCGACACCGTCGCGCGGATGTCGCGCTGCCCGCTGGCCGCGCGACCGGCACGGATCACCTGCCGGGCGAGATCCGCGATCTCCAGCACGTCCTCATCGGTCTCGGTGGGCAGGCCGCACATGAAGTAGAGCTTCACCTGCCGCCAGCCGTGGGCGTAGGCGGTGCTCACGGTGCGGACGAGATCCTCGGCACTGACCATCTTGTTAATGACCTTGCGAAGCCGCTCGGAGCCGCCCTCGGGGGCGAAGGTCAGCCCGCTGCGCCGGCCGTTGCGGGAGAACTCGTTCGCCAGCGTCACGTTGAACGCGTCCACCCTGGTGGAGGGCAGGCTCAGCGAGACCCGGCTGTCCGCATACCGGTCGGCGAGGCCCGTCGCGATCCGGCCGATCTCGGTGTGGTCGGCGCTGGACAGTGACAGCAGGCCCACCTCGTTGAACCCGGTGGCCCGCAGCCCGGCGTCGACCATCGCGCCGACGGTCTCGATGTTGCGCTCCCGGACCGGACGAGTGATCATCCCGGCCTGGCAGAAGCGACAGCCCCGGGTACAGCCCCGGAAGATCTCGACGCTCATCCGCTCGTGCACCGTTTCGGCCAGCGGGACCAGCGGCGCCTTCGGGTACGGCCAGGAGTCGAGATCGGACAGCGTGTGCTTGCTCGGCCGCGCGGGGATGTCCTCCCGGTTCGCCGCGACCGCGGCGATGCGGCCGTCAGCGCGGTAGGAGACGTCGAAGAACGCCGGGACGTAGACCAGGCGCCGCCGCGACAGGCGGGCGAGCAGCTCCACCCGGCCTCCCGGGGCGCCCTCGGCCTTCCACGCCCGTACGACGTCGCTGATGCCGAGCACCGCCTGCTCGCCGTCGCCGAGCACGACCGCATCGACGAACGCGGCGATCGGCTCCGGGTTGAACGCGGCGTGGCCACCGGCGACCACGATCGGGTCGGTCTCGCGGCGCCGCTCGGCATGCAGTGGGATGCCCGCAAGGTCGAGCGCGGTCAGCAGGTTCGTGTACCCGAGCTCGGTGGAGAAGCTGACGCCGAGCAGGTCGAAGTCACCGACGGCGCGGTGCGCGTCGACGGTGAACTGGGGCAGGTCGTGCTCGCGCAGCAGTGCCTCGAGGTCCGGCCAGACCGAGTAGGTCCGCTCGGCGAGCACGTCTGGCTGCTCGTTGAGGATCTCGTACAGAATCTGCAGGCCCTGGTTGGGCAGGCCGACCTCGTAGGCGTCCGGATACATCAGGCACCAGCGGACGGTGGCCGACTCCCAGGGTTTGACGATGGAGTTCCCCTCGCCGCCGACATACTGCACGGGCCTTCGCACCCGCGGGAGCAGCGGCTCCAGGCGAGCGAACAGCGACTGTCCGGACATGCACGCGAGCCTACGGCACCGGACCGACCGGGCTCCCCCGGCGATCCACAACCCCTCCCCTGTCCACAGTCAGCCAGAGCGTGGCGCTGTCCCGCGCCATCCTGCCGCACACTTCCGATCACGGCTCGACAGAGCCGATCACATGGAGTAGGGATCCGATCGCGAGCGGAGGCGGACATTCTGCAGCAGACCCACCGCGATCATGTTCGCGAACATCGACGAGCCGCCGTACGACAGGAACGGCAGCGGCAGACCGGTGACGGGCATGATTCCCAGGCACATCCCGATGTTCACGAAGGACTGGAACGTGAACCAACAGACCACCCCCGTCGCGATGAGCGCGCCGAACGAGTCCTGGGAGGCGAAACCGATCGACAGCGCCCGCCACAGCACCACCCCGAGCAGCACGATCACGCCGCCCGCCCCGAGGTAGCCCAGCTCCTCCCCAGCGACGCTGAAGACGAAGTCGGTCTGCTGCTCGGGCACGAACTGACCCTGGGTCTGCTGGCCGTGCAGCAGACCGCGGCCGTGGATGCCGCCGTTCGCGATCGCGATCATCGCCTGGGAGACGTTGTAGCCCGTGCTGGAGCTGGCCTTGTTCTCCGAGACGAACGAGGTCAGCCGCGCCTCCTGATACGGCTGGAGCAGGTGGAACTGCAGGATCGCGCCGCCGAAGAGCACTCCGCACAGGATCAGCCCGAGCACCCAGCGCCGCGGTGCACCGCTGACCGCGAGCATGCCGAGGATCGTGAACACGAGCACCATGACCGTGCCGAAGTCCGGCTGCATCATGATCAACCCGATCGGGACCACGGTCAGGCCGAGCACGACCAGCACGTCGGCGTGCCCGGGGGCGCTGCGCCGGATCCCGGTGTGGCGGTCCTCGTGTTTCTCCCCGAGGATCATCGCCGCGCCGACCACCAGTGCCACCTTGGCGAACTCGGACGGCTGCAGCTGGAAGCCGGCAGGCAGCACGATCCACGAGTGCGCACCGTTGATCGTCGACCCGAGCACCAGGACGGCGACCAGCCCGACGAGCGACCCCAGGTAGACGAACGGGGCATAGGCACGCAACACCCGATAGTCGACGACGGTCGCCACCGCGCCGAGTGCGAGGCCGATGACCAGGTTCAGCAGGTGCCGCTTGAGGAACGTCTGGGGATCTCCCCCGGCATCACCGAGGCGCTGGCGGGTCGCCGACCACACCAGCAGCGCGCCGATCACGGACAGCGCCACGACACACAGCTGCAGCGTCCAGTCCAGCCGCCGCAGCGGCGAGTGGCGCCCGGACGCGCGGTCGCGCAGCTGCCCCATCCGCCCCCGAAGGGGAACCGGGGACGAGCGCAGCGCGGTGGGCCCGGCCTCCTGTGTCAACGCCTCCTCCTCATCTCCCGATCGGCTGGCATCTCATAGTCAGGCGGCGGACGGGCTGCCCGGCCCGCGGGTACTCGACTGCCGGTTCGCAGGCAAATCGGACCTACGGCGTGTATCGGGTTGCGATCACAGCGCTGCGGGCCAGGTGCTCCAGGTGGCGGCAGAGCCGCCGATCACCCTCCGCGAGGGCGATCGGCGGGCGGCTGCCCGGGAACAGGCCCCATGGTCCTTCTACCCGGTTTCGTGCCCGATTTGTCACAGGCAAGCGACCATGGGATGCCCATCTCCCGCGCGCCGGGGGCGGGTGGCACGCACAGCGTGTGATCGCGACCCCGTACAGGGCCTAGGGCGGGGCGCGGCTCGACGCGGCGGCGGACGATGCGACGGCGGCGGGCAGCGCCGTGCTGGCGCCGACGGGCGTGGCGCCGCCGACCGCCTGGCCGGCGCCTGCCGCGTAGCGCCCGATCGGGGTGGCAGCCGGGCCGTCCCTGGCGGCGTCCGCGGGCGTCGTGGACCCGGCGGGCAACACGACGAGCGGTCCGCGCCGCGGCGGGCCGGGCAGTGGTTCGGGAGCGGGTACGGAGGCGGGAGTGCCGGTGGCGGCCAGCGGGCTTCCGGCAGCGCCGGCAGTGGTCAACGCCGTGGGAGTGACGGTGGCGGGCGTGGAACTCGGGCCGACCGCGGGCGTCTGGTCACCTGTGGCGGCGCCGGCGATCGTGCCGTCCCTGTTGATCTTGGGAAGGGTGGCGGGGGGCTTGCCCCCGGCCAACGCCGCCGGTTGCCCGACGCCGTAGATGGCCTGGTAGATCCGCTTGGCGACCGGGCCCGCGTACTGGGCACCCTGCCCGGAGTCCGGGATGGTCACGACGACGGCGAACTGCGGGTCGTTGGCCGGCGCGAAGGAGGCGAACCACGAGGTGTCGCCCTTGCCCTCCACCTCGGCGGTACCGGTCTTCGCCGCGATCGGGATCTGGTCGTTCGGCCAGTCGGCGAACACCCCGGTCGCCGTGCCGCCGGGCTCGCTGGCCACGCCATGCAGTCCGTCCCGGATGTAGGCCAGGATCTGCGGGGAGACCGGCAGCGTGCCCGCCTTGCGCGGGGCGTAGGTGCGCACGACCTTGCCGTCCGGGGAGATCGCCGCCTTGGCCAGCGTCGGCTTCCACAGCGTGCCACCGTTGGCGATCGCCGCGTAGGCGCTGGCCAGCTGCAGCGGGCTCACCGACAGGTACTGCCCCTGGCCGATCGCGAACTGGGCGGCGGCGCCGGCGTTGTAGAGGTAGCCGTCCACGCAGGCCTCCGCCGCGTAGGTCCGGTACCGCTCGGCCTTGGTCCGGTCGGGCTCCTCCGGGTACCCGTTCTTGGCACGCCGACAGTAGGAGTCCTTCAGCTCCTGCCAGATCGCCTTCGCCCCGTCCCGGTCGACGACGGATCCCTTCGCCTCCCCGGGCAGGTCGACCCCGGTGGCGCGGCCGAAGCCCATGGCCTCGGCCATGTGGACGAAGTACTCCTTGGGCGGGGTGTACGGGCCGCGGCCGTTGCGCAGGCCGCCGTCGGCGAGCCAGGAGTCGTAGGCGAACTGGTCGAAGATGACGTCACAGGAGATGACCAGTGCCTGGTGCAGGGTGATCGGCCCTGCGGACTCACCGTCGAAGTTGTGGAAGACCTGGTCGCCGATCTGCAGCGTGGGCGAGCAGTCGAAATGCTGGTCCGGCTGGGCGCCGAGGTTCTGCATCGCCACCGCGGTGGAGACGACCTTGAAGGTCGAGCCGGCCGCGCCGGACCCCTGGTAGGCCCGCGACAGCAGCGGGATGCCGTTCGCCGGATCGGACAGCGCCCGGTAGTCGTTCTCCGACACGCCACCGACGAACACCGAGGGGTCGTAGGACGGCAGGCTGGCCATCGCGACCACGCCACCGGTGCGCACGTCCAGCACCACCGCCGACGCGGTGCGCGCGCCGCCGCCCAGCTTGTTGATCGTGTCCTGCAAGGCCTGCTCGGCCGCCTGTTGGACGCCGAAGTCGAGGTTGAGCACCAGATGGTCGCCGCTGCGGGGGGCGGTGGTGGAGGCGGTGCCGGCCACCCGGCCGAAGCGGTCCACCTCCAGGCGCTGGACGCCGTCGGCCCCACGCAGCTCGTCGTCATAGGTGCTCTCGAGTCCCGCGACGCCGATCAGGCTGTTGAGGTGGTAGCCCTTCTCGTCACCCTGCTTGTTCAGCTGGTCCTGGGTGACGGGGGCGAGGTAGCCGAGCTCGTGGGCGGCGAGCGCACCGTGTGGGTACTCGCGGACGGCCTGAAGGTCGGCGGACACCCCGGGGAAGCGGTCGGGGTGCTCGATGACGGCCAGCGCCTGCTGCGGGGAGACGTCCTTGGCGACCGGCACCGGCTGGTAGGGCGAACCGTTCCAGCACGGCGGCCGGACCTTGGCGGTGCAGAAGCGGATGCGCTTGGTGAGCTCGTCGGCGGGAGTGTTGATCACAGTCGCAAGCCGGGCGAGGACAGCCCTGCCCTGATCGGCCTGCCGGTCCGTCGCGGACCGGTTCACCGAGATCACCAGGGACGTGCGGTTGCGGACCAGGGGTTGACCCTGGTCATCGAGGATCATGCCGCGGGTCGCGGGAGTCACGACCTCACGCACCCGGTTGGTCTCCGCCACCTGCCGGTAGTGGTCACCGTCGAGGATCTGGAGCACCCACAGGCGCGCACCCAGCGTGACAAGAAGCGAGAGAACGAGAACCCGGAGCAGCAGGACGCGAATGCGCATCCGATCGTTCATCGGCCGCCCCGCGCCCGGCCACCGGCCAGCCGGCGGCTGGCTATCAACAACGGCGGGAAGACGAACGGCGTCAGCAGCACGGCGTAGACGCCGGCCGCGAACGCGTGGCCGACGGCCTCGCCTCCGGTCATCGCCGCCTCACCCAGGATCGAGGTGATCGCGGCATATCCCAGAGTGCCCAGCAGACTCGCTCCGCCGATCATCGCGACGGGAACCGCCACCGACCGCTGCGCCGCATCCATCACCAGCCCGACAGCGTAACCGATCAGACACATAATGAGAGCAGACTGGCCGAGCACATGACTCGACGCCAGATCGGCCAACACCCCTACCACAAAGCCGCTGATCGCCCCGACCAGCGGACCCTCTATCAGCGAGATCGCCGCCAGCAGGACGAGTACGAGATCCAGGCGCCCGCCGGGCAGCCCCATCCGGGCCACGATCGAGACCTGGGCGACGAGGGCGACCGCCAGCAGCGCGATCGCGGCGACGACCGTGCGGGGCCGCACCGAGTCCTCGGTCTCGAGGATGTCCCACATGCTGGCTCAGCCCGTCCCGCCCGGGCCGGCCCCCACCGCGGGAGACGCGGCCGGGTTCTGGCTCGCCGGGGCCGAAGCGGTGCCGACAGCGGGTGTGAGGGCGGGCGCGGGGGTGGCCGCCGGGGCGGGCTGGGGCACGGGCCGCGGGGTCAGCAGCCGGTCGCCCGGGTCGGTCGGCGGCTTGCTGACGACCACGCCGACGAGGTCCAGCGTGCCGACGTGGGCATAGGGCCGGACCTCCGCGGTCCGGGACAGACCGCCGACGTCGGTGACCTTGGTGATCTCGCCGATCGGCACGCCGGCCACATAGTCGAGGCTGCCGAACGTGACCAGGCGGTCGCCCTTCTGCACCCGGAACGACGCGTCGTAGAGGGTGAAGGTGAGCGTGCTCGGGCCCTGACCGCCGGCGACGGCGCCAAGCAGCTGGGTGCGCTCGAGGCGGGCGCCGATGCGGCTGCCCGGGTCGCAGGCCAGCCGGACGACGGCGGTATGCGCCGTGACCGAGGAGACCGTGCCGACGAGACCGTCGGCGTTGAGGACCGTCTTGTCCACGACCACACCATCGTCCCGGCCGGCGTTGATGGTGACCGTCCAGTCCGTACCCGTGACGTCACCGACCGCGATGACCTTGGCCGGGACGATCGTGTACTGGCCCTTGTCGGCGACCAGGCGCAGGTCGGACAACTCCTTGGACATCCGGGTGACCTGGCCGTCGTCGGCTATCTGGCGGCGCAGGCGAGCATTGTCCTGGGCGAGGCGGTCCGCGCGGTTGTGATAGCGGTTCGGGTGCGTGAGCGACGAGGCCGTACGGCCGATCGGGCGGGTCACCGCGGTGACGCCGTCCTCGATGCCCCCCAGCGCCGAGTGCACGACCCCGCGGGCGCCGGTCGCCGAGCGGCCGGTCTTGTAGTCCAGCGTGATCAGGGTGAACGCGACGATCAGCAGGGCCACGATCACCAGGCGGGATCGCCTCGTGTCACGCCCCACAGCGGCCTCCGAACACGCTCTCAGGTCCCGCGCCGACACACGGCGGACGCCGGCTGGCACAGGACGCCGGCCCGGCCTCGGCACGGGCGGACGACACCCGGGTCACACGACGGCCCCCTCGACACGGCAGGCCCTGGGCCGCCACCGTCCACGGCCCGTCGTTTCGGTCGGACGATCGAGATCGCCGCGACGTTCCCGGTTCTGACACGCAATTCCCGGACATCATCGAATGCCCAGGGGGACCCGGCTGTGAGCCGGATCCCAGACACCGAACCAGGCGGCTAGCGCCGCGGCTCGGAGATCAGCACCTGCTGGAGGGCCTCGAACTCCTCGACGCACTTGCCCGAGCCCATGGCCACCGAGTGCAGCGGGTTCTCGGCGATGTGGATCGGCATGCCGGTCTCGTGCCGCAGCCGCTCGTCCAGGCCGCGCAGCAGCGCACCACCGCCAGTCAGCACGATGCCGCGATCCATGATGTCGCCGGACAGCTCCGGCGGGCAGCGGTCCAGGGTCACCTTGACCGCGTCGATCACCGCGTTGACCGGCTCCTCGATGGCCTTGCGGATCTCCTCGGCGGTGACCACGATCGTCTTGGGCAGGCCCGTGACGAGGTCGCGGCCGCGGATCTCGGCACTCGGCTCGTCCGGCACCTTGTAGGCCGAGCCGATCGCCATCTTGATCTCCTCGGCGGTGCGCTCGCCGAGCATCAGCGAGTACTCCTTCTTCACGTAGGAGATGATCGCTACATCCAGCTCGTCGCCCGCTGTGCGGATCGACTGGCTGGTGACGATACCCCCGAGAGAGATCACGGCGACCTCGGTGGTGCCGCCGCCGATGTCGACGACCATGTTGCCGGTCGGCTCGTGCACCGGCAGGCCCGCCCCGATGGCGGCCGCCATGGGCTCCTCGATGATGTAGACCTTACGCGCGCCGGCCTGATAGCCCGCGTCCTTGACGGCCCGCTGTTCCACCCCGGTGATCCCCGAGGGAACACACACGACCAGTCGCGGCTTGGCGAAGTGGCGGCGGCGGTGCACCTTCTGGATGAAGTAGCGCAGCATCCGCTCGGTCGTCTCGAAGTCGGCGATGACGCCGTCCTTAAGCGGCCGGACGGCCACGACGTTGCCCGGCGTCCGACCGATCATCCGCTTGGCGTCGGTGCCGACGGCGAGGATGCCGGACGTCGTGGTGTTGATCGCCACGACGCTCGGCTCGTTGAGGACGATCCCGCGGCCCCGCACGTACACCAGGGTGTTGGCGGTACCGAGGTCGACGGCCATGTCACGACCGAGGAACGACAGCGAACTGGACATCGTCGGGTACCGACCTTCCCGGGGGATGCGGTCCTGGCCGCCTCCGGCGCGCTTCCGGCGGGCACCGGAGACCGCGAGAGGTGCGTGGAACACGTACAGGGGTTCGTAGATCGGGCAGGGCGACCCGGAGCGCCCACGGGGAGCGGCCACGGGGACCGACCGGCGACCCACGGAGACCAGTTGACTCAGTCGGCCACCGCGACCCACCGGACACGCTCCGGGTAGGTACTTGAAGGGTAGACCGCCGCGTCGCCCCCCGCCGCCCCGGCAGACGGTGGGACCGATCGTGTCACCCCCGGACCGGATCGGCGCGGAGGATGTCAACGGGTCATCGCCGCCGATACATGCCGTACTCACCCGCGGTCACGGGCTGGTTCGGGGTGCCCGTGACCGATCCGCCGGGCTCGGGCAACGCGCCGGGGCCCCGCGCCGACGGGCCGGGCCAGCCAGGCCGCCACGCCCGCCCGCCGCGGAAATCACCCGCGGATGAGGAGACGTGGAGGCCGACGGCGGCCTCGGCTCACCCGGCAGGTGCCCGGCAGGCCTGCCGGTCCGGCCACTGACCGGACCGGCGGGGAGGCGCACCTCGGGCCGGGCCGGCACCCGCCGCGCCAGTCAACGGGTCAGCGGTCAGCTGAGGCCGGGGAAGAAAAGGTCGATCTCCCGCTTGGCGGACTCCGGCGAGTCGGAACCGTGCACGAGGTTCTGCCCGATCTCCAGCGCGTAGTCGCCTCGAAGTGAGCCCGGCGCGGCCTTGACCGGGTCGGTGGCGCCGATCAGCCCACGGGACGCCTCCACCGCGCGCGGACCCTCGGCGACGAGCGCCACCAGGGGACCGGAGGTGATGAAGTCGACCAGCTCGCCGAAGAAAGGCTTGGTGGAGTGCTCGCCGTAGTGCGTCTCGGCGACCGAGCGCTCCAGCGTGCGCAGCTCGAGCGCGACGAGGGTGAGGCCCTTGCGCTCGAGCCGGCCAACCACCTCACCGACGAGGCCACGGCTGACGCCGTCCGGCTTGACCAGGATGAGGGTGCGCTCGGCGGACACGGTACTCCTTCTCGATCATCGACGTCGTCGTCCTCGGGAACCCGCGGGCCCCTCGTCAACTTACAGGGTGCCCGTGCCATCTCCATGGCCGAACCGGGCCTCCTCAGGAGCGCAGCAACACCCGGGCGCGACCCACAACGGGCGCCGAACCCGTCACGAGGACACCCGCCCCGCCCAGGTCCGCGTCCTCCTCCGCAAGCCGGACGGCATCGTCGACCGCGTCGTCGAGCCGGAGGGCGACCTCCACCCGGTCCGCACCGAACACGCCCGCCGCGACCGCGGCGAGATCGTCGACCGGCAGGGCCGACGCCGTCGCCCCCGCCGTGACGACCACGGTGGACAGGACCGGCTCGAGCGCCGCGAGAATGTGGGCCGCGAGCGCCTCGTCCCCCTCGACCGCGAGCACACCGACGAGGACGTCGAAGGTGAAGGCCTCGTCGAGGGCGACCGCGAGCGCCGCCGCCGCGGCCGGGTCCCCGGCCGCGTCCAGCACGATCGACGGGCTGCGGCGCACGACCTCGATCCGGCCGCGGCCATCCACCTGGGCGAGCCCCGCGCGGACGGCCTCGATGTCGAGCTGGTTGCGCCCGCCGCCCAGGAACGCCTCGACGGTAGCCAGGGCAACGGCCGCGTTGTGCGCCTGGTGCGCGCCGTGCAGCGGGAGGAACAGCTCGTCGTAGGTGCCGCCGAGGCCCTTCAAGGTGACCATCTGGCCACCGACGGCGACGCGCCGGCCCACCACACCGAACTCGATGCCCTCGCGGGCGACGGTCGCCCCGGTGGCGGCGGCCTGCCCCAGCAGCGCCCGGGCGGCTGGCAGCGACTGCTGCGCGAGGATGACCAGCGTGTCCGCGCGGATCGCCCCGCCGGCCTGCGCCGCGATCCGCTCCGGCGCCACCTCCCCGTCGGCCTCGGATCCGCCTGCGGCAACGGCGCCGCCACCACCCGCACCACCCTCGCCGCCCTCGCCCAGGCCCGGCACGGCCACCGGCGTCACGGCCGCGACCGGCGCGTCCAGCAGATCGGCGAGATCGCCGAGGTCGGCCGAACCGTCCCAGCCGGACTCGACGACGGCCAGGTCGACCGGGGCGTCCGCGAAGGCGGCGAACGTGACGGCGGTGAGCAGCTCGAACGCGCAGAGCGGCCCCCCACCGTCCGCCTCGTCCTCGAACAGCGGCAGGTATGGAGCGATGTCCTCATAGGCGCGGTCGAGGACGTCCGCGGGGATCTGCGCGCCGGCGAGCCCGACCTGCGCGGCCGGGCCCAGCCAGTTGGGCGAGCGCAGGGAGCCGGCGCGGATGCCGAACGCGTCGAGCAGGGCGGTGATCGCCGCGACGGTCGAGCTCTTGCCCACCGAGCCGGCGACGACGATGGTCGGGAACGCGCGCTGGGGCTGGCCGAGCAGGTCCAGCAGCCGGCGCAGCCGGGGCAGCCCCGGGGGCAGGGGGATCCCCGCCCGGGCCGCGTAGGCGGCGGCGAAGGAGGGCGCGCCCGCCCCCGCCGCCTCGGTCTGGCCGGGGGCCGAGATGCCGGCATTCGCCGCGGCGCCTGTCACGCCCACGATCCTACGAGTCCGGACCACCGGGTCTCGCCGGCCTCCGTCCGGCCTCACCACCTGCCCTCTTCGGATCCGTGAACGGATCTGCCACCTCGTCCGAGTTGCGCGAGTCGTTACTGTCAAGCGGGGTGAAGGAGGCAGGGACAGCCGGTGACGTGGACCTATGAGGCGGCATGCGCCGCTCTGGCGGGGACGGTGGACCTCGAGAAGCAGGCGATCACGAGCGAGCCGCCACTGCCGAGCCTCGCGCGGATGCGGGAGCTGGCCCGCCGTCTCGGCGACCCGCAGCGCCGGTTCGACGTGATTCACCTGACGGGCACGAACGGCAAGACGTCCACCGCCCGGATCACCGCCGCCCTGCTCGGCGCCGCCGGGCTGCGCGTCGGCCTCTACACCAGCCCACACCTCGAACGCACCAACGAACGCCTGGTCGCCGATGGTGCGCCCATCGACGACGAGGCCTTCGCCCGGTGCGTCGGCGCGGCGGTGGACGCGGCAGCACCGATGGCCGAGCGCCCGACCTTCTTCGAGCTGCTCACCGCCGCCGCCTTCCACTGGTTCGCCGAGCACGCCCTCGACGCGGCGGTGGTCGAGGTGGGCCTGCTCGGGCGCTGGGACGCCACCAACATCGTTGACGGCCGGGTCGCGGTGATCACCAGCGTCGGTGCTGATCACCTGGACTATGCCGGCAGCCTCGTCGGCGTCGCCCGGGAGAAGGCCGGCATCGTCAAACCCGGCGCCCGCCTCGTGCTCGGCGAGGTCGAGGACCGTTTCGACGAGGTGTTCGCCGCGACCCCGGCGTCCCGGGTGCGTCGTGAGGGCCGGGACTTCGCGATGGAGCGTGCCCACCCGGATCCGGCCGGGCGGCGCGGGGATCTGCGCACGCCCGCCGCCCGCTACGACGACGTACTCCTGTCCCTGCATGGCGTCTACCAGGACAGCAACGCGGCCTGCGCGTTGACCGCCGTCGAGGAGTTCCTCGACCGGCCGCTGCCGGACACCGTGGTGCGGGCGGGCCTCACGGCGGTGCGGGCGCCCGGTCGACTGGAGATCGTCGGCGACCGACCCCTGGCCGTCCTGGACGGCGCGCACAATCCGGCGGCGGGCGCGGCGCTCGCCCGTTCCCTGGGCGAGGAGTTCCCCGCGCGCCGGTGGACCGTCGTCTACGGCGCGCTGCGCGGGCACGACTTCGAGGGCACCCTCGCGGAGCTGCCCGCTGACCGAATCGACCTGCTCGTCTGTTGCGAGCCCGACTCTCCCCGGGCGATCCCCGCGGACCAGGTCGTGGCGGTGGCCAGCCGCCGGGGCATCACCGCCGTCGGCGCCGACCAGGTGGCCGCCGCCGTCCGGCTCGCCCGGCGGCGGGCCGGGGACTCCGGGGCCGTCCTGGTGACCGGCTCCTTCTACCACCTCAGTGAGGCGCGGCGGGTACTCGCCGGAGCCTGACCGAGCCAGCGCTCCAGCGCGATCGCCGCCGCGCCGAGCCAGCCCGGCATCGTGGACACGACGACGCCCAGATCACCGTTGAGGTGCTCGGGGCGCCGGCGGTAGCTGCGCGACGAGTAGCCAGGGTCGATGTCGACGCGCTCCTCGGTCGGCCGCCTCGCAGCCGGTCTCCACGAGCCGGTCCGGTGCCCGGGAGGCTCGTCCGCTGGCGTCGACGACCAGATCGGCCTTCTCCAACAGCGGCCGGCCGGCCAGCGGGGTGGTCAGGCCCGTCGGGGAACGACGGTCGCCTCGGTCAGGCGGACTTCTCCTGACGAGGGGTGCGCTTGGAGGCGACGTCACGCGGCACGAGCGTCGGGTTCACGTGTTCGAGGACCACCTCGCGGGTGACGACCACCCGGGCGACGTCCTTGCGGCTCGGGATGTCGTACATCACCGAGAGCAGCACCTCCTCCATGATCGCCCGCAGCCCACGGGCACCGGTACCGCGCAGGATCGCCTGGTCGGCGATGGCCTCCAGCGCGTCGGAGGTGAAGTCGAGATCGACACTGTCCAGCTCGAACAGCCGCTTGTACTGGCGGACCAGGGCGTTCTTCGGCTCGGTGAGGATGCGGATCAGCGCCTCGCGGTCGAGGTTCGACACGCTGGTGATGACCGGCAGCCGGCCGATGAACTCGGGGATCATGCCGTACTTGAGCAGGTCCTCCGGCATGATGTCGCCAAACACGTCCGAGGCGTCCGGATCGTCCTTGCCGTGCAGCACCGCGCGGAATCCCAGGGACTTCTTGCCGATCCGCGACTCGATGATCCGGTCGAGCCCGGCGAAGGCACCGCCCACGATGAACAGGACGTTCGTCGTGTCGATCTGGATGAACTCCTGGTGCGGGTGCTTGCGGCCGCCCTGCGGGGGCACGCTCGCCGTCGTACCCTCGAGGATCTTCAGCAGGGCCTGCTGGACGCCCTCCCCCGAGACATCTCGGGTGATGCTGGGATTCTCGGACTTCCGGGCAATCTTGTCGACCTCGTCGATATAGATGATCCCGGTTTCGGCCTTCTTGACGTCATAGTCCGCAGCCTGGATGAGTTTGAGCAGTATGTTCTCGACGTCCTCACCCACATACCCGGCCTCGGTGAGGGCGGTCGCGTCGGCGATGGCGAAGGGGACGTTGAGCATCCGGGCCAGCGTCTGGGCCAGCAGAGTCTTGCCGCAGCCGGTCGGGCCGAGCAGCAGGATGTTGCTCTTCGCGAGCTCGACCTCACCCTTGGCGGCCTCACCGCCCGTGGAGCCCCCGCCGCCGGCCTGCACCCGCTTGTAGTGGTTGTAGACCGCGACTGAGAGGGTCTTCTTGGCCGTCTCCTGCCCGACGACGTAGCCGTCGAGGAACTCGTAGATCTCCCGAGGCTTGGGGAGCTCGTCCCACTTGAGCTCGGAGGACTCGGAGAGCTCCTCCTCGATGATCTCGTTGCACAGATCGATGCACTCGTCGCAGATATAGACGCCAGGGCCGGCGATGAGCTTTTTCACCTGCTTCTGCGATTTGCCGCAGAACGAGCACTTGAGCAGGTCACCGCCATCACCGATGCGTGCCACCGAGGACTCAGTCCCTTCGTCCAGACGATGGTGTCGCCTGCGTGTCAGGGGCGGTTGACACCGCCCGGTCGTCGCGTGTCTGCCTGCAACCATCCCCGTGGGGACGGTACCCCGCCAAGCGGCCCGGTGAGTGCCCTATCGCTCGGCTCATACCGGTCAGCCTACGGTCACCTCGGCCGTCCTCGCGCGTCCACGCCGTCCCGTCAGGCCAACGCGTCACGCCGGGAGGATTCGCGCTCGTCGGCGCGTCACGCATGGTAGCTGCCCCCGATCGCGGGGGATGGGCGCAGGCTCGTGACCCGGGGCCGGCGCACGCACGCGCTCGGCCCCGGGTCACGCACACGCGCCGCCCGGTCATCCGACCCGACAGAAGGTCTCAGCTCGTGGTGGCGAGCCGTGAGGACTTGCGAGTCTTGATCACTTCATCGATGAGGCCGTAGCTCTTGGCCTCGTCAGCACTGAAGATCTTGTCGCGCTCGATGTCCTTGCGGATGTCCTCTTCCTTGCGGCCGGTGTGGGTCGCGAGCATCCGCTCCAGCAGCGAGCGCATCCGCAGGATCTCCCGCGCCTGGATCTCGATGTCGCTGGACTGGCCCTCGCCCTGCGCCGACGGCTGGTGGATCAGGATCCGGCTGTTCTCCAGCGCGAACCGCTTCCCCGGCGTCCCCGCCGCCAACAGCACCGCCGCCGCCGACGCCGCCTGACCCATGCAGATCGTCGAGAT
>Ga0207711_10002674_pt1 | contig 15760 bp, 24 predicted proteins | sample KBSS34metaG_FD_184401 | JGI IMG/M metagenome (GOLD analysis project Ga0207711, IMG submission 184401) | Switchgrass rhizosphere microbial communities from Kellogg Biological Station, Michigan, USA - KBS S3-4 metaG (SPAdes) (version 2) | ecosystem: Host-associated > Plants > Roots > Rhizosphere...
GCCGCCCTTGCCATCGTCCTCCAGGCCGAGTTCCACGCCGCCGGCACCCTCGACCAGAATGTGCTCGAACACCTGGGAGCGGATGACGTCGAAGTTGTTGAAGTCGGAGATGTAGCGCAGCGCCTGCGTCGCCGCATCGGCGCGCTGGTCCTCGTTCGGGGTCCTCGGAAACGCCTTGGGGTTGGTGCGCGCTTTCCGTTCCAAGCCACACAGCAGGCTGACCTTGTCGTGTATTTTGTTGATCACGATGGGCGGCTGGCCGCGCGCCTTGAGTGCATCGAGTTCAGGCTTGGTCCACTGGTTGTGGTCGTAATATTCGCGGTCACGCTGGGCGAGTTCAATCTCGTCCATGCGCGCCATCTCTGACTCTTCGAACCAGCGCACCATCTGCTCGTGCTGCTTGTCGACGTCGCCGGAGTAGGCATCGATGGTGACGCCGTCGGCGTGCTTGCCGTAGTCCTCCGGGTGAGGAACGCGGACGTTGGCCTTGGTGATGGAGACGGATGCGCTCATTACCACTGCCCGCTGGCGTCTTGGCCATGGCCGCCGGAGCCACCGCCGCTGAGGTCGCCTGCACCGCCACCACCGCCGCCACTCGCCGGCGCCCACAGCCTTCGGAGTTCGTCGAGCGCCGCCTGAGCATCGGGACCGCCGGCCTGATAGGTCTGCGCGAGTCTGTCTTGGATGAGGCGGGGATCGCTATACAAAGGGAAGCCGGCCATCCCCATGGTGCCTAGCGTCTGTGCGTTGGTGGTGCCGTAGACGTTCTGGTTGAGGCCCATCTGCGTGTTGTAGGCGGCTTGGTAGGCTGGGGACGCTGGATAGGGCGACGTGTAGGTCGGTGCCTGCGGTGGCGCTGGTGCGGCCTGTGGCGCTGCTGGAGCGGCTGCCTGCGGCTGAACGGTCTGCGGATACTGATAGCCCGGCTCACCAAAAAAACTTCCGAGCGGTGATGCCGTATTCGGGTTGTAAATTGAGTTCACTGCGGACGCGTCATTAACTGGCGCGAGCGCATTGGTGGCTTGGCCTTGCCAATTCCCAAAAGGATTGGCTTGGAATAGCTGGTTTACGGAGCCGCTCATGGTATCATTCGGACGCCCAAGCCGCTGTAACGGCTACGGGCGCCCTGACCACGGAGAGAGGAAACCTCACCAATGGCTCGCATCACATTGCCACCCCGCGACCTTGTGCGCCAAGTGCTGGACTACGACCCGGATACGGGCAGATTCGTTTGGCTGCATAGATCGCCGAGACTGTTTCAGTCCCCCTTGCGAGCCGCGCTCTGGAACGGACGATATGCCGGCACTTATGCTGGGGGGCCGCATGGCTTTGGCTATTGGGCAATCATGATCAGGCCATATGGCCACTTCTATGCCCATCGCCTCGCTTGGCTCCTCATCTACGGTGAGCCAGTTCCGGAGACCATCGATCACATAGACCGAGACAAACGGAACAACGCGATCGCTAATCTCCGAGCAGCTAGCGCTGGGCAGAATCATATCAACAGCGGCCTGTTTGCTCACAACACGAGTGGCGTTAGGGGAGTTCACATAAAGCGCGGACGTTTCCTCGCCAAAATCAGGTTTAATCAACGTCACATCCATCTGGGAACCTACGCTACGATCGAGGAAGCTGCCGCTGCCTACCGCGCTGCTGCAATCAGCCTGTTTGGTGAGTTCGCTGACGACTAGTTCCGCTCATGGCTCATTCGCTTGGTGGTGTGCGTGCGGCCAGCAGCAGCGCCAGAATCGCAGCGAGCACCTCTGCCCACATCTCGCGCGCTTGTCCGAGGAAGCTGGAGCAGGCGCCTGGCTCTGCCTTACCGGTGATGAATAGCCAGTAGCAGGTTGCCGCACCGCCCAGGATAGAGACCAGCTGCGCGAGGATAACTGTCGCCAGCAAAAAGAACGCCGCGCGGAGCATGTTGAATGGAGGGCGCATTCATGCGGTAGCGCTCTCGACGACGTGGTAACGGGAGGCGTCGTTCACCGCGCTGCCTTCGCCGTCCCGGAAGTGAATCAGCCGCTCATGCACCGGCTGGCCGACCCAGGCGTCCACCACGAGCAACCCCTCGTCGGTCTCTGCGAGCAGGATCGCGACATGCGACGAGCCATCCGTGGCGTTGGCATAGCGGCCATCCTCGTCGAACGTGCCGATGACGGTGCCCGGTGCGCAGCTGGAGCCACGCACCGGGTCACCACGTCGCAGGGAGGAGGAATGCGTTACCCCCGCGACGACCTGCACATGCCGTAGACAATGCCCGTTCGCTACCACGGTGCCCATGTGTTGCTTCGGATCGTCGGCGATGAACGGCACGACTACTCCTGTGAATTAACCGGCTTGATCGGCAACGACGCCACGAGTTCCTCGATCGTATGCTGCGGCTGCGGCAGCGCCAGTTCCCTAGGCCCTGGGTTGTAGCTCGACAGCGTCTGCCAGTAGCCGATCTGCGAGTGGTGGATAGTTATTCGTCGGTTACAGCTGCCGAGCGTGCAGTAGGCGCCGAGGCTGTCGGGGCGAAACGGGCAACTGCGCAGCAGGCAGCGGATGCCGAACCAGTTGCCGGCATTCACGGCGCGGTGGCGACCAACCTGCGGAACTCACCGGGCGCGAACGCCACACCCAGCACGACCTGCTGTTCAATCAGCAGGATGGCCTGCAGCAGCTTCGCCGGCGGCACGTCCTCGGCGCCCTCGGGCAGGTTGGAGAACTTGCGCCGATACTCGGTCAGCGCGTGCGCCCATGCCTCGCTGTGATCCGTCACCGGCTCCACTTCATGGCATTGGCCGGGAACTCCACGATCTGCGGCTTGCCGTGCATTTCCTCGCGCAGGGCGGTGATGAGCGTGCGCAGTGCGGCGATCTGCAGCGTCATCTCCCGCACCGCCTCAAGCAGGGCGTCAGTAGAGTCCAGGCCGGGGGTAGGCGTGGCCAGTGGCAGCTTGCCGCGTGCCCGGAGGATGTCGAGTTCAGCCTCGGTCCACTGCTGGCGCGCGGTCATGTCGGAGACGAACGGGTTATAGGCGTATGGCTCGTGGCCGTTGTCGCTCATGCTCGCATCCCCGGTTCGGTGTCGTCTGGATCGTCGGGACCACCGGAAACCGCAACGCGCACCGCAGCATCCATTGCATCGCTCATCCACTGCGTCACGAACGCCTGGCGGTCGGCATCGGTGCGCACGCCGTCGGCCTGGGCGTAGGCTGCGAGGAACTGGGCCGCCCATTTCGCTGGATCGGCGCCAACGTCGCGGCGGAACTGCGCACCGGACATTGGTTGTGGCTCGTCGGTCAATCCGCTGCCTCCGCGAATAGGTCGGGTTGCGCGAAGCCTGGCACAGGTTGCGGCTCGGGCGTATCAGCGAACAGCGGCGCATCGGCGCGGCAGCGGTCCATCGCCATGGTCGTGTAGGCCGCGTTCAGTTCGATGCCGATGGCGTTGCGTTGCAGGCGATCGGCGACGAGCAGCGTGGTGCCGGCGCCGGCGAATGGATCGAGCACCGTGGCCGGGACGACATCGGCAGCGCAGGCACAGGACGCGGTCCAGCCGGTGGTAGTTGCAGGTCTATAATGTCTCGGCAACGGCGTATCTACGCGGCTAGCTGGATCGCGGGACGCATCGCCAATGGTCCATGTCGCCTTGCGCCCCGCATCGGACGGCGTGAGCGGCACAGCGGCGCCATGCTCCACCTCCCGTCTCCACGGTGCCCCGCAGGCCGCGCAGCAGCCGCGCTCCGACGCGCCGGCCCGGATGCAGCGCTCGGCAAGGGCTGGGGGAAACGTAGCGAAATGCGCCTCGCTGTAGGGCGAAGTGGCGATCGTCCAGACGTTGCGGCAGTTGCGGCCGGCGGGGTTGTATTCACGCGGTCGCTTGCCAGGCGGGAAACCCATCCGCACCATATCGTCAGATGCAGTCGCGTTTAGGTGCTCCAACTTACCGGTGCTGCGCCACGGCTCCTCGTGCGGCTCCCGCACCGCCTCCGCGTCGTAGAAGTATCTCGGTGAGCGCGTCAGCAGGAACACATGCTCATGCGCGGACGTGGGGCGGTCTGTGACGCTCTCCGGCATCGGGTTGGGCTTGTGCCAGATGATGTCGCTGCGCACCCACCAGCCGTCCGCCTGCAACGCCAGCGCCAGCCGTGCGGGCATCATCAGCAGTTGCTTGGCAGCCAGGCCGCCACCGGTTGTGCGCTCCGGCTGCGAGCGACTAGCCCACGAGGCCGGCACTTCGTCGCCAACCGTTGTCGTGGCCTTGCGCGGCGCACTAGTGCCCGAGCAAAACGAGTCGCCCACATTAAGCCACAGCGTGCCATCGGGCCGCAGCACGCGGCGCACCTCGCGAAACACCGCGACCATCGTGGCGAGGTATTCGTCGGGCGTTGCTTCGAGGCCGATCTGCCGATCCACGCGCCGGGCGCCGCAGCGAGCGCAGGAACGTCCTGGCTGTGGCCTTCCGCCCTCTAGTTCGCGCGGCTTGCCGCCATCGAACCACACACCAGCCCCGCGTCCCTTGCCAAAGCTGGTGTCGGCGTGATCGCACTCTGCATCCCCGCCATCCCACTGCGCCGTGCCATAATCTCGGAGGCCGTAATACGGCGGGCTGGTGACGACGCAATGCACGCTGTTGGCTGCGAGCGTCGGCAGCACGTCGCGGCAGTCACCGGAGAGCAGCGTGATGCTCATGCCGTCCGCCAATCGTAAACGTCGGCCTTGCTGGCGCGCTCCCAAGCGTAGGACCAGCTATCCTTCGGCGGTGGTGGTGGCTTCTCTGGTGCCATCTCACGCCACGCCATGGCGAGGTATCTGAACGCATCGGCGCTGTGGCTAGACCAGTCATGCCGGGGCTTATCCTGGAACGCCTTGCGCCGATCATCGTAGTCAGCGCGATACGCACGCAGCGCCTCTAGCCCATCGTGGCAGCGCTCTGCATCGAACCACGCCGAGCCGATGGTGACGCGCGCTGCGTTGATGCCGTCCATGACGTTCTGCTGCGGCAGGATGCGGGGCAAGCGGTTGGTCAATGAGCCTAACGTCTCCCATAACGAACGGCCGGTGCCGAGTTGGCGCGCCTGGGCGTCGTGCGGCAGATATTCGGTGCCGTAGTCGTAGGGCTTGGATGCGAGCACCGCGGCGTAATGTGGCAGGCCGTAGCCCGATGCCTCGTAGTGGTCGATGACGCGCACGCCGTCACGCGAGACCTGAAAGAACCAGACGGCGGTGCTGTCGCCGATGCCGAGGTCCCACGCTGTATGCACAGGCAGGACGGGATCGTATGCGACTTTGGTGATGCGTCCGGCGGTCTCTGCCTCGGCGAGTTCCTTGCCGAAGTAAGCACCGAGCACGGCAGCATCGAAGCTGCATTCCATCTCCTGCTGATACTGCTCTGGCGTGAGCATGGCGCGCATGTCGTCGAGTTCGTGCTGCGGCACGATGCCGGTCTGCGATGCGCGCAGCACCAGCGAGAACCATTCCGGCGTGACCTCAGCGTGCTGGTGAACGCGCCAGAAGTCGTTGCGGCCTTTGGGTGTGCCGATGAACACCGCCCAGCCATTGCGATCGGCCAGCGACGGACGCAGCACCTCGGGCCATGCGCGCGGGTCTATGTCGGCATATTCATCGACAACCAGCGCGTCGGCATATGAACCACGTAGTCTGTCGAAGTTGTCGGCGCCGTATAGACGAACGCGGCTACCGTTGGGGAACACCACCATCAGGTCGCTCTCACGCTGCTCGACGCCCGGTATGTCAGCGGTGAAGCGCTTGAGATACTGCCAGCAAGTGTCTTTCGACTGTGTATACGTGGGCGAGATGTAGCTAAAGCGGCCGTCCTGCTTTGAGCACCGCAACGCGGCATCAATGAGATCCATGACACATGCAACTGTTTTACCGGCACGGCGATGAGCGACGATGCAGGACCAGCGCTGGGTGCGAGCGTGAAACGCTCTGAACTGCGGCCGGGCTTCGTAGCCGAGCTTAATCTTCCTGGCGATCTTCGTCGTGGCCGTTGGCGCCGTTGGTGATTCTACCGGCAGGAAGTGAAGTGCCATCGAAAACTCGCTCTACGCCTGTGATGACCATTACTGGTCCGCCGTCTGGGCCTTGGTGGGTGGTGACGGCGAGGTCCGGCATTGTCTTGCGGAGAAGGCCGAGGGCAGCGCGGATTTGATCGCCGGACATGACGGCTAGCTTACCGGTGCGCGGGTCCTCCAACTCCAGCGAGAACGCATTGAGCCGTTGGAGCAGCGCCGTGGTCTGGATTGCCGACCTGCAGCGCTCATCCTGCCTTGGGTTGAGCCTGACACCGTTCGGCTGGCCGTATTTTGGCTTAGGCACAATCTTTCTCAGTCAAGAACTTGGGGGAGGTATCAGTCACGGGGCATGAGACAGTTCACATCGACGGTGACTTCGCGGAGTTCCCCGAACATCATGACGGCGATCAGGGCCATGTTTTGGCCGACGGAGACGATGACGGCTGGGTGTCCTGCGAGGGGATGCCCTTTCCCTGGGCTACAGGCTGCCCCTGGCGCCCACAGCGCTCCGGGCGGGGGAATGGAGCGGCGAGCCTCGTTCCCCGCCTGTAGCGCTTCCACAGTGCCCGCACGGACCGGCTCAGGAATCCCGGTGCTGGAGGAGCGGAGCAGGCTGTAGACGCCTGGGGTGTTGGTGATGGGCCGCCACGGATCGCGCAGGGCATCGAAGCGGACGAATGCGTAGCCGGCGAACAGCGGGACTTCGACGCGGTGGAGGAGCGAGCGGATGGCGTTGTCGCGGCGTCGGACGGTGACGAGGGGGAGGTATGTCTCGTAGCCCTGCTGGGAGAGGTTGTAGGTGGCGCGTCGTTCGGCCTGGGAGTGGGTTGCGACGACGTGCCAGCGTGGTCCTGTGGGACGGCTACCGCTAGGCGTGGGGCCGGCTTTGCCCGCAACCTGTTGTGGTGTGTCTAACGCTGGGTTAGCGACGGTGTCAAGCATTGGGATCGGGTGGTTTGTCGGCCCACGGTGGCCCGAGGAGGGCGATAGAGGTCTCGAGGTCGTGGCCGCACCTTGGGCACACCCAGCGGCGCTGACTGCCCTGTGGGGCTTCGTTGTCGAGCACGAGGTCGCGGCGCAGCGCGGCGATGCGTTGGCGGGTGGCGGTGGGGACGCTTGGGGCGTTGCGCAGGGCATCGGCGACGACGAGGAGGAGCAGGCGTTCGGTGTCGGTCACGGCCAGTATCCGCGTCCGCCCCAGAGGGCGACGATGAGGAGGACGACGATGAGCAGGCCGATGAGGCCGAAGCCGCCGCCGGCATAATAGCCACGGTTGTAGCCGTAATACCCGCCGCCGCCGAACAGCAGCAGGATCACGAGGATCAGGAGGATCAGGGTCACGGTGCGGCTCCTGCGCCAATTGGGTTTGCGCCAATTGCGCTAATTCGCGCTAATTTATCGGCTATGGACGGAGGGCACTGCGCTAATTTATGGGGCCCTTTAGGGCCCCTAATTGGCGCACCCCGTCCTCCGCCGCGCCAATTGCGCGCCAAAAGACCGAAGGTTTCTAGTGAATTGGCGCACATTAGGATGGCCTCAGGGTATCGTTGACGATGACGCCGGGGACGTTCTTGCGGAACTTCGGATGGCGGTATTCCGTGACGTTGAGGGTGCCTGACTTGAGCCAGTCATCGATCATTTTGGCGGCCCGCTTTTCGCTGGTGTCGAACATTTGGCAGAGGACGTGGCCGCACCAGCGACCGGAGGACTTTCCTCGCCTGGACGCGGTGTAGAGGATGCCGGGCTCTGGGCCGTCGCGTATGGCGTCTAGGGCGGCGTTGAGTTCGGCATTTGGTGCGGTAGCCAGTTCGTCGTCGGGCGGTTGCCAGCGAACGATGGCGCCGACGCTGTCACCATTGGGGTATGTTGGGTCGAAGGTGTTGCCGAGCTTGACCGAGCGGAGATGGAACCAGCTGGCTTTGGCGGCTGGAGCCATGTTGCGCTTCGCGTCATCCAGCCGCACGTAGCTAAGCCGGTCATCATCCTGGATACCGAACTGCTCCGCCTCCGCCTCGGTCATGACGGTCATGAGCAGGCCGACGCGCGCGCTGTCGCTTAGGGCCTTGGCACCACGGGCTGCATCGATACCGGCGGCGTCACCCTTTCGAACGTGGTGGACGAGGAGCACGGCGCAGTTTGTGGCGCGGGCGATCCGTCGCCACACCGCCAGGGCCTGCACCATCTGCGGGTTGCTGTTCTCCTCCAGCGTGTGGCTCTCGGCGAACGGGTCGCAGACGATCAGGCCGATGCTGTTTTCCTTGATGAGTTCGGTTAGGGCCTCCTCGTCCGGGTTGGCTACGTAGAAGCCATTATCGTCGCGGGCGGGGGCGGCGAGTGTGAGGCCGTGGCCGTCGCAATCCTCGAGGAACAACCTGCCGTCCAGATCTTCCCGCCGGATGCGGTGAGCGATCATAACGGCCGCGACGCGCCGCTCTAACTCATCCATTGGGTCATCTAGGTTGACTACCGCCACGTTGACGGGCGCAAAGATATGGTCGCCAAGGAACGCACGTCGGGCGGCAAGCGAGACGCCGATCGCCATGGCGTAGGCCGACTTGCCGGTGCCGCCTGGGGCCACAAGGACGGTGACGAAGCCCCGGATCAGCTGGGTGCCATAGAGCCACTGGCGGGGTTGGAGGGTTTCTGGGTTGGGCAGCCGCGCCGGGCGCAGCACCAATTTCCCATTGATTTTCTGCTCCTGACGCGGGGCGTTGAGCCTGACGACCTTGTCTACAGTGGCATCATAATCCTGGTTTCTCATGACCCTACGCCCTCTTGCTGGTGCGCCAGCGCGCGATGCGGAGGGCGGATTCAATGAGGTCGGCCGGCGCCCCGTTTTCCTTGCAGATTTCAGCGGCGAGGCGGGCTGCTTCGCGCAGGTCGCGGGGGTTGGCTGTCAGCGCTGCCTCGATGGCGGCGACCATCTGCTGGAGGACGCGGCGGTGGCGTGCCTCGATGATGTCGATCTGCTCCTCGAGCATGGCGGCGGCGAGGGCGCGGCAGGAGACGGTGCGGATGCCGGCCTGCTCGGCGTGCCAGGCCAGGGTCGTGGCCAGCTCAGCGCGGGCGTCGTCCTCGCCGTAGCGGCCCCAGGCAACGGCTAGAGCCAGCCGCAGGGCGTCGTGGGCGCCGTAGGCGCGTAGCGCAGCGGCATAGGCACGCTCGGGGGCGAACAGGGCGACCGTCATGGCGGCCCTGCCAGGGGTAGGTTGTTGACTGATGAACAAGGCATGCCTCTTGCGTTAAGGCGTCGGGCATGCGATTTGAGGTTTGCAAGCTCCTCATCTCGCTGGTGCCCAAGCGCCAGTTGAATCATTACAGTTCGGCCAGGTTCGCGCCTGGCCGATTCTGTTTCTACCTCGTAAATCCTCGCGCCGGAAGCGGTCACTGCACCACCTCCCCCGGAATCATTCCGGTGCGGGCGGCCTTGAGCAGCCCCTCGCCGATCGTCTGCGCCACCGCCACGCGGTAGTCGGCGTCCTCCTCGGCCAGCAGCATCTGCGCCAGCACGTAGGACACCTCGGTGATGGCCTGCAGCCACGGGCAGTTGGCAGCCACCAGCACGTCGAGCACGTCGTCGGGGATGCTGCTGTCGCAGTCCCAGCCGTCCGGGAGGGTGACTTCGGTCGGGGTCATGCCACCCTCTTCCCTCGCCGTAGCAGCTGGCCGCACAGCGAGCCACAGGTGGCCTCCCGCTCGAACACGAACAGCCGCCCACATACCGGGCAGCCCTTGGTCCGCGGATAGACCACCGTCGTCCGCGTCTTGCTCCGCTCGGAGAAGCCGCACTTTATCCAGTGCAGATACTGCGTCAGCGCGTAAAACCGCATGTGGTCAGGACTAGCGAACGGACCCTTCGGCCGCCCGGCCAGCCACTTGCGCGACGCGGTGTGCAGCGGGATGCGGTCCGCGAACAGATCGGCCAGTTCACCCACCGTGACCACCTGGCGGCCTGACGTCACAGCGTCGGCGAGGTAGCGTCGGACGTCAGCTTGCCAAGACGCTCGCTTTGCCACGCCTCCGTTCGTTCCTGCTCCTCGATCAACGTGTCCATCTTGACCCGCGTGTCCATCAAGATGTCGATCACCTGGTCCACCAACTTCCGTTCGCGGCGCAACTGCGGGCATGTGTAGCCCTCCATGTAGAGCTTCTCGACAGAGCCAGGGAACCGCTTCTGAACGCGCCGCACCTCTGACATAAACCGATCGATGTAAGTGCGCGGGGTGACGCTCTTCCGGAGTTTGCGCTCTTCCTCCGAGCGACTGATCTCCTGGTCCCTGGCCTCCATCAACTGCATCGCACGGCGCTCGCTCCCGGCATCGCGCAACGAAGTGACGAAATCATTTCCAGCCTGGCCGCGCAGTTCTAGCGGGTGCTTGGCAAGCAGCTGAACGGCGCGCACAAAGACCACGTCATTCTGCAGCGTGTTCAGTGCGCGCTTGATGTCCATGCTGAACTGATGGCGACTGCCGCGGATGATATGACCGACGCCGAGGCCCTCAGCACGTTTCTCTGAGTCGAGAACCTTGATGTATTCGGTGATCACCTTCTGTTTGACGTGGAATCGCTGCGACAACTCCTTGAGCGTGGTATGCGGCCAGATGCGGCGCATTTCTGCGATGTGCAGCAGGCGCTCGCTGACCGAAGACTCCCGCCCGTTGTTCACGTTGCTGATGCGTATCAGCATGTCGATGCGGTATGGGTCGTGATCGCGGATCACATAAGCATCGACCGTCTTGCGCTCTGGCTTGGCGAGCTTCATGGCCGCCGTGCTGTGGCGCCCGTCAATCAGTTGGTCGAGCGGTTCGCCGGTATGCTTGACGGTGATCGCGGTCCAGTCGGCGCCCGCCTCCATCGCTTCAGCATAGCCGACGGCCACATCCAGATCGAGCTTTACCCCGAGCCGGGCATGGTTCTCGTCCGCCTCCTTCCAGTCAATCTTGTTGATTGGATAGTCTTGGACAAACTCCCAGGCGAAGCCTAACTCGTTAAGCGTTTGCTCTTTCTTCGGATCACGCATTACTCCGCAGCCTCCTGTATTTCATCAGCCATGATCGTGGTGGTGCCGCCGGGCTCGATATCAGCCCCGATCCAGCATCGGCCCTCCTCGCAGCAGATGCGGCCCCACTCCGCAGAGCCGGCAAACGGGTCAACGATGGTCTCGCCTGGTTCGGTCAGTGTGTGAATCCAGCGCCTGACGCCACCATCGCCCTGTGCCCAGTCATGCGTGGATTTATCGCGCTTGGAGTCGTGGACGACATCGGGAACCAGCGTTCGCATTCCAGCGGAGTCGGGCCGGCGGCTCTGCTTCACATACCAAAGTATTGGCTTGTGGTAGGCGATGACCCCGGCGCCAAAAATCTTCTGCGCCGAATTATGCAGCATGACCGGTGTCCAGTTGTAGGTCAGGTGCTGGCTGAATATCCGATAGTCGCGCGGTAATTGTCCCTGGCCGGTGTAGCAGATCAGCGAACCGCCGGGGATCAGCACACGCGCCGCGAACTGGGCCAGCCATTCATAAAGCGGCTCGGCTGCATTGCCGTATGGCGGGTCAGTCATAATGAGTGGGATCGAATTGTTGGCGATATCGGAGAGGACGACGCGCGCGTCGCCGATGCGGAGGTCCATACCTGAGGTGCGTGGGGCGGTGATGGAGTTGAGCCGACGCCAAGCGCCTTCTTCGGAGCGCTCCTGCATACGCAGCAACTGGACTATAGCGGTGAGCGTCGCCTCCTTGCCGGAGCGGTGCAGTTCGGCCGCGGCGCTCTCCAGCGCCTCGTGCGCGAGCGGCGCAATCTGCTTCAGGCGCCAAGCATATTTTGGACTTCCAGCCAGCTCGGTAAGTGTTGCTGGTCGCGTTTCTACTTCGGACCAGCGGTCCGAGGTAGACTTGCGCTGATAGGGTTGTCCGCCGGGTGCCATCGGCTGCTGGGCGAGTTGACGCGCAATGCACCACTCACCGTCCAGGAACACCAACTCGCTGAGTTGGCGGACCTCCTGCACATCCCGAAACAGCCGCTTGAAGTAATCGGCCCGCGCCTGGCGTTCGCGAATGTCCTCATAGTTGGCATCGTCCATGATCGCCTCGCGCAACTGGTGCAGCGCAGTCACGGCGGCGTCGACTGTCTTGGGAACCCCGCGCAGGGCATCGTCGAGGGCGACCCCGAGTTGTTGCCATGCTTCACTTGTCTCTGGCACCGGCAGCCACTCGTCCATGTAATCTCTCCCCCGATAAAACCCGCTGCCGCGCTGACTTAGTTGTTCGTTGGCGCATGCCATAGCGAGGTCTGGCCGCACATGCGGCGCGGCACAGCCGCAGCGCCAGGTAGTCTTGCGACCGTCGCGCAGCGCAGCTCGCCATCCCGTGCGGCGGCTAGCGCCTACAACGAGTGTGGTCTGGATCGGCACCACCCGGCTCACGCTGCAACACTCGCTTTCAACGGGACGCACGCCTCGCGCAGCTGGGCTTCCACGTCCTCGACCGATCGGCACAGCATGACCACGCCGCCGGCGTAGTGCAGCCGCCGCGCCATATCCCGCTGGGCCTCCGACACCACGCCACGCGGCGCCTTCAGCTCCACGAACAGCGCGCGCCCGTCGAAGCAGATGCCGATGTCGGGGATACCGGGACGGACGCCCAGGCCCTTCATACGGGCGGCCTCTCGGGCGTGGCGCTTACCGCCGTTGGGGATGGCGTAAGCCACGCCACGCGGGCCAAGGGCATGGTCGAGGAACTGCATCACGGCCCGCTGCAACGAATCTTCTTCGTGCTTGCGGGGAGCGGGCTTCCGTTCCCATAGCGTGGATGTGGCAACGCTCATGCGGCCAGCGCCTCCACCGTGCGCAGCCGCGGCGGGACCACGTAGACCCGGCGGAAGTGCTCCTCGCACCAGGCGCTGCCCTGCACGGTCGGCCGCCCGCACATCACCCAAGGCGCGGTTTCTCCCGAGATCCATTGGCACGTCTTCAGGATGGAGAAAGCCACCGGCGGCGTGTGATCCTTACGGAGGGGTACCGCCGGTGGGAGTATCTCCGGCCGACGGGTATCCGCCGGAGGGTGAGGAGAAACCTTAGGTGGCGCCGGGGACTTTAGCGATGGCGGCTTGCGCGGCGCAGCGACCTTGCCTGGCTTCGTCGGCCCGGTGCGGATGATCGGCGAGCCGCGTGGAACGAGCTTCCACCGATGCACGAAGCCGGCAACGCTGTTCTTCGTGATGCCGAGGCGCGCGCCCATCGCCGCAATCGGGATGCCGTCTGCCCACAGCCCGCATAGTTTCGTGCGAAACTCCCCGGTGACCGTGCCAACCCGCGCCGGCCTGCCCTTGGGATTGCCGACGAACGCCCGCGGCGTAGCTTCCCGGCAAGCGTTGCTGCAGAACGTCTTGCGGTAGCGCGACAACTCGACGCTGCAGTGGACGCACAGCCGGCCCGGTGTCAGGTCGTAGAACCCTGTCACGGCTCGATCACCAGCAGCCGCGTGGTCGCGTGCATCGAGGTCAGATGCACCGTCTGCGCCGAGGTGGTCAGCACCGGCTGGTCGAAGCTGGCGTCGGGCCGTATTTCATACTCGGTCACCCGCTTCGGCGCGGTGCCGAACGTGACCGTCACGTCCCGCGATGTGCCCTCCGGCTCGATCTGCTCGTTGTAGACGAACAGCAGGAAGTCGCCGTTCGATCGCTGGAATAGCTGATGTTGCGTGCCGCTATGCGGGGACGCCTCATTGATCGGGCCGTGACCGCCGTCGACGGTGTAGTCGAGCTTGCCGGGTTGGAACGTGCGTGCGTTGGCGCCGCGGTCGCCAGCCAGAGTGTGCATCGCCCGCATCGCATAGGCGGATGGGCGGGGGTTGTTGGCATCCTTGGGGAAGAAGCCGCACGGGTGGTGCGTGCCGTAGTCGAACAGCGGATACCACATCATGGAGTGGATACCGAGCCGCCACGCCGACAGCATCATCCATGGCGTGTAGTAGCCATCCAGATAGTCGTTGGTGCCGTTCTGACCGTATAGCGTCGTCTGCCACTCGGTCATCGAAATCGGCTTGTCGGAGCCGTAGGCTTTGCGCAGCCCGATGACCACGTCGTCGAACGCACCGTCGCGGTTGGCGCCACCATCCAGATCGCAGACGTTGGGCGGATAGAAGTGCCCGGCGATGATGTCCATGCGCTCGTTGAGGTAAGCGATGTCCTCAGCGGAGCAGTAACCCGGCGTGATGTAGCCTTCGGGATACGGCAGACCGAACACGATGCTCGGGCCGACAACCGGGATGCCGGGCAGCTTGTTCCGCCACAGGCAATCCTGGATGTCCTTCGTCATCTGCGGCGGGACTTCGCCCGAGCCGAAATTCGTGTTGGGCTCATTGAGCCCCTCGACCATGACGAGGCCGTTGGCCGGATCGCGGGCTAGCTCGAGCGTGGCTTCGGCGTCTGCGACGTTGCCGTTGGCCGCCACGCCACCGACGAAACGATGGCCCTGCGCGGCCAACAACGGCAGCCACGGCCGCAGGATCTCCATGCGGTAGCTGGCGGTATAGACGCGGTTGATGGGAAAGTTGGTCGAGCCGTTCATCAGCCAGTCGTAGGCAGCGATGACGGTGTCGGGCCGATAGTCCGCAGGCCACGATCCCCAGACGTTGCCCTCGTCCATGCTCGGGAACATGTCGCAGCCGCTGTAGTTGCAGAGGAAGTCAGCGATGCGGCTGGCCTGGATGCCAGTGCCGGGTGATGGTCCGGAGCCAGGATCGGGTGGGGTGATGGTCTCCGGCGGGACGATCGGCTGCGGGGGGACCGTGACGCCGCCGTTGGCCGACACCGCGATGCGCTTGGTGCTCTCCTGCCCGGCCTGGTTCCATACGTTGATCGAGACGGTATCGTCCACCAGCATGGCGGGCGGCAGGTAGGTCAGCGTGGCGAGTGCCGCATTGACGCCTGCCAGCGGCGCATTGACGGTGACCTTCTTGCCGCTCTTGAGCGGATCGCTGACCTGCACGTCGCCGTGGTCGCAGCTCAGATTGAGCGCCATTGTGCCGCCGGCGGTCGCGGCATAGGGGTCGCTCACCGAGCAGCCGGGTATCGGGATGCCTTGCGACACCGACACCGTCTCCGGCGCGTTGATGACGGGCGGCGCCACGCTGCTCTTGCTGTCAATTGCCATATCGCATCATCCCCGCGCCGTAGGCGACGCGGCCAGGATCGGCCGTGTCGGTGTTCTCGCCCCGGTCGACGGGGAACCAGATGACCCTCACCGGCCCGCGTTCGGAGCGGACCAGCCCGGCCTTCTGCAGGCGCAGCAGCGCGCCGTGCGCCCGCGCGATAGCGACGTAGCTCGGCTGGCCCCAGACGCGGGCGGCAACCTCGGTGGCGGTGCTGCCGTCCGGGTCGAGGACCGCGAGGCAGGCGTCCATCCGGCCGTCAGTGGGGGCGCGGCCCGTCATCGCCGGCCCTCCGCTTGAACGCCGCGCGCAGCCGGCTGATCCGCGCCAGGGTCCGGCGCAGCCGCCAGCGGCGCCACAGGTTTCTCAACCTCAGCCAGTAGCCGTTGGCATTCGGCATGCAGATCCTCGATCTGTGCGTAGGCATCGATCAGCAGGCGGCGCAGCTCGTCGCTCTCTGCAGCCAGCGATGCCTCGTCCAGCCCGGCATACTCGGCCACCGCCCGGCCGATCTCGCGATAGTTGCGCGTCAGAACCATCAGCATCGTGACATTCGGCACGCTGGTGCCGCGCCAATAGCGCTTGGCC
>Ga0207711_10002676_pt1 | contig 15758 bp, 13 predicted proteins | sample KBSS34metaG_FD_184401 | JGI IMG/M metagenome (GOLD analysis project Ga0207711, IMG submission 184401) | Switchgrass rhizosphere microbial communities from Kellogg Biological Station, Michigan, USA - KBS S3-4 metaG (SPAdes) (version 2) | ecosystem: Host-associated > Plants > Roots > Rhizosphere...
CTTCACCTTGGGCGGCTCCGATGCGGTGGATTCCGCCATCCGCTTCATCGTCCACTATTTCAACGCCGTCGGCCGCCCGGCGAAGAAGCACATGATCGCGCTGGACAAGGGCTATCATGGATCCTCAAGCAACGGTGCCGGGCTGACCGGCTTGCCTGCCTTCCACCGCCAGTTCGACGTGCCACATCGCTGGCAGCATCACATCCCCGCCCCTTACCCATACCGCAGCCCGGTGGGCGACGATCCACAGGACGTCATCGACCTGTCGGTTGCCCAGTTCCGTGCGAAGGTCGAGGAACTGGGCGCGGAGAATGTCGCCGCCTTCTTCGCGGAGCCGGTCCAGGGGTCCGCCGGCGTTATCGTGCCGCCGCGCGGGTGGCTGAAAGCGATGCGCGAGGTCTGCACCGAACTCGACATCCTGCTCGTGGTCGATGAAGTCATCACCGGCTTCGGACGAACCGGCCCGCTCTTCGCCTGTGAGACGGAAGGGGTGACCCCCGACCTGATGACCGTGGCGAAGGGCCTGACGGCGGGTTACGCCCCCATGGGCGCGGTGCTGATGACCGAGGCCGTCTACGCCGGGATCGCCGACGGCTCGGACAACAATCTGCCTATCGGTCATGGCTATACCTACTCGGGCCATCCGGTCAGCGCCGCCGTGGGCCTCGAGGTGCTCAGCCTCTACCTGCAGGGCGGCATCCTCGCCAACGGACAGGCGCGCGGCGCACAACTCGCGACCGGGCTGTGCCCGCTTGCCGACCACCCCCTCGTCGGCGACATCCGCACGGCCGGCATGCTCGCGGGGATCGAGTTGGTGAGCGACAAGACCGGCAAGACGCGTTTCGAGCCCTTGCTCGACATCTCCGGCAAGCTGTCCGCTGCGGCCTATGCGCAAGGCCTCATCTTCCGCGCCTTTCCCGATGGCACGATTGGACTTGCCCCCGCCCTCAGCTGCAGCGAGACGGATATGGAAATATTGCTCGACCGGCTGCGCGCAACCCTGGATGATGTGCTCGATGACCCTGCTGTGCGTTCCGCCTTGGCATGATATACCGTCCTCACACCTGTTGAATGTGGTACGCGTGCGATGAGTTTAGGCCCCAAACTCGACAGGTTGGATTTCAAGATCCTGGCCCAGCTGCAACGCAACGGGCGCGTGACCAACGTCGACCTGGCCGATGCCGTCGGCCTGTCGCCCAGTCCCTGCCTGTCGCGGGTCAAGCGGCTCGAAAAGGCCGGCTACATCACCGGCTACGGTGCCCATATCGCGCTGGCCAAGCTGGGATCGACGCTCACCGTCTTCACTCAAATCACATTGAAGGACCATCGCTCCAACGATTTCTCACGATTCGAGCAGAAGGCGCGCAACGTGCCTGAAATCGTCGAGTGTCATATGGTAAGCGGCGGCTACGACTACCTGGTGAAATTCATCACTCGCGATGTCGCCCACTATCAGGAAGTGATCGAGGCGATCCTCGAGAGTGAATTCGGGATCGAGAAATATTTCAGCTTCATCGTCATTAAGTCACCGATCGTGAAGCGCTACGATCCGATCGAAACGATCTTCGACGAGCGTATGCGCTGACACTTTCCCCAGGGCCCAACATCATGATCGACCAGACCACCATCGATACGCTGGTGCCCGACCTTGTCGCCCTTCGCCGCGATATTCATGCTCATCCCGAACTGGCATACCGCGAGCATCGGACCGCGCGGATAGTAGCCGAAGCCTTGCACGCGATGGGGCTGGACGTGACCACGGGCATTGGCGGCACGGGCGTGGTGGGCACGCTCCGCCTCGGCTCCGGCCCCTCCCTCGGCTTGCGGGCCGACATGGACGCGCTGCCGATCCAGGAAGAAAGCGGGGTGGCGCACGCGAGCACGCACGACGGGGTCTTCCACGGCTGCGGCCATGACGGTCACACGGTCATGCTGCTGGGCGCGGCCCGGCATCTTGCGACGCATGGCGGCTTCGCGGGCACGATCCACTTCATTTTCCAGCCTGCCGAGGAAGGCCATGGCGGCGCCGACGCGATGATCCGCGACGGATTGTTCGAGCGCTTTCCCTGCGATCGCGTGTTTGCGCTGCACAATTGGCCGGACCTTCCTGCGGGAGCCATCCGCACGCGCGCTGGCCCCATCATGGCTTCGGCCGACAAGTTCCAGATCGTCATCCACGGGCGGGGAGGCCACGCCGCCTTGCCCCATCAGACTCCGGATGCCCTGCTGGCCGCTGCCGATCTGGTGCAGCAGCTCAATACGATCGTCTCCCGCCGTGTCGCCGCGACCGAATCCGCCGTGCTGTCGGTGACGAAAGTCGCGGGCGGGCAATCTCACAATGTCCTGCCGGCGACATGCGAGATCATGGGAACGGTGCGCACCTTCGACCCGGCGATCCAGGACCGCATCGAGCAATCGTTGCGGGGCATATGCGAAGGCGTTGCCCGTTCCACCGAAACACGCATCGACGTTCTTTACGACCGCTATTATCCCGCGACGATCAATGATCCGGTGGCCGCCCGCGCCGCGCTCGATGCTGCGCGACTGGTTTGCAGCGACGTTGCCGAAGCGCCGTCCCCCGCCTTCACATCGGAAGATTTCTCTTTCATGCTACGCGCCCGCCCGGGCGCTTATGTATGGTTGGGCCAAAATACATCGGAGCACGACGCTCCGCTACATCATCCATCGTACGACTTTAATGATGATGTCATGAAAATGGGTATAAGCTTTTTCGTCGCCCTCGCGCGTTTGGAACTTGCCCCATCTTGAAGACGGCATTTCCTGCGTCTCGACCGTCGAATTTCGGCGTTCAGTCTATTTCCCCCGCGGCATATCGCAATCTAATGCCAAGCTGGCTCCTTATCCTCTGAGTGGTCGAAGGGGCTGGACGAGCAAGCGCGCGACGCGACGGCAATGAGCCGCCACGCAAAGACGCAGCATCTCCGCAAGCCTTCGAGACGAAGCCAGTCATCATACGAGACGGGGGTATCATGCGCTTCTCCACCACTTTGCTCCGCAGCCAGTTGCTGGCCGCGACGGCTGCGGCAATCGCCCTTTCCGCTCCAGCCCGCGCTCAGGAAGCGGCCGAGGAAGCGCCTGGTGACACCATCACCGTGAACGGCCAGCGTCAGGCCTATATCGGCACGACTCCGCTCAAGATCCTGCCGCAAGTCGTGCAGACGCTGGATTCGACGATGTTGAAGGACGCCGGCCTTACCAAGCTGCAGACCGCTCTCGACTACGTGGCCGGCGTTTCACGGCAAAACAACTTCGGCGGTCTGTTTGACAGCTATGCCATTCGCGGCTTCGCGGGTGACGAGCAGCAGTCGAGCAACTATCTCCTGAACGGCTTCAACGCATCGCGCGGCTACGGCGGTGCTCGCGACTCCTCGAACATCGAGCGCATCGAAGTCATCAAGGGGCCGACGTCCGCCCTGTTCGGCCGCGGCGATCCGGGCGGCGCCGTCAATATCGTGACCAAGAAGCCTTACTTCAGCAAAGGCGCGAATTTCGAAGCCTCTGCTGGCAGCTACAAGACCTATCGCGGCCAGGGCGATATCAACATGCCGGTCAGCGACAGCCTCGCCTTCCGCGTGACAGGAGCCTATGAGGAAGGCGATAGCTATCGCGACTATGTTCATCACACGATGATCACGGTATCGCCCTCGATCCTGTGGAACATCGACGATACGACCAGTCTATCCTACGATTTCGAGTTCACTCGTCAGAAAATCCCCTTTGATCGCGGAATTGTAGCGATAAACGGGGACCTCAGGCGAGTGTCGCGCCACACGTTCCTGGGTGAACCTGGTGATGGCGACATAACGACCAAATCGTACAACAACCAGGCGCAGCTTCAGCACAATTTCGACGACAACTGGACCGTTCTGCTGGGCGCCGCGTACCGCACCTCGTCTTTCGTGGGCTACGGCAGCGAAGCGGAGAATGTCGCAAGCCGCCAGAAGCTCAATTTCGATGGCCAGACGCTCTCGCGCCGCCGCATCTTCCGCGATTATAGCACCACCGATTTGACCGTCCGCGCCGAAGTGAGCGGCAAGGTCAATATGCTAGGCGTCACCCACAATCTGCAGATCGGCGCGGATTGGAACTACTTCACACTTCCCACCCTGCAGAGCCGCTTTCGTCCTCCTCCGATCGCGCAGCAGACGACGCTCGCTGCCGGTCACGCAATCAACGTCTTCAATCCCGTCTATGGCGATCTGCCGGCGCTAAGCCCGTTGATCAACAGCCGGGAATCCGATGAAGCGGCCGGCATCTACATCCAGGACATGATCGACATCGCCGATTGGCTGAAGCTCCGCGTTGGCGGGCGCTACGACAATTTCGAGCAGCATGTCTTCAACCGCCTGACGGCCAAGTCGACTTATCAGCACAAGACCTCGTTCAGCCCGCAAGTCGGCGTCAGCCTCATTCCCACGAGCGGCCTGACCCTCTATGCGAGTTACGGTCGAGGCTTCCGCCCGAACATCGGCAGCGACTTCAACAACAACGCCTTCGCACCGGAGAGGACGACAGCCTACGAAGTCGGCGGCAAGTATTCTGCCTTCGGAGATCGACTGCTCGCCACGCTTGCGCTGTTCAGCATGAAGAAGACCAACGTGCTGACCGCCGATCCGGCCAATGCAGGCTTCTCGCTCGCCCTGGGCGCGGCGAAGAGCAAGGGTGTAGAAGCGTCTGTCACGGGCAAGCTACCCGCCGGCTTCCGTGTCGATCTCAACTACGCCTATATCGACGCCGAGAACGCCAAGGACACGATCGACCCCAATTTCGGCTATTCGCTGTTGAAGGGAGATCCCCTGATCAATATTGCCAAGCATAGCGCCAGCGCCCTTGTCTTCAAGGACTTCAACATCCTCGAAATGACCGGCAATATCGGTGTGGGCATAAACTATGTCGGCAAGCGCCTCGGCGAGACCGGATACAAGTTCCCGAACGGCGCGTTCTTCATGCTGCCCAGCTACACCACGACGCGGGTAACCGCCTCTATATCACCGAGTGAACATTTGCGGGTCTCCGGCGAAGTGACGAACGTGTTCGACGTCCATTACTTCCCGAGCTCCTATTCACGCGTCTGGGTGATGCCCGGCGCTCCACGGCAGTTCATGGTTCGCCTTGGCTATACCTATTAGGTCTGTAGCCTGGATGCCGCGTTGACCATGGCGCGGCATCGTGTCGAACTTAAGTTTCCGTGTGAATACCTAAGAAAGAGGTAGCCTGCCACTCGACACCGACCTCCGTGCAACAGGCGAGGACCGCGTTAGACGTCAGCTGGCCCCCCATCTAACGTTAGACGTCAGCTGGCCTCCCATCTACCCCCCTTGGAGAGTCCGATCGTACCGTTGTTGGCCATGCGGATTTGGCGTCGGCAGGAACGGCAGTCCTGCCCTGTCGATGCTCGCCTGCTCTGATCGAGGTTCCATGTCGCTAGGTTTTCCGTCGTCCGGGCGCAGCTATCCCGTCGCTGGGTGTCGCTCGTGCAAGATCAGACGGCACATGTTGTAGGCGATGTTGACGAGGCCGATCTCTGCTCGGCCCGCTCGATGCCGACGGTGCGGATGAACAAGCCCATCCGGTCCTTCTGTTGGTGAAGGGAATCGCAAGCCTTCCCTAACGATTTGTAATCAAACTAAATGCTGCGGTGCAGCAAAAAATTAGGCCCCATACAGTGGCCCCACTCCCTTTGCGTAAATCGGGTTTGAAGCTTAAACGTGGCTCGCTGGCGGGCCGCGATTGGACAAAGCCACCCTACCTCGTTGGGCCGATCCGGGCAATCTCCAACCGCTCGCCTACTGAGTTCGCCTTGCTTGAATGGTCTGCAGCCGCCTGAAAAGCGGCCGGTCAGCAGGAACGCGGGGCGCGAGGATACCCAGCGGCTGCCGTCGAGCGCGATGCCGCCGCCGGGCACGATCATGTGCACGTGCGGATGGTGGGTCATCGCCGAACCCCAAGTGTGCAGCACGGCGGTGATGCCGATCCTGGCGCCGAGGTGCCGGGGATCGGCGGCGATGGTCACCATCGTCTCCGAGGCGGCGCGGAACAGCAGGTCGTAGACGGCCGCCTTGTTCTGGTAGGCGATCTCGGCGATCTCGGCCGGCAGCGTGAACACCACGTGGAAGTAGCCGACTGGCAGCAGGTCGTGCTCGCGCTCGGCAAGCCAGGTGCGCGCCGCCGCACCCTGGCACCTGGGGCAGTGCCGGTTACGGCACGAGTTGTAGGCGACCCGCCAGTGCCCGCAGTCGGTGCAGGCCTCGACGTGGCCGCCGAGCGCGGCGGTGCGGCAGTGCTCGATCGCCGACATGACCTTGAGCTGTTGCAGGCTCAGGTGTCCGGCATGGGTCGTCCGGTAACCCGGCCCGGCAGCGCGGAAGATATCGGCGACCTCGATGGAGGCGCGCACGCCTCAGCCGTCGGGCGCCGCCTGTGCTCCGGGGAGCAGCGCGAGGCGATCGAGCGGGCTGACCACGCTCTTCACCGTGCGCGTCGCGACGCGGGTATAGAACGCGGTCGTGTCGAGCTTGGCGTGACCGAGCAGCGCCTGGATGATGCGGATGTCGACGCCATCCTCGAGCAGGTGAGTGGCGAAGCTGTGGCGCAGCGTATGCGGTCCGACCCGCTTGGCGATGCCCGCGTCATGCGCCGCTCCGGCCGCGATGCGGTGCACCTGTCGATAGGAGATCGGCTTCAGGTAGTGCTGCCCGGGGAACAGCCATCCGTCGGCATGCATGATGCCAACCTTGCGGCCGACCTTCCACCACTCGCGCAACAGCACCAGCAGGTCATTGGCGAGCATGGCGTTGCGGTGCCGCCCACCCTTGCCGCACTCGACCCTGAGCAGCATGCGGCTGCTGTCGACGTCGCGGACCTTGAGCGCGGCGACCTCCGAGGCGCGCAGGCCAGCGCCATAGGCGACCGAGAGGATCGCCTGATGCTTGACGCTGGTGGTGGCCTCCAGCATGCGCGCGACCTCTTCGCGGCTGAGCACGGTCGGCAGCGCGCGAGCGTGCTTCACGTTGTGGAGCTTGCGCGTCAGGTCCGGGCGGTTGAGCGTGCGCGTGTAGAAGAACCGCAGCGCCGAGACCGCCGCGTTCATCGCCGGCGCGCCCGTGCCCGTCGCGCTCTGCTCCACCTCATAGCGGCGCAGATCCTCGGCGATGGCGAGATCCGGCGGCTGACCCAGCCACGACGCAAAGCGCGCCACGTCACGCAGATAGTTGCGCTGCGTCGCGCGCGACAGGCGGCGCACCTCCATGTCCTCGATCATCCGCTGACGCAGCGTCGGGGTAGCCTCGTCTCGGGTAATATCGACCATCGTTCGACTCCTCGTGTTGAAGGAGTCGCGAAGGTCCGCCCGCGATCAGCAGGCCTCAACCATTGCGCCAAGCGCGCTGCGGCGGCGTAACCTCACACCAGGCACCAATCCCGCGCCAGCGGGTTCGTACAAGTTGCCAATACCCGACATCCAGCCTTCGCCCGACTGGCTCCGCAAATTGACAGCAATTAGGCGATGCCGTTGAAAAAGTCGCCTTTAGGGCGAAGCGGGGGTTGCTGATCGAGATGGCCGAGCAGAGTCGCCTGACCTCATGCCATTGCTACTTGCCTGGCGATGCTGATCTTAGCGAGCTTGCGCAGGTTCTGGGCGGTTGTAGGGCGTAGCGAAGCAGGCCATTGCTTATGCAGTTCAGCGGCGAACGCCGCTGGTGTCTCATATCCAAGGGCCGAGTGCGGGCGCTCTTGGTTGTAATCCTCCGCCCAGGCGGCGATCACGACGCGGGCATGGTCGAGGCTCAGGAACAGGGTCTCGTTGAGCAGCTCATCGCGCATGCGACCATTGAAGCTCTCGACGTAGCCGTTCTGCATCGGCTTGCCGGGGGCGATATAGTGCCACTCGACGCCAATCTCCCTGCACCAGGCGAGGACCGCGTTCGACGTCAGCTCGGTGCCGTTGTCGCTGACGATCATCCCTGGTTTGCCCCGCTCGGCGATCAGATCGGTGAGCTCGCGCACGACCCTGCGCCCCGAGATCGAGGTGTCCGGTACCGCGCGCAGGCACTCCCGGGTCACGTCATCGACGATGTTGAGCACCCGGAACCGGCGTCCCGACGCCATCTGATCGTGAACGAAGTCGAGGCTCCAGCGCTGGTTAGGCAGCGCCAGCACGGGCGTCGGCGCCCGCGCACCGATCGCACGACGTCGGTTCCGTCTTCGTCGGACCGCCAGCTTCTCCTCGCGGTAGAGTCGCTGGGTCTTCTTGCGGTTGATCACCACACCCTCCCGCCGCAGCAGGATGTGCAGCCGGCGATAGCCGAAGCGGCGGCGCTGCTGAGCCAGCTCGCGCAGCTTCGACCGAAGCTCGGCATCATCATCACGCTGCGACCGATAGCGCATGCTCTTCCGATCGGCGCCGATAACACGGCACGCCCGCCGCTCGCTCATCCCCAGGACCGCCTGGAGACGAGCGACCGCCTCTCGCTTGGCAGCGGGCGTCACCAATTTTTTGCGAGAAGATCCTTCAGACCGGCATTGTCGAGCATCGCCTCAGCCAGGAGCCGCTTTAGCTTGGCGTTCTCATCCTCGAGTGCCCGCAGCCGCTTCGCCTCGGATACCTCCAGGCCGCCATACTTGGCACGCCAGTTGTAGATCGTCGCTTCAGACACACCGTGCCGCCGTGCCAGGTCGCCGGTCTTGGCTCCCGCCTCCGCCTCCTTCAGCACCGCGATGATCTGCTCTTCCGTGAACCTTGTACGCTTCATCGTCCGTCCTTCTATCAGGCCGGACTCTAATCACACTTGGAGGAAAATCAGGGGGTCACGTCAGTCCGAAGCAGATGATCGGCCGGAACATGCCGATCCAGGCTGAACTCGTAGAACAGGGCCTCCTGCGCCACCCGGCGCCCGCCCATCATCGCTTGGCATCCTTCAGCATCTCAATGCTGAATCAGACCCTCTCCCCAACTGCAAGGCCGACTTTTTCAACGGCATCAGGCCTTTGCAGACAGTCGCACTTGGCCGAGAATTGTCCAAAGCAGACTGGGGCCGCTTTACCTCCGTGTTGGTTCGATCAGCCAACAGCCAGAAGCCGATGCAAACCTATCGAGCGTGCTGATGTACGGTCATCATCAATAGCCGGTCAGCGAAAAAGTTTTCGTCACGACAATCTTCAGCGTGTCATCAGCGGGTATCTTGTCATAGTTTCCATCGGCATTTGCCGTGTCACTATGACCACCCCATTTGCGCGAGTACTGCAACCCCACACCGAGTCCTGCTTCCTTTTCGACAAAGGCGACAACCGGAAGTTCGAGCCGCCACCGGTCAACCGAACTTCCCTGAACAGCATTGTAACTCAATTTCGGCGAAATTCCTAGCGAGGGTAGGCCGCCCAGCCGTGGCGTTAAAATCCGTAGTTCGGCAGCAGGCGTCCATGACCGGATGCGAGTGGGTGCCTCTACATAATAGGAGGGACAGCCTCCGGTCACGTAGGGCGTTCCGGTGGTTGCGGCCGGACAGAACTGCTTTGGCTTTGTTCCGTCAATGTAGCCGAAATTCGAACTATAGCTGAGGCTTGGAATCACGGACACATCCATCTTGGACGAGGTCGGATTAAGGCGTCGATAAGCAAATACCGTCGTCGCGAAATTCCAGTCTCCGGCCGATTGGTTTTTGGACGTAGGATCGGCCACGAAGATCGCAGGATCTAGATAGTCGTAATTTCCGTGGGACGTCGAAAAATTGATTCCTCCGCCCCAGACCGGCTTGTCGTCCTTAGATCGAAAATAAAGATCACTTGCCTGCTTTGCCAGTTCCGGGTGCAATAGCGTGCCCTTTTCGTCGACATCGAAGACCCAGTCGGTAAGCGACTGGCCGATGCAGGTCGATGGCGTCTTGCTTTCTCCGCCTGCCTGCTCTTTGCGGCAGGCCTTGATCGCAGCATCCCTGAGCTTGATCGCGCGATCGTTCCATTTTTCCAGAGTTTCGCCTTCGTAAACACTGAAAAACAACCCGGCGCTGACGATCGCCTTGCCATCGATATTGTCCTTGATCGACTTGTCGATATCATCGCGGGCGAAGATCAGCCCATCTTTCGCCTTCACGCTAAACGAATATCCCAATTCCAGCGGCAACTGCACGCGCTGATTCGGATTTTCAGGGAGCCTTTTCGGGGTTCGGCGAGATTTGAAGCTGTCCGCATAGGTTATGGAAACCGTTCCGTCAGAGGTGCTTCCTGCCAGGTTTGCGGCGATACCCCGTGGTGTTAGGACGCTGGACGGGAAAGCGACATCGCCGCCGGCATAGCTGCGCACAGAGCGCATCCTTGCTTGGCCTCCGCAATCGCCCACCCGCAGCGTTGCCTCAGGGAGCTCGATCATACGGGCGCACGGATCACTTCGCGGCGTGCCATTGCCTGCCCCTGCATCGGCCTGTCGGCGCGGCGCTTGTCCTGGTTCAGGGGCAATTCGAGCACCGCCCAGCGAGAGCCTAGTGTAGCTTTTCGCTGACGGTCCCGCTGCGATCAAATCGTCATTGGCCTTCTTGGCCGCGTTCAATTTTTCGGTGATGGTGTCGGTTTCGACCTTCACTACGACCTGCCTGTCCGAGGCGTCTTCTTGTCGCGCCATAATCCGACCGACGAACGCCCAGCGTTTCAAGGCACTCTCGCACTCCGCGACGTTGTCCTGCCGCTTGACATAGAAGGCGAGTGCTTTTTGCACATGAGACAGCGCTATCCGGTTCAACTCGATCTTGTCTTCCAGACCCTTCTTACCGGCGGCATCTCCTGCCGAGAGATCATTCAGACGAAGAATCAATTCTCTTTTCTGAGTTGTTAGATTGTCCTGTTGGGCGAGCAGATCATCTCCGGATGGAGCGTTCGCCAAATCTTTCGGGGCCAGCGCGCAAGTTGGTATGACGGAAGCCGCGCTCGACTGTGCATAGACCTGGCTTGTCGTAGTGGCAGCGCCTGCTGCGCTGACAAACGCTAGAATCTTTTTCATCGCTTTCGCTTCCCCCATTCAAATAAGACGAAAATTGCTCCAAGATATCACTAAATCTATATCAAAGATATATAAAATTAAATTTCGTTTATAGATTCGCAATAAAATTTTAGATAGCAGACTGAGTTAAAATACCCTGCGCTTCGCGATGATCGGCCCCCACCGAGTGGTCCGGTTTGATTGTTAGTGCATTGTTGCCTCCGGCGCCATGGTCGGCCGTAGGTGGAGCGAAGCGGAACCGGAGGGCGGCCATGGCGGCGTCGCCGTTTCCGGGGCCGGCGGTCGATAGCCCAGCGAGCTATGCGGCCTGACGGTGTTGTAGTGCCGCCGCCAGGCTTCGATCAGGATACGGGCTTCGGCCAGCGTGTAGAAGATCTCTCCGTTGAGCAACTCGTCGCGCATCGAGCTGTTGAAGGACTCGCAGTAGCCGTTCTCCCACGGGCTGCCGGGTGTGATGTAGATCGTCTTCACGCCGATCTTGGCCAGCCACTGCTGGACGGCCGTGGCGATAAATTCGGGGCCATTGTCCGACCGTATATGCGCAGGCGGTCCGCGCGTGACGAACAGCTCGGCTAGCGCCGCCAGTACGTCCTCGCTCCTGAGCCGCCGCGCCACTGGCAAGGCCAGGCACTCCCGGCTGGCCTCGTCAATGATCGACAGGATGCGGAACTTGCGGTCATCATGGGTGCGACCCTCGACGAAGTCGTAGGACCACACGTGCCCCGGATACTCGGTCGTAGCCGGATGCACGATCCGTCATTGAGCCAGAGACGGCCACGCTTCGGCTGCTTCTGCGGCACTTTGAGCCCCTCGCGCCGCCAGATACGCTCGACCCGCTTGCGGTTCACATGCCAGCCGGCATCGCGCAGCAAAGGCCGTCACCCGGCGATAACCGTAACGACCATACTGCCGAGCAAGTGCGATGATGTCCTCGGTCAGAGCCGCTTCGTCGTCCGCCCCACGGGGCGCCTTGCGCTGCGTCGATCGATGCTGTCCAAGCACACGGCAGACCCGCCGCTCGGACACCGGCATCACCCCTCGGATGTGATCGATACAGCGCCGTCGGCGCGCGGGGCTCAGTAGTTTCCCCTGGCGGCCTCCTGCAGGATCAGCTTGTCGAGCGTCAGATCCGACACCGCCTGTCGAAGTCGGGCGTTCTCCCGTTCCAGGTCTTTCACCCGCCGCGCCTGATCCATCTTCAGACCGCCATACTCCTTGCGCCAGCGGTAGTAGCTTTGTTCGGTGACGCCGATCCGGCGGCAGGCATCCGCCACCGTCCCGCCCTGAGCCAGCACGATCTCCGCTTCACGCAGCTTGCCGATGATCTCCTCGGGCTTGTGTTTGCGAGCCATTCCATTCCTCCTTCGTGGTCCAGACTATGATAGTCGATGGGCCACTCAGAAGGGGGCAGATCAGCGACGGTCTTGGCGGAAGCGAACGGCTCCGTAATTGCAACGTTCAAATATAGCGGTCTTCATTATCGACCCTTTGTCGGTCTGGTTCCGGCCCACTGTCGAGCGCTTGTGCCGGCCTCGCAAACGCCCGCATTTGAAGCTCTTTACTGACGGAGCGCTTTGCGACATTCCATCGGCAGCTTTCATCTAGAGTTGCCGATCACGATGGCTGACTTGAGCGGCCTATTGTGGTCGGAGGCAGCCGGAAGCTCGTGGGCTACATGGGAGAGCGGTACGCTGCGCCGGGCCGAACATCATCATAGTGAGATGGACGCAATGTCGACGCGGCACGCGGCATAAATGTTAGCGGTGGGATAACGGCGTCTAGCGCAGCCGTTCAAGATAGCCGCACAGCATGTCCGCCATTGCCTTTCCGTAGGCCTCGATCTCGGCCGGTTCGCGCGGCGTTTCTGAATAAGAGGCGCAGACCTCGCTGAGCGTGCGCTTCATCAGGTCGCCGGCGAGCGACCGCTGCGCCTCGCTGGCGTTCGGCAGCGCCTCGATCAGGAAATCCCGGAAGATGCGCTCACTGCCCGCCTTCGCCGCGATCGCCTCGGGTGCGTCGCGGTATAGAGGTGCCGCGTCGGCGAGCGCGCGGCGGACCGCGGCCTCTTCGCATTCTGAAACGAGGAAGGCGTGGACCAGCCTACGCAGCCGCTCGATCGGCGGCCGCGACTGATCCTGCATGATGGATATCAGAAGCGCGATTGTCCGCCGCCATTCGTCGCTTTGCAGCCGGAACAAGATCGCCGCCTTGTTGGGAAAATACTGATAGAGCGAGCCGACGCTGACACCTGCGCGCTCGGCGACGCGCGCGGTCGTGAATCGTCGCTCGCCTTCGGTTGTCACAACCTGAACAGCGGCATCGAGCACCGCCGCGACGAGGTCGTTCGAGCGAGCCTGGCTCGGCTGTTTTCGCGAGGAAACCCCGGTGTTTCGCGCCACGCCCGTTCCTCTTACTGCCAATGCGAATAGGTGAACCTGACGAATTAGTCGTATTCTCTTCAACAGGCAATCGCCCAAGGAGAATCCCATGAATACGCTGACCACCGTCCCCGTAGCGCCGCTGCTCGACCGTCTCTTCGCGGAGTCCGAAGCCGCGCATCCCATGACCGATCCGGCCTTCGCGTCGATCTCTGACGAGGAGCGCGTTCGGCTGATGCGCAGCAAGGCCGACTATCGCGGTTTCTACGCCGCGCTGAAGGACTATGCGCTGCCGGTTTCGCGCGACACCGGCCGGCTGCTCTACATGCTGGCGCGCGCCACCAATGCGCGCTCGATCGTCGAGTTCGGCCTCTCGTTCGGTCTTTCGACCTTGCATCTCGCGTCCGCACTGCGCGACAATGGCGGCGGCCGGCTGATCACCAGCGAGTTCGAGGCCTCGAAGGTCACGCGTGCGCGCGAAAATCTGGCTGCTGGTGATCTCGCCGACCTGGTTGAGATCCGCGAGGGTGACGCGCTGGAGACGTTGGCATCCGACCTGCCGGAAACGATCGACTTGCTGCTGCTCGACGGCGCGAAGTCGCTCTATCGGGACGTGCTCGACCGCGTCGGGCCCAGGCTGCGGACCGGCGCGATTATCATCGCCGACAATGCCGACCATAGCCCGGACTATCTTGACTACGTGCGTGACCCGGCGAACGGCTACATGACGATGCCGTTCTCGGACAAGGTGGAACTCACGATCCGGCTTTGAAAACAGGACTAATCGGCAGCGGGAACGGCCAGTATTAAGCGCCTTTTTGACAGTCCGCCTAGAGATAACCTTGGCAGGTTTTGGCAGAAGCGGACGTCAATGGTGCCTGATCTGAACGACCAGATCTGATCGTAATCAGACTTTGAGCAATCAGCGGGCCGCCGGCTGTGTTCATATCACGAGCGATCTTTTCTGCCTCGGGTGAACTCTCGATCGCTTTGGAGAAAAGACCAAAGCATTGCTGGTATTAACTCGCCAACCGGCTCTTCCTGACCATAAGCCTCCCGGTAAGCGATCGCATATGCTTGGAGGGCCGTGATTAGGTCGGGAGAAGCCGTGATGCTCAGTTTTACCGGTGTACGGTCAGGTAATTTGGGAAGTTTCAATGCGGGCACAGACGTTCTCCTATCCATTTACGGGGCGAAAATCAGATCGCGGTGGACGACCAACCGTACAGGGGCGCCCGGCCGGATCGTGATCGTCGGCTGTATCTGCAGATTGTGGGAGGTCAGCTGATCCCCAGCGCGTGACACATTCTGCTGGGTAGACTCGCGGATGGCCTGGACAAGGTCGCTCTCACCGGTCAGCGAGAGTTGCGTCCCCACGCCCAACAATGTCGAGAGCACCACCCCTTTCAGCAGCGCCCATGTATGAAAATCCACTTTGTCCTCAAGCCCAGCATAACCAGACGGGTCGGTGGCCGGCACGTTATCTATGCGAAGCGATGATCCATCGGGCATGATGATCCGCTGCCAAACGACCAACGCCCGCTTCTGCCCGAAGGCGACAACGCTGTCATAGCTCCCGACCAGTCGCGCGCCCTGCGGAATGAGCAAAATGCGGCCCGTCGCGCTGTCAAAGACACGTTCCGTGACCTGTGCGGTCACGAGTCCCGGCAAATCCGACCTCAACCCAGTGATCAGGCTGGCCGCAATGACGCTCCCGGCAGACAACATATAAGGTGACGCCGACGGCGTCAGGCCATGGGGATTGACGTCGCCATTCCTGTCGAGCGCGCCGATAAAATCACTTTTGCGCTGCTGCGCACCCGGATCATGGTCGGGATCCATCCCGAGCTTTGGTACATCCTCGGATACCGGCACCATCGGTATATTCGAAGAGGCGACTGGCGGCTCGACCCGGTTGGACGAGGCCACCGTCCCTTGCACTAGCAGATTCGATTGGCGCGCCGACCGCAATTCGGTCGCTTGCCGATCGCGCTCGGTAGCGGCTTGCTGCTGCTGGCGCTGATCGCTCTCCCTATCCGGCTGCATCGCCAATGATCGCTGATGTTCCAGGATCGGACGGCCAAGATCGCCCGGTAGTGGCGGACCCAGTTTTGGTGCATCGCCGTAGCTGGCCGGCAAGCCGCTGAGCGTGTCGCTCGATGCCTTCCCGACCGGCTCCGACAATTCCTCCTGCGCGGCCACCCGCTGGAACATGGCAGGCTTCAGCGCCACCCACGTCATAGCGGCGAGACTGACCGAGCTGAAGACTGCTATCGTAACAATGACGCCGCGCTTGAACCGGATTGCGCGCGGCGGCCGCGCACGAATCGCCAGCGTCTCGGGATCGAGCTTGGGCGGCTGTGAGACGGCAG
>Ga0207711_10002678_pt1 | contig 15751 bp, 10 predicted proteins | sample KBSS34metaG_FD_184401 | JGI IMG/M metagenome (GOLD analysis project Ga0207711, IMG submission 184401) | Switchgrass rhizosphere microbial communities from Kellogg Biological Station, Michigan, USA - KBS S3-4 metaG (SPAdes) (version 2) | ecosystem: Host-associated > Plants > Roots > Rhizosphere...
ACCAGTAGTCCAAACAACACAAAGATGGGAAGAGTCGCAACCAGCGTGGAAAGCCACCAGCGTCCAAAAGGGTCGTAGATCTGGGTCCAGTGCACGATCCGCCCTCTTTCAGAAACTCGACAAGAAATGATTCCCTTCGTGTACCTTCGTTTCCTTGGTGGTTAAAATTTCTTGCGGCATGGACCACCAAGGACACCAGGGTGCACGAAGGAAATTACCGCCAATTCGTTGGGACGTCCACATACGAGCGGTCGAGCGCCGCAATGGATGTACACCCCAGCAGTTTGAGGGTGCGGTCCACATCAGCCCGCAGGATTTCGAGCGCACGGGTCACGCCAGCTTCGCCGGCGGCAGCCAGGCCATACGCGTAAGCGCGCCCGCATAGAACGGCTTTCGCTCCCAGGCAGATGGCTTTAACGATATCGGAGCCGCGACGAATGCCGCCATCCATCAGCACCTCGACCTGCCCCCCGACAGCGGCCACCACTTCGGGCAGCGCCCTCAACGACGGAGATACGCCGTCGAGCTGGCGTCCGCCATGATTCGAGACCACCACTGCGGCAGCGCCGGCATCCACGGCACGACGAGCGTCATCGCCGGTGAGCAGGCCCTTGATCACGATGGGTCCAGTCCAATGCTTGCGAATCCAGCCCAAGTCGTCCCAGGTCACGGCCGCGCGGGCCAGCGCAGCTGCAACATCAATCAGCTCCATGGGACCCTTGCCTGGGATGACCACATTCGGCAGCCGGGAGAGACCGCCGTCGAGCAGGTAACTGACCAGCCATCCAGGACGCGCCAGCATTTGAGGAAGAAATGGAATCTTGGACAGCAGGCTGCCGCCCATCAGTTCTTTCATGCCATTGCGGAAGTCGCGCTCGCGCATTCCCGCTACCGGCGTGTCGATAGTGACCACCAGGGCGGCGCAGCCGGCCACCCGGGCCCGCTCAATCACGGCTTCGGAGGCCTCTCGGCCTCCCATCAAGTACAACTGAAAGCACACTGGTCCGGAGGATGCAGCCTTGACGTCTTCCACACGGTGCCCGGAAATGGTCGAGAGAATGTAAGCCGTACCCGCCATGCCGGCGGCACGCGCCGCGCCCTTCTCGCCATCGGGATGCATGAGGCGACTGTAACCTACGGGGGCCAACAGGGCCGGAAAGGAAACTTCGAAGCCCAGCACGCGCGTCCGCAAATCACAATCGGACACTGGCACCGCATAACGCGGCCGGAACGTGACATCATCGAACACCCGGCAATTCTCACGCAGCGTAACTTCGCCGTCGGCGCCGCCATCGAGATAATCGAAGACCGGACGGGGCAGTCGAAGGCGGGCCAAGGGCCGGAAATCCCCGATGCTGACCACATGCGGAGAAGCGACTGCCCGCGACCCTCTGCTCATCGCCTGCCTCTCGCAGGAAAACCAGTTGGCTCCATGTCATGCCCCTCGAATGCCGTCACCGGATTTACCGAAGCACGCGATTATACCGGAGAGGGAGTAGCTGCGGTGCGAACTCAAGACGCCGTCATGATCGGAAGCAAGAATGGCCAACACAAATCTTGACCCTTCTCTTTCTTTCATCCTTGGAACCTGTGATATCACTAAGAGCTCATTCCGCAGATGATGGTGATCCATGACCAGATTTTTCAGGTCTCTCTCTTTCTGGCTGCTTATCGTTTCAGAGGCTGCCCTTCCGCTTCTTGCCGTATCCCAAAATCCGCCTGGCCGGACCATCCAGTACGCAACTGAATACGACTGGTCAATGAGTCCGGCGGCGGAACTGGGTCAGGCGGGCGCCGGGGCCGTTAGTCTCCCCTCTTGTCCTCCGGGAGTAAAGGGAAACGAGCCCGAGTATTGGGTGCTCATCAACGGGTCGGAGCCCGCCAAGGTCACTGGCGGAACCTGCGCCGGAGACGGCCGTCCCGGGACCCTGCAGTTTGCCGGCAAGCGCTCTCATGTCGCGGGAGAAACTCTTTCCAGCGCATCCGGCGGACTCCAGGAAGCTATCATCGCTGCGCGGTATGCACCCACCAATCCTCCCGGCACTCCGCAGTCCGGCGTGGTGCTGGTGCCGCCGAAAGAACTGAAGGCGTTCGCGCGAATCTCGATTCGCTCTTCCAACCTGACCGTGGATTTTTCCGGCTCCATCATCGAATGCTGGATGGACGACGCCTGCATCTTTGTCGGCGACCCCTCAAACTCCAACGCCTATCAGGACATCACCCTGATCAATCCCCGCGGGCGTCCGACAATCGCGCACGGTCAAAAGCCCTTCATTGAAGTGAACGCCCAGAAGACCCGCCTGTTCAACGTGTCCACCCGGGTCCCGCTGAAGGGCGGAAGCTTTGGCACCTACGTGCAGGTGGACGACGACGAATCCTTCCTGCTGGATGGACTGGATACAAGCCTCGGCAACGTAGGCGTGCGCTGCGACGCCGCCGTCTGCGATCCCGTAATTTACGCTCCGGGGTCCTTCCGTACCTTCCCCGGCGTGGGCTGGCTGAAGAACCTGAATATCTCTTTGCAGTGCGGGGGCAACGGAATTGACTGGCAGGCCGGCAACACTTTGCGGATTTCCGACAGCGTAATTCAGGGCTACGCGCAATACGGCGTTCGCGCGGGCGTGCAGCGCGGCGGATACGGCGGTTTTGATCTGACCAACGTGTACCAGGAAGTCGGCAACTGTGCGAATCCGTTGGGCAGGATTGGGCAAGCCGGGGTGATCGCCCAGGGCAGCAGCGTGAAGATTCAAGGCGGAGAAGCACCCAATGGATCGTTTCCCCTTTTTGCCCGGACCGGGAAGACGGATTACCGCTACTACATTGTCGCGCGGCACGCCAGGCATGGGACCTCAAACCCCTTGTACGCCGGCAGGGCTCTGACCAGTGGAACAGGTAATATCGTCGTGACTGTTCCGGACATCAGCGGCGCCAGCAGCTTCGATCTGCTGCGGGTAACTTCGGTTGCGGGGGCGCGCGAGCAGGCGCCCTACGGCGACGGGAATTTTGCCGTGCTGACCAACGTTCCCCGCAGCTCAGCCTGCTCAAATAGAGTTTGCACTTTCTCTGACACCCAGGCTGCTCTGCAACCCTACCGCGTGGCCGTCCCGAGCTACTTCCCCCTCCTCGACTTCTGGCCGGGAAGCCTGGTGTTGAGCGCAAGCCAGGATTCCAACAGCGTTCTGGCAGGAGCGCGGGCCTGGATGGATAGTGCTCCATCGAACGTAGTCGCAGTGCAAGGAACCACCGCACCCGCGCTGATCTCTCCGAATTGCGATTCGCTTGGGGGGTGGACGCCGCTGTGGCTCAGTTGCTACTCCGCCATGGCTCCGTCGGTGTTTTACGAGCAGGGAGCGTTCGTGCTGGCGGTAAAACCCAACGGAGACGGCGGGCTGCGTACCAACCTCAAAGGCCGCATGAATTTTTCCACGCTGGGGACCGGGCCCGGGCACATCGTCACCCTCTCCGATTCCAATTTCCAGAAGACCATCGCCACCGCGAACAACCGGCCGGAGAATGATGCCAACGATGCCTTCATCGGTTACGACCAGGGCGATGGGAACCCGACGAACGTGGGCATCAGCTTCGGCGCGCCCCGGTCGCTTTCGAACTACATCGGAAATGCCGGGGACGGAAAGAAATGGCTGGAGCGTCTTACCTCCAACCTCAAGATGTTTAGCGTTCCTGTGGCCATTCCATCGCGCCCTCCCAGCCACGCCTCCGACCCCTGCGTCGCAGGAACGGAAACCTGGGATTCAAACTTCGTCTATGTGTGCGTAGCGAAAAACTCCTGGAAGCGCGCGCCTTTGGCGTCGTGGTAAAAATTTCGTTCTCGCCCTGACGCTGTCATCCTGTGCGCAGAACGCCGATTCGCTGGCGAATCGGCGTTCGGAGTCGAAGGACCCCTATAGCGACAGATGCAGCGGAGTCATGGTTTCGATTTTGTTGCGCAGCGTGAACTTGCCAGCCCACCCGGGCCGACCAGGAGGGAACAGGGGTCCTTCGCCTGCGTTGTGGCTTCGCGAAGCGAAGCCACAACCTCGCTCCGGATGACACGTTCATGACAACAGCTCTACGCGCCCGCCAACGCTGCATTCGCCCTGGCCGGCGTTGCAGACGTGCCATTCACTTTCAGCAACAGATCCGAAATAACCTGGTGATCGGCCGGCTTGGAGAAGTAATAGCCCTGGGCAAAGCCGCAGTCCAGGGCCTTGAGCTGGTTCACTTGCTCTTCCGTTTCGGTCCCCTCCGCAACCGTCACCAGGTCCAGGGTTTGGGCCAGCATGATGATGACCTGGACAATCTTGTGGCTCTCGGCGTCGCTGTCCATCTGAGAAATGAAAGCTCGATCGATCTTGACCGAGTCCACCGGAAACTGCTGCAGACGGCTGAGAGACGAATATCCCGTACCGAAGTCATCCACGCTCAGGCGTACCCCCAGCGACTTGAGTTCGGAGAGCACCGAAGCTGCCTTCTCCGGGTTCCCCATGGCGATGGTTTCGGTAATCTCCAACTGCAGATAGCTGGGATCGAGCCCGGTCTGTTTCACGACCTCCGCGATCGCTTTCGCGAGGTTCGGATGCGCAAATTCCTTTGAGCTGATGTTAACGCTCATGCTCAGCGGCGGATCGGCAGGAAATTGAGCATGCCACGAACGCAACTGCTCACAAGCCTCGCGCAGCAAGATTCGATTCATGGGGATAATCAGGCCGGTCTCGTCGGCCACTGAAATAAACTCGGCGGGCGAGAGCAGGCGGCCGCCGTGTTGCCATCGGGTGAGTGCTTCGAAGCCGGTAATCCTGCCCGTATTCAGGGAAACGATCGGCTGATAGTGGGTCCGGAATTCGCCCAGTTCCAGTCCTTTTCGTAATTCCGTCTCCAGCTCCAGACGCCGCACCGCGCCTTCATGCATGGCGGTGTCAAAGACTTCGCAGCGCGCCTTGCCCGCCCGCTTGGCCCGATACATGGCTATATTCGCGTCCCGCAGAAGGTCTTCCGCGTGGGCGCAAGTGGCGGTGCTCAGGGCGATTCCCACGCTTGCATTCACAACGATTTCGTATCCGTGCACGGTAAACGGGACCGCCAGTCTGCTCTGCAGCCGCTCCGCCACCCGTACGGCGTCGCTGGGGTTGCGGATGTCTTCCAGCAGGATCGTGTATTCATCGCCGCCCAGCCGGGCCAGGGTATCGTCCTTGGAAGGGCCAAACTGCGGACGCGCGATGGTGTCCACTTCCCTCAGTGACGCGGTCAATCTCAGGCCGATCTGGACCAGAACTTCGTCCCCGACTTTGTGTCCCAGGCTGTCGTTGAAAACCTTGAACTCGTCCACATCGATAAACAGGACGGCGAATTTGTAATCAGTATGCCGCTTGGAAAGCACCAGCGCGCGCTGCAGTCGGTCCACAAAAAGAGCGCGGTTGGGAAGATTGGTCAGGCCATCATGAAACGCGCTGTGCGCCAGCATTTCCTCCGCCCGCTTGCGCTCGCTGATGTCGCGGTTCACGATCACCAGCTTTTCGGTCTCGCCTTTCGCGTTCCGGATGGCGCTGGCCGTCGATTCCAGAATGCGCCACGACCCGTCCTTGTGGCGTATCCGGTATTCCAGCCTCTGCCCCTTCCCCGTGGAACGCGCCTTGCGCGCCGCCTCCAGGACCCGCTGGCGGTCATCGGGATGAATTTGCTCAATCGACGACGTGCTCTTCAGTTCCTCCGCCGAGTACCCGAGCACGTGCTGGTAAGCAGGGCTGTTGTAGATGCGCTGGCCGGTGCCGTCCACCACTGCAATCATGTCCGCGGCGTTTTCGGTGATCAGCTGAAACAACTGGTCGCGCTCGGCCATGCGGCGCCTCATGCGCTGCAGCTGCAAATGCTGATAGAGGGTGTAAACGTCAAATAGCAGGACCACGCAGGCCAGTCCGCGGACCCATTCCTTGAGGTCGGTCCAGTACGTGCCTTCAGCTTGCGGGTGTAACTGGAAGTAGGTTAGCGAGACAATTCCGAAGGTCAAAACCAGAGTCACGACGACAGCCAGGCCCCATAGCCACCACTCGCGCCCCTCGATCTGCCATCTCTGGATCGGGGACGTTGCAGGCTTCTTCTGTTTAGCAGTGGGGAATTCTTCCTGACTCATGCCGCCGGTCGCTCTCTGGTCACAGAGACGATTCTAGACCGGCAAAACTGGCGCGAAAGTTACGGAAGTTTAGAACGAGTAACGCGGAACAACTTCTTTGTCCACACTAAACCAATCGTCCCAGAGCGGGCCATCGATTCCATTCGGGACATCAATGCGACGGTACCACCGGCAGGATCAACGCCGAGGGATGCTCGGCATCGTGATAAACGGTGTTGGTAGCGGAAACGTAGTTCCTGGCGAAAGCAGGATCCTCCCCGGTATTGAGATTCCGGTCGAAGCGGGGAAAATTGCTGCTTGAAATCTCCAGCCGCAAAGAGTGCCCTTTCCGAAAGACGTTGCTAGTTGACCATAAGTCAATCGTAAACTTGTACAACTGCCCAGGATTGATCAGGTCAGCCTTCTCCCGCGAATCGCGATAGCGGGCGCGGACGATTCCTTCCGTCAGATTTTGCGCAAATCCATCCGGACCCACATCCACCAGCTTGGCGGTGATATCCGTGTCCACCGCCGACGATTTGGCAAAAAGTTCGAGGCTCACCGGTCCGGTGACTTCTGTGTCCTGGGCAAAGGCTGGCGTGGTGTATATCAGGACGTCGTCGCGAGCTTCCACTGCGCGCTGGTCTCGAGGGCCGGGGGCCAGGTGGTTCGAATCGCAGCATAAGGGTCCGCCCACGGTGGGCACCGGGTTCGACGGATCATACACATAGTGGTCGGCAGTTTCCGAACGCGGAGATACGGTGGAGAGACTTCCGTCCCCGCGCAGCGAGTTCGCGCTCTTGGTCGAGTGCAGAAAATATTTTGTGCTTTGGGCGCGGGTCAACGGCCAGTCGTCTTCTTCCCTCCACTGGTTGGCTCCCATGACAAAAATCTTCACCGGCTTGCCCGCAAATTCGTTCTGCACGCCCTTGAACAGGTAGTCGTACCACTTCAGGGTTATTTCGTTTTCGTCGAATTCGGCGGCTGCCGGTCCAAAATCAACATCGCCGATTTTTCTGCCGCTTCCGGCGTGGCCTCCGATGGTCACCAACAGATGCTGGCCGCGCCTGGCCGCTTCGCTCCCGCCGCGCACCTTGATCCCCATATAGTTGCGCAGCGAACCCCCTTGAAAAATGTCGTACCAGGCGGCCACATGAAGTATCGGTACGGTGATGTCGCCGAAGTGCTCTTCAATCGATAGCTGCTTCCAATACGGGTCGTAACTGGGATGGGCGAGCCAGTCGAGGAAATACGGCGCCAGCGACGCAGTAGAGACCGGCGCTGATGCGTCAGAAAAATTGAACAGGGGATAATTGGCCAGCGGCAGTTTCCACATTCCGCCAAGAGCATTGGTATGGTTGACTACAGTGCGATTGAATGTGTCCTGGGACAGGCCCGATGTCCACGACTGGTTGAACCATTGCTCGAATGCGCCCCCCTGGTAGGTCCAGTTTTCGTGATAATTGCTTGCGGTAACAACCGGGCAGATGCCCGCCAGGTGCGGCGGATGAGCGATCGCGGCCAGCATCTGCGTGGCCCCCACATACGATCCGCCCCACATGCCGACCTTGCCATTTGAATAGGGCAAGGCTGCCGCCCACTCAACTGTGTCGTAGCCGTCATCCGGTTCATGTTTGAAGGTGTACCACTCGCCGTCGGAGGTGTAGCGGCCGCGCACGTCCTGAATAATGACAACGTATCCTCGGGCCGCCGCCTTAAGACCAAAGCCCACTCCGCCGCTCTTGTTGTACGGGGTCCGCTGCAGCAGCACCGGGAACTGGCCGTCCACGTTAGGCCGGTAGATATCGGCGCGCAGAATGACGCCATCGCGCATCGTGACGGTCACGCCACGTTCCGTCGTTACCTCGTAGGATTCGGCGGCCTGCAGCACAGACGTCGTGAAGAGCAGGCCGAGAGCAACGCCGCACACTGCGCCTTTCCTGCAGAGCATGGAACAATCCCCCGGGTTTAAAGAATACATAAGGTATCAATTTTTAACGCGCTTGGGGACATGAAACACACTGCGTGATTGCAGACGCTCCTTACGCCGTAGGCGGAGGTTAACCGAAGCAAAGCCGGCTTCGCACGACTGAGCCCGCCATTCAGCCCTTTCCCCTGTGTCCTTGCCACCAACTCTAGTCTCAGTTCGGCCATGCGCCATTCTCCTGTTAGTAGCGATCTCCGACTCGAGTCTCGCTCCCCGAAGGACCTCGGGTTCTCCCTGCTATACTCACGGCCGATTGCGTGCTCGCAACCGGAGGCTGGGCCTGTGCCCTTTTCTCGCGCACCCTGGTGGATGTACATCGTTGCTGCGTCCTTGCTAGGCAATTTTGCCCTGAATGTTTACGTTTACCTGTGGGGACCCGAACCGCCATTTAGCCAGTACAACTTTGCGCGAACCGCCCTGGTGGTCGAGGAGGTGCTGCCAAATTCGGCCGGGGACCGGGCCGGACTACAAGTTGGAGACCGAGTGCTGGCGATAGGTGGGCGCCGCGTGCTGGGCCTTGGCCAATGGGACTTGATCCGTATCAACTTTGAAATCGGGAAGCCTTATCGACTCCAGGTCGAGCGAGATGGAAAGTCACTTGAGCCAGTCATGACACTGCGGCGGCGGTCATGGTCTCAACAGGCACAATACAAGCGCATCAGCTTTGTGCTGAACACAGCAGGTGCGCTTTTGACGTTGCTGGTGGCCTTCCTGGTCGCGTTTACGCGACCCTACGATTGGGTAGCCCGGATTGGGGCGCTTTCCATCGCGCTACTGGGCGGATCCGCCTATCTCTACGGTACGGCCGCCATTATCCGGCGCTTGCCAATTTTCGTGGGGGCGCTCATCTGGTGGCCGGAAGTGGGCTCTTTCATATTTCCCGCGCTGTTCTTTGCTTTCTGCTCAATTTTCCCGCGCCAATTGTTCCGTGCTCGCTGGATTTGGCTGGCGAACGTGCCCGCTCTTTTTTTTCTGTGGCCCATCGTTGGTTTTGCCTACTTCACATTCGTTAATCCTGCAGGCGAAAACAACACGCCGGACTGGGGTCCACGTGTCGGTGCCAGTCTTCTTTTTGCCTACGTAGGCGCCGGGTTGGTGGCGCTGATTCTGAATTACCGCTGGTTGGATGATGTCAACCAGAGGCGACGCATCCGTGTGCTGGTGGCCGGAACGCTAGTGGGGTACCTGGTTCTCGTGCCCTACGTGGTGATGGATGCCATGAGGACGTCGGCCCACAGCAATGCTGGGCGCGTTTTGTTCTCCTGGCCAGCACTTCTGCTGGTCAATGTCTTTTACCAAGCCTTTCCTTTGTCGTGGGCGTACGCGATTCTGAGGCACCGCCTGTTCGATGTAAGGGTGATCCTCCGCCGGGGCTTGCAGTATGCTCTGGCGCGACGGGTCTTGCTCACGGTGGTTCCGGCTTTGGGCATCCTGCTGCTGGCAGATCTGCTGTCCCATGGCCAGCAGCCTCTGCTGGAGATTCTGCACGCGCGTGGCTGGATCTATGTTGTTCTCGGAGGACTGGCAATAACAGCTTATGTGAAGCGCCAGAGCTGGCTTGAGGCTCTCGATCGGCGCTTCTTCCGCGAGCGCTACGATGCTCATCGCCTGCAGCGCGAAGTGGTGGAGGAGGTTCGCGCAGCGCGCAGTTTCGGACAAGTGGCACCCGGCGTGGTTATGCATATCGAAACCGCGTTACATCCGGAATTTGTCAGCCTGCTGGCGCGCGAACCTGGCGAACCGAGCTATCGCAGCCTGGCAGTGGCGCCTTCGGGATTCGAACTTGCAGCACCCCTCGCGGAAAGCAAGCTGATGTCGCTGGTGCGACTCCTTGGCAAGCCGCTGGAAGTCCCGCAGACCGGATCGGATTGGTTAAAAGACCAGCTACCACAGGATGAAACCGCATTTCTTCGCCGCAGCCGCATTGAGTTGATTGTGCCAATCGCAACCTCACCCGAGCGCACAGAGGCGCTGTTGCTTCTGGGATTGAAGCGCTCGGAAGAACCTTACTCACGCGAAGATCTGGACCTGCTGGTCGCGGTTGCCTCCAGCCTGGCGCTGCTGCTCGAGAAGCCGCCGGGGACGGCAGCGGTTCGAAGTGATCACTTTGAGGAGTGCCTGCAGTGCGGCACTTGCTACGACAGCGGCACAAGACAATGCCCCAGGGAGAGTGCACAACTGGTGCCCGTGATCTTACCGCGAGTTCTGGGTGGACGCTACCAACTGGAGCGGCGTCTCGGTCGTGGTGGTATGGGCACGGTCTATCTGGCTTCGGACCTGTCCCTGGAACGCCAGGTCGCGGTGAAGGTAATTCGTGATGACCTGGTAGGTAGCGCGGACGCGGCTGAGCGCTTCCGCCGGGAAGCACGCGTCGCTGCCAGCTTTGCTCATCCGAACGTGGTCACCGTGCACGACTTTGGCGTCGTCGCACGCACACGCGCCTTTCTGGTAATGGAACTCCTGCAAGGGGGCACCGTCCGCGAAGAGTTATCCCGTCAAAAGCGCTTCGCAGGCCCACGAGTCGTTTCTGTTCTGGGAGATGCTTGCTCCGCGTTGGAGTCTGCTCATCACCGTCAACTGGTGCATCGTGACCTGAAGCCGGAGAATATCTTTCTGGTGGCCGGACGCTCGGGCGAGACGGCCAAGATCCTGGATTTTGGAATCGCGAAGTTTTTATCCACTGCTACGCTTCAGCCCACAGCAGATACTACTCCCGGTGCGGTGATGGGCACGCTACGCTACATGTCTCCCGAGCAATGGCGCGGTGGAGAACCGTCCGCCCTCTGGGATCTTTGGGCGCTGGCGGTGGTCGCTTATGAAATGCTGACCGGCATCTACCCGTTTGAGGGCCACTCTCCAGCGGATTGGCTCAGAGCAGGAGAGGCGGCCAAATTCATCCCACTGGCTGCCCATTTACCCGAGGGCCCGCATGCCGGGCAGGAATTCTTCCAGAAAGCATTTGCCGTCGATTCTGCCTTCAGGCCACGTTCGGCGGATGAATTCCACGACGAACTGCGCCGTGCGTTCGGTTAGTTGTCCATCGTTACCAATACGTGAAGTTCAGCTTGTCCACCTTGACCGAATAGGGCGTTTGCGTCTTGTTCCCGTCCATTTGGAAATTGATCGTGATGCCATACCAATCGGACGGGGCCGTATAGGGAGGGAAGGTTCGGTTGATGTCGCGGGTCACGCCGTTGAGCGTGATCGACTGATATAGCACTTTATTGTCGGAGGTTCGTTGAAAGTGAACGATCACGTGGTTCCAGGCATTGTTTACGGGATTGCAGGGAATACCGGCGCTCACCCAATGCCGGTTCACGTTATCCCAGATGTCCCATGCATGGCCGCCGGCGATCCGGCATTGGGAGCCATAGATGAGACTCTTCCCGCCGAAATATTGACTGACATCAAACTCCAGGACCTGAGCGGCGCCCATGGTGCTGGAAAAAAAATACGCGTCGTAGATGAAGTTCTTGGCGTTCGGGACCAGGGTTTTGTTGGGGTCCGGCAAATCCAGTACGGACGCCGGGCCAACCACTGGGTAGCTCCACAGCACATCTGAATAGGGCTTGGTGCCGCCGAGATTGAACGTGGTGGCGCCGCCCGTCTGAGTCATGGAATACGTGACTTCGGGCTGGCAGTCGGCACAGATGTTGTAGGCCGGCGCCAGTTCACCCCATCCCCGCCAGCCCTTACGGGCTTGCAGATTGGTCAGGGTGGTCCCGCTTACGTTGACGGTAACCGGCGTAAAAGATGCGCCTCCGCAGTAGTCCCACGCCTGCACCACGGTGTTGTAAGTGCCGGGACTCAGTGACACGGTGGCATTCAGGCTGTCTCCCTGGGTCACGTACACCTTTTTGTCAGGCGAAGGGGCGGTGTAGATGCCCATCGAGGCCACGCCCTGGGAGCAAGTCGAAGTCGCTGCCGTGGCGGAAAAACGCACCGGCGATCCCACCGTGCTGTTGTTTGCCGGCGAAGTTACAAACACCCCCGAGGCGGCAGTGACGGTGAGTGGGACGGCGGTGAAACTCGAACCGCCGCAACGGTCCCACTCCTGCACCACAGTCTTGTGGTCGCCAGGATTCAGCGACAATTTAGTGTTAAGGCTGGTAGCGTTGACGACGTAAGTCAGCTGATCGTCCACGTAGATGCCCATCGAGGCCACGCCGCCCGAGCAGGTCGCGCTGCTGGCGCTGGCGATAAAACTGACCGGCGAGCCCACCTTGGCCCCGCTGCCGGGACTGCTCACTGTAACTCCCCCCCAGGCAGACGTCGCAAAGGCCGCAATGATAAAAATGTATGAACAGAGCCTTTTCATGGCTGCGTAATTTCCCCAATTTTTTGGATTTGCTGCTTGAAGTGGGCGCTGGACGACCGATTTATCGGGATTCTAGTGATCTGATCCTCCAACCGCAAGGACAAAAGGGCTTTCCCGCCAATCAAACGTACAGCCACTCCTGGGGAGGGCAGGAAGGAGGGCAGAAAATCGAACCATGAGGCAGTGAGTGGCCGCTTTGCAGCGGGCTGGAGGCTCAGGACAGGAGGCCGGATACGTTCAGCTGAGTGACCGCGACGACGTAAACCCGTCCGTTAATGAGCGTCGGAACGGCCAAGACGGCCCCGTGTCCAAGTGCATCCCGAGTAACCGTTCACCAGCTGCAGCGCGGCGCGCTGATTTTCGGTGGGCGGATGAAATGTCACATTGCAGCTGCCGTCCGTGTCGAGTCCCGTGCCCGGCACGGTGGCGGTGATCTCGCTCGGTCCCCCGAATTTTTCCGCGCCGGTGGTGATGTCCAGCGCATGCAGCCTGTGAAACGTGGTGCCTTTCTCCAGGGTCATGGCGGACATACAGGGTTTGGGTTGTGGGATCGATCACCGGCGTCCCGGTGACTCCGACCACCGGCCCTATGCCGGTGCGTCCGCCAAAGCTGCCATCGGCAGGTGTAATTCCGTTCGCAGGATCAATGAAGCTGCGCTTCCATAAAACTTTCGCCGGATCGTCGGCATCCAGCGCATAGACGCTGTCGTTCTCCGTGCCCAGGAAAATAACCCTGTGCGTCCCGCCCGCGATGGCCAATTTTCTTACGAATAGCGTTTGAGTGTAAATGGAGCCATCCAGATGCGCCGACCTTGAAAGTCTTCCAAAGCTGGTGACATTTACATTTGCGGTGGTAAGAGTGGTCTCGCTGAGGTTCGCGCCCGCGCCCGCGAGGTCGCCCTTATAGTGGAGAACTCTATCGATGGACGGAGGCGGAGGTGGAGGTCGCGGGGGTGGAGTTGAGGGTTGTCCACTTTGTCCGCTGGTGCCGCCGCAACCAACCACGTAAATACTGCCCACCATTAACGAGAACAAACATAAAACACACAAATACCTCATGGATCCGCTTTCTCCGGTCAATACAAAAGGTTGTTCTTATCCGACAGGCACAGAACGGGCTAAAGAGGTCGGACGCCTCCACTGCAGCTCTCAAGCTATTCGGCCAACTCGACGAATCTTGGGCCACAGCAACGCTTTTTATGTGGAAGCCACGGCGAACGGTTGGTTGTAATTAAGGAATTTGTCTAATCCGGTGTTTTCAGGGGACGCCGGAGCAAGGGAAGCCGGAGCGCCGGCAGGTTGGTTCCGTTCCCGCTTCTCACATTTCGATTTCGGCGCAGCTATTGATTCGCGTAAATAGCGGACTGCAAAGGGAAGCACCCAAGCTCCGGATCTTCCGGCGCGGAACCTGGCGTCAGTTTCTTCCAAAACGTCACGTGGGGGAGGTGAAAACCGCGAACGGTATGAAAAATCCGCAAGCTTAAACGGCCCATTCTACGACTGCGGGACGGTAGCTACAGAAAACCGATTGAGTCAGCGCATTGCAAGCCCTAGTGCTTTGCGGGCAGCGGTTGCCAGAGCTCAATCTTATTCCCGTCCAGGTCATAGATCCAGGCGAAGCGACCGTAGGATTCATCCATTCGTCGGGCGTCAATCTTTACTCCCTCTTGTTTCAATCGGTCGAGCAACGCATCCATATCGTCCACGATGTAGTTGATCATGAACGGTGCGGGGCTGGGATCGAAATACTCAGTGGAGGCTGGAAAAACCGTCCAGACTGTAACCTGTTCCTTTTGCGGGTCGTCGTGTTCGCGCCACGGAAGCATGGCGCCTTGCCCTTTGTCAGCCAGTCCAAGATGCCTCGAATACCATTCGCGCATCTGATCACGATTAGCGGATTTGAAAAAGATGCCGCCGATTCCAAGGATGCGCCCGCGCTGCTCCATTTTGCCAGCCGGCTTCGACTTTTCAGGTTGCGGAGATTTCACTTCCTGTCCTCCGGTTGAGCCGGCCGGGATGAGCAACAGCGAGCCCAGCGCAATTGTGCTCCACGGTATTCCTTGCATCGGCGGATTGTACACAAGTTTCGACTCCAAGGGAGAAGGCGGTTCGCTCCAGGGTTCGCCGCGATGCACCCGCACTTCGCAGCCCAGAGACACTGTGCCTCTCATAGCTGCGAAGCAGTTTATGCCTGCGTCGCAGGCTCCCCGCTGAGGAGTCCCTTGAATCTTTCGCGATACTACAGGAAGATCAGAATCCACAACCCGCAAGCGACCAGGGAGGAGTTAAAGGTAAGAGTGCCATTATGCGCGGGTTTCAAGACTGTGTGGCGGAGAGAGTGGGATTCGAACCCACGTTACCCTTTCGAGTAAACACGCTTTCCAAGCGTGCGCCTTCAGCCACTCGGCCATCTCTCCCTGAGGTGTCTTGATGCGGGGAAAATTGTTGCGCTCTGATTCTACCGCAACTGAGTGGAACTGCGAGGTCAGGAAGGCTTGGTGACGGTTTCCGTGGACGCGGGGGCCAGATCGGGGGCGCTGCCGTTGCCCGAGGATGGGACGGGAGCGGAGGGCGTTTTCAGGTTTGAATCCAGGACGCGATTGTGCAGGCAGAACAAGGCCAGCTCCAGACGGTCGGCCACACCCAGCTTGTCGTACACCTTGCGCAGATAATTTTTGACCACCTGTTCGGTGGTGCCGACCCGCAGCGCGATTTCTTTGTTCTTCATCCCCTGAGTTACACAGGAGACGATGAGCGATTCTTTCGGAGTCAGCTGCACTTTGGGTCGGGGTGAGGTGGGACGCGATCCCTGGGTGCGATAGGCTTCGAGCACCCACTGCGTGCCACGGCTGTCCAGCCAGGGGTGGCCTTCGGAGACTTTGCGCAGGCACTCCACCAGAAGTTCGGGCTCGACATCGCGGGAAACAATTCCGTGCACACCGCGGCGCAGCAGTTCGAGGGTAAGTTCCTGATTGGGTTCCTGGGTGACGACCACCAGGCGGAGACCCGGGGTTTGCCGCATCAGGTCCGAAATGGCGTCCACGGGATTCTGCGTCAGAGCCGCTTCAAAGATCAGAATGTCGGCGCTAAATTTCTTGGCGGCGGAGAGAGTTTGGGAAAGGCTTTCGGATTGTCCCACCACCCGAATGTCGTCTTCCAGGGCAAATATCTTGCGCAGCCCGGCGCGGAAGATGGCTTGCGTGTCGGCCACGATCACGCGAATGAACTGGCCGTCAGCTTCCTGCGGCTGCTCAACGTTCATCTCCATGCTGGCGGAAGTGCTTGCCATTCGATTTCCTTGCGCTTCGGTTCCCCTGGCTTCAACGGCGCTCAAAATGGT
>Ga0207711_10002685_pt1 | contig 15740 bp, 16 predicted proteins | sample KBSS34metaG_FD_184401 | JGI IMG/M metagenome (GOLD analysis project Ga0207711, IMG submission 184401) | Switchgrass rhizosphere microbial communities from Kellogg Biological Station, Michigan, USA - KBS S3-4 metaG (SPAdes) (version 2) | ecosystem: Host-associated > Plants > Roots > Rhizosphere...
GCCCAAGCCGTGATCCTGATCGCCTATGAATGGTCGAAGCATTCTAAGTTGACGGTTCCGCCGGCTAAGGAACTGGAGCCGCCCGCTTCCCATACCGAACTCGATGGAATGATCGCGCATCTCGACGCCGAGCTCGCCGCCAAAGGGTATTTCCATCCGCCGTCGCGAACACGTGCCACGCGCAACACCATCCGCACCATTTTCACCAAGGCCGGCTGGTCGTCGCGCGAAGTCAAAGCCATTCGTGGGATTATTCGTGCTCTTGTCGACTCAAGTAGGCGAAGCTAGATTGTGCTTTGGCCGATGAAATGTTTGTTATCGAGATCAATGGGGTGATCTCGTCGACAGCATGCACGGAGAATAACAAGCATGAGTATACTATGGATTGCGGCGGCCCTGTTGGGAGCGCCGGAAGTAACGACTTCAGCGCAAGAACCGATCATAGTTGAGGGAGATAAACCCAAGCCCAGAAAAGTGTGCGCCCGCGTTGCCGTTACCGGCAGCCGGATGCCTCAAAGGGTTTGCAGCACCGAGGGCGAGATGGACGTACTCGCGGGGGTCTCGCATACTGTCGGTCCCAAGAGTCTCAAAGTATCGGGTAATGTGAAAAATCTACCGGTAGCGCCCTCAAGCCCTAAATAGCTGCCGATCGCGCCCTTAGAAGCGAAATCGCAATCTCAGGTCTTCAAAATGACAACGCGAGCTTATCTGCGCGGATTTCGCTTGACCGCAATCAAACAGATTTTGTAGCGAATGCCGATCAAATCATTGATTAGAAGTGGAAATTATCGATGGCACTTATGGTGATCGTTGCGTTGCTTGCTGTATCCAATCCCACCGTTCCCGCGGTTCAACAGCCGGCGGCAGCCCCCGTCACCAATCCCGAAATGGTCAAGGAGAAGAAAATTTGCCGCGCCGATCCCGAGTTTACCGGAACGCGGATGCGCAAACAGGTTTGCCTGACGAAGTCGGAGTGGCAACGCAGGGAAGGCAAAGGAGGATTCTAATCCTTTCGCCTTTGTTGATGTGCGATATATTCCATCGGATGGGTGGCGAGATTCGCAGGATTTCCTCCTATGTTTAGTTTGTTCGTTGTACTAGCGGCTGCTCAGGCAACCGCTGCTCAGTCGGCCTCGGCCGACGATCCGATCATCTGCACCAAAGAAAATATCGGCTCCGAGGTCGGAACGCGGTTGCAGCCCAAGAAGGTGTGCATGAGGAAGTCCGATCGAGACTTCATCGAGCGATCGACGAGGGACACGGTGCAGAACTACAACAATCGTGGTGACGACCGGATGCGTGCGCCTACGGAGTCACCGCGCTAAGCGCCGGAGTTCTTGAAATCTCTGTCGAACTCCTCTAGGCGCGCCGTTCGCAATTGATCCCGCATGCCCGGTGAAGCGGTGATCGCGTTGGACGCAAGGTCGAGCGGTGCGGTCCCGGGCACAACTGATAACGCGAATTGGAGAAATACAGTGTCGAAGCGCACCAGCGCCAAATACAAGCTCGACCGCCGCATGGGCGAGAACGTCTTCGGACGGCCCAAAAGCCCGGTCAATCGCCGCGAATATGGACCCGGCCAGCACGGCCAGCGCCGCAAGGGCAAGTTGTCGGACTTCGGCGTGCAGCTGCGCGCCAAGCAGAAGCTCAAGGGCTATTACGGCGACATCACCGAGCAGCAGTTCAAAAAGAACTATTTCGACGCCAGCCGCATGAAGGGCGATGCTTCGCAGAATCTGATCGGCCTGCTCGAACGCCGGCTCGACATGGTCGTTTATCGCGCCAAATTCGCGCCGACGATCTGGGCCGCGCGCCAGCTGGTCAACCACGGCCACATTCGCGTCAACGGAGTGAAGTGCAACATCGCCTCGCGTCGGGTGGATGTCGGCGATGTGGTCGAGCTCGGTCCGAAGGCGCAGGAGATGGCGCTGGTAATCGAGGCGCAAAGCCTCGCCGAGCGCGATATCCCCGATTATGTAGTGCCCGACGGAACCTCGAAGGTCACCTACACCCGCGTGCCAAAGCTCGACGAGGTGCCCTATCCGGTCCGGATGGAGCCGAACCTCGTGATCGAATTCTACTCGCGCTAGTCGCGGGATCTCGAACGATCGAGGGCGGCGCCGGAGACGGCGCCGCCCTTTTCATGAGTCTTTCGGATAGGGAATCAGCAGCCAGCGCTGGAACAGCGCCATCTGGGCCGGCGTAGGATGATCCACCGGAACGACCGATGGACGGTTCTTCGGTGCGGATCCCAGAGTCAGTTTCTTCTCGCCCAATTGGTCACGGCGAAAATAGCTGACGGTGACGGTGTCGCCCGCCTTGCGCTCGCCGATCGCTGCGCCAAAACGATCGTTTGTAGTCCGCTTGCCGTCCATCGCCACGATGATGTCGTCGGGAACGAAACCCGCATTCCACGCCGGGCTGCCGCGCTCGATGGATCGAAGGCGCATCCCGCCCGGGGTCGCATCGGCGTCCCACCCCGCCCAGGCGGCTTCGGGCCCGCTTTGAAGCTTGAGCCCGACTGGAGCCAGCAGACGTCCGAAATCGATTGCCGGCGGAGAATCCACATTACGCGCCCACCATTCGTCCCAGGACGCGCCGGTGAGATCCTTGAGGATCGCGCGAACGTCGGCGGCGCTGAAGCCGCGTCGGTCCGCCGGGAAGCGGCGATAAAGCGCCTCATGCACGTCGCGGTACGAAACCCGGCCGCCGGTCTGCTCGAGGAGCGCGATATCCAGTAGCCAGGAGACCAGCTGCCCTTCGGTATAGATACCCGCGGAGGCGTTCGTCGCGCGGTCGCCGGAAACGGCGATCCACTCGTCAAACGAAGCCTCGGCGGCAGACTGTTCGTGCGCTCCCGGCGTATGCTTGTAGTTATCGATCGCTGCCGCCAGTCCGTCGAAATATTCCTCGGGTTTCATCAAGCCGGCCCGCAACAACAGGGGATCGGCAAAATATTCGGTCGAGCCCTCCTCCAGCCAGAGAAGGTCGGTGTAGTTTTCGTTCTGGTAGCCGTAAGGCACCATCCCGGCCGCGCGGTAGTTCTTGACGTTCCAGGTGTGGATGAACTCATGCGACGTTGTTGACAGGAAATCGAGATAGCGAGGCCGTGGCTGGAAATTCCAACGGGGGACTTGAATAACGGTCGAATTGCGATGCTCCGTGGCACCGCCTGCGCCGTCCGTCGCGTGGATCATGAAGACGTAGCGCTCGAACGGATAGCCGCTCCAGATCGCAGCAGCCTGCGGGACGATCTTCTTGATGTCCGCGACGATCTGTTCGGGGTCGTAATTGCCGTCGCCCCAGAAAGTGACCTCGTAATCTCGGCCGCCTTCGTTGAATTGATAGGCCTTCTCGATCCCCGTCTCGATCGGGGAATCGACCAGCATGTCCCAATTGGCGGCGACGAAGCGGCCCGGCTCGGCCGTTCGCATGCCCGAGAAGCTTTTCCATTCGGGCGGGACTTTTAGCGCGACCGACACGTCGTCGGCGCGATAGCGGTCCGCGTACATGAATGTCGCCGAGGCATCGAGGTAGGCGTGGCTGTCGTCGATATGCCGCGTTCGCAGTCCAAGCTCATTTGCATAAAGTTCATACCCGATTCGAACGGGCGTCGGCTGGCTTAACACTATCCGCCAGGTCGACTTGTCGATCTTCTGCCACGCAAGGGAGCGGCCGTGCGCGTCGGTTGCCGTAAAGCGCCGCACGCCGTTCGCGAGATTGAGGATGGTGTAGCGGCCGGTGCGCCACGCCGGCATCTTGACGTCGAGGTACGGCCCCGAAGTCGACGGAAACGCAATGCTGACCTGCCCGAGATGATGCTCGGGCGAGGTCAGGTCGACCGCATAGTCGACCCGCGATTGGGCCGTTGCCGGTACTAGAAACGCCGCTGCGGCAAGGTATTTCACCGATCGAAACATGCGCCCCCCATTGTCTCCCGCTTCGATTGCTGTCGTAACATCCTGTCGCGCGAGCGGAATGGCAGATCGACGAACGGTGGTGCGGACTAAGCCTTGCGTTGGCCGACCAGTCGGTTAGGCGCGCCCAGCATGGCTGGCCCACCACTCCCCGAATGGGCGCCGCATGAGGCGGTGTGGATCGGATTTCCGAGCGATCCCGAGCTGTGGCTGGGCGACTTAAAGCCCGCCGAGCGCGAAGTCGCGGCCTTTGCCGAGGCGGTCGACGCCGAAGGCCAGGGCGAGAAGGTGTGGCTGGTCGCGGCGCACAAGGGGGCAGCCGAGACAGCGCGACGCCTATGCCCCTTCGCGGAAATCATCGTCGAACCGTTCGGCGACATCTGGCTGAGGGACACCGGGCCGATCATCATCGGATCCGGGAAGCAACGTCGCGCGCAGGGCTTCGGCTTCAACGGCTGGGGTGGGAAATACGACCTCGAGGGCGACCAGGACATCGGCAGGCGGCTTGCGAGCGAGGCAGGCCTGCCATTCGCGAAGGCGACCTGGATCCTCGAAGGCGGAGCGATCGACGGCGACGGGTCAGGCACGGTAATCACGACCGAACAATGCCTGCTCAATCCCAACCGCAACACCCTAACTCGAGAGGAAACCGAAGCACGGCTGCTCGCCGATCTCGGCTTCGAACGCGTGGTTTGGCTCGGCTCGGGGCTGTTCAACGATCATACCGACGGCCATGTCGACAATCTTGCGCGGTTCGTCGCGCCCGGCCGGGTGGCGATTCCGACCTTGGCGAGGGACGATCCCAACGATGCAGTCTACCGCGACGCCGCAAAACGGTTGAACGCGGCGCGTCTCGACGTGGTCACCCTCCCCTCGCCCGGCCGCATCGATGACGAGGACGGCGAGATCATCCCGGCGAGCTACATGAACTTCTACATCGGCAACGCCGCGGTCGTGGTCCCGCAGTATGGTGCTGCCAACGACCGCGCGGCGGTCGACGTCGTCCAGGCCCTCTTCCCCGACCGCGTTGCAATCGGGCTGCGCGCCGACCACATCCTGACCGGGGGCGGTAGCTTCCACTGCATTTCACAGCAGGTTCCCGCATGACCAGGCTCACCGTCGCTGCGCTGCAGCTCGCATTCAGGGACGATACGGACGCGAACATCCGCGCGGTGAGCGAGCTGGTGCGCGAGGCGGCGGCCAAGGGCGCCGAGGTCGTGCTTCCGCCCGAGTTGTTCGAAGGGCCCTATTTCTGCCGGGTCGAGGACGAGAGCCTGTTCGCGACCGCCAAGCCGACGGCCGAGCATCCGTCGGTGCTGGCGATGCAGAAGCTCGCCGACGAGCTGAAAATCTGGATCCCGACCAGCTTCTTCGAGGCGGAAGGGCCACACCATTACAACAGCCTCGCGATGGTCGGCCCGGACGGCAAGGTCGCCGGCGTCTATCGCAAGAGCCACATCCCCGATGGGCCTGGTTATGAAGAGAAGTTCTATTTCCGACCCGGCAATACCGGCTTCAAGGTGTGGCGGGGGCCGCACCGCTCGACGCTCGGCGTCGCCGTGTGCTGGGACCAATGGTACCCGGAGACTGCTCGGGCGATGATGCTGATGGGTGCCGACATCCTGTTCTACCCGACCGCGATCGGGACCGAGCCGCACGACCCCGACCTCGACACCTCGCGGCTGTGGCGGCGGGCGATGATCGGCCATGCCGTCAGCAATGTCGTGCCGGTCATCGCCGCCAACCGCATCGGCACCGAGCACGGCCAGCGCTTCTACGGCCACAGCTTCATCTGCGATGAGCGCGGCGACATAATTGCGGAGTTCGGAGCGGAGGAAGCGGGCGTGCTGGTCGCGACGCTCGACCTCGCGGCGGCGAAGAAACACCGTGCCGCTTTCGGCTTTTTCAGAGATCGCAGACCCGAACTTTACGGCCGACTCACCGAGGACATCTGAGCGCTAGCGCCCGCTCGAACACGCTTTCGAACATCGCAGCATCGAGCCGCCGCGTATTCTGGTTGTAACGTGAGCAATGGTAGCTCGACAAAAGGATGCGGCCGTCGGGTGCGGCACTTTCGGCGCCGTGGCCGAACTTGGTCGAGGAGGGTGGCAGGCCGAGCGCTCGCGCCGCCGCGACATGGGCGATCTGCCCTAGCGCAATTACCACGCGCAAATTGGTCAGCACCACCAGCCCCTCTTCGAGAAAGTGCCGGCAGGTCGCGATCTCGCGCGGCTCAGGCTTATTCCCGGGCGGCAAGCATTTGACCGCGTTGAGGATGATCGCGCCGTTGAGTTCCAGCCCGTCGTGCGGGTCGGCGCGGTAGTTGCCTGTCGCCAGCCCGAACTTGAGCAAAGTCGCGTAGAGCAGGTCACCGGCAAAATCCCCGGTAAACGGCCGGCCGGTGCGGTTCGCGCCGTGCTTGCCCGGCGCAAGGCCGACTATGGCCAACCAGGCATTGCGGTCGCCGAAGGCCGGCACCGGAGCGTTCCACCAGCCGGGATGCTCGTCGCGGCACTCCTCGCGAAACGTCACCAGCCGTGGGCATAGCGGACAATTACGCGAGGCCTCGGCTTCGGGGATCGGCGACAGATCGGCGGGTTGGATCACATTACGTCATTGGGAGGAACGCAGTGACGAAGCAATCCAGCCACACGACACTGGATTGCTTCACTGCGCTCGCAATGACAGGGCTTTAGAGTGTCCTACCTCTACGCCATTGCGATCGGCTCGAACCGCCCGCACGGCCGCTTCGGCCGCCCCGCCGGAGTGGTCGAAGCCGCCGTCGCACGGCTGGACGAGGAATTCGGGCTGTTCGATGCCTCTCCCATAGTTCTCAATCCTGCAATTGGTGGCGCGGGCCGCGATTTCGCCAATGCCGTCGCCCTGGTCGAGAGCGACCTCGAACCACTTGAGATGCTGCACCGGATCAAGGGCATTGAGCGTGACTTCGGACGGCGGCCTGGCAAACATTGGGCTCAGCGTGTGCTCGATCTCGACATCGCGCTGTGGAGTGGCGGCTGCTTCCGCACCCGGCGCCTAAAGATTCCACACTACGGCCTTGAGAAGCGCAGCTTCGTCCTCCAGCCGCTCGCCGCGATCGCGCCGAGCTGGCGGATCCGTGGACCGATCAATGCGCGCCACCTCGCCCGCCGCCTTGCCCGCCGCGTTCCGCGCGGGTAACCGGCGCTGGCGCGAATATCGGGCCCTTAGCTCAGTCGGTAGAGCAACTGACTTTTAATCAGTAGGTCGCTGGTTCGAATCCAGCAGGGCTCACCAGTGTTTCGCAAGCGACACCGGCCGAGACGGGGCCGAGTTGACGGTTCGCGAGCGCGCGATCAGCGCGCGAGGGAGTGCCACGGATGTTGCGACGCTCGGCTGGCCATCGAACGTCGCCACTGATTCCCGTTCTTCGCAGCCTTGTCCGGTTTCTTCCGCTCGTCGCCGCTTTGGGTCTGCTTGCCAGCTTGCTAGAAGGCGCGGGCATCGGGCTTTTCATCCCGCTGATTGCGCTGTTGCTGTCGAACTCTGGCGGGGGCGCTGTCCCCTCGTTGCTCGGAAGTGTTGCGGCGCTGTTCGATGGCTTCGAACCCCGAACGCGTGCGGCCATACTGGCCGGCGCCATCTTCGCGCTGATCCTACTCAAGGGCGCGATCCAGGCGGCGAACGATTGCCTCGCCGCCTGGGTCCAGGGGCGGATCGGCGTTCAAATCCGCACCGCGGTTGCAAGAAAGCTGCTCGAACTCGACTATCCGTTCTTCCTTGAGGCGGACCGTGCACGGCTGTCGCACATTGTCTCCACCGACTGCTGGTTCGTTCTGACTGCAACCCAATCGGCGCTGACCCTCATCCCGGCGGCCGCCGGACTGCTCGTCTTTGCTGGACTGCTCGCGTGGCTGAACTTGAAATTGTTCCTGGTCGTGTTGATTGGGGGCATCGCCGTGCAGGCCACGCTCCGCCTGTTCGAGAGGCGCCAAGGTCAGCTCAGCTACGAATTCACGGCCCGCCACCAGCGGCTTTGGGAACGGCTGCTGACGCTTGTCCAAGCCCCCCGGGTCATTCGCTTGTTCGGCCAGCAGCAGCGAGAAGAGCAACGAGCCTCCACCGCTATCCAGGAGCTGAGGGACAACGTTATCGCGGGACAGACCCTGAGGGCGGTGGTTCAACCGGCGCTCGACGCGATGATGGCGCTCCTGTTCCTGGTCGTCCTGGTCGCCGGATACTGGAGCGGGATGTCGGTTGCGGCCATTACCGTCTTTCTGCTCTTGCTCAGCCGCGCCTTGCCCCAAGCAAAGACGATCAGCACAGCGCGCTTCAGCATTGTCTCGCTGCGCGGCTCGCTGTGGGAAGTCGAATGGCTTCTGGCACAGCCATCGCCCGCGCCCGCCCAAAGTTCAGTCGACGCCGATCTTCGGATCGACCGCGACATTGGCCTCGAAGACCTGTCCTACGTCTATCCCGATGGTAGTCGCGTTCTCGACGGCCTCACTGCCACGATAAGAGCTGGGGCCACGACCGCGCTGATGGGGGAATCGGGCTCGGGCAAGACGACGCTGGTCAACCTGCTATGCCGGCTACTGGAGCCACAATCGGGCGACATTCGCCTCGGCAATAACAGCATCCGCGAATTGGATCGGGAAGCGTGGCGCAGGCGCGTCGCAGTCGCCGGTCAGGATAGCGAACTGGTGACAGGCACAGTGTTCGAGAACATCGCATATGCGCGACCCGATGCCTCGATGACCGACGTGGCCGAGGCGGCGCAGGCCTCGGGGGCGGAGGAATTCATCGCGGCGCTTCCGCAGGGCTATGAGACGCGCGTGGGACCGAGTGGCCTCAGCCTCTCCGGCGGCCAGCGCCAGCGCATCGGGCTTGCCCGCGCCTTGATGGCGCGCCCAGACCTTCTCATCCTCGACGAAGCGACCAATGCGGTCGACGCCGTATCAGAGGCCAAAATCATGAAGCTCATTGGCGAGGGCCGCTTCTTCCGCACGGCGTTGGTCATCAGCCATCGCAAGCTGACGCTCGGTCATTGCGATTATGGAATCGTCCTCGACAAGGGTCGAGTGAGCGAGGCCGGTCCCTTGAGCGGCCTGGCTTATTTTCGCGCCATGGCCGGAGAGTCCCCCTGACCGAGCTCATCTACGATATCGGGATGCATGACGGCGACGACAGCGATTTTTATCTTCGCAAGGGTTTCAGGGTCGTCGCGGTCGAGGCGGATCCGGAAATCTGCCGCGCAACGGCCGAGCGGTTTCCACGCTTCCTCGAAACGGGGCAACTAACGATCGTCAACCGGGCGATCGCCCCGACGCGCGGCCCCGTGACCTTCTACAGAAGTGAGACGTCCGGTTGGGGCAGTGTCGTCAGTAAGTGGGCACACGACAATGCCGCTCTCGGCGTCGCATCGGTGCCCATCATCGTCGATGGAATCACGCTGGCGGATCTGGTCGGCAAATATGGCGGCGCCTTTTACATGAAGCTCGACATCGAAGGCATGGACCGGCGCGCACTTGAATCGCTTGCTGCGACTTCGGTTCGGCCCAAATATGTTTCAATTGAGACAAGCTTCGCGCGCGACCCGACGTTTGACACGGTGAAGGAGGAGTTCCAGCTTCTGAAGCGCCTCGGATACGACCGTTTCAAGATCATCGACCAGGTTCACGTCCGGGATCAATCGCCGCCGCACCCGCCTCTCGCCGGCACTTACGTGCCGATTGGCTTCACCACCGGCGCAAGCGGTCTTTTCGGCGAGGAGAGTCCGGGTCCATGGTTGACCAAAGACGAAGCCCTGGCCGAATTTGGTCGGCTCGTCCGCTGGAAATGGCTGGAAGTTCGGCTGTACCGAAACATACGCTACTACCTGCTTTACTGTAAGATCATGTTCCGGCTCACCGGGAGACATTCAAACCTTGGTTGGTACGACATTCACGCAAAGCACTCCAGCGTCGACTAAGCCGGCGCCCCAAGCTGGGATTGCGTGCCCGGAGGTGGAATCTGTTTCGCCAGCCGCTGCGCCGACCTGGCCCTCATTTTCTGTGATCATTCCGACCTACCAGCGGCGCGACGTCGTTTGCGATGCCGTCCGCGCACTCGGCCGTGTCGATTATCCCGGTACAATCGAACTCATCGTTGTCGTCGACGGGTCGAACGACGGCACAGCGGACGCCCTAGCGCCGATCGCCTGCCCGTTTCCGGTGAAGATCGTCGTACAACAAAACGCGGGCGCGTCGGCTGCACGCAACCGCGGCGCGGCCGACGCCGCCAATGACGTCATCCTGTTTCTCGACGACGACATGATGTGCGATCCAAACCTACTCCGCGAGCACGGCCGGCTTTACGGAGACGGCGCAGACGCGGTGATCGGAGATACGCCAGTCGATCCTGAGTCGCCCGCCGGGTTCCTTGCAGATAGTGTCGCGCGGTGGATTTCATCCACGCGAGTGCAAACGCCGTTATCGCCATTCGACATATTCACCGGCCAGCTTTCGGTCCGACGTTCGCTATTTGAGCAGCTTGGCGGCTTCGATATGGCTCTGACCAGCGGCTTGGCATTTGGCAGCGAAGATGCCGACTTCGGCGTTCGACTGCTCGCGCGGCATGACGTTCGTCACAACGCGTCGGCCGTTAGTTTGCAACGCTACGTTGTGGAGCCTCGTGAGTATCGCGACCGAGTGGAACGCGCAGCCGCCGCCCACGTCCAATTTGTTCGCAAGCACCCTCTCCTGGCGCGCGCCCTGTTCGAGCGGAGGGGAGTCGACCGGCCGATGGTTCGGTGGATCTATCGTCCGCTAAGCCGTGTCCCGTTCCTCCCAAAACTGATTTCAGACTTGGCAGTCCGCACGGCACAGGCCGCATTGGGCACGCGCCTTAAATCCAATCGCATGCTCGCACGATTCTTCTCGGGCGCTTGTTCTCTGGCCTATTGGACCGCACTTCGACGCCGCGGCTGGTTCCCCTTTTCGAGCAGCGTGCTGGTCCTTTGTTATCACGCCATCCGCGACGAGGACGACGCGCTCCTCGCCCGCTTCAGTGTCCCGTCGAAGCGCTTCGAGCAGCAACTCGATACCTTGGTCGATCGCGGATTCACCTTCATCACGCCGGCCCAGCTTGCGGCGTTTCTAGAATCGGATTCGCCGCTGCCGCGTCGTCCAGTGCTGCTGACGTTCGACGATGGCTACACCGAGCTGATCGGCCTCGCGCGGGAAGTGTTGCGGCCGCGCGGCATCGAAGGGATCGCGTTCATCGTAACCGGCACCGATTCCAACGAATGGGATCAGGCTTACGGCGCTCGGCCGATCGATTTGATGACCCGCGAACAGCTAAAAGAGCTCGCTGAGTTGGGCATCGAGATCGCTTCGCATTCGCGGACGCACGGCGAGATGCAACTCATGGGCGATGACGAGCAAGATGCCGAAGCCGCAGGCTCTATCCGCGATCTGGTGCGTGACGGGCTGCGGAAGCCGCGCTTCTTCGCCTATCCCTATGGCGCAACTAGTTGCGGAGCGCGCGCGGCGGTAAGCCGCGCCGGTTTCCTTGCTGCCTTCGGGCTCAAACAGTCCCGGCTGCAGCCCAGCAGCGATCATTTTGACCTTCCGCGCGTCATCATCCTTGCCGGAGATCAGGGATGGAAGTTCAGTGCGAAAACTGCCGCTCCGCGTCTGTTCAACCTCTTCGTCAGGGCACGACGCAAGCTCGACCTGATGCTCGCATGACGGGCGACGCCTGGCGCAAGCTCCATGAGCTGCGTTTTTCCGAGCTGCCGTTCGACTGCGAAAACGAGGACGATCCGGGGATCCTCTACGGGCCGGACCTGCGCGATTGGTCGACGAAGGCCACGACACCCGATCAATATCGCATTGAAAGATACATCGATCGCTTCGATCTGCGCGATAAGCGCTTGCTTCACATCGGGGTCGGAAACTCTGGCCTGGCCAGGCGCTTTCACCCTCACGTGAAGGAAATTGTCGGAACCACGATCGACGAGCCGGACATCAAGGTGGCAAAAACGCTTGGCCTTCCGAATTATTCGGTTGTCCTTCACAATAAATATTCCGGCGAGAGCGACAGCATAACGGGCAAGTTCGACGTCATTGTCGACAACAATCTGACCAGCCCGTGCTGCTGCGTGAGGCATCTTGCCGCTTTGTTCGGCCTTTTCGAGGACCAGCTGGCTAACGGCGGCTGCATCGTCACCGACCGAGAAGGCTTGGCCTGGATCCCTCCCGACCAGTCCAATCCGCGATGGAGCTTCGATTTCGAGGATCTCGCGGCCGTGGCTTCCACAGCCAGGCTGGCGGCTTTCCGGGTGAACAGAAACGTCTACGTTCTCGCGCGGTCCGCGCCTCCCGTTCCCACTGTCGGGTCCCTGTCCCGCCATATGGGCCGGCGGGCCGCCATGATGCCAGGCAAGATCCTGCGAAATGGACCGAACAAGCTTGCTCGAATCTCCCGCAGGGTCTTTCAATGGTCGCGATTACTACCGCCGGGACGGCCTGGCGAATGACAGCGGTGGACGGCCCGCGCCTGCCAAACCTGTTCATCGTCGGCGCGCCCAAGTGCGGCACGACGGCATGGGCAGAGTATTTGCGCACCCACCCGGATATCTTTTTCCCGGCGGTCAAGGATCATTGCTACTTTGCGCTCGACCTGCCCAATTTCCGACTGACGAACACCGAAGCGGACTACGCGAAGCTGTTCGCGGAGAGTGGCGACGCCAAGGTCATCGGCGAGGCGTCGGCGATGTATCTCTTCTCCACTGTCGCGGCAGAGGCGATTCGCGAACATGATCCCAACGCGAAGATTCTGATCTTCCTGCGCGACCAAGAGGAATATCTTCCCTCGCTGCACAACCAGTTCTTGTGGGAGTTTGCCGAGGAGATCGAGGATTTCGAGACTGCCTGGCGGCTGTCTGGGCGGCGCCCGCCAGAAACCATTCCTCGCCATTGCCTCGAACCGTCCACGCTCGACTACGCTTCGATGGGTCGCTTCCGCGAGCAGGTCGAACGTTTTCTCGCCAACTTCCCCGCCGAGCAGGTGCGCGTTTTCCGATTCCGGGACTGGGTCGCCAACCCACGAGCCGCATATCTCGAAATTCTGGAGTTTCTCGGATTACGGGACGACGGGCGGAACTACTTTCCGCCAATTAACCCAGGAGCGACATATCGATCGAGGACCTTCACCCGGTTGATTGTCAGTCCGCCGACCCTGCTCCGCAAAGGCGCACGGCTAATCAAGAGGGTGACGGGCTCCCTGGGCCGACAACTTCACCGGACGGCCTTGAAGACGGCGCGGAAGGCGGCAGCGCCTGGCTATGTGAAGACCGGCCCGGAACTTCGCGAGGAAATCAGGCGCTATTATGCGGAAGATAACATGCTGCTCAAAGAACGGCTCCGTCACGGATCGGAGTCACGATGAGCAGCCACCGCCGAGTAGGACATTGGCTGGCGACAGATCGACTTTTCCGGGAACTTTCTCTAGCCGCTTGAAGCTGGGTAACAGCGTCGGATTAGAATGTTAGCTCACAAGGCCCCACCCCTCAGCGTCGTCATGCCGGTTCACAATGCGATGCCCTATCTCGACATCGCGGTAGAAAGTATCCTCGGCCAGACATTTGAGGATTTCGAGTTCGTCATCCTGGATGATGCGTCGACCGATGGGTCGACTCAGCGCCTCCGGGAGTGGGTGCAAGTCGACTCCCGAATTCGTCTGATCGAGGGGGCGACAAATCTCGGACCGGCGTTGAGCTCTGAACGCGTCGCGCGTGAAGCCCGAGCTCCATTGGTCGCTCGGACGGACGCGGATGATCGGTCCCTTCCCGAGCGCCTTGAGCGCCAGCTTCAGGTCCTTGAAGATCATCCCGATGTCGGGGTTGTGGGCGGCTTGTACGACATCATCGATGCGGAGGGACGCAAAATCCGAAGCGCGGAGAAATGGCGTCTCCTGCAACCTGGCTCGATACCCCCCTTCGGCAACGGGCCGATGCTATACCGCAAGAGCGTCTTCGAAGCGGTCGGTGGTTACCGCAAGGAATGCGAATTCTGGGAAGATCACGATCTTATCCTCCGGATGTCGAGAATCACCACGATTATGATCCTGCCTTTTTCGATCTATCAGGTGCGCCAATCGCGGGTCAGTACGCGATTTGCGTCCGAACAGGATCGCGTCGAGCGCGCACTGGACCTCATGTACCGCTCACGCGAGCGGATCGAGCAAAATCGCTCGTACGAAGACCTGCTACACGCGCCGGCCAGGAAGGATGACAAACTGAACCCGATGGTCTTCGTTTCCTTAGGGTCCAACGTCTTGTGGGCCGGCGGGAGACCTAAATTATTCGGGCGTCTGTTGGCTCGCGGCGCGTTGGGGTTCAATTTGCGCAGCCTGAAAGCATTGGTGTGGACCGCGTGGGCATCTCTGCAGCCGCACTCATTGCGCGTGTTCATCCGCACCTTGCTGCTTGGGCGGCAGCTTCGTGCGGGTCGGGCTGTGCGCACCGATCGGCCGGTCCCGTGGCCCGGCCCTGTCCGGTTGGGCCCGGAACGAAGCGCTAGCACTGCAACCGATGCCCATCTGTACCCGGGATCAGGGTCAGCGACGTTTCCGTCGCGCTCTGACCCCAACCCGGAACAGGTCCGGCCGAAGGCGCACCGCCAGCAGCAGCACAGTAGGTAAGAGGATCGTCAGAAGCAGGTCTTTGGCGCCCTCCCCATATTGCATCGCCGGATCGGGCCATTGTTCGACCCACAGGTCCACTGTCTCATTCCATCCGATGATCGCGAGAACCCACAGCCACGGGCGCAGCGATGACAGCGGCCGCCGGGTGACGACACCCAACATCAACCACAGAAGCACCCCGACGATTACGTGAAGCGCGTCGTGGTCGATCCTGATCGAGTGCTCGATGAACAGCTTGCCCTCGTGCCATGATTTCATCGCGTCCGCGACAAAGCTCCACAGGGACCGCAAGCTCATCATAGCAGCAGCCCGTTCACCTGAGGACGACGTGCCGCGTCGGCCGGAGATCGGACTTGCTGGATGCTATCGGCGGCCGGCGCTCCGCCAAAAGCGCTAGGCACGCAGCGAATGCAACGCCTATTGCCGCGGTCCGAAGCGGGAAGTCGACAAGGCTGTGAACGAGCACGGCCGCCGACGCGATCGATGCCGCCCGAGCATAAGGACCCGCCTCCACCGACCGCCATGCGCGCCACACCGCCCCAACCCACCAGGCCAGGAAAAGGATCAGCAGAACAATGCCGGGAAAGCCCATCTCCAGCGCCAGCTCCGCGTAATCGTTGTGGGCATGAATAACGTAGGTCGTCGTGACGCGGGCATGGTCTTCATACAGATGATAGACTTGTCGGAACGTGCCAACGCCGGAGCCTAGGGGCAGGAAGTCGTGGGTTGCCGCGAGGGTCGTCTTCAAAATCTCCTCGCGCGATTCAACCGAAGTCTTGGCTTCAGCGCTGAGGCCATTGGGCCGAATGGCGCTGGATTCCAGCGCGCCCAATGCTCCGACGAGGCACAATCCGGCGACAAGGATTGCCAATCGCCGCAATCGGCTGCGCAGCGGCATGACGATCAAGGCGCTTGCCGCAACGACTGGAAGAGATAGCAGGTAACCCGCCAACGACCGGTTGAGCACGATGCCAACGAGGATCACGAGCGAAGCCCCGGCAGCGACCGCCAGAAACGCGGAGTAACGCCGAACACTGGAGCGACGCTCGGCAGCAATGAGTGCCGCAAGGAACGGAAGGCTGATCACGAGCAGGGTCGCCATATGGTTCGCATTGGCGAAGAAACCGGTGGCAACGCCCCGGGTCGAATATTCGA
>Ga0207711_10002687_pt1 | contig 15725 bp, 12 predicted proteins | sample KBSS34metaG_FD_184401 | JGI IMG/M metagenome (GOLD analysis project Ga0207711, IMG submission 184401) | Switchgrass rhizosphere microbial communities from Kellogg Biological Station, Michigan, USA - KBS S3-4 metaG (SPAdes) (version 2) | ecosystem: Host-associated > Plants > Roots > Rhizosphere...
GGTCAGCCGCGTTGTTGAGGCTCTTCGTGCTCTGAGTATCGTCGCCCATGACAGTCTCCAAAGACCCTCGAGCCGAAAGATGGGGCACAGCTTGCGCCCTGTGCCATGCACGCGCAGGGCGGCGGATAACGGATGAGAGAGTAAGGCTTTCGGGTCCGGAGTTGCGGGAGCCCCGTCGGCGAATCACGGGGACTGGCAGATCCGTCTAACTCGGAAGTCGCTCTTTAGCCACTCGAATGGACGACCACTTTGAACCGTGGGCCACACGGCTAAACCGCAGGGGAGAAGTGAACCCCGCCAACGCCCGTCGGTGAGGGCGACTTAAAACTGCTGGACGTAGACCTCCCGCTGTCCTTCGTCATAGAGATGACGCGCGTGGAACGGCAGCTCGTCGACGATCTTCTTGAGGGCTTCGAGCCTGCTCTGCAAGAGGGCCCCTACGCTTCTCGCAGGAACGTAGCTGTCCTCAGATGCTCCGACGTCTTTCAGGAATTGGCGGTATTCCGGTGAACCGGCAACTTTCTCCAGCGAGTCACTCAGGACCTTGACCCTGGCAGGATCGGTACCCGCTCGCACGACAATGGCCCGGAACTGATCGAAGCCCTGACCGAATCCAAGTTCTTGAGACGAAGGCACTTCAGGCAGTGACGGCAGACGGGCGGCGTTGAAGGACAGAACAGGCCTCAGTTGCTGCCCCGTTATCAGGCGTGCGACATCCCCGGGCTGCTCGTACAACGCATCGGCCTTGCCTTCAAAGGGCGCACGGTAGCGCTCCTCCGGATTGGCCAGCGGGACCGGAACCAGCTTGATGCCCTTGGCTTCCAACTGCTGAAGCGTCAAGTAGTCTGGACTGCCGAGTCCGGTGATGGCCACACGCAAGGTACCTGGATGCAACCTCGCTTCTTTCTCGAACTCGCCCCAGTTCTTGAACCGGCTGTTGCTCGGCAGCAAGAGCGCTGATGGTTGCTTCATCATGATCCCAAGAGGGATCACGTCGCCGAGCTTCCATCCGGGATTGGCATAGGCCTGAAGGGTGAACGTGTCTGCCGTGAGCACCCCCAAGGTGCGACCGTCGGCTGGCGCTGCGATCAGCTTGCCGATGCCTTGCCTTCCGGTGGCTCCGGGGACGTTGCTCACTTGGACCGGTTCACCCAGGACCCCCGCGAGCATCTTTGCAGTGGCGCGACCCAGGGTGTCGGCGCCGCCACCCGGGCCGAACGGCACGACCAGTTCCAGTGCAACCGTTCCGGTCTTTTGAGCGGAGGTGCTCGCTGGCAACGCAAATGCAAGCGCAACTAGCAAGGAAGAGGCGGCTCGGGCAATCCTTCCCGCAGGCAACGTCAGACCCATCGTGACTCCCCTTTCGCGTGAGGGTGAACCCACTCTCACGCCAATGCGGTGGCGTCCAGTTCAGATGTCCTGTGAATCCCGGACCACCGCCCTTGGCCCATTTGTAGCTGGCCCAACGCCGGGAAACATCATCAAATCGAATGGCTCCTCACGTCTTCCGCGCATCGATTCGAGTAGCCACCGTATCCCTACTTGGCCAGCGGCGACCAGTGTCAGACCTGACAGGTGTCAACGGGCGTCACTGTCTTATCCTTCGAAGGTTTGCCTGGTTGTTGGCGATGAGCCCAGGCGTAGCTTCAGGCTGCGGCGACCTCCATTTCGGTGACGAAGGACACCGCTTCGGGATCTGATCACCTGCGCCGAGTGGGTCAACGGGGCCACGGCCGGCACCCCTAGACTGCTGGCAGGCGTGCGAGGTCGGCTTCACTGCGGAAGCTCGAGGTGGGCTCGTGGCGGGCCGTGATCGTCGATCCTGCATCGAGTTTTTCATAGGACCGCCCGTTGGCCGAGCGGTCGCCCGGTTAAACCTCTGTTTGCTCTGCAATCTCGAGCGCGTCGTCGACCTCGATGCCGAGATAGCGGACTGTGCTCTCCAGCTTGGTGTGACCCAGCAAGAGCTGCACGGCTCGCAGGTCGAGCCCCAGCTCGCCGATCCATCCCTCCAAGATCCGCGCGTATTGACGTTTGCCGAGGTGCGGTGAGTCGTGGATGCGGCTCGGGAAGAGGAAATCACCTGACCCGAGCCCGGCCTGCTTGATCCAGGCCTTCAGCGTGTCCCGGGTGGGCTGCGTAATCTCGAACTAGACCGGCTGCTGCGTCTTTTGCTGCAGGACGATCGCTCAGGCGGCGACCTGGTCGCCGTGGCAGATATCGCGGACCTTGAGCTTGACGAGGTCACAGCCGCGCAGCTTGCTGTCGATGCCGAGGTTGAACAGGGCGAGCTCTCGGACGCGGCTCGCCATCTGCAGGCGAACTCGCAGCGCCCAGATGTCCTTCTGCTTGAGCGGAACCTTCTGGCCGACGATCTTGCCCTTGTTCCATGGCTCGCGACGCGAAGTTTGTAGGGTGTGCTCCATGACGGACTCCCGTCAGTTAAGGGCGCACCAACTTACCCCGTTCTTCAGCGTCCGCTCCGCGGCTTCTGGTCTTCTCAAATGACCCTCGCTCCCCGACCCTGGGCAGACATCCGTGAGAACGCGTGAACCAGCCCGAAAGCGGCCGCTCCCCTAGCCGAGCATGAGTCGCGGCAGGCAGCAAGGCAAAGCCCGTTGGAGGATGTCTCCTTGACGGAGAAGTGGAGGGTCGGGTGCGTCGGCTCAGACCGGTGAAAAGCCAGGCCCGTAGCGGTCGAGCTTCATCGTTCGCATCAGCTCAGTGAAGCGAGGCTCGCGCCGCAAGCCTACCCAGCGAGGGTCGTCCTTGAGGGCAACGAGCTGCGGATCGCGTGCGACATAGGCGGCTTCGAGCGCATCGAGGGCGCGCGCGTTCTCCCCAAGTGCGGCGTGCAGCACCGCGATTGAAAACATGGGCACGTAGCGGAGGCGGGCCTGCTGGCGCAGATCTTCGAGGATCATGCGCGCCTCGTCATGCCTGCCCAGACGTGCAAGATGCATCCCGAGCAGCGCTCGCGGCCGACTGTTCGGATGGGTCTGCTCGGCGGCGCGCCGCAGCGCAGCGATGGCCGGTTCTGGGCGGCCTCCGGCGAGGTCGATCACGGCTTGCGTGCGATGCACCATGAAAAAGTCGGGCGCGATATCGAAGGCGCGCTGCAGGCGGGCGCGTGCCTCCTCGCGCCGGCCGAGGGCGTGCAGGTAGGCCGCCTCGATCGCGTTGAAGAACGCCGACATCGGATCGAGTTCACGCGCCCGGCGCAGGTGACCGTACCCCTCGTCAGGGCGGTCCTGCGTGAGAAGCAGCTGGCCCAGGCCGAAATGCGCCTGGGCGAAGTTCGGGTTGAATTTCAACGCGCGCCGGAACTCGCGCTCGGCGCCGGGCCAATCGAACTCGAAGTAGTAGAGGCTGTAGGCGTGCTCCGAAAGCGCCGCGCTCAGGTTCGGCGCGAGCGCCAGCGCCCGCCGCATTGCGTTCAGCGCCGGCTCGCGCACGCTGTCGGGTGCAGCATCGGCCGCAAGCATCGTCTCGCGCAGCGCCGCGGACAGCCCCACGTGCGCGAGCGCGTACGAAGGATCGAGCGCGATTGCCTGGCGACAGAGCGCGATGCTTTTGCGCAGGCCGTCGGGACGGCGCGGCTGCAGGTGCAGCGAAGCGGCCAGATAAAGATGGTAGGCCTCGGTGTTGCGCGTGCCGCCGAGCTCGGCGCCCGGCGTGCCCGCGCCGACGCTTGCGCCGGCCTGCAGCTTGTCGCTCAGCGCCTGCAGGACGCGCGTGGAGATGGCGTCCTGCACGTCGAAGACGCTTGTGAACTTCTCGTCGAAGCTGCCGCTCCACGCGGCCGTGCCGTCACTGGCGCGCAGCAGGCGCGCATTGACGCGCAGCTGATCGCCGCGCCGCTGCAGCGAGCCGTCGACGATCCACGCGACGTCGAGGTCCTGCGCGGCGCGCACCGGGTCCTGCTCGCCGCCGGCGTAGCGCTGCACCGATCCCACGGACCGCACGACGAGTCCGGGAACCGTCGACAAGCGCGTGATCAGACTGTCGGCCATGCCGACTTCGAGAAGCTCGTCGCGGCTCTCGGCGGCGAGCGGTTTGAACGGCAGCACGGCCAACGTGGCGGCCGCACCGGTGCCGGCATCTCTGGAATTGCCGCCTTGCATGCGCCACGATGCCCAGCCAGCCACTCCGGCGAGTCCGACCGCGAGCGACGCCAAGGACAGGTGCAGCATCCGGCGACGGCCCGGCACGCGACCGGGCGGTGGGGCGGTATCGGGGGCGAGTGCGGGTGCCGTCAGAGCGGACGACACCGGCGCGACCGCGACCGGCGGACCGAGCGACGCCGACCCTGCGACGGCCGCGAGCGGCTCCGCCCCAACGGGCGGATCGACCGTGACGGGCGCGACGAACCGGAAACCCCGTCGCGCCACGGTCTGGATGTAACGACGCCCCGGGCCTTCGCCGCCGACCGGCTCGTCCTCGAGCGCCCGCCGCAAGCTCGAGACGGCCTGGCTGAGGTTGTTCTCCTCGACAACGAGCCCGGGCCAGAGGGCGCGCATCAGGGTGTCCTTGTCGAGCAGCAGGCCGGCGTTCTCGACGAACAGTAGCAGCGCGCTGAACTGACGCGGCGTCAGGTCGACCGCGCTGCCGTCCCTGCGCAGCACGCGCTGCTGCGACCGCTCCAGGACGAAGTCGCCGAAAGCGTAGCGCTCTGGCGCGGGCGAGACGCTGTTCAAGGTTCTTTCAGGGATCTTTCAGAAGCGCCTAACGACGCACGGCAGGCCCAGCGGCATTGTGGACTGCCGGTTCGCAGCCGCGACCGATGACGCCCCTAGGAGTAACGAGATGACCCATCGCCGCCCTCTTCGCCTGTTCCACGCCGCGCTCTTCATGGCCGGCGCCATCGTCGCCTGTGGCGGCGGCAGCGACGACGAAACCGCGTCCCTCGACGCCGACGGTTGCAGCATAAACGTTGCGCCGCCGGCCGGCGAGAGTGCGTTCTGCCGTGGCAAGGCGAACTTCAGCGACCGCACGCTCGCCGGCCTGGGCGCCAATGGCCGGTCGTGCGCCGACTGCCATGTCGCGACCGAGAGCTTTCAGCTCACCCCGGCGACGGCCCAGGCCCGGTTCACCAGGATGATGGCGACGAGCGTTCGCGACCCGCTGTTCCACGCCATCGATGCCGACGACTTTCGCGTCAACGGCGTCGCCGCCAATGACTTCACCAACCTCACCCAGAACGCCCTCGTCCGCGTCTCGATCGAGTTGCCGGCCAACATCAAGCTGCTCGACTGCGGTGCGACCGTGCCATGCCCCGCCTCGGCCCGTCCAACAAGCGAGACCGTCGCCGACGTCTGGCGCGCGGTACCTTCCATCCTCGATGTCCGAATCACCGGACCTGACGGTCTCGGTCCCGTGTCGCCTCGCGGCCCCAACCCGAGCGGCGGCTACCAGCTCGACGGCCGCATCGACACCTTGCAGAGCCAGGCGCTGGCTGCGCTGCGCAGCCACGCGGCGGCGGCGATCGATCCTCCCGCTGGCGTCCTCGACGATCTCGCCGCTTTCCAGAACGCGATGTTCTCGTCACCCGCGGTGAAGCTGCTCGCCGACAGGATCGCGAGTGGGGCAACCACGCTGCCCGACCCCGACCCGGCGCTCGACCCGCTGGAAGCGGCGGGCAAGCTGGTCTTCGAGCGCGCCTGCGGCCAATGCCATGGCAACCAAGCCGGCCGACCCAGCACCAGCGTGCCGCTCCTGCAAAGCACGCAAGGCACGCCGACCGGTATCGTCCGCTATCACGACATCCTCACGGCGTGCCCGCGACCGGTCGACACGGTCAGCCCGCCGCGCTTCTCGTTCACGCCGTGCAGCGCGAGTCAGATGAAGAACGTGCGCACCTACGAGATCACCAATAGCGGCGTCGCTCCGAGCGGCACGCCGTGCGGCGCGGGCGGGGCGCAGCCTCCGTGCGTGACCCGGCTGACGACCTCCGATCCGGGTCGGCTGCTCCTCACCGGCTTCCCTCAGCCGGGTGGCCCGGGCGACATCCAGCACATGGACATCCCGAGCCTGCGCGGCGTGAGCAAGACGGCGCCGTACTTCTCGAACAATACGGCGGCCACCCTCGAGGACATGCTCGATCACTACACTCAGTTCTTCAAGCGCGTGCAGATCCAGGCGCCGGGGGCGCCACTGTTGACGACGAAGCCGGGCGTCACGCCGCCGGTGATCGATCGGCCCTTCACCCAAAGCGAGGTGCCTGCGCTGCTGGCGTACTTGCGAAAGATCTGAGTGGCGGCGCGCGGAAGCCAAGACCGACAGTGGCAGGCAGGCCATGGCGTCCCGCTAAAGGCTTGTCGCCCGCTGATCAATTGGGTGCAGTACTCGACGTTGCCCCTCAGGTGATCGGAAGGGCGCGGAACCAGCCCGTAAACGCCAGCCATGGGCCTGTGTTCGGAATGACAAAAAATCCCAGGAGCACGAGCGACGCTCCGATGGAGAACCAGGCAAACGGGACCCGGCCGCTCGTTGTAGCTGGCGCCGACCTCGCTAGAAGCGCCAGGACAGCGACGATGAGTACAAACGAGGGAACTTGGTAAAGGTACTCCGCGGGGAGCGGCGGAATGTAGAAGTACAGCAATCGGGCGAGAACCGGATCCAGCAACGGTAGGAGCGTAGCCGCCATGAATCTGGCGTGGAGAGCAGGCGACGCCCTGAAACGCACTGCCATCGCAAGTGCAGCAGCGAAGAGCACGGCCATGATCAGGGGCAAGTAGACGAAACGCCCCTCGCGCGCGAATTGCTCCGGTCCCATATTCACGAGGCTCCGGTGTGCCAGGAGCACGCCTGACAAGGCGAAGACGCCGCCCAAAGCCACTCCCACGCGGCCGAGCAAGCGATGCTGCGCGTGCATTGCTGCCTTGATGAGGAGCGGCTGCACCGTTAGTAGCAGCAACCAGATGACGCCCAAGACGGCGTGCATGTGCACGTACGCGTGAGCTGCTTGCGGTCTGGACAGATACGGGGGCCAGAAACCGATGCCGGAGAGCGCCAGCAAGAGCAGAGCGGAGAGGGAAACGCGGGACGGCAAGGAGTGTCTTTACGCTGCCTACGTTGATCGACAACAAGCCGCTGGCCGTGAGCTTCCTCAACAGCAGACAGCTTGGTACATGGACGCTATCCGATCAGCGCAGCATATTCTGTCCCCGCGTAACGTGAAAGCGGACGGAGCGCGTCGACCCCGACGCTCCGTGAAAAGCGGACAAGGTTTAAGCGGCGCTACCAGATGGCGCTAAGCGGTCATTTGCGAGCGACCGCTTGTGGCCGTCCAGCGACGCCTGCGAGCGACCGCTCTGAGGCGCCACGGCAGCCGACGGCTGCTTCGCGCAGCCTTGCAGAAGACGCTCACCGCCGCGCCGGCTGAGGCGGCGAGCGCCGGGCGGGAGAGCAGGCCCGCTTCAGGTCGAGAGCGTCGCTCCGCCGTGCTCGCCAAGGGGACGTTCAGTGGTTTGCGGAGTCGAACGTCGACTTGCAGGGGGAGTAATCATTCGCCAAGGAAGCTGGTCAACGGCAACTTTCAACACCGGCCGACGTTCAACGACCAAAGGCCTGCTGGAAGACTCGTAGTCTTGAGGCGACGTTCGGCAAGCCGGGCGTGCCTCTCTGAGCTGCGCCCGTTGGGCGTACACGAGCGTCAGCTGCTCGACGTCAACGCCAAAGACAGGTTTCAAGCACGGCAAACGAAGGCGAGAACGCGCTGTCGACCTTGAGCTGACTTCCGCCGAGCCAGTTCCGACGCCCCAGAGCGGACGGCCAGCGAGCTCAGGGCGCGACCGGTCGGCACCTTCTCGCCAGCAGAACGGCGGATCAGCGTCTGCAGCTCCGGACACCCCGGATGAAGCAGTGGCGTGCGACGCCAGCCCCGACCCGCTGCCTGCGCGCCAAGTCACTCAGGTTGAATGCCCGCGTCCTTAATCGCCCTCGTCCAGCGACCGACTTCGCTCTCGAAGAACTTGCGGTGCTCGGCCGGAGCCAGTCGCCCATCAGAGACCACGGTGATGCCGAGCGCCTCCTGCCGCTTGATCAGCTCCGGGTCTTTGAGCGCGCTGCGCAACGCGGCGTTGATCTTCTCCAGGACTGCGGGCGGCGTGCCGCGAGGCGCATATAGACCGTGCCAGACCGAGAAGTCGAAGCCGGCCAGGCCGCTTTCGGCAAGCGTGGGCAGCGACGCCAGTGCAGGCACGGTCGTCATCCGCTGGGCGCTGGTCACCCCGAACGCCTTGACCTTCTTCGCCTCGATTTGCGGCGTGCTGTTGGTCGCCTGCTCGCACATCAGGTCGACTTGACCGCCAAGCAGGTCGTTCATCGCCGGACCCGTGCCCTTGTACGGCACGAAGACCATATCGCTCTTCAGCGCGTTTTGCAGCAAGAGACTGCACAGGTGCGACGCCGAGCCGACGCCGGCATTGGCGAGATTGATCTTGCCGCCGTTGGCGCCGATGTACTTGCGCAGCTCGCCGAAGTTCGTCGCCGGCAGCGCCTGCTTGCCGATCAGCGTCGACGGAGCCTCGTTGATGAGGCCGAGAAACTCGAGCTGCTCGTTCTTGTAGGCCAGGTTCTTGTACAAGGCGGGCGCGGTGGCCAGGCCGATGTGGTGGACCAGCAGCGTGTAGCCGTCCGCCGGCGCTCGCAGCACGCGCGCGGTGCCCAGGGTGCCGCCAGCGCCTGCCGTGTTGTCCACGATGACCGTCTGCCCCAGCGGCTTGCGCAGGGCCTCGGCGAGGTCGCGCGCGATCTTGTCAGTCGGTCCCCCGGCGGAGAAAGGGACGACGAGCGTGATCGGCTTGTCAGGAAAGGCCGCCAGCGAGAGGGCGGGCGCGGCGAGCCCTGCGGCCAGCAACACGCGGGCGGCGCGCGACAGCGCGCAAATGAGGAATGACATGGTGGTTGGTGTCCGTAGTGACAGTTGGCTTAAGCTGAGAGGGCCTGCATCTCGCGGTAGAGATCGGCCTTGCCCTCGAAGCCGATGCCGGGGAGGTCGGGCAGCGTGACGAAGCTGTTGTCGACCTTCACGCCATCGGGGAAGCCGCCGAATGGCTGGAACAGGTCCGGGTAGCTCTCGTTGCCGCCGAGGCCGAGGCCGGCGGCGATGTTGAGCGACATCTGGTGACCGCCGTGCGGGATGCAGCGGCTCGCCGACCAGCCGTGCTCCTTCAGCATTTCGAGCGTGCGTAGGTACTCGACCAGGCCGTAGCTGAGCGCGCAGTCGAACTGGAGCCAGTCGCGGTCGGGCCGCATCCCGCCATAGCGGATGAGGTTGCGCGCGTCCTGCATCGAGAACAGGTCTTCGCCGGTCGCCATCGGATTCTTGTAGTAGTTGCGCAGGGTTGCCTGCAGCTCGAAGTCGAGCGGGTCGCCCGGCTCTTCGTACCAGAACAGGTCGTACTGCGAGAGCGCCTTGGCGTAGGCGATGGCGGTGTCGAGATCGAAGCGGCCGTTGGCGTCGACGCAGAGCTTCTGGCCATCCTGCAGGACGCTCAGGATCGAGTCGATGCGGCGCAAGTCTTCGTCCAGCGAGGCGCCGCCGATCTTCTTCTTGACGACGGTGTAGCCGCGGTCGATGTAGCTCTTCATCTCGTCCTTGAGCTTGCCGTGGTCCTGGCCTGGGTAGTAGTAGCCGCCGGCGGCATAGACGAAGATCTTCCTGTTCGGCTTGCCGTCGCCGTAGCGATCGGCGAGCAGCTGGAACAGCGGCTTGCCTTCGATCTTGGCAACAGCGTCCCACACCGCCATGTCGATGGTGCCGATCGCGACCGAGCGCTCGCCGTGCCCGCCGGGCTTCTCGTTCGTGAACATCGTCGCCCAGATCTTGTGCGGATCCAGGTTCTTGCCGCTCCCATCGATCAGCGACTCGGGCTGCGCTTCGATGAGGCGCGGGATGAAGCGCTCGCGCATCAGCTTGCCCTGGCCGTAGCGGCCGTTGGAGTTGAAGCCGTAGCCCACCACCGGCTTGCCATCGCGGATCACGTCGGTGACGACGGCGACCAGGCTCAACGTCATCTTGCTGAAGTCGATGTAGGCGTTGCGGATGGGCGAGCTGATGGGGATGGTCTTTTCGCGGATTTCTACGATCTTCATGTTGGTTCGCTTGACTGAAGGCTTGGGCGGAAGAAGCAGTGTGCGGGGCACTGACTCTTGCCGGTATGTCAGGGCAGCTTGACGAGCTGACCGTTGGCGGCGCGCTGATACTTCGAGAACATCTCGTCCCAGATCTTTAGGGCCTGACCCTCGTGCCAGAAGTGCGGCTGGTACTCGGTGACTTGCCAGCGGTACTCGGCGACGCCGCTGGTCCAGATCTGCGTGACCTTGCGGCCGTCGAGCTGGAGCGTCGGCAGACCGGTGTTCTTGTTCACCGTCTCGCGCCAGAACACCTGAGCCGCTGCCTCGCCCGCCGTGCCGCCCGGGAAATCCGACGGAACCTCGTCCTGGCCGCGGCAAAGCCACGCCGGCATCGGCACGTCGGTTCGCACGATGGCGGTGTTGGCGTAGTTTGCGGGACTGAGGTGCCCCGAGTAGCAGGGCGCGATCGCCGCAAACAGCAGCGGGTACTGGACCGCCATGCGGTTCGTCATCAGAGATCCCATTGACGCGCCATTCATGTAGATGCGCGTCGGATCCACCGCGTACTGCGCTTTGAGCTCAGCGATCAGGGAGAGCATGAAGGCGACATCCGGATTGTCGTTTCCGATGCTTCCGCTCCAGGTGGCCCCGGTCCCTTGCGGGTAGACGACGATGAAGCCCTTCTGCTCGGCCACCAGGTGCCATTGCGACGTGATGGCCTGCCAGCGCGCGGAACCGTTGCGCCCGTGGAGGCTGAGCACGAGCGGAAGCTTCGCCCCGGATGCCGTCAGTGCGGCGTAGTTCGACGGCAGGTACGTCAGCCAACGGCGGGGAGATCCTGCGACGAATTCCTTAGACGACTCGACCAGTTTCATGTCGGCGATCGACAGATTCGGCACCACGGTGCCGTTCTTGCGGTTGTCGTCGAAGAAGCGCACCGTCTTCGCGAACATTCCGTCCCAGATTTCCTCGGACAGGGCTTTGCCCGCATACCCACTCAGGTTCATCGTCGACACCTTGACGCGCTGCGCTGGCTGGTCCGGAGACGAGAACACCTGCGAGGTGAAGCTGGTCTCGGATTGCGCTGCCGCCGGCGTGTACACAGCGTTCTGCTTGTTCCAATAGGCGACCTGCTGAGCCTCGGTGGGATCGACGTCCGTCGGTGAACGCTTGATGATCCAAGCCGCGACGGTGGTGGTCGGTAGCTGTGTCGCTGGAAGGGCGAACACTTCGGCTTCCGCCGTCCCGCCCACGCCGGCGACCCCGCCGAGGAATTGCGGTGCCTGCATCGCCATCGCCTGCGCCATTCGTGCGCCTTGGCCGATGCCGGTGTAGTAGACCATGGCGTTGGTGGCCAACGCATACTTGGCCTTGATGGCTGGCAGCATGGCCTTGAGGAAGGCGACCTCGTCCGCAGCCGTGGCAGCCGACTTGCTGTTCCAGTTGCCCGAGAGTGCCGAAGGGAACACGGCGACGAAGCCCTTCTCGGCACCCACTTCGTGCCAGCAGGTGCTCGCTGCACCGTCCTGACCGCTCTGGCCTGCGTCATGGAAGTTGACGAGGACAGTGATGCCGCGCGCATCGTTCTCGCGAAGTGCGGCGTAGTTCACCGGCGCGCTGTCGTAGTACTCGCGATCGACGCCAGCCACCTTCAGCGTGGTCTTCGTCAGCTGGGCCGCGCTGGTGGAGCAGGTGATCGCCGCGGGTGCGACGGGTGCGGCGACGACAGGATCGTCGTCGCCGCCGCCGCAGCCGATGAGGATTGCCGCGGCCGCACCCGCAACGAAATGGTGTCTTGATTGCATGTCCGTCTCCTGATCTACTGCTCTTATGCCGGTCGGCTCCGACCGGCACGGCCACCGTCTTGGCGGCCGTGAGATCGTGCTGATTTGGTCCGGATCTTCGTCAGTCATCGCTCATGAGGCCAATGCCGTTTTCTTACTCTTTGATGCTTAGGAAGCATCGCCCTACACCTGCATGAACCTATCCTGGCTCGATGACTTCCTGGCGCTCGTGGCTACCGGGAATTTCTCGCGGGCGGCGGAAGAGCGGCACATGACCCAGCCCGCATTCAGCCGCCGCATCCGGTCCCTGGAGGAGTGGCTCGGTACTGACCTGTTTGACCGGAGCAGCCAGCCGGCAAAGCTCACAGCGGCCGGAGAGTGGTTCCGAGACACGGCGCATAAGCTGATGGCACGCGTCGCTCGAGTGCCTAGCGAAGCAAGAGCTGTGGCCGAAGCGCAGTCATCGACGCTCCGCTTTGCAGCGACTCATGCCTTGTCGTTCTCGTTCTTCCCGGGCTGGCTGCGAAGCCTGGAAAGCCGCACTTCCGTCGGCCCCGTCTCTTTGATGTCGGATGTATTCGCTCGGTGTGAGGCCATGCTGCTCGCAGGCCAAGTGCAGTTCGTCGTGAGTCACGCCCACCCTCAGTCTCCGAGCGAGCTCTTCGCTCGTGACTTCCCGTCCGTCTCGGTCGGCACGGATAGCTTGGTCGCCGTGTCAGCACCAGATGCTTCCGGCGGCCCGGTTCATGAAGTCAAGCGGGCGACCCAGAGGTCACCACTGCAGATGCTGAGCTACAGCGAGGAGTCGGGCATTGGTCGAATCTTGCGTGATGTACGCGGCGCCGCACTCGAGCGCTGTCCGACCAGGAGCGTCTTCAAGGCACATCTTGCGTCGGTCTTGCGGACGATGGCTCTCGACAAAAGAGGCATGGCATGGCTTCCTCGGACCCTGGTTGCCGAGGACCTCGCCCGGGGTCTATTGGTCGAGGCTGCTCCTCAGGAATGGCGCATCCAGATGGACATCCGGCTCTACCGTGATCTGGCGGCATTGGGCCCAGCGGCCGACGGCTTTTGGGCGGCGGTCCTGGCGGCCTCCGTTAATCGACCGGTTTATGAGCAGCCGAGAAGCGGTCTGTCGCGACCGTCCGCTTCTGGCCGAGATTGTGTGAAAACGCGCTCCGCGTCGCGTCCGACGAAATGTCGAACCTCTAGATCGCGTCAGGAGCGATTTTTTCGCCCTCGCCAAGGTTCAAACGACCCGTGAAATTGCTCTGTGGCAGAGTTTTCACACGCCCTCGGCCGGGTCCGGGTGCACGCGAACGTCGGCTACAGGCGAGCCAAAGCGACCGGCAGGTTGCTTGGCGAGCAGAGGGGGCGCGAGAGAACCCGCAGTCGACCCGTTGCGGAATCGTGTCCTGGACGGCTGGGGCAGCTTCAAGCAGCCGTTCGTCTAACGGGCGGGTTCAGCGGGATGCCGTTCGCGTCCACGGCGGCGGCACGTCAGCCGCACAACACGTTCCTGCCTCACTGCACGCGAACCAACTGACTCCCCGGATGAAACGCCCTCCAGGAGAACCAATATTCGTCCGATAGCGCCAGCATTTGAAGATCCGAGTTGATTGGTCCGCCTTTGAACTTGCCGCGAACGTCCCAGACCGTCCCGCTGGCAGCATCGCTAAGAGTGCCGTCCGCCTTGTTCAAGGCAAGTTCGATGGGCTTGCCGGCAACAGTGCCCTTGAATCCATTCACGCTATCGCCCACCGCCACAAGAAAAGCGTTCAACGCCTTGTTCCACACGACGCCCCCCTCCATCAGATCGCGCTTGACATACACCACTTGCGGCTTGGCAATGGGGTCGATTACGCCGACGACGCGAGTCCTGGCGGGAAAGGACTTGTCGCGCAGCCTCGAGGGCAGCCCGGGGGTGGCCTCACTCGCCACGATCTTCCTCCAGACACCCGGGATGGGCAGCTCGAATTCGCGAAAGTCACGCTGCTCGACGCGGCACACCTGAGGCAGAGGGTCGAGACGCTTCACCACGGCCCACGGCAGGATCTGGAACGGAATCATCGCGAGCGCGTGCGGATGCAGTCGCCCGATGATCGAGTTGAACGTAGCCTGCTGGAAAAAGGTCTTGGTACGCCGGTCGGCCACGATCATGTTCGCGTCCTTGAACGAGCCGACGAACAGGGGCCCGATACCGGTGACGTCGAACGGAATGACACTGCGGCACATAGCGCAATACGTCAACGCGATCGTACGGTTCCCCAAGCGGTCGTTGATGATGTGATGGTGGATCACGTAGTCCAGTGGATAGGCCTTTGTGACCCCACCTTGCTCGATGACGGCGAGCTGCGCGTCATCCTTGAGCGGGAGGCTCAAGGGATCGTCCGCCATCGGCGGGAAGTCAACGGCAGGGAAGGCGGTCTCCTGATGCATCCGATAGCTCAACACGATCGCCAGGGCCATCAGGGCCAATGGCGTCAGCGCCGACCACGGGACGGAACCGGAATCGGCCGCGAGCCATCCTACCCATAGCAGCGAGCCCCCGAAGATCGACCAGACGATGGGCTTGCGAAGAAAGTAGTGGTAGTAGAGCCACTGAATAGGAAACGGCTTGATGAGTGCCATGTAGATTGCGGCGGTGCTCACCGGCAACGCAACGATTGCGAGCAAGTACAGGACAGTCATGCCCGGAGGCTAACGTTTAGATCCAGCGCCTGCCAAAGAGGGCAAGGGCCAACGACATGGCGTCCAGAGTGTCTGAAGACACAGGTCTCGTTAACTTGTGTGCACGCTGAGCGCGCCGGCGGGTCGATTCGAGAAGGGTTGGGCGTCAGCTTCCGGACGCGAGTCGAAGAGTTGCTGAACCAGCGGTGAGTCGGACGATGCGCCTCCGCCCAGTCATCGCGCGCTGGCACGCCGAAAGGCCGGGCACATCGATTGCTGCAGAGGCGCCGGCGTTCTCGCGAGGCCCGTTGCCTTGAAGACGATCGGTAAGTGATTGGACATGAGTCGACTCAGAATCGGCTACGGCGCCGCGGCAAGCTCGGTGGCGGTCTTGCTGGCCGGCTGCGTGCATGGCAACCCAACCACCCGCGTCGCCGTCGATCGTGGCTACGAGAGCGTCTACTTGGCGCTGCTGAAGGACGCCAGACGCTGCTACCCGGCTGCCGCGGGTACGGCACAACGCGAAGTGAACGGCACCCTGGACGGTCCCGGCCGGGCCGGTAAGGTCACGTTTTCGTTTCGCTCTCCCACGGCCCAGGAAACGTTCATGAACGTCGACATCCGCGGCACCGAATCCACCCGCAGCCACGTCGACATCCAGGTAGCTCCTGGCTGGGAAGCGCACGCCCAGGTGGTCCGTGGGTGGCTCGAGGGCACGTCGAGCGCATGCGTGTAGCTCGGCACCGAGGGTCGTGACGCCACCGCCCGATCGCACCGCCGCAGCGCTGCGCCTCGCCGCGATGGCGGCGCTGATCGCCGGTGGCGGCGCTGTGCCGGCGGCCGAGGCGACGAAGCCCGCGAAGCCGGCCGCCGCGGCCAAGCCGGTCGGCAAGAGCGCGCGCAAGGTGCCCGCCCAGCCGACCCTGTCGCAAGCGCTGCCGGAGCAGATCGATGCCGCGGGGCGCGTGTACTACGGCGCCTACGAATGCGAGTTCAACCAGAGCGTGACCATCGCGAAGAGCGAAAAGCACGCCGCCTACGTCGACGTCCGGAGCGGGAAGTCAACGTGGCTGATGAGGCCGGTGCTGTCGACAACCGGCGCGGTGCGTCTCGAGGACGTCAAGGGCGAGACGCTGATGGTGCAGATCGCCACCAAATCGATGCTGCTCAACGTCAAGACCGCGCGCCGCA
>Ga0207711_10002689_pt1 | contig 15719 bp, 17 predicted proteins | sample KBSS34metaG_FD_184401 | JGI IMG/M metagenome (GOLD analysis project Ga0207711, IMG submission 184401) | Switchgrass rhizosphere microbial communities from Kellogg Biological Station, Michigan, USA - KBS S3-4 metaG (SPAdes) (version 2) | ecosystem: Host-associated > Plants > Roots > Rhizosphere...
CCCTTCCGTGGAGGCGAGCCTAACATCCCGGCGATGGCCTCGTCACCCCGGCCATTCCTCCCTCAATCGGGAAGGCGTGGCGTGCGCTTGCGCTTGGTCCGGCTGGTCAGGTGGAACTGCCAGCAGCGATCGCAGCGATAGGGCCTCAGCGGCAGGCCGGCGCGTCGGGCGGCGAGCAGCGCCTCCTCCTCGGACGGGAAGCGCATCTTCCGGTTACAGACGCTGAGCTTCGTACGCACCGCTAACCTCCGCCGTCACGCCCCGGCACGGGCGGAGCGTCCTCAGCGATATTCGTGGGAGACGTCCCGCTTCAACCCGCGCAAACGCACGACGCGGCCGCCCTCGCACATCGGCGCGGCGATCAGCCTCACCCACCGGCGCCCGCCCAGCGCGGGCAGGATTTCCGTATCCAGCGTGAAGCCCCGGCGATGCCGGATCGCATAGGCGCGCAGCCGCTCCATCAGCGCGCGCGATCGCTCGCAATAGAGCGCCACCGCATCGGCCCGCATCACCGCCACGCCGCGCGGCAGGCCGAACAGATCATACACGGCCGGCGACCATGTCAGGCTGTTGTCCGCCAGATCACATTCCCAGAGGCCGATCCCGCGCGCGACGAGCGCCTGCTCGTTGAGCAGCAACGCGCCGGCCACCTTGCCCTCATCCTCGCACAGACCGCCCAGATCGAAGCGCAGCCCGCTCTCGAAAAGGGGCCAGCTACAGGCCAGCGGCAGGGGATCGATGGGCGTCAAGGTCTGCCTTTTCGCACGTTCGCAGACGGGAGCCTAATCGCATGGCCTTAACAATCGGTTTGCCCCGATCCCCAACTCTGCACCCGCAACGAAATTGCTCGAACAAGACGATCCGCGCACAATCGCGATTGACTCGCCCGCGCGCATCACTAAAGCCGGCAGCGGGCCACGCCGTCCCAACGCGGCGCGTGCTCTCTGCGAGGAGAGTCTACATGACTGATACGTTGCGTGCCGACGCCACACTTGCGTCGATCGAACGCCCCACCGCGCCCAAGCCGGCGCGGCCTTTCTTTTCTTCCGGTCCCTGCGCCAAGCCTCCCGGCTGGGATGCTGCGAACCTGCCGCATGCGTCGCTCGGCCGTTCGCACCGTTCCAAGCTCGGCAAGAGCCAGCTGGCGCACGCGATCGAACTGACCCGCAAAATCCTGCGCGTGCCCGATACGCACCGCATCGGCATCGTCCCCGGTTCGGATACCGGCGCGGTCGAGATGGCGATGTGGACGCTGCTGGGCGCGCGGCCCGTCACCACGGTGGCGTGGGAAAGCTTCGGTGAAGGTTGGGTCACCGATGCCGCCAAGCAGCTGAAGCTCGATCCGGCGGTGGTGAAGGCGCCCTATGGCGAACTGCCCGATCTCGCCGCGATCGATCAGGATACGGACGTCGTCTTCACCTGGAACGGCACCACCTCGGGCGTCCGCGTGCCGGACGGCGAATGGATTCGCGACGACCGGCAGGGCCTGCTCATCTGCGACGCCACCTCGGCGGTGTTCGCGCAGGACGTGCCGATCGAAAAGCTCGATGTCGTCACCTTCTCCTGGCAGAAGGTGCTGGGCGGCGAGGGCGCGCATGGCGTCATCATCCTCTCCCCCCGCGCGGTGGAGCGGCTGGAGACGCACACGCCGAGCTGGCCGATCCCCAAGGTTTTCCGCCTCACCGCCAAGGGCAAGCTCTCCGAAGGCATCTTCAAGGGCGAGACGATCAACACGCCCTCGAAGATGGCGGTGGAGGATTATATCCACTCGCTGGAATGGGCGCTGGGCCTCGGCGGGCTGGACGGCCTGATCGCACGGGCGGACGCCAATGCGGCGGCGCTCGACGGCATCGTGGCCGGGCGGGACTGGCTGGAGCATCTCGCGGCCGATCCGGCCTCGCGTTCCAACACGTCGGTATGCCTGAAGTTCGCCGGCCTCGACGACGAGCAGGCCAACGCCATCGAGAAGAAGATGGTCGCCCTGCTGGAGACCGAGGAAGCCGCCTACGATCTCGGATCGTACCGCGACGCGCCTCCGGGCCTGCGCATCTGGTGCGGCGCGACAGTGGAGACCGCCGACATCGAAGCGCTCGGGCCGTGGCTCGACTGGGCCTTCGCCACCGCCAAGGCGGGCTGACCTCACTTGGCCCTCTCCCCGCTGGGGAGAGGGTTGGGAGAGGGGCGGCGCGCCAGCGCCGATGCGGCGCACCCCTACCCTCTCCAAGTCCGGCTAGGCGGCAGGCCGCCAAGCCTCCCTATCCTCTCCCTCAACGGGAGAGGGGACAGAAGGATTGTCCCCAATGCCCAAGGTACTGATTTCCGACAAGATGGACCCGAAAGCCGCCCAGATCTTCCGCGAGCGCGGGGTCGAGGTGGACGAGATCACCGGCAAGACCAAGGAAGAGCTGATCGCCATCATCGGCGAGTATGACGGCCTCGCTATCCGCTCCGCCACCAAGGTGACGAAGGACGTGCTGGCCGCCGCGAAGAACCTCAAGGTGGTCGGCCGCGCCGGCATCGGCGTCGACAATGTCGACATCCCCGCCGCCTCGGCGGCCGGCGTGGTGGTGATGAACACCCCCTTCGGCAACTCGATCACCACGGCTGAGCATGCCATCGCCCTGATGTTCGCCCTCGCCCGCCAGCTGCCGGAGGCCGACGCCTCCACCCAGGCCGGCAAGTGGGAGAAGAACCGCTTCATGGGCGTGGAGCTCACCAGCAAGACGCTGGGCCTGATCGGCGCGGGCAATATCGGCTCGATCGTCGCGGACCGGGCGCTGGGCCTCAAGATGAAGGTGATCGCCTTCGATCCCTTCCTCACGCCCGAGCGCGCGCTGGAGATGGGCGTGGAGAAGGTGGAGCTCGATGCCCTGCTGGCGCGGGCGGATTTCATCACCCTCCACACCCCGCTCACCGACCAGACCCGCAACATCCTCTCGGCCGAGAATCTCGCCAAGACGAGGAAGGGCGTGCGCATCATCAACTGCGCGCGCGGCGGGCTGATCGATGAGGCGGCGCTGAAGGAAGGGCTCGATTCGGGCCATATCGCCGGTGCAGCGCTCGACGTGTTCGTGGAGGAGCCCGCCAAAGCGAGCCCGCTGTTCGGCACGCCCGGCTTCGTCTCGACGCCGCACCTCGGCGCCTCCACCACGGAAGCGCAGGTGAACGTGGCGATCCAGGTGGCCGAGCAGATGGCGGATTTCCTCGTGTCGGGCGGCGTCACCAACGCGCTCAACATGCCGAGCCTGTCGGCCGAGGAAGCCCCCAAGCTGAAGCCCTATATGGCGCTGGCCGAAAAGCTCGGCTCGCTGATCGGCCAGCTGGAAGGCAACACGATCAAGGCGGTGGCCATCGAGGTGGAAGGGGCCGCGGCCGAGCTCAACCAGAAGCCGATCACCGGCGCCGTGCTGGCGGGCCTGATGCGCGTCTATTCGGACACGGTGAACATGGTGAACGCACCGACGCTGGCCCGCGAGCGCGGCCTCGACGTGCGCGAGGTGCGCCATGACCGCGAGGGCGACTATCACACGCTGGTGCGCGTGACGGTGGATACCGAGGCGGGGCAGAAATCGGTGGCCGGCACGCTGTTCGGTAACGCCCAGCCGCGCCTGGTGGAAATCTTCAGCGTGAAGGTGGAGGCGGACCTCGCCGGGCCGATGCTCTACATCGTGAACGAGGACGCGCCGGGCTTCATCGGCCGCCTCGGCACGACGCTGGGCGAGGCGGGCGTGAACATCGGCACCTTCCACCTCGGCCGCCGTGCGGCGGGCGGCGAGGCGGTGCTGCTGCTCTCGGTCGATTCGACGGTGGAGGAGCCCCTCCTCTGGACAGTCTGCCGCCTCCCCGGCGTGAAGACCGTGAAGGCGCTGACGTTCTGACATGCTAAAAGCCCTCTCCCCCTCGGGGGAGAGGGTTGGGAGAGGGGCTGGGGCATGCAGCACATGGAAACGCTGAAAGAACGCGCCAAGTCCCTCCGCACCCAGGCCACACCGGCCGAGCAAAAGCTCTGGGCTATCCTGCGCGCCCACCGCTTCGACGGCGTCAAATTCACCCGGCAAATCCCCATCGGCCGCTACATTGTCGATTTTGCCGCACGTTCGCGAAAACTCGCGATCGAGATCGACGGGGATACACATTCGCGCCAACTCGACTATGACGCGGCGCGCACGCGATTCCTTCAGGAACAGGGCTATCAGGTGATCCGCTTCACCAATGCAGAGGTAATGGGCAACATCGAAGGCGTGGCCGAGGCTATCGCCACGACGCTGCGCGTCGCCCCCTCTCCCAACCCTCTCCCCCAAGGGGAGAGGGCTTCAGCATGACATCACCCTCTCTCCTGCCCGAAGGGCTGCGTGACCGGCTTCCCCCGGAGGCCGAGGCGCTCAGCCGGGTGCGCCACGCCGTGCTGATGACGGCGGAGCTGAACGGCTATGTCCGCGTCGAGCCGCCGCTCGCCGAGTTCGAGGCGACGCTGCTCGGCCGGCTCAAATCCTCGCGACCGACTGATCTGCTGCGCATGCTCGATCCCATCTCGCAGCGGATGCTGGCGCTCCGGCCGGACATCACCGCGCAGGTCGGTCGCATGGCGTCCACCCGCCTTGCCCATCACCCCCGCCCGCTGCGGCTCAGCTATGCGGGGCAGGTGATGAAGGTGCGCGGCACGCAGCTTCGCCCCGAGCGCGAGATGTGCCAGGCCGGCGCCGAGATCATCGGCACCGATGCCGTGCCCGCCGTGGTGGAGGCGATCCGCGTCGCGCTCGATGCGCTGGCCGCCGCCGGTGCCACCGGCCTCTCGGTCGATCTCACCCTGCCCGATCTGGTGCCGCTGCTCGCCGCCGGGCCGATGCCGCTGCCGGAGGGCACGCTGGATGCCGTCATCCACGAGCTGGACGGCAAGGATGCCGGCGCGCTCGCGGCCCTTGGCGCCGAAGCCTATCTCCCGCTGATCGAGGCGGCCGGCCCGATCGAGGCCGCGCTCGCCCGCCTCGCCACGCTGGCGGTGGGCGACACGCTCGCTCCGCGCCTCGACGGCGTGCGGGCCATCGCCGCCGCGATCCGGCATCAGGCGAGGCTCACGCTCGATCCCACCGAGCGGCACGGCTTCGAATATCAGAGCTGGATCGGCTTCTCGATCTTCGCGGACGGCGTGCGCGGCGAGGTCGGGCGCGGCGGCAGCTACTCGATCCTCCATCCCGATGGACGCGAAGAGCCCGCCGTCGGCTTCTCGCTCTATCTCGATCCCATCGTCGATGCGGGCGTGGCCCCGGAAGGGCGCGATCGCGTGTTCCTGCCGCTCGGCACCGACGATGCCACCGCCGCGCGCCTGCGCGACGAAGGCCACGCCACCGTCGCCGCGCTCAGCGAGACGGACGACGCGGCCACGCTCCGCTGCACCCACATCTGGGCCGATGGCGCCCTCCACCCGATCGCTTAGGAAAGACAAGAAACACATGGCCAACGTCACCGTCGTCGGCGCCCAGTGGGGCGATGAGGGCAAGGGCAAGATCGTCGACTGGCTCTCGGAGCGGGCCGAGGTCGTCGTCCGCTTCCAGGGCGGCCACAATGCCGGCCATACGCTGGTGGTGGGCGAGAATGTCTACAAGCTCTCGCTGCTCCCCTCGGGCATCGTGCGCGGCACGCTCTCCGTCATCGGCAATGGCGTGGTGCTCGATCCGTGGCACCTGAAGGAAGAGATCGCCAAGCTGCGCGGCCAGGGCGTCACCATCTCGCCGGACAATCTGCAGATCGCCGAGACCTGCCCGCTGATCCTGCCCTTCCACCGCGATCTCGACGGCCTGCGCGAGGATGCGTCGGGCGCCGGCAAGATCGGCACCACCCGCCGCGGCATCGGCCCGGCCTATGAGGACAAGGTGGGCCGCCGCGCGATCCGCGTGTGCGATCTCGCCCATCTCGACAGCCTCGGGCCGCAGATCGAGCGCCTGTGCGCCCATCACGACGCGCTGCGCGCCGGCTTCGGCGAGCCGCCGATCGACCGCGAGGGGCTGCTGGCGGAACTGCGCGAGATCGCCGACGTGGTGCTGCCCTATGCCAAGCCCGTGTGGGTGGCGCTGAACGAGGCCAAGCAGGCCGGCAAGCGCATCCTGTTCGAGGGTGCGCAAGGCATCCTGCTCGATGTCGATCACGGCACCTATCCGTTCGTCACCTCGTCCAACACCATCGCCGGCACGGCGGCGGGCGGCTCGGGCCTCGGCCCGTCGGGCGTGGGCTTCGTGCTGGGTATCGCCAAGGCCTACACCACGCGCGTCGGCTCCGGCCCTTTCCCGACCGAGCAGGACAACGACATCGGCGAGCGGCTCGGCACGCGCGGCCATGAGTTCGGCACCGTCACCGGGCGCAAGCGCCGCTGCGGCTGGTTCGATTCGGTGCTGGTGAGGCAGGCGGCGGCGGTTTCCGGCATCTCCGGCATCGCGCTCACCAAGCTCGACGTGCTGGACGGGCTCGACGAGATCAAGATCTGCGTCGGCTACCGGATCGGCGATCGCGAATATGATTATCTGCCGCCCCATGCCTCCGATCAGGCACAGGTCGAGCCGATCTACGAGACGATCGCGGGGTGGAGCGAATCGACCGCCGGTGCGCGCAGCTGGGCCGAGCTTCCCGCCGCCGCGATCAAATATATCCGCCGCGTGGAAGAGCTGATCCGCTGCCCGGTGGCGCTGGTTTCCACCAGCCCGGAACGCGACGACACGATCCTGGTCCGCGATCCCTTCGCGGACTGATCGAGCGGACAACCGATCAACGAGAAGGGCCGGTGCCTCGGGGGGAGGCACCGGCCCTTCTTCGTTCCGGCACTTCCGCCGCCAGCCTCTTACTGGGGCTGGGCGTCGGTCTGCGGCTGGGCATCCGGCGAGGTATGGGCCTTCTTGTGCTTATGCTTGTGCTTGGCGGCCTTCGCGTCGGCCGACTGGGCAGGAGCGCTCGTCGTGTCGGCCGGCGGCTGGGCCGTGCTGTCCTGCTGCGGCATGGCGCTCGTGTCCTGAGCCATGGCTGCGGCCGGTGCCAGCGCGAGAGCAGCCACCGCGATCAACAAAGTCTTACGCATCACTTTCTCCTTGGGGTTCCACCCGCGAAGCCTTTCTCCACCCGGGCACATGAACCTTAACCCCTATGAGTGGCCCGCCGTGCCGCGCGCCATCTCCGCCCGGCATCGGCTGGGCGTGGGGCGAAGATGAAGCGCGCCGGGCCGATGCGGGGCCTGGACGAGGGATGGGGAGGGTCGCCGGCCCGAATGCGGGCCAGCGGGCCTCAGCGGCCGGTCTGGGCGCGGTGGAGCAGCTTCTGGTCGGCCAGCACCAGCGCCATCATCGCCTCCAGCACCGGCGCGGCGCGGATGCCGACGCAGGGGTCGTGGCGGCCCTTAGTGCGGATTTCAGTCGGCTCGCCGGTGCGCGTGATCGTCTCCACCGGGGTGAGGATCGAGGAGGTCGGCTTCATCGCGATGCGCACCACCACCGGCTGCCCGGTCGAGATGCCGCCCGCCACGCCGCCGGCGTGGTTGGCGAGGAAGACGGGCCTGCCGTCATTGCCGGGCCGCATCGGGTCCGCATTCTGCTCGCCGGTCAGGCGCGCCGCCTCGAAGCCGTCGCCGATCTCCACGCCCTTCACGGCGTTGATCGACATGCAGGCCGCCGCCAGCTCCGAATCGAGCTTGGCATAGACGGGCGATCCCCAGCCGGCGGGCACGCCCTCCGCCACGCATTCCACCACCCCACCCACGGAGGAACCGGCCTTGCGGGTGCGATCCATGATCTCCTCCCAGCGCGCGGCGGCGGCGGCATCGGGGCAGAAGAAGGGGTTGGCGTCGATCTGGCTGTCGTCGAAGGCGGCACGATCGATCGCGTCGCCGCCGAGCTCGACGAGATAGGCGCGGATGCGCACCTCGGGGATCACCAGCCGCGCCACCGCACCCGCGGCCACCCGCGCCGCCGTCTCGCGCGCCGAGGAGCGTCCGCCGCCGCGATAATCGCGGAAGCCATATTTGGCGTCATAGGCATAGTCGGCATGGCCGGGGCGATAGGCGAGCGCCACCTCGGAATAATCCTTGGAGCGCTGGTCCATATTCTCGATCATCAGGCTGATCGGGGTGCCGGTCGTCTTCCCCTCGAACAGGCCCGAGAGGATGCGGACCTGATCGGGCTCCTGCCGCTGCGTGGTGAAGCGCGAGGTGCCGGGCCGCCGCTTGTCCAGCCAGGGCTGGATATCCGCTTCGGAGAGCGCCAGCCCCGGCGGGCAGCCATCCACCACGGCGCCCAGCGCCGGCCCATGGCTCTCCCCCCAGGTGGTGAAGCGGAAGACGCGGCCGAAGGTGTTGAAGCTCATGCCCGAAAGCCCTCTCCCCCTCGGGGAGAGGGTTGGGAGAGGGGAGCGGCGCCTGCCCGATGGAGGCCGCCCCGCCGGCCCCGCTCCCCGTCCTGATTATACCAGCGCGATGTCCGGTGCGTCCTCGGCCTTCATGCCGATGACGTTGTAGCCGGCGTCGACATGGTGGATCTCGCCCGTCACGCCGCCCGACAGGCCGGACAGGAAGTAGAGGCCCGCGCCGCCCACATCCTCGATCGTCACGGTCCGGCGCAGCGGCGCGTTCAGCTCGTTCCACTTGAGGATGTAGTTGAAATCGCCGATGCCGCGCGCCGCCAGCGTCTGGATCGGCCCGGCCGAGATCGCGTTGACGCGGATATTGTCCCGCCCGAGATCGACCGCGAGATATTTCACGCTCGTCTCCAGCGCGGCCTTGGCGACGCCCATCACATTGTAGTGCGGGATCACCTTTTCAGCGCCATAGTAGGACAGCGTCAGGATCGCGCCGCCCTCCGGCATCATCGCCTGCGCCCGCTTCGCCACCGCGACCAGGCTGTAGGCCGAGATGTTCATCGTCATCAGGAAATTGTCGAGCGTGGTGTCGTAGAACCGACCCCGCAGCTGCGACTTGTCCGAAAAGCCGATGGCGTGGACGACGAAATCGATCGTTGGCCACCGCTCCGCCAGCGTCTCGAACGCAGTATCCAGCGCCGCCATGTCGGACACGTCGCAATCAATCAGAAAATCCGAGCCCAGTTGCTCGGCAAGCGGGCGCACGCGCTTCGCCAGCGCCTCGCCCTGGTAGCTGAAGGCAAGCTCGGCACCGTGCTCGCGAAGCATCTTCGCGATGCCCCAGGCGAGCGACTTGTCGTTCGCGAGGCCCATGATGAGCCCGCGCTTGCCTTCCATCAGACCGGCCATGATGCCTCCTCAGTCTCTTTGGGCGCTCCCCTTAGGCCGGACGAGGGGGATTCCGCCAGTGCCGCGTTCACATGGGCACCGATCACCATGCCGAATCCGACCAGCCAGAAGAAAAACAGCATCACGATGACACTGGCGAGACTGCCATAGGTGAGATCGTAATTGCCCAGCCGCCCCAGCACCTGCGGCAGCAGCGCCGTCGTGCCCAGCCACCACAGCGAGGTGAACAGCGCGCCCGGCCATTTGGGGCAGCGGGAGAAACGGTAGCGGCTGGGGGTGAGCGTGTAGAACAGGATGTAGAGCGCGCCGAACATCACCACCGCCGGCACCAGCCGCGAAATCCCGATCCAGCCCGCCACCTCCTGCGCGAAGGGCAGCATCCGGTAGACGAACTGCTCCACCGCCGTCAGCATCACCTGCAGCGCGAAGGCCAGCATCACCAGCAGCACCGCCACCACGATGATCGCGATCGAGCCCAGCCGTGCCTGCCAGAAGGAGCCGCTCGCCCGCATGCCGTAGGCGCGGCGGAGAATGTCGCGCACCGTCTCGATATAGCTGCCGACCGTCCACAGCCCGACGATCGCGCCCAGCCACAGCAGCGGGCCGGTCCGCGCGGTCAGCACCGAGCCGATCGCCGGGCGGAGCAGCCCCGCGACGCCATGGGGCAGCACGCGTAGGAAGGAGCTGACCGCTTCCGCCCCATCGTCGGATCGGCCGAAAAGCTGGGCCAGCGCCGTCATGATGATGAAGAAGGGGAACAGCGCCAGCAGTGTCACATAAGCGAGGTTGCCAGCGTGGATGAACCCATCCGAATAGACGCCGACGACGATCCGCTTGACGATCTCATGCACGCGCGCATCGATGCCCAGCCGCGCCGAGGCCCGTTCGATCGTGCCGGGTCGGGTGGCACGGGCCTCGGGGCTCTCGGGCGACAGATCCTTCACGACGGGCTAGACGCCAAGCCCCGCCCGCGGGTTGCGCTCCCGGTCGCTCGTCCATTGGTCGACCAGCTTTTCGAGCGCCGCATCCCCCGCCGGCAGATCGATCATCAGCGTGACGAGCTGATCGCCCCGGCCGCCCGTCGCCCGGTGGAAGCCCTTGCCGCCAAGCCGCAGCACCTTGCCCGAGGTGGAGCCCTTGGGCACCGTCACCATCACCGGGCCGTCCACCGTCGGCACCTTCACCTTGCCGCCCAGCACCGCCTCGTCGAGCCGCACCGGCAGGTCCAGCCGCACATCGTCGCCATCCCGCGTGAAGAAGCGGTGGGCGGGCACCTCGATCGTCACGATCGCATCGCCGGGGCCGCCCGGCCCCGTCTCGCCCTGCCCGGCCAGACGGCGCTGGGTGCCCGTCTCGACACCGGCAGGCAGCTTCAGCTCGATCGTCTTGCCGTTGGTGAGACTCACCCGCTGCGGGCGGAGCGCCGCGGCATCCTCGAAGCTCACCACCAGCCGGTAGGCGACGTCGGCGCCGCGCTGCGGGGGCTGCTGCTGCTGGCCTCCCCGGCGGCGCCCGCCGAAGGGGCCGCCCCCACCGCCGAACAGCTCGTCGAAGATGCTGCTGAAATCGCCGCCCTCGGGATCGAAGCCGGCAGCGCCCCCCGGCCCGGCACCGGGGCGGAAGCCGCGCGCGCCGGCGAAGGCATTGCCCCCCGGCGCCCCGCCACCGCCGCCGGCACCGAAGCCGAACGGCGCCTTGGGATTGCCCTCGCCATCGATCTCGCCGCGATCGAAGCGGGCGCGCTTGTCCTTGTCGGACAGCAGATCATAGGCCGCCGTCACCGCCGAGAAACGCTCGGCCGCCTTGGGATTATCCGCATTGCGATCGGGGTGAAGCTCCTTCGCGAGCTTGCGATACGCCTTCTTGATCGCCGCTTCGTCGGCATTTCGGGCCACGCCCAGGGTCTGATAGGGATCCGCCATTGCCTACCTGTATCGCACTCGTTATCGCAACCAACTGTTGCCAATCCGCAACAGCCAAGATGTGCAATTGTCACGCCTAACGCAAGTGGGCCATCAACGCTATGAGAACGCCATGATCGACGATCCCCATGCGCTTTTCGTGACGTGGCTGCGCGAGGCCGAAGCCGCCGAGCCCAATGACCCCAATGCCATGGCGCTCGCCACGGTAGGGGCGGACGGGATGCCGGCGGTGCGCATGGTACTGCTGAAGGGCCATTCTCCCGAAGGCTTCGTGTTCTACACCAACCGCGAGAGCCGGAAGGCCGGCGAGCTGGCCGGCGATCCCAAGGCCGCATTGCTCTTCCACTGGAAGAGCCTGCGCCGGCAGGTCCGCATCGAGGGGCCGGTGGAACTGGTGCCGGATGCGATGTCCGACGGCTATTTCGCCAGCCGCGGCCGGGATTCGCAGCTCGGCGCCTGGGCCTCCGAGCAAAGCCGCCCGCTCGATGCCCGCGAGACGTTCGAGGCACGCTATGAAGCGGTGCGAGCCCGTTTCGAGGGGCAGGACGTGCCGCGCCCGCCGCATTGGGGCGGCTATCGCGTGAAGGCCGAACGCATCGAATTCTGGCAGGATCGCGCCCATCGGCTGCACGAGCGCCGCCTGTTCACGCGCACGGCAGGCGGCTGGAGCATGGGGTTGCTCTACCCATGAGCCGGGCGGACGCGATCGCCTCGGCCACGCTCAACCGCCGGGCCGCCATGGCGAGCGTCACCCTCGCGACGCTGCTGCTCGCCTTCAAGGGCTATGGCGCGGTGACGACGGCCTCGGTGGCCATGCTCGCCTCCCTCGCCGATACCGCGCTCGATCTCATCGCCTCGCTGGTGACGCTCTACGGCGTGCATATCGCCGCACAGCGGGCGGATGAGGATCATCGCTTCGGCCATGGCAAGGCGGAGGCGCTTGCCGCACTATTCCAGACGCTGCTGATCGCCGCCTCCGCCGCCACGATCGCGATGCGCGCAGTGATGGCGTTGATCCGCGGCGCGGTACCGGAGGCGCCCGAAGCGGGCATTATCGTCTCGGCGATCGCGGGCGGCGCGACCGTCCTGTTGCTCCTCTACCAGCGCTTCGTGATCCGTCGCACCGGCTCGATGGCGATCAACGCGGATCATCTCCACTACAAATCCGATCTGGTGCTGAACGGGGCGGTGATCGTGGCGCTGGCGCTCGATTACTATCTGGGGCTGAGGGGGGCGGACGCGCTGTTCGGCCTTGCCATCGCGCTGTGGCTCGGCTGGGGCGCCGCCCGATCGGCCACGCACGCGGTGGACCAGTTGATGGATCGCGAATGGCCCGAAGAGAAGCGCCGCGCCTTCCTCGATATGGCCGCCACCATTCCCGCTCTCGCCGGCATGCACGATCTGCGCACCCGCACCAGCGGCGCGCAGGATTTCGCGCAGTTCCACATGTCCTTCCCCGCCGAGACGACGGTCGGCACCGCGCATGCGGTGATGGAGGATGTGGAAGCCCGCCTCACCGCAGCCTTTCCCGGCCTTGAGGTGTTGATCCATCCCGATCCGATCGGTCATGTCGATCAGGAAGGTGCATTGCCCGCCACCATCGCGGAAAGGAGCGAATTGTGAAAATCCCCTTTCTTCAGGTCGATGCGTTCGCGCGGGAGCCGTTCACCGGCAATCCGGCTGCGGTGATGTCGCTCGATGCGTGGCTCGACGATACGACGCTCCAGCGGATCGCGGCGGAGAACAACCTCTCGGAAACCGCCTTCATCCTCCCCGACGCGACGGGCACCGCCGATTTCGAGCTGCGCTGGTTCACCCCAACCTCGGAAGTGGCGCTGTGCGGCCATGCGACGCTGGCGAGCGGCCATGCCATCCTCGGCACCGCGCCGCTGCGCGAGCGGGTCTCCTTCCTCACCCGCAAGTCGGGCGTGCTAATGGTGACGCGCGACGGCGACGATTATTGCCTCTCGCTGCCCGCCTGGAAGCCGGAGCCGAAGCCGTTGCCCGCCATCCTCGCCGGGCTGGGGCTGAAACGTGCGGTGGAGACGCTTTGGCATCCCCAGCGCTACGGCCTCGTCATCGTGGAGGACGAGGCGATCGTGCGGGGGCTCGATCCCGATTTCCGCCGGCTCGCCGCGGAAGGCGATCTGCTCACCATCGTCAGCGCGCGCGGGCGGGAGACGGATATCGTCAGCCGCGCCTTCGCGCCCGGCGCCGGCATCGACGAGGATCCGGTGACGGGCTCGGCCCATGCGGTGATGCTGCCCTATTGGGCGGAAAAGCTGGGGCGCGACACGCTCAGCGCTTATCAGGCCTCGGCGCGGGGCGGCTTCCTCGGCTGCCGGCTGGAGGGTGACCGGGTGCTGCTCTCCGGCCATTGCGTGACCACGGTCGAGGGCAGCTTCCTGCTCTGATCCCGGACGGGCTTCAGGCCGCCGAGAGCGCATCCTCGGCCGGCACCGTCTCCTCGATCCAGCCGCCGCCCAACACGCGGTCGCCCGCGTAGAGCACCGCGGCCTGTCCCGGCGCCACGCCATATTCGGGCGTGTCGAAATGCACCGTCCCGCCATCGAAGCGCGCCGGCACCGGCTTCGCCATCGAGCGCACCTTGGCGGCGACGGGGCCGGCATGATCCCCGCCCAGCCAGTTGATCTCGGACAGGCGGGCCGCGCTCACCGCCAGCGCGCGGCGCGGGCCGACGATCACGCGATTCTCCGCCGCATCGAGGCGGACGACATAGAGCGGCTCGGGCGAGCCGCCGATCTCCAGCCCACGCCGCTGGCCGACCGTGAAATGGATCAGCCCGCGATGGCGGCCGATCTCCCGCCCGGCGAGATCGACGATGGCGCCGGGCGCCGCCGCCTCGGGCCGCAGCTTGCGGACGACGCCCGCATAATCCCCATCCGGCACGAAGCAGATATCCTGGCTGTCCGGCTTGGCCGCCACCGCCAGCGCCATCTCGGCGGCGATGGCGCGCACCTCGGGCTTGGGCATGCCGCCCAGCGGGAAGCGCAGATAATCGAGCTGCGCCTGCGTGGTGGCGAAGAGGAAATAGCTCTGGTCGCGCGCCGGATCGCCGGCGCGGTGCAGCTCTGCGCCGGCCGGCCCCTCCACGCGGCGGACATAATGGCCGGTGGCGAGGCAATCCGCGCCCAGCTCGCGCGCCAGACGCAGCAGATCGGTGAACTTCACGCCCTGATTGCAGCGCACGCAGGGGATCGGCGTCCGTCCGGCGAGATAATCGTCAGCGAAGCGATCGATCACGCTTTCCCGGAACGCGCTCTCATAATCGAAGACATAATGGGCGATGCCCAGCCTATCCGCCACGGCGCGGGCATCGCGGATATCGCGGCCCGCACAGCAGCTCCCCGCGCGGCCGACGGCGGCACCATGATCGTAGAGCTGGAGGGTGATACCGATCGTCTCCGCCCCGCTGCGTGCAGCGAGTGCAGCCACCACCGAGCTATCGACCCCGCCCGACATGGCGACGACGATGCGGCGGCCCGAAAGATCGGCCCCAAGCTGGAAATCGGCATTCATCAGCGGCGCCATAGCCGATCCGCCCGGACACCGCAAAAACCACACCGGTCGCGCCCGCATTAACCGAATTTTATCCCAGCGGCAGACAGGGTCGCCGACACCCTTGGAAAGTTGCGTGAAGCCATGGAATCGAGCCGTCCCGTCACCCTGCCCAGCGAGCCCCTGCTCGATCATGCCCTGCTGATCGCGGGCGCGGCGGTGACGCAGGCCTCGACCCGCACCGCCGTGCTGGCCGAGCGGATGGCGCAGCAGCGGGAGGCCAGCTTCAACGATTCGCTCTCTGCCCTGATCCAGGTGTTCGCGGCGCAGGATGCGGGCGCCGCCGGCCAGCTTCATGGCAGCTTCCACCCCCGGGTGGCCCATGCGGCGGCCGGAAAAGCGGGGTCAAGTTTGATGAAGGCCGGTTTTACCTTGGCATTTTAGCGTTCTTTCAACCGGTGGCCTCTACAATGGTCAGCACGATGGGGGAGCATCGTCGGCCCACGGCCCAGTTTGAGGTGTCAATGATCGAGAACCAGAAGATTCGTCCGGCGCAGGTGATCGGACCGCTCGGCGAACCGCTGACGCTGGAAAGCCTGCCGCCGCCTGAAACCCAGCGCTGGGTGGTGCGGCGCAAGGCCGAGGTGGTGGCCGCGGTTAACGGCGGCCTGTTGACCGTCGACGAGGTGTGCGAGCGCTATCGCCTGAGCCTCGAGGAATTCGCGAGCTGGCAGCGCGCGGTGGATCGCTCCGGCATGCCGGGGCTGCGCGTCACGCGCATCCAGCATTATCGCTCGGTCTACGAACGCCAGCAGAAATACTGAACTCATCCGCTCACATCATCCAGACGGCCGCCCGCGCATTTCGCACGGGCGGCCGTTTCGCGTTTCAGCCCGCTTTGTGTCGGCGCAGGAACGTATTCAGGGTCCATGCGTATCCATTCGACAACGCGCGATGCAATGGACTTGCACGAAACTGACGATGGAGGACGGTATGATAGCGATCATTGTCTGGCTGATATTGGGCGGCGTCGTCGGC
>Ga0207711_10002692_pt1 | contig 15700 bp, 14 predicted proteins | sample KBSS34metaG_FD_184401 | JGI IMG/M metagenome (GOLD analysis project Ga0207711, IMG submission 184401) | Switchgrass rhizosphere microbial communities from Kellogg Biological Station, Michigan, USA - KBS S3-4 metaG (SPAdes) (version 2) | ecosystem: Host-associated > Plants > Roots > Rhizosphere...
CATCATCTTCATCGACCAGGTGAACCGGTCGATGCCCAAGCATCATCGCGACTTGGGCCTCAAAGTCTCAACCTCCAACCTGTGCAGCGAAATCACGCTGCCGACCGGCAAGGACCAGCACGGCCAGGAGCGCACCGCGGTGTGCTGCCTGTCGTCGCTCAACCTCGAGACCTGGGACCAGTGGAAGGGCGACAAGCGCTTCATCGAGGACGTGATGCGCTTCCTCGACAATGTGCTGCAGGACTTCATCGACCGCGCCGAGCCCGGAATGGAGAAGGCCGCCTATTCCGCCAGCCGCGAGCGATCGGTCGGGCTGGGCGTGATGGGTTTCCACTCGTTCCTCCAGGCGCGCGGGCTGGCGTTCGAAGGCGCGATGGCGAAGAGCTGGAACCTCAAGATGTTCAAGCACATCCGCGCGCAGGTCGACGAAGCGTCGATGCACCTGGCGACCGAGCGCGGCCCCTGCCCCGACGCCGCCGAAATGGGCGTGATGGAGCGGTTCAGCTGCAAGATGGCGATCGCGCCGACCGCGTCGATCTCGATCATCTGCGGCGGCACCAGCGCGTGCATCGAGCCGATCCCGGCGAACGTTTATACCCACAAGACGCTGTCGGGATCGTTCTCGATCAAGAACCCCTATCTCGAGAAGCTGTTGAGCGAGAAATCGAAGAACAGCGACATGGTGTGGAATTCGATCCTGGAGAAGGAAGGATCGGTCCAGCACCTCGACTTCCTGAACCAGGACGAGAAGGACACGTACAAGACCAGCTTCGAGATCGACCAGCGCTGGCTGATCGAGCTCCAGGCCGACCGCACGCCGTATATCGACCAGTCGACCTCGCTGAACCTGTTCATCCCTGCCGACGTCGAGAAATGGGACCTGCTGATGCTCCACTTCCGCGCGTGGGAACTGGGGATCAAGTCGCTCTATTACCTGCGCTCGAAGTCGGTGCAGCGCGCCGGGTTCGCGGGGGGCGTCGAGGTCGACAATACGATCGAGAAGCCGAAGTTCGAGCTGGAGAGCACGGACTATGATGAGTGCTTGGCCTGCCAATAATCGCCCCGGATTATTGGCTGATCGGCCAGCACTCTCGCCTGCCAGTGATCCCCCGGATCCCTGGCCAGGCGGCTCGGCATGGCCTGCCAGTGAGGCGGGCCGACGCCGGCTGACATAGCGCGACCTGGGCCGAGCGGCCGGCTTCACAGGTGTATTCCCGCTGAGGCCCCGATGTGCGGTGGCACGAAGATGGGGCCATCCGGCGCGCGTGCGTAGCGGGGCAGCGGCGGGGCTCTTCGTGACGCCGCGCTGGCGTGCGAACCGGGCGGCCGGCCCAAATCCAATGAAGTGGACGCCTTGGGCGGGCGCCTCAGGTGCGCCAAATCCGTTGAAATTGACGAGTTGGACGGCTGCCATTCGTCCGCCGCGCCCATCGAAGTTGACGATCTGGACGGTTGCCATTCATCCGCCAAATCCATCGACGTTGACGACTTGGACGGTTGCCATTCGTTCGCCGAGTCCACCGAAGTTGACGACTTGGACGGTTGCCATTCGTCGTCGCCGGATTGTTCGCCGGCGGCATGGGCCGTGTTGCGCTCGCCGTCCTCGACCTGAGACTCCAACTCGGCAAACCGATCGAGCCGCGTGAGCACGGCCATGGTCAGGCGGTTGTCATGGCGGTGGCGCTCGCCCCAGACCTTGCCGTCGCGGACGATCACGTCGACACGGCCATGCAGCACGCGCGACCTGAATGCGTCGTCGATGGCGCGCTGCGCGCAGGATAGCGCGACACGCCAGCCGATATCGAAGCCGCGCCCGCCCGCGCGGCGGCGCAGCGCATAGGCGCTCTGCCTGCTCATGCCAGCGGCGCGCGTCGCTTCGGCGACGACGCCGGTTTCGGCGAGTTTGTAAAGGAAGGTGCGGATGCGGTCGGGGGTCCAGCCGTCGGCGCGGGTGGTGGGGCGGTGGGGGTGGTCGGCGCCGTTTGGAGCGCGCGCGATTCCGGGCCGATTCCCAGTGGCGGGGATCGACGTTTTGTTCTTGATCTGTTCCATGGGGGAGGCGTATTGGCAATGTTCCAACATTGCAAGGTTGGAGGGTCCGTCGCGTGGTAGGCGCCCATAGCGTTATGTTGGATTCACGCTGCGAGGTCGGCGGGTTGTGGGCCGATCCGCGACATCCCTCTTTCGGGATCTAAGACGGCTAAAGCCCTCATTTGCGCCGGCCGCACTAGACTCCAGTCATCCCCAGCCCCACGATGAAAACTGGGGGGACCATGACAAGAGCACCCGACGAGATATGGGCAGGCGACCTCTTCAATCGCCGAGAAGAGGCGAACCAACTTATCGCATACATTGAAAGTGTGGTGGCCAGCCCGTTCGACCGTGAAGACAAAAAGGCCTACACGATTGCGATTGACGGACAGTACGGCGAAGGAAAATCCTTTTTCCTTCGTAGATTGGCCGAAGCACTCAGTTCGGACCATCCCGTCGCATTTATTGATGCTTGGGCCGATGATCTAGCCGACGAGCCTTTGACCGCACTCGCTGCAACACTGAAGCAGGCAATGGAACCTTTTGTGGCCCAACCTGCGATCGCCAGTCGGATGCAGGACTTTATGCGGAAAACCGGAAAGGTCGCCAAGATCGTTTCATGGGGCCTACTGCGTCGTGGAGTCGGACTCTTGCTGACCACGAAAGCTGTGGATGCCGCAGAAGACATCATCTCGGACATGGCTGAGGATGTCCAGGATGCGATCGACGACGGGTTGAAAGACATCGGGACTGGAACCGCTGAGGACGCGGGGAAGGCCCTATCAAGCGCCCTCTCCCACTCCGAAATGGAAAAACGGGTAACAGCGTTCGAGCAGGGCAAGGCCGCTGTTGAAGCCATGAAAGCGAGTCTGAGAGCAGTCGTCGCCTCGCTGGCATTTGTGGACCGTCATCGGCCCATCGTGATTGTTATTGATGAACTGGATCGGTGTCGGCCGACATATGCGGTCAAGCTGCTAGAAGAAATCAAGCACCTGTTCGACGTACAGGGGATAGTATTTATCCTTGCGACTCACAGGCAGCAACTGAACCATTCCATTCGCGGCGTATATGGTGCCGGCTTCGACGGACAAGCGTATCTTCGCAGATTTATTGATCGTGAGTATCGCCTTCGCTCGCCGGAGCTTGCATCTCTATTGACGGTGCTGTGCGAAAGGACCGGTCTGTTATCGGCGCGGTTTGCGTATCCGAAGATTGCAGCACGTGGCGACAGCTTGCAATTTGCGGAGCAGACGGCACTTCCAAATCTGTTAGCGCTGTACATGAAAGTTTACGGCCTAGCTCCACGCGATGCGTTCACGCTGGTAGATATGCTACAAACTGCCGCAGCAGTGGCCGGGCCCCACGAGCTACATTTAGCATACCTCGTTCCACTTATAATCGGACATATCAAAGGAAAGGATGAAGGTGACCTACCCGACCATGTGACAGCGACGAACCTCGTCTTCCTGCACATCAGACGAGGCGGACGGGGTGAATCTGAGGAGATATCGCTGTGGGACGCTGCAACGAAAATGCAGGTCCTCGCGGGAACATCAACTGAACAATTGGAGACAATGCAAAATCGCGACACCAGGCAGTGGGGTGTCACTGCAGTTTTGACCAGCCGTGGACACAACCAACCCCTTGCTGCAGTGGAAAGCTATCCTCGACTTCTGCGCGAAGTGGCGCGCTTTTCAAATCCAAACCTGCGTAAAGACGAGTCCAAGGCTTAATGCTTTCGGCGGCGGTCACTTTTTCTCCGGACCTAAATCTCACCTGGGCAGCGGCCGCAGTTAATTAAATGCACCATCACCATAATCCATCCTGGCACGGCACCGCGCAGGTTTGGAGTCAGGGAAGTGGGCAACCTCGTCATCGTCCTTCAAGGATCGACGCGATCGGCGCTCTCCAACGCTGGACGCCGCTCGAGAGCCTGATCGCGTGGTCGGCATGCACGAAAGAGAGAAATCGAAGTGGGGTACTGGAGCGATCGCGCAATCGAACTAATGGAGCAACGCCTTCAGCTGGACGGCATCGATGGGCGGCGCGTGTGTTCGGACTGCTTCTCCGACGAGCACATAGCGAGATTCATCCAGGACAACGCGAAGGGGAATGCCTGCGACTATTGCAACAGGAAGGAGAGGAAGGCGATCGCCGCCGACTTGAGTGACGTGCTGGAGTTCATGCTTCCTCAGATCGAACTCGAATACGACTGCGCTGATCAAGCCCTACCGGATGATCCCGAGACGGGTGAGCGGATGTTCCCGGAGGATGAGTTCGACGCACGTGAGCTCCTGGAGACGTATGTCGAGCTAGAGCTGCCTAATGATCATGCTTGTGAGCTGATGAAGGACATCGCTGGCGCTCTTCCTGATCAGCAGTGGTGCCGTCGCGATCCGCTAGCAGCGTCGCCGGACGAGGCCATCGTCACGAGCTGGGAAGCCTTCAAACGCGTCATCAAGCACAAACGGCGCTTCTTCTTCCTGCAGCACCGTGACCGTGAACTCGAGAGAGACATGAGCTGGGGCGAAGCGGCCTACGGCATCCCGGAGTTACTCGAGCGGATTGCAGAGTTCACGCAGCGCTTCGGTATGATCCAAACGCTAGCAGAGGGTTCCAAGTTCGTCCGCGCTCAATGGATGGGAGAAGGCGAGCACGCCTTCGACGCGGCACGGATGGGACCGCCTCCTTATGCCAAAGCCATGATGCCGAACCGGATGAGCCCAGTCGGAGTCCCGATGTTCTATGGCGCGGCAGAGGCTTCGACGGCGTTAGCGGAGATAGCAACGGAGCCCGGCCATTTCGCACTCGGGACGTTCGCTACGGCCCGAGCAATATTCATCGTAGATTTCAGCCGCCTGCCGGACGTGCCCAGCTTGTTTGACCCCGAACTGGCTCCTAGCCGGTCGATCGCCATGTTCATGCACGAATTCATGCGCGACTTTCAGAAGCCGATCGATCGCCAAGCAGGCCCACATCTCGAATATCTGCCGACCCAGGTGATCACGGAATATTTCCGCACGATCGTCTCGGAGGGCAGGCACCCGATCGAAGGCCTAGCCTATTCAAGTACCAAGGACGGTAAACTCGCAATCGTGCTCTTCGCCGAGAACTGCGATGTCGAAGGGGGCGAAAAGGTCCTGGACGACCAGCAGCCCTGGCTTCGGATGGTGGGCTACGAGGAGGTAGATCACATTCCCGCGGAGTGAATCGGCTCGGGTTCAAGGCAGCGCAGTAGCAGCCGAATTGCTTGGTCGCGAGAGGTTGGCGCAAAAGCGGTGTCCTGCAATCACGATTTCGCACACTATGTGCCTGCCGCGGCTGGGCTCCGAACAGCGTATCCCATCATTGTCACGTCAGCTGCGTTCTAGTAATGTTCAATCCTCAACTAGGGGAACTAGCCTGTGGCAAAACAATCGACGAACAAGGGCGCCACCTCACGCATTCGCTTTATCATGCTCGATGCCGAGATCCCGGAAGGAGACCTCAGCCAGATCACATCTGCGATCCAAAATGCGCTCAAGCCAACGACGACCATCATCCAGCAACGACTGCCAGCTCAGGTGGACGTAGGATTGCCGAACGGCTCTCCAGACGTAGACGCGGAGTTCGACAGCCAAGTCATAGAGTTGGACGATGCCGCTCAGGCAGAGGCTCCGGCATCACGACAGCCACGAGAAGCGCGACCCCGCAAGCCCACAGTTCCCAAGGTCCTTGAGCTGGACCTTACGTCGGGCGTGTCGTTCGAAAGCTTCGCGACGGAACATGCCCCGAAGAGTGAACCCGACCGCAACTTGGTCGTACTGGCTTGGTTCAAGGAATATCGCCCGGACGAGGCGGTGACGGCAAACCACGTCTATACCTGCTACCGCGCAATGAAGTGGCCGTCCGGCATCGACGACTTCTCATGGCCGCTACGAGCCCTCAAGAAAGAGCAGCTTGTGACGAGCCCGGGACGCGGCCAGTACGCTATCAATCACTTGGGCTTTGCGCGTGTCGAGAAGCTGGGCCCCGCCGCTTGAGCAGCGTCGCGGATTTCGCAGGATCAGCGCCAGGATTCTATCGCGGCACGGCTGTTGAGCAGCTTCTTGCTCTGGCGTGGTTTGTCGAAGCACGTCAGCAACGGGCCAGCTTCGATGGCGCCTACATGCGTCAGTGCTTCCGCGAAGCTGGTTTGGACGCGCCCGATATGAGCGTTTACCTGCCGCGTTTGACTGCCAAGAAGCCGCCCCAACTCATCAAGGAGAAAGGGGGCTACAGGCTTGCGGGCGCAGTCCGTAGGGCGCTTGACACTCGGCTGGGAGGGGATCCGACCACTGTTGCAGTAGCCAAGACACTCACCGATTTACCGGCACGGGTGCCCGATCTAGCAGAACGTGAGTTCCTAACCGAGACCCTAAACTGTTATCGGGTTCGCGCTTTCCGAGCGGCCGTCGTCATGATCTGGAACCTGGCATACGATCACTTGGTGCGATGGGTGTTTGCCGACGCGAATCGGCTCGCATGTATGAACGTCGGTATAGCTACGAAATACCCAAAGAAGTCTCTCGCACTCGTGACGCACGAGCACGCGGACGAGTTGAAGGAGTCGGAGTTCATTGAAGCGGCGCGTACGGGAAACCTGCTGGACAAAAACACTTCGCAGATACTGCGGGAGAAGCTCGGTCGTCGGAACATGGCAGCTCACCCATCCCGCGTCGCCATCACTCAGCACTCGGCGGACGATATGATCACCGATTTGGTAGCTAACGTGATCCTGAAGCTTCTTTAGGAAGCCACGGCTAATCCGGCGGCACCACTCATATGGGCAAACGTGCCTTTTGGCCGAACCGATGCTTGGCAAATGGGTTTGCCTAGCACATCAGGATACCCATCGAGCAGGCGGGCGAAGCGCTGTCCTACCTTCCTAGAGATAACAGTGATCCGCCTTCGCCATGCTGCATTGGTGGTGGACGAAAGAATCGGCCCTTCCCTGCTCACCCGGCTATCAGCACGAGCTTTGGCCGTTTGACACGCGCGATAATGATGCGCTCTTGGCGGCGCTCGACCGCAGTGCGGATGATCGCCGGCAGCTCCTCGCTCCGCGACTCCGGCCGCCCAGCGCCCCGCCGCTTCCTGTCTGCAGCGAATTTGTCGTCGCGTAGCGCCTTCACCTCGACGTCGGAGAGCGCCAGGGTCTGCCCGAACCCGGCGAGGCTCGATCGGGATTCAATCGCATCGATCACGGCGGCCCTGGCCTCAGCCGGCATCGGCATTGGCGAATCGCGCGCCGTGCTGACGGGCGCGCATAAGATGGTCGATAGTGGGAAGAACAGGGGCTGCAGCGAGCCGATTCTCTTGTAAGGGAGGCGCTTCGGCTTCGCTTTGACGATTGCCTTGATCCGCTCACGGACTTCCCAGCCGCTGGCAAGTTCGATCCCCGATACGGTTCCGCCCGACGCGGTGCAGACATGTGCTGGGTTATAGAAGGCGTAAAGCGGGATGGTGATGATCGCTTCCTTGCCGAGACCGTTCAGTAGGTTCTGCGACTGCGCTCCGCTGTTATGCGGGTGGGCGAGTTCGGCATAAGATCCGATCTGCCAGTGATGCAGGTGCGGTGTAAGCCGCTTGGCCTGGATTCGAAACTGGACGGCATCGCCGGAAACAGGATCGACCACCACAAGATCAAAGTCCCCTCCCGTCTTCGACTCTGGCGGGGTGAGGACAACGACTCCATTGCCTGGCAGGGATAGGAGCGACGCGACAAGGATGTCCGTGACGCTGTCTTCGCGAAAGCGCCGTTTGAGCTTTTGCTCGATATCCAGAAATTCCGAGATCATCACCGGCAGTCGCTCAGCGAGATCGCATGGCGACGCGAAGATCGGAGCAATTGCCACGACGCTCAGTTTGCCGTCTGATAGAGTTTGAAACGCGCCGCAGGCCGGTCGCGGTTGGGCCGGTCGGCCAGCCGTGCGGGCATCAGCAGCTTCTTATCGCGCATCGGCTTGATGCCAAGCTCAAGCATGATGCCGTCGTCCATCGCGAACAGGAGATCACGGTGCCAGTTTACCAATAAGCCCACCTCTTGGATGCCTTTACGGCTGGCTACATTTATCGCAGTTTTGGGCATTCAATACACTGGCACCGTAATCCAATGGGTCCTTAGGTTCTTAGGTCCTTGGACATATCCACCGGACGGTCACCCGGCAACCAACCTCACTTTGCCTTATCCTCTTTTTTCCAGCAACTTAACAAAGAGAGGCCAAGCAATCATGAAAACGAATACGAACCACCCTATCCAGGAGAAATTAGCTTGCTTGAGGAAACAGAATCCAGTTGCCGCCAGCCCGATCCAAACCGCCACGCCCGCGCCGACCATGGCGATTCGAATTACGGTGCCAGTCTACCAAATTGCGCCGAGCGATGAGCCTTCTCGCTGATTGCGGATGCGCACCGATCCGTACAGGTCCCGAGACTGTCCCGGGATCGAGTGAGATGGCACCGTAATCCTATTTTAATCCGCTCGATCCGGTGTCAAGCGAGAGTGCAAGCTGCCTCGCGCCAGAATGGTAAACCTCAGCGTAGATCCGCTCGATGATTGGTGCCAATCGGATCACGGCCGAGATCTCGAATTCAGGAGGCGAGAAGATTCGCGATATGACTGCTGCGTCAACGCTTAGCCAGAGCACGACGTCAGCTTCTCCTACCGCTTGATCTTCCTGAAACGTAGTGAGTAGTTCTTCATAATGTGACGCTATCAAAGCCACCGGCAATCCGAGTTCATCCATAGCGCGGCTCAGCACCGCTAGAAGCGCCACCTCCTCAAAACTGACTATCCCGCCGCGTGATGCTCTGGCATCTAAACCAGCTATCTCACGCCGCCAGTTGCGCAGCCTCTCCTGGGTCATGCCAGTCAGTTCCAGGATCTGTGCGTGGGTGAAATTCATAGCCGGTTGCGTCAAACGGAAACAAGTTGGGGTTGAGGCCGTTTCAACTTGGTGTTAACCCCAACATGCGAGATATGCTAGATGGAGGGAGCAATGGCCAATCGCTATGAACGTGCTGAACTCCTCGCGGCGATCTGGAAGCTGGGCGCTCAGGACGAGCGCATGCCCACCTCACATGGCATCCTTGATCGCGCGCTCAACGAGGAACTCGACAATCTGCCACAGGCGCTTGTTGAAGGACTCACCTTCTCGGTGACAGGCGTCGGGCTTCGTTGTCTGGAGCTGCCTGACATCCTGCTCGCCGCGCAAGAGGCGATGCTGACCACCGAGCCCAACCCGACGTATCTGTCGACGATCGTAACGCTTGATCGCGAGGAGGCACGGCAAACTGTGCTTTCCTACGGTCTATCGACCGCGGAAGCCGCCGCCATCGGCGGACGGCTTCGTGAGGCTGTCATTCGAGCCCGCGCACCAGTCGCGGAGGCATTGGCCGAAGCCTAACGTTGGCGGAAACGCGCATCCGGAGCGCACTACGTCAGGCGGCGCCCTCGCTCGCGAAGCAGATCGATGAGCTCTGCGCGGATTGGGTCGGTTCGCTACGCGAAAATCTCGATGAGAGCCCGCAGCGATTTCGACCGAAGCAGTTGAACGACCCGATTTGGGGTACGATTGAACTGCATCCGCGCGAAGTGGCTCTCCTCGATTCCCGGTTATTGCAGCGCATGCGCGGTGTGCGCCAGCTGGGGCTCGCACAACTCGTTTTTCCAGGCGCTTCGCACGACCGGCTTGAACACATTATTGGCGTGGTGGGTGCCGTGGACAGGATGTCGGATGCCCTTGAGCGGCAGGTAGCCCGTCGAAATGACGAGTTTCAGAAAGACCAAACCGGGGAATTAATGCCGGGGGTCGACATCGACGAACGCGCGACGCTCCGTTTAGCCGCCATGTTTCACGATCTGGGACATGGGCCATTCAGTCACGCTCTTGAGCCCGTCCTCGAAGTCACTTCGCCACTTGCGACGGCGGCCGAGGATGGCGGCGAGTGGCGACGCGAACTTCAAAGCGCGAGCACACTCTTGACATCGCGCTACAGCCTGAACAGCAGGCCGGCTACTTCCGAAGTCATTGCTGTAATGATCGTGATTTCGAAGGCTGTCACGGACCTCTTACGATCTGGTGGTTTCCGGCTGGGCAAGCTTGATGGAATCGAAGTCCAAGAACGAATCATCGCCTGCATCATTGGCGGCGTCGCCGGTCCTGGCGTTACACACCTATCAACGGTCATCTCAGGACAAGTAGATGCTGACAGACTCGACTTCCTGCAGCGGGATGCCCATCATTCCGGTCTTGAGATCGGCTTCGATACCGAACGGCTGCTATCCAAGTTAGAAATCCTACAGATACGCGACAGTAATCTGGAGAGCGCCGACGCAGCGATGCGCGAGCGCATCGCTGCGGCGAAGAACAATGTCGTTCACCAAGTCGGGATCGCGGCATCGGGTTATGGTTCGTTCGAGCAAATGCTCATTGGGCGTACCTTTCTCTACGACCGCTTGTACCACCATCATAAGGTCCGCGCCGCGGAGGCGATGGCGCAGCGCATGCTGCTCGTAGCTGAACGGGACCGCGGGCGCCGTTTCGAACTGGCTGAGATATTTCTATCCGTCGGTGACGATACCTTTCTCAGGATCGTCGCGGGTGAGGTCACCCATCCAAAAATTCAGCTTACATCCTCGTCGGCATCCGCGCTTGCGCGCGGTGTCCTCGATCGTGAATTACTGCACCGTGCTTTTGCTTTCCGGGGACGTTTCATAGCCGCTCCGCCTGGCATGGGTGTTGAAGTTGCCGATGCCAACCGCGACGCTCAGTGGAAAGAGGTGGTCAAGCGGCTCGACGGACTGCACGCGCGATATGAGTTGGGGTCGGAGATTCATGCGTTAGCGCTCGACATCGCCCGAGCCCTGTCTGCTGCAGATGTCGATCGCCTCGAAATGGAAGCGATGGAAGCGGCTCTGATGGAAACTGGTCCCGAACAAATCATCGTGGACCTGCCCGGCCGCAAGGCTGGCGCAATCCGTATATTGGCCCGATACGCGGATGGGTCACTGAAACTACCGGAATTCTCGTTCAATCCGCAGAAGTGGGCGGATGCCTACGACCTTCAAAAGCGCACCGGTTATGTTTTCTGCGCTAAGGCTGTGCTGCCGCTTGTCGCTTTGGCTAGTCGCATCGCCTTTTTGCGTCATTTTGGCATCGTCATGGCAAAGGATGCTGATGCTTATATTAAGGCCGGCCAGTCAATCGCCCAGCGATGGCTGGACGGAATTATTGATGCCGGTTTGATCGACGCTGACACGTCGGCTCTTCTGACCTCGGAGCGCCACTCCCTACTTCGGGTTCGGGCGGAAGATCTGGCTGTCCCCCAAGCTTGGCTTGCCGAGGATCCTGATTTCGCCTCTCGCATAGCCAGTCAACTCAACAAGCACCTTAAAGGTGGCCTGATGGCAGCCGGTCGCGATGCGTTGACTAAGACCCTTGAAGCGATCTGGAGGTTCGTCGACAACTGGTACACTGGCCCGCGTATAACTTCTGAGCTGGCGAACGAGGCAGCCTTGCAGCAACTTCTTGCTGAACACCTGCGCGTCACCCTGCACGTCGAAGAGGGCACAGAAATCGGCGGAGGGGAACTCGATCTACTCGTTGAGAAGCAAGTGTTGATCGAGAACAAGTTTCACAATGCGCCCGCCAACCCTGGCAGTGTTGGCAAAGGTGCTGGCGCACAGGGGCGGCGCTACGGCCTCGCTCTGCCCTCGCAGTTCGTGATTGTCGTCGCCGCAAGGCGCATGACGGTCAAGGGCGAGGTTCCTTCGAAGACGAACGCGATTGCAGTCAAATCGATTTCCAACGAAAATGACAACCGAGTAGAGATCCGAATCGATCTACCATTCGGCGCAAAGCTGCCGTCAGAAGAGCAGAGTTGAGTCTTAGCGATAGATGTGCCTCGCGCGCATCCTATGTGAGCATCGCATCACAATTCGCGACCCACCCTGCCATCGTTTGAAGCGATCCGTCCGCCGTTGGGACTACGTCCCGAAGCTTTGTCCCCATCGGCTCAGCTGTCGTAGCATAGAATTCCGCGGACGTCATATCTACTCCCTCACGCGCGCATTCTGTCGGGACATTTAAATTAATTGCGCGTTGCGTTCTTGGAATTCCCGGCATTCAGCAAAGCGAGCACCGGAATTCCCAGCTACCTCAACGTAATAAGGCACATTTTCCTCACTTCCGCGAACGGCCGACCCCAGGCCGATCGCGATCGCGCCCAGGCAGCAATCCCAACTCGCGCCGACGCCACCACCGCAGGTTCAACAAGGTCGCGACCACGAGCAGGCCCGCGGCGAGCCCCCACCACACGCTTTCACCGCCGAGCGGGGTCATGAAGCCGAGCGCGATCGAGCAGCCGAAACCGATGACCCAATAGCCGAACAGCGCGATCAGCATCGGCGTGCGCGTATCGTGCAATCCCCGCAGCACGCCGGCGGCGACGGCCTGGGCGACATCGGCGAGCTGGAACAGCGCCGCGACGGCCAGGAAGCGCAGCGCCAGCAGGACCACGGTTGCGTTGGCGCGATCGGTGGGATCGATATAGGCGGAAACGAGCAGCCCGGGCTGGTCCAGATGATCGCGGCGGTGACGCCCATCACGCCGATGCCCGCGACGAGCGCGACGTTGCCGGCGAGCGCGATCCAGTGCTAGTCGCGCGCGCCATAGGCGAGGCCCACGCGCACCGTTGCCGCCTGGGCGATACCGAACCGGATCTGAAAGGCGAAGGCGGCGATGTTGAGCGCGATGCCGTGCGCCGGGAGGCCGTGCCGTTGCGAAAAGGACTCAAGAACCGGCATGTTCGGCACGAGTCAGATCAGGCGCTCGACGTGCCCCTCGCCGCCGACGATCTATTGCTCGACTTGGCCGAAAGCTCGGCTCGTAACGATGTTCATCGTCAAGGAGGATGGCGGAAGAGCACTGATCGACCACTGGGAGACGCAATCGCGTTCAAGCATGAAAAGCGTGAACATCGCTTCGATCGCAAACAACGGGCAAGGCCGGACCATAGCCAAGCCCGCCGTCAACCCGATCCCCGCTGTCGCGGCACGAACTCCTCCATCACCGCCTTCTCGAGCATCGCGGGCGGGAGCAGCCCCTGGCTCAGCAGAAAGTTGTTGAACGCCAGCCGATCGAACCTGTCGCCCAGCGCCAGCTCGGCCTGGATGCGCAGGCGCAGGATGCGGGTGTAGCCGTAGAAATAGCTGCCGGCCTGGCCCGGTGCGCGCGAAGTGTAGCGCTCGATCTCCTGCTTCGCCATCGCCGGCGAGCAGACGACCTGATCGAGCAGGATGTGGCGGGCATCGTCGAGCGAGATCAGCCCGAGGTTGAGCATCGGATCGAGCATCGCGCGCGCCGCGCGCAACAGCCGCGCCTGCAGCGCCATGAGTTGCCCGTCGAGCGGGTGGTGCGGCAGCATTTCGGCTTCGGCGTAGAGCGCCCAGCCTTCGACGTTGACGCTGTTGAAGGCATAGAGCGCGCGCGCCTGCGACACGCCGCGCTCGATCATCGCCGAGAATTGCAGCTCGTGGCCGGGCCGCCCCTCGTGCGCGATCACGGTCCACTGCGCGGCGGGAAAATTGAAGTCGTCATAGGCGGCATCGGGGCCCTGGCCGGTCAGGCCGATCGGCAGCACGAAGCTGCCATATTCGCCCTTGTTGTCGACCAGTGGCGGCGCCTCCATGTGCGGCGCGGGCGACGCGGCGGATTCGGCTTCGCTCGCCAGCCGCATCTTGAGCGCGCGCGCCGGCAGATCGACGATGCGTTCGCGGCGGATGACCGCTTCGTTGATGCGATTGACCTCGGCATAGCTTGCCTCGATCCGGTCGTTCGGAATGGTGCCCGCCTTGAGCTGGCGGATGACGTCGGCGTAGCTGCCCGGCTTGAGCCCCTTTTCGGCGGCGACGCGCGGCGCGAGCGCAGTCATCGCGGCGCGCGTCTCGGCGAACTCGATCTGCGCCTGGGCGATCAGCGTGCGCGGATCGATATCGATGCCATATTCGCGCAGCCGAAACGCGTAGAGCTCGGGCGGCAGCCGGTGATCGGCGCGCGCGAGCGGCAGGATCGTGGCGCGGGTCCATGCGGCATAGGCAGCGACTTGTGCGTCGAGCCTGGCAAGCGCGGCGTCCGCGCCCGCGACCTGGTATTTGGCGAACAGCTTGCGCACGCCCTGCGCGTAGGTCGTGGCGTTGGCCAGCGCGTTATCGACCAGCACCTTGTCGGGCCCGAGCAGCCCCGGGCGCCGCAATTCCTCGAACATCGCGCGCGCGCGATCGGTGAGCGGCACGCTGCCGGGCCAGTCGCCGACGTAGCGGCGCAGCAGCTCGACTGCCTTTGCCCGGCGTGCGGGCGCGACCTGATCGTCGAGCAGTCCCTTGAGCCCGCCGAACATCGTGCGCGGCGCATCGATCCAGGTGAGCAGATATTTGCGCCGGAGCCGCGTGCCTTCGAGGTCGTCGGCGACCGACTGGATCAGGATGTCGAGATCCTGCCGCACGCGCGAATCCCGCTCGGCTGCACGGCGGCGCCGCAACTCGGCGAGCAGCGTGGTCATCACCGCCGCGCGGCGCTGATCGAGCCTGGGCGCGAGATCGGTGGCGAGGCCGTCATAGGCGCTCAGGCCATTGGCCGAGGCATCCTCGGGGTCGAAGCGCGCCTGGGCCTGGAGGACGAGCTGGGTGTTGGCGTTGCTGGCGGCCACCCAGTCGCGGGCGGGTGCAGGTGGCGCGGCGTTGCGCGACGCTGGCGCTTGCTGCGCGGATGCGGGTGGCACCGGCGAGAGGAGGGCGGCGGACAGGCACAGGGCGGGGAGCAGGCGAGCGCGGTTCATGGATCCCCCGAGGCGATGGGTGTGGAGTACGGCAAGGGCGGAGCGGCGTCGAGCCGGGATTCCGCGGGCGGGGGCGTGGGGACTTGGGCCGCGGGGGCAAGATTCGCGACAGCGGCAGTGGCAAGGACGATGCGGCGTGCGACGGTCATGCGGCCGATCGTTCAGCGAAGTTCCTTGCGGATCATCAGCTTCAATCCCGACCAGACCTCGTCCACGGCGCACAGTTTCACATCGCTACGCTTGGCCGCAATGTTGCCGGCGTGGAGGCCAGAACGATCCGGGCCGCGGTGATCGGCTTGCCGCCACCGTCGACAAAGGCCTCCACCGTTATGGGGCCGGATTGTTTTTTCGTCTGCACGATCAGTTGGGCCAGGCCATTGTATAAAGACCGTTCCGAGCCCTTGTCGCTTTCCAGACAATTCGGATTGCCATTGCCGACCCCGATCAACGTGCCGGGGCCGCTCACCTTGAATTTGAGCAAATGGTTGGCGGTCGGAATGTGGCGGCCCCGCGCGTCCTGCACTTCGGCCTTCAAGACGGCGATGTCCTCGCCGTCGGCGCGAAGAGTCGTCCGGTCCGCCGTCAGGCGGATAGCCGTCGCCTCACCGGTTGTCTCGCGGCGCGCCTTGAGGACGACCTTGCCATTCTTGCGGCCCCGCGCCTCGATGGCGCCCGGCGCGTATCTGACCTTCCATTCCAGGTGACCCAGGGGCGGAACCGGTTGTGAACCCAGGCTCTTGCCATTGTGGAATAGTTCAACCTCATCGAGGTTCGAATAGATCCAGACCGTGACATCCTGGCCTTCCTTGCC
>Ga0207711_10002698_pt1 | contig 15677 bp, 11 predicted proteins | sample KBSS34metaG_FD_184401 | JGI IMG/M metagenome (GOLD analysis project Ga0207711, IMG submission 184401) | Switchgrass rhizosphere microbial communities from Kellogg Biological Station, Michigan, USA - KBS S3-4 metaG (SPAdes) (version 2) | ecosystem: Host-associated > Plants > Roots > Rhizosphere...
CTACATCTCCGCGATCGACTACAAGACCGGCAAGACCGTGTGGCAACACGTCTACCCAAGTCTGGGCGGGACGCTTGGCAGCGGAATGCTGACCACCGCCGGCAAGCTGCTTTTCGCCGGCGACGTCGCCGGCAACATCGTGGCGTATGACGTTGCCAGCGGTAAGCCGTTGTGGCATTCCTACCTGGGGACGCAGGTTTCGAATGCGCCGGAGACCTACGCGCTTGACGGGCATCAATACCTGCTGGTAGCTGCCGGCGACACGGTGTATTCGTTTACTCTCTACTGAGATGCGATTGAGCGCGCTCGCACTAGTCCTGGGACATGCGGTGGACTCCGCCCGAAATTCCTTCTCTGATCGATCTGTGCGGCAAACGGCGGGCGGATGAAATCGCCGCTATGATTCGGCAAGGAGCCGGACGCATGCCGTCGTTTCCCAGCCTCAGCAGATTGGATGGAATTCTGATTGGCGAATATATTTTGAGCGGATTGAGCAAAGAACTGCAGAGCGCCGGAGAGCCTGTAAACACGCCAGCGTATCGTTTTACCGGGTTCCGTAAATGGTTTAATGCGGATGGCTACCCGGCGGTTGCGCCACCATGGGGAACCCTGAATGCGATTGGCGGGGCCCAGTATGTAGTCGTTTATGCAACCGGTGGAAGAGGCGGGCGAGGGACGACGTCGGGAGGAATTTATGTTGCCTTTGCGCTGCCGCGCGGATCCAAAAAATGACTAAGACTGAGTAGTACAACACGACCCGGAACTCAGGTGCTGGTTCAAAAGCACCAGGGTTGGTGGCTCACGGCCAATCCTACAACCCTCATTCGTCCTATTTTCAATCGCTTATTAATTGGACACGAGATTGCAGCCCTCCTGAAGGCAAGAAGGGTGAATGGAAAAATTTTCCGGTCTGATTCGTAATGGCGAATTCCCGAAGGCGAAACGAAGGAAAGGTAAATAGAATGGAAGGTATCCGCAACGATGCCGCTCTCGAAATTCTTGAGAGTAAGGGCTTCAAAATAGGGGCAGCTGTGGTGCACGAAGATGGACGAGTGCAAATCGCGGTTCGCTCCCAGAACGATTCTGCGATGGTTGAAGTTGGGCAAGAACTTTGGGACTTCGCCGCGGGCCTGGTGAACCTGCCGGAGATCAATGCACGACGGAAGGCCGGACAATAACTCCTAGCGGGATAGATCAGCGTACCCAGTTTTGCCGACGCTTTTTACGTAGTGCAACTACGCTCATCCACCCGAGACCGAGGGCGAATAGCACGAATGTTTTAGGCTCTGAAACCAGGGCGCTAGGAAAATCCTCACTGGTAACTGGCAGTTGATTGCTTGGAACATCTGTGCAGTATCCGTTCGCGAGGCCTCCTATTGGCCACAAATGCAACGTTCCATTGCTGGGCTGGATCACGCAAATGTCCGCGCTTGCACTGTCAAAAGTGTAAACTCTCCGCGAAAGGCCAAGATCAACCGCAGTTGGATAGTTAAGGATATCAGGAGAGGTCACGTATGAATCGTCGAATGCGAAATACCCGTTACCGGCAGTGCGGTTTATCGGAACTGTGAAGTCGTAGTAGACAGTGGTAGCAGATAATTGAGAGCTACCAGCGGCGACCATTACTACTATTACGATGAGTATCAGGATTCGACAGATAGATTGCCACGATGAGATGTAAAATCTTGGCGTTTTATGCGCTTCTGTCCCGACTGAGCTTTTGATTCGCATAAAAGCTTTGCACTTCTGACCTTATGAAGTGTTGCGGTCACGAGGGCTGCCGCTTCTTTGACGCAGGTGCGCACTTCTAGTTCACAGACTAAACCCAGGGTCCCGAAGATACTACTGGGACAAGTGCTAGCCGTGGCGAGGCCAAATCGTAATTCATCAGACGACGCAGCATATTCTCGCTGCCTTGCCGGAATTGTCCGCCGGGTGAGGCCGGGGCCCGAGCATTCCCGCGTCGAGGGCAAAACGGACAGTTCACTCTCCGAGGGTGCCGCCACAAGTGACCGCAGCGATTCAGGACGCGCGTCACTTATCGGCGCTTACGCGCAGTACGCTTGGGCGCAGACTTCGGATGATCCGGCGCTTGAGCGAGCAACAGGTCCAGCCACGATTTGGCAATCTTCGAGCCGGTCTTGCTGCGCCAAATCTTACTGGGCTTAGGGGCCACTCGCTTCGATGTCTTTCCATTTCGTGCCATAGGAAAAACTCCTTCAAAACATAATGGCACTATTTTGTTGTGGAAGGAAGCCGACCGTCTCGAAGAGGTCCTTAGTTCTGGTCCGGCGCCTATCCGATAGCTCAAGCCATCAACCACGGGTCCGCGACAAATAAAAGCGCGTTCCGGCGGGAAAGGACATCCATAAAAGGAGGAACAGAGTATGGACACTCCGGAAAAGATTCGGGGACGGCTCGGGCTGGCGATGAACAAGCAACTCTAGGTTAAGCAAAAAATGCTGGCGCTAAGCCTGACCAATTGTAATGCCCGTGTTTGGTTCCGCGCACTCCGGATTCTATTGCTCCCACTCATCTCAATGTTCTCGCCGGCCACGATTACTGCTGCCAGCCTGGATCCAATCACTTCGAGAGCATGGGAAGAGTACGTCCACTTTGCGGCGCAGCGAATGGAACAGCGCCTAGGACCGAGCAAGACCTTTCTATGGGTGGATGAAGCACCGGACCGACTTGCCAGGGTTCGGGCAGGCGAGGTCGTCGTCTCCCCAGTGGGCCCACAGAATCCGAAAAGAGTACCGTCTGGAATGATTCACCATTGGGTGGGGGCGATCTTCATCACTCCAGCAACGCTCAAGGACGTACTACAGGTGGCAGGCGACTACGCGCGATATAAAGACTTCTACCAGCCAACTGTGATCGCTTCCAAAGCGATCACTATCAGCGAGGCGAAGGACCGGTTCTCGATGGTGCTGCTCAACAAGGCACTCTTTCTGCGGACTGCGCTGGATATCGATTACGAATCCCGTTACGTTCAGATAGATGAACGGCGCGGATACAGTTTCTCCCGTACGACGCGGCTCCAGGAAATAGAAGAGTACGGTGCCCCGTCCCAGCGGGCCCTACGCGAGGGGGAAGGTAATGGAATCGTATGGCGGCTGGCCAGTATCGCGCGCTATCTCGAACGCGATAGGGGTGTCTATTTCGAACTCGAGGCAATGGGGTTGAGCCGCGACATTACAGCTTCACTGCGGTGGCTGGCAGAACCGATCGTCCGCCGCGTTTCGCGAGCGTCGCTCTCGACGTCTCTTCGACAAACAGAACAGGCCGTGCGTGCACGAGTGGAACTCGCCCAACGCCAGACATCGAGCGATGGGTCGATCACAGCGACGCCACGAAGACGTACGGCGAATCAAGATTTGCAGGCAACTCATTGATGCGGGAAACGCTGCCATGCATGGGGAGTCGTCACAACCTAAATGAATTGGATGGTGGGCGTGCAGGGACTCGAACCCCGGCATCCACGCAGGTTCGGCGCCAGCTTTTAACTACAACAATGGTTTGCACCTCGACGCTCCCGCCAAGTCAGAAGCCCGGCAGTTTCGGCGCCGATCAGGCGTTCGAAGCGATCCAGGCCGGCGCCCAGGGCGGAGGGAAGCGAGCAGCAGACAGTCGCGCGTCCCGGCCATGAAAAACCTCCTCGTCATCACTGCCTTGCTCGAAGCTGTCACCGGCGTCGCGCTGATTGTGTCGCCCGCGCCGCTGGTTTCGCTGCTGGTCGGCGCGGCGCTCGATACGGCGGGCGGGCTGGTCGTGGCGCGCATCGCCGGGGCGGCTCTGCTGGCGCTGGGCCTCGTCTGCTGGCTGGCGCGCCACGATGGCCAGAGCCGCACGGCGCGAGCATTGGTTGCGGCCATGTTGCTCTACAACATGGCGGCGGTTGCGGTGCTGGTCGACTCGGGCCTCGGTTTAAAGCTGTCCGCCATCGGCCTCTGGCCCGCCGTTGGATTGCATGGGGCGTTGGCACTCTGGTGCGTTGTGTGCCTGCCGTACGCGAAAGCGCAGCAAGTCCCGTCGAATGCTGGAGCAGTACAGTCACGTGCTTCCCAGAGAAGCAAGCCTTAGGACGCGCCGAACAGAGGAGCATGGCGAATCGGGTTTTATTCTATAATCCCTTTGCTCCATCGGCTAAAATGGATTTTGCTGTTCGTATCCGCAGGTGGATGCGAACGGCCTTCCGCAGCGATTCTGAAGGAGACCTTAATGAAGACGAGAGGAAGAAGGCGCTCGGAGGTCGCGGTGATCGCCATTGCTGCGTATCTTGCTGGCGCTGCGGTCGTAGTCGACGCCCAGCAGCCAGCGACCCCGACCGTTTCGATTGGCGTTGCAGATCTCGGCGGTGTAGTCACCAGTCCGAACGGGCCCGAAGCGGGCGTATGGGTCATCGCGGAGACCACCGACCTTCCCACCAAATTCGCCAAGGTTGTGGTCACCGACGATCGTGGCCGCTATGTTATCCCGGACCTTCCGAAGGCTACCTATAGCGTGTGGGTGCGCGGCTATGGGCTGGTCGATTCGCCCAAGGTGAGAGCGGTGCCCGGAAAGAATCTCAACCTGACTGCTGTGCCGGCGCCGTCCGCGGCGGCGGCCGCCGAATACTATCCGGGCGTCTATTGGTATTCGATGCTGCGGATCCCGGACAAGAGCGAATTCCCGGGCACCGGCGCAAGCGGTAACGGCATCCAGCCGGTAATGAAGACGCAGCACTATTGGATCGACACCGTCAAGAACTCGTGCCAGTCGTGCCATGCGTTGGGCTCTAAGGGCATCCGCTCGATTCCGAAGGAGTGGGGACCGTCCGAGAATTCAATCCAGGCATGGACCCGCCGGCTCCAAGCCGGTCAGGCGAGGGCCAATATGGCAGTTACCCTTGGCCGGCTCGGTCCGCAAAAGGCGCTGTCTCTCTTCGCGGATTGGACCGATCGTATTGCGGCCGGTGAACTGCCGTTCGCCAAGCCGGAGCGGCCTCAGGGCGTCGAACGCAACATCGTACTCAGCATGTGGGAGTGGTCCACTCCCAAGGCGTATCTTCACGATGCCATCTCCACCGATAAGCGTAATCCGCGCGTCAATGCCAACGGCTTGATCTACGGATCGCCGGAAGAGAGCACCGATATGGTACCAGTGCTCAATCCGATCACCAACGAGTCGTGGCAGGTGAAGCATCCTTACCGCGATCCCGACACGCCCTCCAATAAGGATCTTTCGCGAGGTCACTCACCCTATTGGGGCGACGAAGCTATTTGGGATGGCCACACCAGCATCCACAACCCGCTCATCGACGAGAAGGGACGGGTGTGGTTCACCGCGAGAATTCGCGCGGCCCCAAACCCGGCTTTCTGTAAGGCAGGCTCCGATCATCCTTCGGCGAGAGTCGCACCGCTGAACGAGTCCGGGCGTCAACTCTCGATGTACGATCCGAAAACCGAGAAGTGGTCGCTCATCGATACCTGCTTTTCGACGCAACATCTGTATTTTGCGAAGGACGCCAACAACACACTGTGGACCAGCGCCGGGGGGCCGGATAGTGGCGTGGTCGGATGGTTGAACACGAAGATGTACGAGCAGACCGGCGATGCGGTGAAATCGCAAGGCTGGACGCCCCTCATTCTCGATACCAACGGCAATGGAAAGCGGGACGAATACGTGGAGGCCAATCAGCCTCTGGACCCCAAGAAGGACAAGCGCATCATGGCGGCATTCTATGGCGTTCAACCGAGCCCGGTTGACGGTTCGATCTGGGGCCAAGCGATGGACGTTGGATTCTCGCGCATCGATCAGCCTGGCTACATCATCAGGCTGGCGCCAGGTTCCAATCCGTCACAAACTGCACTGGCGGAGGTCTATCTGCCGCCCAATATTGCTTACGGGTCGCGCGGCATCGACCTGGATCTTAACGGCGTGGTTTGGACCACGCTGTCGAGTGGACATCTTGCGAGCTTCGATCGGCGTAAATGCAAAGGACCGCTCAATGGGCCGGCCGCGGCGACTGGAAAGCACTGCCCGGAAGGGTGGACGCTGTATCAGTTTCCGGGACCCCAGTTCAAGGGCGTTACGGACCCGGGCAGCGCCGACCACGCCTACTTCCTCTGGGTGGATCGGTACAACACCTTGGGGCTCGGGCCAAACGTGCCGATCGCAGAGGCGAATGGCAGCGAGTCGCTTTTGGCTCTCGTGAACGGCAAGTTTGTGAATCTCCATATCCCGTATCCGCTGGGTTTCTTCAGCAAGAACGTGGATGGCCGCATCGACGATCCGAATACCGGCTGGAAAGGCAGGGGGCTGTGGACGACGCTGGGCACGCGTACGGTGTTCCACAACGAAGGTGGAACCGAGTCACGACCGAAGGTCTACAAGGTTCAGATGCGTCCCGATCCGCTCGCGCACTGAGTGGGCCACAGTGGTGGTCACCCCGTCTCGTTGCCACGGTAGCGAACGCCGATGTGCCAATACTTGATGGTTTTGCCCGGTTGTACGGGTGCGCTGTGATATCTTGATATCCTGTGACGATGAATGCGAACGACCGCGATCTTCTCCCGCCCCTTCCGCTCCTCTCCGATGGGACCGTGAGTATCGAGGACTATATATCGGTCGGGGAAAATTTCGTTAATTATTTCCTTATAAATCACGCGCGGCTCCAGCCGCATGAATCTGTATTGGATATAGGCAGCGGGATCGGGCAAAAAGCGCGCCCTCTTTCGCGTTATCTGACGAACCGCTATGATGGACTCGAAATTATGGCGGATGCCGTGGAATGGTGCCAGAGAGCCTACGCAAGTTTGCCCGCGTTCAATTTCCAACCCGCCGATATCTTTAGCGTCCACTACAATCCGACCGGGAAACTGCGGGCGGGCGAATACGTGTTCCCCTACCAGAGCCAGTCCTTCGATCTAGTCTTGCTGTCGAGCGTTTTCACTCACATGCTTCCTTTGGACGTCGCGCATTATTTCAATGAGATCGCCAGGGTGTTGAAAACGGGCGGCCGGTGCGTTGCTACCTATTTTTTATTGAACCGCGAAAGCTTGGAAGGAATCGAGCACCAGCAGAATGTGGTCAAGGCACCATATAAATGGAGCGAAGGTTGTTTTGTAGCTGATCAAAAAAGCCCTGAGACCACCGTGTTCCACGACGAGTCTCGCATCCGCGAGCTATACGCGCATAACGGATTGAGCATTGTAGAAATTACCTTTGGGTATTGGTCCGGAAGGAAGGACTTGGTTCGCTCGCTACAAGATGTGGTTATCGCGATTAAGGGTTGACGCCAGAGTCAGGTTTTTGTGCGATATCGAGCATAGAATTGCCTGATAGGTGCCCGGAGGAATCGACCGACCGTGGGACCGGCCGAAACTGACAGCGACAACAAGAAGAGCAAGACGCGGAACCGAAGCCGAACCCACGAATTTGGCAATGAATCCACCGCAGCCGCCCACTGCTGTTGGAGCGGTACTAGCGAAACGCCAGTCAGTTGATAGCTACGTTTCCCATAGGTCAGGAGCCAAACCAAATATTTCACGCGGTCTCTTCCGCAAGGATCGGGAAAAAATGCCTGTAGATCGGGACGTTTGTCGTAGATTTGACGCGCCAAGCGCGTAAGGCCTAAGTCTGTTCCTTCAGTCGACGTTTGTAAGGCTGGCGAGATGGAATCGCTCGGGACCTGACGGCTCGAGCGAGGTGGCGTGCGCCAGGAACCATCCGGGCGTTCCCCTTCTCTACCCGCGTAATGCGTCAGGGGCTCATCAAACTCAGTCGAAGCGGTGTCGGCTCTTTCGTTGAATGGTGCTAGAAAGACGTCCGGAAGGTTGAATTTCGCACTTCCAACGGATCTTAACCATGTGACGAATCCGGAGTAATCCCCGTTGAAGATATCTGGCATGGCGGCCTGAGCATCCGAGCTGGTTCGGTATACTTTATACGCGATGCGAGTGATGGGAGGTGTTCCCGTGCGAGCAATCTGCAAGGGTCTGTTCCAAACGCGAACGAATTCTCGATACCCTTCGTCAGAAAAAGGATCTTCAATCCTCTCGACGATGCCGGGACTTTCCCAATGTAGCGATCGTCCTACATCGGGAATCTCAACGCCATTATTGAAGCGTTGATAGACATAGGTTTGGTTTCGGCATTCGCGGTACCCGTAATCGAAAAGAAGTTTCCTGTAATGTTCTACTAGGTCTCTCAGCGGCCCGACCCGGGCAAGACGAGAGTGGCTTTGATACTTAGACAGAGTGGCGGTATCGTCTGGGTCGAAACCGCTGAAGTGATAAAAGCACAAGGGGAGGTCGTTCACCATGAAGGAACGACCTGAACATGAGATCTGCCGCTGGCTCAAGTTCCAGTACGCCACATTGTACTGCGGTTCACGCACGATTCCAATGTGTGAGACAAAACTCGGAGCGAAGTCCATCCAGCGCTGGTCCACGAACAAGCCACGCGGTGGGTCAATCACGCAAAAGTCGTACAGTCGCTCTCTCCACCAGCGAAGGAATGCGAAGGCTTCGTCTGTGCGGGCCACACCGATGAATCCCAAATTGTAGGTGCCGGTTCTCAGGATATCCAGTTCGGTCGGGCGTTGATTTTCGTCGAGAGGGTGCGTGAGATGCGGAGTGAGGAGGAGCGAGCAATCCTGGAAACGTTCCAGCAACGCATCGAGGCCAGCGCATACGAGAATATCCGGATCAAGATAAATGACGAAATCGAAGCCGTGCGTGGAAAACAGATGATCAATCGCGTATGGCTTGATCGCTGTACATAATTCAAGGAGAGTGTACTTAAAGTGAAACCACTTGGTGTTTGGGATAGCCAGCCTGTCGGACTGTATGATTTCAAATGCTTCGCTTGCTACGTCGAAACGTTGGTCTATTTTGTCGACAAGGATCACAAACCGTGCGATTTCCGGGTGAAATCGCGCCACCGAGTCCATCAAGCAACGGGCATGCGCGAGGTAGTTGGTTGCAACGATAGTGCAAACCGCACCGTTACCCTTCATATGCACAATTGCTCGATTATACAACGGTATCTTGGCTTAGCGCATCGAGAATCGGAGTCTTGGTGGCAAAACGAACTCTTCTGGGGTGAGGAGGGGCGCCGGCTGAATGTGTCCGACTGGCGTCCCTCTCCTTTTACCATTTACCGACAATCGGTGTATCGCCCGCGGCGCCTAACGCGCCCCACATGTCAGTCCCAGCATCCCACGCGATGTTGCCGTTGATATCCAGGGACCAAATTCCCCAGGTGGTGTTGTCGAAAATGCCGATTCGAGTCACTCCTGTGCCATCCCAGTCTCCTACAACCGGAATTATCCCTGCCCCTCCGGGTCCAAACACGCCTCCTTTGTCAGCACCGTCGAACACCATGTTCCCGTTGTAATCCAACCCGAAGATGCCTCCGGTAGTCCGGTAGATCCCTACTTTGGTCTTGCCGTCTCCGTTCCAATCCCCAACCAACGGAGTGTCTCCCGCTTGTCCGATGACCCCGAAGCTGTCGCCTCCGCTGATCGTCAGGGTATTGTCGACGTCCAGTGACCACAATCCGTTCTTGAAGGTCCCCACCCTGAAGACTCCGCTCCCGGTCCAGTCACCGACGATCGGCGTGTCACCTCCGGCGCCGAACTTGCCCGTCCTGTCGACCCCTCCATCAAAGTTCAGGTTGCCGTTGACATCCAGTGCGAACAAGCCAGTGGTGGGTCGATAGACCCCGATCTTGCTCTTTCCGTCCCCGGTCCAGTCGCCAACGATCGGGATATCACCCGGCTGACCGAAGAATCCGAACTGGTCTATCCCGGGATCCCACGCGCCGTTGCCGTTCAAGTCCAGTGCAAACATCGCCGAGCCATTGGTAATGCGGAAAATACCCATCTTGGTTTTCCCGGAGCCGTCCCAATCGCCGAAGATGACCGTGTCGCCGGTAGCGCCGAAGAAATTCGCCTGATCCGGCGGAGAATCCCAAGCGATATTGCCGTCCACATCCTCCGACACCATGTTGAACAGGTTCGGCCTCCAAATGCCCAACTTGGCCGGAGTAAATGTGCCATTCCCGCCGTTTCCAACAATCAAGGTGACGGGAACGGTCGTGACGGCAACGTCCGTCCGGCCATCTCCGTTAAATTCGCCAACAATTGCATTCACCAGGCTCGATGACGCGGCGGCGTAGCCCGTTGGATTGGCACTCGCGAACCCGCCGGCTCCGTTGCCCAGCAAGACTCTCATTTCTCCCTTGCCTGTCGAAGTTGGCGTCCTGACGACAAATAAATCAACCTTTCCGTCTCCGTTAAAATCTCCGACTTGCACGGAGTTGATTCCGGTGATGGCCCCCGGGCCCGGCACGAAAGGACTCCCCCCTGCTTCCGTGAAGCCTCCGCTGCCGTTGCCAAACATGATCTCTATACCCGTGGCATCCCATACGATGAGATCCGTCTTGCCGTTGCCATCGACGTCGGCCGCCACGATTCCCTGCGGGTGGGGGAGGCTCGACGGGAAGGTCGTGTGTGCAATGTAGCCTCCGTTCGGATCCTTCAAGTCAACGCCTATCGTTCCAGCGGTTTCGGACTCCGCCAGATCGAAAACGCCGTCGCCGTTAAAGTCCGCGGACGCGACACCCGTGCGCGAACCGCTCGGCAGCGGAAACGTATTGACGAAGAAGAAGCCTGTACTGCCGACCGTACCGTGTTTCAGCTTGGCGAATTGTGTGCTCGTCAGGCCCACCACAGCCACGCGGAGCGTACCGTCGTCGTTCAAGTCCGAAACGGCCAAAGCGGTTGGGTTAAATCCAACGCCGAAAGGACTGCCCGGCGCGGGCGCGAATCCGCCTGCGCCATTTCCCAACAGCACAGTCACGGCATTTGCGCCGCCTTGGTTGGCAAGCACGAGATCCGTTTTATTGTCCCGATTCAGATCCACCGCGACGATCGCAACGGGCGAACTTCCAGTCGAGAAGGGGCCTCCGGCAGAGGGCGTGAAGCCGCCGTTGCCATTGCCAAGGTAGATGATAACCTTCTGCGATCCTGCATCCACTACGGCAATATCCATTTTGCCATCGTTGTTAAAATCCGCGTTGGCAACCAGGCAACCAGTCTTACTACCGCCGAGAACAAGATTCGACGGGAACGCCGCGAGCGAAGCCGATGGCACTGCATTCACGACTTGGAGTGTCGGTGCTGCGAAGCTGAAACTATAGGGGGTGTTAGAGTCCGGCAAAAAAGCGGCCAGCAACTGCCGTGGCCCGGCTGGAAGCATGATCGAGTCCACATGCGCATGCCCGCCGATCAGCGCCGCTGTGCCCAAGAGCGCGCCGCTGTCCTTGCTATCAACGAACACCACAGTACCCGTCGCGGCCAGAGGCGTCACCGTCGCGTTTACCGAAACCGACTGCCCAAACGTTGATGGGTTCGGCGAGGGTGCGGGCGTCAGCGAAACCGTCGTTAGGGTTGACAGACCGGTTTCGTTGCCGGTGACGTTGTTCAGCGCGTGCACGTCGCCGCCGCCCGGGGTGCTAACCGTTGCCAAGTTGAACTGGTCGGGAAACATCAACGCAGTGCTATTGGCGGAAAGCGCAATTACCGAGGAAGCGCCGGCCGCCAGGCCGCCTGCATTCGCATTCGTGCAACTGGCGCCACCGGTCACCGCGCCGCAAGCCCAGCCGGCGCCGACTCCGGAAGCGAAGCTCATTCCCGCGGGAAGTGTGTCATTGACCACGATGGATCCGTTCATCGTGGATCCCCCGACGTTCTTAACGGTGATCGTGTAAGAGTACTGGGATCCGGCGCCAGGTTCGCTGCTATGAGATTTCGTAATCGTGAGGTCGGGGGCCGTCCGCGACACCGGGGCGGTGGGGGTCTTCTGGAAAATTGTTGGTTGGTCGCCCAGTTGTCCGTTGTTGTCGAGTCCCCATCCCCAAAGCGTTCCGTCCGTCATAACCGCGAGGCTATGACTATTCGCGCTTATGGAATTCACCGTTTTACCGCCGAATCCAAGCGCTGGGACACCGCCGTTGCTGAAATCAAAAGTTCCGGTCCCGAGCTGGCCGCTGTTGTTTTGTCCCCAACCGCCGACCCAGGAAATGCCACCAATTTGAACCTTGAAGAGAGCGTAGCTATTGCCGGCTGCGAGCGAAAGTACGGGCGGTAAGCCCTGTGGTGCTGGTGCTGGCTGTTGAAAAGAGTCGGGATCGGCGTTGTTCGAGCCCCACGCCCAAACAGAGCCGTCGCCCTTTAGGGCAAAGCTGGACTGATTGCCTGCATAGATCGCGACAACACCCGTCAAGCCCGGGACTTGCACTGGGCTGAAGTGGGGGTTAGTGTCGACGGTACCAATTCCCAGTTGTCCGTTACCGTTGTTTCCCCACGCGTATACGGTTCCGTCGTTTTTGAGCGCCAGACTGTGATTATTCCCAGCCGCCACCGCGCTGATTGCAGTCAAGAAACCAACATTCCCCACGCCCACGACCTGAACCGGAACCGTCCTTTGCGTACTCGTGTTATCACCGAGTTGTCCAGTCCCGTTAAATCCCCATGCGTATACCGCGCCAGCGTTGTCCACGGCAAGGCTGAAATTGTTAGTGCCGCTGGCTGAAATTCCGACGATGTTCGACAAGAAACCACTACCACCCACCCCAAGGACCTGAACGGGCACCAGCTGCTGCGTGGTCGTATTGTTACCCAGTTGGCCGTTATTGTTGCCCCCCCAAGCCCACACACTTCCATCGTTTTTGCGGGCGAGACTGTGTAGGTTGCCCGCCTCGATCGCCGTCACATTCGCAGTGAGCCCACTCGCCTGCACCGGAGTCAGGCGGCGCGTCGTCGAGTTGTCGCCGAGCTGTCCGTTGGAATTGCTTCCCAGTCCCCACACCGCGCCGGAAGTTAACAACGCCAGCGTATGGCCGTTGCCGGCGCTGGCTTGAGTGACGGTGGCGGGAAAACCGCTAATCTGAATCGGAACCGCACGGATGTTGACGATTCCATCGCCCAGCGCTCCCTCGACGCCCCAAGTCAAAAGCGAGTCGGCTGGCGACGAGAGGCGAGCAACACTATAGCCGCCGGCCGCCGCTATCTCAATCGCATTCGTGATACCGAATGATTGAACTGGCACATGTTGATCGGTTGTAGTGGTGTCCCCCAATTGCCCGTTGAAGTTGCTCCCCCACGCCCACACGGTTCCGTCGCCTTTCACCGCTAAACTGTGGTTGCCCCCGCCCGCGACGGCGGTAATACCCGTAAGAGTGTTGGTGGCTACAGGAGCAGTGCGTTGCGTTATTGAGTTGTCACCCAACTGACCGCTCCCGTTGAGCCCCCAGGCACATACGACTCCACCAACCACAGCAAGGCTGTGCGCATTGCCTCCGGCAATCGCGGTGGCCGCGCCCGCCGTGCAAGTCGCCAGCGATATGGAAGTGGGAACGATCTTGTTATTGCCTGAAGTGCCGTCGCCAACCTGGCCATTCGTATTCTGTCCCCAAGCCCACACTCCTCCACCGGTTTTAATCGCCAGGCTGTGATTCAAGCCAGCTGCTATGGCGATGACGCCGGTCAAACCGCCGGCTGTAGAAACCGCTGTCGGAACGAGCCTAACGTTTCCGGAAGTGTTGTCGCCCACCTGGCCGTTGAAGTTGCCCCCCCAGGCCCACACCGTGCCATCGCTTTTCAGCGCCAGACTATGATTCTGTCCTGCCGCGATGGCATTCATCCCGGTTAGCCCAGGCACCTGCGTTGGAATCGGGTTAAAATTAAAGGTCCCGTCCCCCAACTGGCCACTAGAGTTGCCGCCCCACGCCCACACGGTACCGTCGGTTTTAAGCGCCAGGCTGTGACTGCCACCGGCCGCAACCGCCACGACGGAACTGAGCCCAGGCACCTTTTCCGCGATGCCGTGGTTAACGAAAGTACCGTCTCCAAGCTGGCCACTCCCGTTGTTCCCCCAGGACCAAACTTCACCTGCAACGATCTGAAGTGTGAACCCGCCGCTGCCGGCAGCGATGTTGACGGCAGTCTGGGCTGCATGGGATGTGGCGGTGAACGCAAGGAAACATCCGAAGAGAACGGAGAGGCGGCTGAAATTACGCGACATACACATATGCCCTTTCAGAAACGGCGCTTTTGTTAACGGCTATAAATTTCGGTACTGCAAAGAATAACAGTTCAATACCCAGGAGTCACGCGATTCTGAAGTCACGCGAATTCGGGAATTATCGAGGGAGTATACCATGCACGCGCGCCCGTGGAAATAGGGTCGACGATTTGGTAGTGGGTAGTTTAGTACTACCCATTACCGACGATTTTGTCATCCAACCGTGTTGGGAATTAATGAATCCGGGCGGCCGCGGTGTGGATTCGAAGTTCATACCCAGGGACGGGTGACCTACCATGGCGGGTTAGGACCGGCTGCTATCGGCACCGACCAGGCTTGGGTCACCATTTACCGATCAAAGGCGTGTCGCCGGTTGTTCCGAAGACGCCGGAAAGATCGATGCCCGCGTCCCAGGCAAGGTTTCCGTTCACGTCCAACCCCCACAGCCCTATGCTTGGGCGGAAGACCCCGACGCGGGTGACGCCCGTGCCGGTCCAATCGCCCACGACCGGGCTGTCCCCGGCCGCGCCGAACACGCCGGCCTTGTCAGTGGCGGCGTCCCACGCCAGATTATTATTGACGTCGAGCGCCCAAAGCGATGAAGTGGCGCGGTAGATGCCTACCTTGGAGATATGATCGCCCGTCCAGTCGCCCACAATCGGCGTGTCGCCCGGTACTCCGAACACGTTGGCTTTATCCGTCCCCGAATCCCATGTAAGGTTATTATTCACATCCAGTGCAAACAACGACACCGAGGGCCTGTAAATCCCAATCTTTGTGATGCCGTTGCCGGTCCAGTCGCCGACGATTGGCTGGTCGCCTAAAATACCGAAGTGCCCTGTCTTGTCAATGCCTGCATCGTAAGCCAGGTTGTTATTGAAGTCCAGCGCGAACAGTTGCGTCGCCGGCCGGTAGATTCCAATCTTACTTTTCCCGTCACCGGTCCAGTCTCCTATGATCGGTATGTCGCCCACCTGCCCGAAGAATCCAAACTTATCGACACCTGGATCCCACACGCCGTTCCCGTTCATGTCCAGTGCAAACATTGCCACGCTCGGGCGGAAAATACCCATTTTGGTCGTGCCCGAACCGTCCCAGTCGCCTTGGATCAAAACGTCGCCGGGGCTTCCGAAAACGAAGGCCCTATCCGTTCCCACATCCCATGCGATGTTCCCATTTACGTCCTCGGCCGTCATGAATGCAGTCGTCCGGAAGATACCCACCTTGCTGATTCGGGGTAACGCGTAGCCGACTACGTCCAGAACGAGAACCTCCGCCGTCGGCGCGATATCCAAGTTCGCCACACCGGGGCAGCCAACGGAGTTCTGAACACGAGGAGTTACGCAATTCGGTACCCAATCACCGGCATCCTGTCCGTTGTCGATGTTGTTATATTGTTGCACCATATTCACGCCGTTTAGAGAGAAACACGCGTTGGTTGGGTCGCTGGAGGTGCAGGCATTGTTCGTGCCTGCCACCAGGCTCCTCGCTCCGTTACTGTGATAGCGGAACAGATCCGCCGGCGTCACGTAGGTATGGCCGCCGCTGCTCAATCCGCCAAACCCAAACGACGATGTCCCAAGCGCTTCGTCCGTTTCGTGTTCC
>Ga0207711_10002700_pt1 | contig 15670 bp, 16 predicted proteins | sample KBSS34metaG_FD_184401 | JGI IMG/M metagenome (GOLD analysis project Ga0207711, IMG submission 184401) | Switchgrass rhizosphere microbial communities from Kellogg Biological Station, Michigan, USA - KBS S3-4 metaG (SPAdes) (version 2) | ecosystem: Host-associated > Plants > Roots > Rhizosphere...
AGAAATTTACGATGGTCCTCAAACCATTTTGTGAATAGGCTGTCGTCCAATGCCATGTGCCTTACCTCGATGCTAGGCGCTCGACCGCACGCGCGGCGCGCATTCCACTCGCCACGGATGCGTCGGCCAACTGTCCCGTTGGGCCTACCCAATCGCCGGCCAAAAAGACGTTGTCGACATCTGGAATGCGACCGTTCGCCCGACCAGAAAAGCCACCCGACTCGGCCGACACCATTGCGTGGCTCACTACGACAGTGCGCAGGAAGCGCCGATGCACCTCCAACCCTCGCCATCCTGGTTGCAGCAAATCGAGCGTCCGCTCCAAGTGTCGTTCATCGTCTGCCGAACCCTCGGTGCCGGTACGGAGGTACTTCGCCAGATGCACCACAGCGTTCGCTTCTGGTGCGACTCGTGCAATCGCAGAGTCCGCGGAGAAGCACACCGGGTCGTCCACTCCCATCGCGAATACCGTCCGCTTGGATGGCAGGCGCCGAAGGGCGATATCGAGTGCGGCAACACGAACGGCAGTCGTAGCTCGGAGCTGCGGCATCACGCAGCCCAGGAGACGCGCGGCGTGATGTGGACTTGTCGCGACGATCACCGCCCGACACGGCACGACCGTGCCATCGGTCAGCGTCACGCTCGTGGCGCGTCTCGCGTTCAGGTTCACCGCGGTGACCAATTGCTCCGTGACGACGGTTGCGCCACGTGACACCGCCGCCTCGCGCAAGGCGGCCACCAAAGTGCCCCATCCCTGATGGATATACATGACCGAGCCCGTGAGACTCAATTTCAACTGATCGATGGCGGCCGCCGCGCTCTGGCGATCCGGATCGTCGCAATAGGTCGTGAACCGAATGAACGCAAGGATGAGCTGACACACCAAAGGATCGTGCACCGCGGTTCGCAGCCACTCCGCAAGAGAAAGGCTCTGAAGGCTCGTCAGGTCCATCGAGGGGACGGCGGTCAGGAACCTCGCCATTTCACGTTTTCCCGACAATCCCAGCAAGCCAGTGGTCATCAGAGAGAGACACCCGACGGGGAGCGTATGTTTCACGCCGCCGCGAATGGCGAGCCCGCCGTTGGGTCCGCGAGTTGAGCTGTCGACGGCCACGTCGAGCGCGCGGAGACCCACGACAGCCGCACCACGCTCAAACAAGCGGTGCGGTCCAAAATTGAGGTAAAACCCTCCCCGCCGCTCGGTGCGCGCGCGCCCACCGAGTTCGGCGGTGTCATGGAAGAGCACGGCCGCCAAGCCATCACGTCCCAATTGCACGGCCGCAACCAGGCCGGCCAGCCCCCCGCCGACCACGACCACGACCTCGGCCGAGACACCCATGGAACCACCCGCTCTATTCACGTTTAGGGCAGTCAGATCGTTACAAGGTGTGGCAGGTAACGTGTGGCGACACGTACACGTGAGTGCGTGCCTGTCGAGATGAGCCTGGAACGATCTTTCACGATGGGGATCACCGAGGCCATGTCATGCGCGCCGATCAAGCTTCGCGTCATGGAATTTCGGCGAGCCGGGCATCGCCACGAGTTCTGACCACGGGAAAGTCGATGTCGGTCCCCGCAACCAGGTTGAAATAGTCCCTGAAGACGTTCAGCGCGACCGTGGCGACAACTTCTACGATCGTCTGATCGGTGGAGCCTTGGTGGCGAAGGCGCTCGACGTCGGCATGCGGCACGCGACCGGCCCGCCGCAGAATCCTCGTGGCGAACCGGAGCGTATCGTCGGTGCCGACATCCAGTCCGCGTCCCTCCCGCGCAGCGTCCAGTTCGGCATCTTCGATGCCGTGGCGACGACTCAGCGCCATTCCCAGCGAGAGCGTATAGTCGCACGCATTGATCTCGGCAACGGCGATGGCGATCAGGGCACGCGTGCGTGCCGATAGTGTCGTCTGATCCACCGCTCGAGCAAAATGCAGATAGGTGCGAAGGAGCGCGGGTGAATGCGCCATCTGCCGCACCATATTCAACACGCGGTCGAACTCACGCCTGGAGTCGGCGAACATGTCTTTGGTCTGCTCGGTCTCGTCTGTCGAGCCAATCGGTTTCAATACGGACATCGTGGCTGGCCTCGTCGTCGATAAAGCAAACGCGCTGAGTGCCTCGAGCCGACAAGACGCCCATACGGCCATGACGCGCGGCTGACTAACCGGCTTTATTCACAACGACCGCACCCTGAGGATGCCGGTGATGTAACTAGCGTCCGGCGTTCAGGACGATGGCTCCGTAGACGCGGTGGCCGTAGCGTGTCTCTCTCCCAAAAAATGCGGGCGCGTCGTCCTTCGATTGGACGAGCAGGAAGCGGTAGTCGGCGCGCAGACCCCAGTGTTTGTTCGCGAACCACTTGACGCCGCCTCCGACGTTGCCGGTCAGGAACGTCTTCATCGCGCCGATGCCAAGACCGGGTGTCTCGAGCAGCGTGAGGCCGCCTACTCCACCGGTCGCGTACGGGACCACCGACGACCGGCTTGCCGAGATCACGACGTTGCCAGAGTATGTGGCCATGTTGGGAGTCTTCACGCTCCCGCTCACGGCCCCGAAGGTGAGGTTCTGAGAGACTCCGAGGGTACCGCCTGCCTCGCCTTCTATGCCGACCCACGGATTGATGTTGTAGGTGATTGAGCCGCCGAGATTGTAGTTGCCGAAGCTGGTCTCGGTGCCGCGCTCGGGAAAGAACGTACCGCCCCCGGGAATAAGGGAGATTTCGACGGTACCCGGGCCGGCCGCTCCGGCTTGCGCGTAAACGCGAGTGCTCCCAAATAGACACGAGGTGACAATAAGCGTTGCGATGGCGAGCTTCATGGCTGACTTCTCCGTCCGATACTCGTGAGCGAACCGCCAGCGGTCGGAATGACCGCACCTGTGTCAGGCGATCTGTCATTTGATTTCTCAAGCGGAGGTGACTGTGTGCCGCTTGGGCGATCGGGCATCTGGAGGAGATCACGCCTGCCGAGACACAAACGTTACAGACACTCGAGTGGCGCCATAACGACAGCGGGTGGTAAATGGCGACTATGCGAGCTGCCGAAGTCCTTCAGTTGAAGGCGATCGCTCCAGATGGGTTGCTGACGCAGGGGTTCGAGGAACACCGACGGTTTCTGTGGGGCCTGTGCTATCGCATCACCGGGTCGGCGGCAGATGCCGACGATGTCGTGCAGGAAACCTTCATGAAGGCCATCGCCCATGCACCCTCGAAGCTGGAAGCTCCGCGTCCATGGCTCGTGAGGGTGGCGGTCAATGCGGCGCGCGACCTGCTGCGTCGACGAAAGCGCCGCGCGTACGTGGGCCAATGGCTCCCGACACCCATCGACACCGCGGAGGAAGACGCGCAGCCCTCGTACGAGCCGCTGATTGATGGTGCCCAGACGTCGGAGGGGCGCTACAACCTCATGGAGAGCGTCTCCCTGGCGTTCCTGCAGGCGCTCGAAGCGCTGACCCCAACGCAGCGGGCAGTGCTGTTGTTACGCGATGTCTTCGACTATTCGGCTTCGGAGGTCTCGAAGGCGCTCGGGATATCTGCTGGGAATGCCCGCATTGTTCATCACCGCGCACGGAAAGCGATGGCCGCTTACGACGGGCAACGTGCCGTGCCAACTGCGTCAAGTCGCGAACGGACGCAGGAGGCACTACATGATTTCCTCAAGTTGCCCACCGCCGGTGATGTGCGCGGTATCGAGCGGATGCTCGCGAGGGACATCGTCGCACTCACCGATGGCGGCGGGCAGTTCACCGCAACGCGACATCCCAGCACGGGTCCCGCGCGCGTCGCGCGGTTGTTCACGCGACTGGCAGCCTCCCGGCCGGGCTCGATCGCGGTGGCCTTCCGGATGCTCAACGGTTTTCCAGCGGTGGTGTTTGATTTTGAACCATCGACGAGAGGGCGTCGCGCGCCGAGACTCGTACTGACCGCCGATGTAAACGCGGCAGGTCAGATTCATCGGCTGCGCGCGATCACGAATCCCTTCAAGCTCGCAGCAGTGTCGCGCGCCGTCTCGGCGCCGGCTCGTTCTGACCCTACGAATGCCCGTGGGCTTGCCGTGCGTGCGTCGAGCGTTGGTCATCGACGTTCGGGGCACCAATCGCTCCAACTTGAGCACTGTAACGTTCTTGCCCCGGCGCGCGTGTCTATCCCAGGAGGCGGGAATGGCACGTTCTGGAAGTCGCACCATGTCGATCATCACGATGGTGCTTGGGGTGGTGATGTCGATCTCGGGGATCACGAAGCTCATCGGAGAGGCGCACCAAGTCGCCATGTTCACGCTGGTCGGATTGCCGCACTGGTTTCTGATGCTCGTCGGGACATTCGAGCTTGTCGGCGGCATCCTTCTCCTCGTGCCGAGGACCACGCCGGTTGGCAGTCTCATTCTCGCCACGATCATGATCGGCGCACTCTGGGCGCACGTGGCTCAGGGCGAGTGGGTCAGTCTCGTGCCGGTGACCGTCCTGCTCACTGTATTCCTCCACGTGTTCCGGAGCAGTCGAACACGCGCCGTGCAGCTATTGGGAGGCGTGTCATGACGACGCTCACGCATCGAACACCGCCCGCACGTCTGGCATGGCTGCGATCGAAGGAGGCCCAGCGATGACAAGATTGTCATGGAGTACGTGGTTTAGCCGACTGATCGTCGCGGCCGCGACGTTCATCATGTCGATGATCGCGCTGGGCAACTTGCGCGATCCGATCGGCGCGACGCGGCAAATGGGCATCGAACTGACCTCACCGTCGGCGATCACGGTGTTTCGTGTCGGATTCGGCGGCTTTCCCCTTGGGTTCGCGATCGCTCTATTCGGCTGTCTGATCTCGACCAGGCGCCTGCTGATCGGCGTGTCCCTCGTGACCGCGGTCATCGGCGCCGCGACGCTAGCCCGGATCCAAGGGCTTCTCGTCGATGGCGCGACGTCATACAACCTGGCGCTGCTGCGGCCAGAAGTCGTGATGCTCACGCTCAGCCTTGTCGCGATCGTCCTCGAGCGCCGGCGACGACTGCAGAGCAGTGGTGCAGCGCGGATCGCGGGCGCCTGGCAGCCCTCCGTCTCGCGCTGAGTGAATGGTGACGAATCAGACGCGTTTCCTTGTCGCTCGTCCATTGTAACGAGCCTCCGTTGTTCGGCTGAAAGGTCAGATCATGAGACTTCCTCCCGTGCGCGCACTTGTCGCCCTTTCGACGGTATGGATGATGTCCGTCGGCGTGATTGGCGCCGAGGTCGCACCGTGCCAACTGACCGGCGAATGGGTACGCGATGACAACCTCCAGCGCATCGAATTGTATCCGTCGGACGGCCACTGGTTTGGCCGCATTGTGTCGTTTTCTGACAGCGGCGTGAAGCCGGGTTTCATCATGCTCAGAGACTTTGCGTCTGAGACTAAGGCAGGGCAATTCAAGGGAACCGTCGTCGTGCCGACTTCCGGCATGCAGGCGTCAGGAGATCTGATCTGCATCGGTCCTGATCAGATCAAGGTAACCGGTCATAAACTGTTCTTCAGCAAGTCGCACACGTTTACAAGAGCGGCTCGATAGCTGTCGGAGGCAGGTGATGAATCTGTTGTCAACGTGTTGTTTCTGCACGTGGTCGGCATGCTCGGCCTCTTCGTGGCGTTGGGCCTGGATGGGGTCGCTGTGTTTCGTCTGCGCGGGTCGCGGAGCGACGAGGCAATGACGCCTGGATCCGATTGTCCGCTGGGCTCCCACGGCTGTACCCGGCCGCGATCGCCCTGGTCGTGCTCTCCGGCGCGTACTTGACTCGCGGAGTCATCTAAGGAATGACGTCCGACACACCAGTGTCCGACTTGGGCTGGTTGGCCGTGTCCGTTGCGTCACTGGCAGTATTTGCTCTCGCCGGGGTGTTGAGCATTCGACGTTTGCGGCGACGTCGCGTTCGCTGCCACCGCCGCGTCGCGCAACGTCTGTACAACCGTAGCCAACCCGGAATGGAGGTACACGATCGGTCCACTGAGCTTCAATTTGAGCTGCTCCACGGCACCGGCGGCGCTTTGTCGATCCGGATCATTCGCATACGTCGTGAAGCGGACCAGGGCTAGCGCGAACTCGACGACTCGCGGATCTTCAATTTGGCTACGGAGCCATTCCGTGACGGGGACGCCGTGAAGGTTCGACACGTCGACGGCGGGCACGCGCGTCAGAAACCGGGCTAGCTCAAGCTTGGCAGTAGATCCGAACAGACTGGTGACCAACAGCGAAAAGCAACCTGTCGGAAAGGTGTATTTCGACCCACGCCAAATCGCGAATCCGCCGTGCGGGCCCCGCGGCGCTGTCGGTAACGACACGCCAAGGCGACGCAACCCCGTGACGGCGGCTCCGCTTTCAAATAGCCGTTGTGGTCCGACATTCAAGTCAAATCCTGCCTGAGACTGGCTGCGCGCGCGGCCGCCGACCTCGTGCGCGTGCTCAAAGAGCATGACTGGTACGCCTTCGCGTCCGAGTTGAACAGCCGCGACGATCCCACGTAGGCCGCCGCCTACGATGACGACAGCCGCTGATCGACCTCTCATGCGTCCTCAACTCAACACCACGTTCCAGGCCGCCGTCTCACGAGACCGCGCAAATGTGACGCTTCGACGCCCTGCCGAGCCGACCTGAGCGTTGGATTTACCCACAGTGTTAGTGCCGATAGCACGTGCTCCAACGCCGGTGTCGCCGCCCTGAGTCGTGCGAGATAGAGCAAGGCGGGCGCTACCCGGTTGAAAGTGCGGAGGATACCAACTGAGAGTTGCCAATAGAGACGTCTCAGAGTGCCAGGTCGTTACATCGAAGCGCCCAAGCTGTCTCGGGCCGAGTCGTTACCCTGCGATAGAGGGCCAAAATCGACCAGGGCCCGTTCAACGTGCCAGCTCCTCGCGTTCGTCTTCAGAGACTCGGCCTTGTAACGTTCCGACGGCGTTGTGCGTGATCTACTGCAGTCGGGTGACGCGGGGCGCATCGAACGTCATTTGCTCCTGGAGGTCTGACCCAACATCGGGTGCAAGCCACCGATGCAGTGTCTCCGGGATAGACAAGAAGCAACGCTCAGAAGGAGAGACTCATGAAGCAAGCGGCTGGACAATTACCGACGACACGCAGCATGCAGGTCGCGCCGAAATCGCGTATCGACGTTATCCCCGGGCGCGGGTCGCCGTATAACACATCTGCAACACCAGTTGCGCTGCCGCTGCCTCGATGGCTGCCGACAAGCGTCTGGCCATTCGAGACGACCGCGCTCGACGTAGACGGGTCCTCGATCGCGATCGCGGACGCGGGAAAGGGACCCACGCTCCTGTTCTACACCGGCATTGGTGCCTTCGTCTGGCGCGATGTCATGCTACGGCTTTCCGGCGACTTTCGCTGTATCGCGGTGGACCCGCCGGGAATCGGGATGAGCGCCCCGGTCCCTCGCGCATCCCTGACTCTCGAGAATTCCGCCCGGGCGCTCAGCGCTGTCATTCAGGCCCTCGATCTGAAGGACTTGACGCTGGTGGTCCATGACACCGGCGCGCCACCCGCGATCGCCGCCGCGGGCCGAACGCCAGAACGCGTCCGCGGTCTGGTCGGGGTGAACTCATTTGGGTGGAAGCCGTCCGGGCGTCCGTTTCGCGGCATGCTCGCCGTGATGGGCAGCGGCGTCGTTCGCCGGCTCGACCTGGCGACCGGCGCGATTGCGCGCATCACCTCGACGAGTTTCGGCGTCGGCCGGCACTTGGACGACGCTAGTCGCCGCGCCTATCGGGCCGGGCTGTTGCAGGAACTGGGAGCCTTTCACGACTACTTGCGCGAGGCTCGCTTCAGCGACGACCTCTACGCAGAGGTCACGCGGGCATTGACAGGGCCGTTCCGTCCGCTGCCGCTCCTCACCATCTTTGGTGAGAAGAACGATCCGCTCGGGTTTCAGCCGCAATGGAAGCGGCTGTTTCCGACCGCGCGGCAAGTCACCGTCCCGAAGGGCAATCATTTTCCCATGTGCGATGACCCAGACCTCGTCGCGCAGAGCATCCGCGAGTGGCATCGTGACCTCGTAGCGACGACCTTGACTTGACAGCGTAGCCGTCGTTCGAAACTCGCGACCAAGTCAAAGCAAAGGAAGATTGAGACCATGACGAATATGGCGCTCGGCGCAACCGATCCTCATCCCAGACGGCGCATCACCGTGCTCGATACGGAGATGAGCTACGTCGACACCGGCCACGGGGATCCAATCGTGTTTCTCCACGGAAATCCGACGTCGTCGTACCTGTGGCGAAACATCATTCCCTATCTCAGCGATCACGGCCGATGCCTTGCGCCCGACCTTGTGGGGATGGGCAAGTCCGGCAAATCGCCTACGAACGCGTACAGGTTCGTCGACCATGCGCGCTATCTCGATGCCTGGTTTGAGGCGCTGAACCTGACGAACAACGTGACCCTGGTTATCCATGACTGGGGATCGGCGTTGGGCTTCCACCGCGCGGCGCGCTATCCCGAGCAGATCAAGGCGATCGCGTATATGGAGGCGGTGGCGATGCCACTGCGATGGGAAGACTTTGGCGAAGCCGCTGGCATGTTCCGGGGCCTCCGCTCGGTCCAAGGTGAGCAAATGGTCCTCGACCAGAATTTCTTCGTCGAGACGATATTGCCTCGAAGCATGTTCCGCGCGCTGACAGAGCAGGAAATGGCGGAGTACCGCGCGCCGTTTCTCGAACGCGAGGCGCGCCTGCCCACGTTGACCTGGCCGCGCCAAATCCCGATCGAGGGTGACCCTGCTGATGTGACCGCGATCGCCGACGCCTACGGCAAGGCGATGTCCCGGAGTCCGCTCCCAAAACTCCTGATCGTCGGTGACCCCGGAGCACTTGTGAAGGGTCGTGCGCTTGAATTCTGCCGAACCTGGCCGAACCAGACCGAAATGACCGTCAAGGGAATACATTTCTTGCAGGAAGACTCTCCAGGAGAAATCGGCGAGGCATTGCAGACCTTTGTCAAGTCCGTCGCCAAGCCGGTGGAGGTCTCGAGCTAGTGTCTGGCCTCGAAGCGAACGTGCCTGACCATCACACCAATGAAGCTCGAGACGACCCGCGCGACACAAGGCGAAGACAGAAATCGGCTCGTCTTCATTGGGTACAGCGCTGAATCCGGCAAGCTCTCGCAACGAGCGGCAAAGGGCGGCTGACGTTTCTTTTTCCGCCTGTTAACCGGAGGGTTCCTGGGTCGAATCCAGGCTGAGGAGCCAATTCTCCTAAGAAAATCAGCGAGTCCTCTCTCCTCGTGCCGCCGTGTTACTCTCCGCGGCGTGAAGGTCATTTCTGTCCTGACGAGCCTGCTACTGCTGATTGCTCCGTCTGGCCGGGCCGCCCCGCAAGCGCCCGGCGGCGAAAGCAGCGACACCAACCTGAAGGTCGTCCTGCTTGGGACCTCGGGAGGTCCGACCGTCAGCGCCCAACGACTCGGGATCAGCACGCTGCTGCTGGCGGGATCCGAGAAACTGCTGTTCGATTGCGGTCGAAGCGTGACCACCGGCATGGCCAGGCTGGCGGTCAACCCTGCCGATGTGACAAAGGTGTTTTTGACACATCTCCATTCCGATCACATCGTCGGGTTCCCCGAACTGTACCTGTTCCCGTGGGCGTCGCTGGGACGAGCCAAGCCTGTGCAAGTCTGGGGACCGGACGGCACGCGGTCGATGATCCAACATCTGCAGGAAGCGTTTTCATTCGACATTCACGTTCGGCGTGACGTAGACGAACGGTTTCCGGCCGAAGGCATCCGGGTCATCGCTACTGACATTCGCGAGGGCGTCGTACACGAGGCGAACGGCGTCACGGTGACTGCGTTCCTCGTCGATCATGCGCCGATCACGCCGGCATTTGGCTATCGCGTCGACTATCGCGGCCATTCCGTCGTGATGTCTGGAGACACCAAAGCCTCCGAAAACCTGATCAAGGTTTCGCAGCGTGTGGATGTGCTGATTCATGAAGTCGGACCGTGGAAGAACGATCCTGCACTGGCTGGGCCTCCAGGCGAATTGGTCCCTGGGTCACGCGCGACTCGTGGTCAAATCCTGACGATTGCGAATCACCATACCGATGGCACCGAAGCCGGACGAATCTTTGAACGGGTGAAACCAAAGCTCGCCGTCTTCTCTCATTTCAACGTGGAACCGGCTGCGACACTCGCCCTTGTGAGACAGAACTACGCCGGTTCGGTTGAGTTCGGTGAAGATCTGATGACGATCGAGATTGGCGACGCGATCAATATTCGTCGTGTTCCTCAGACGACACGATAGCAAGGTGCCGTCGAGGCTGATTGTGAGGCATCAACGGATCACTCCAGCCTTGTCGGCCTCGTGTCGACTGATCGTTGGGCCATGCCAGACCCGCCGTGGTTTGCCGAAGCCGTTGTGTTGCCTGTCCGCGTTTTGTCCGCGAACTGCCGCGCAATAGCTGCAAATTACGTCAATCCGCTAGCGCCCTCCGCCGCATCAACATTGGCGAGAGTTGGGGAGGGTTGTCGAGAAGGGCAATGTCGAGGTCCGGCTCGCCCGGCATGGGTACCATTTCAATCACCAGCAACCGATCTCCGGATTGCATCCGTTCGCGGCACCGCAACAGGGCGCAAGGGCACCATCTTCGCCATCGTCTATCGCCGCTCTCGTGCCGCGTCTCGGGCACGCGCAAGCCATCGGCGTTATTGCCCACCGACTGTGTCGGCTGATTTGGAAGATTCTCCCAACGACGCATCTGCTAGGTACATCGCCGTTAGCACGGGCGTTCCGGCCGTCAGCACCGATGTCGTCAACGTCAGCGCCTGGCCCGCGGCAACAGGATTCACCGACGTCTTCAAAGCGACGGTCGTTGCCGTCGCGCCGTTGACGACTTGCGACACCGCCGCGGATGTGCTCGAACCGAAGTTCTCGAAGTTCGACCGTCCCGCGGTTCATTGGGCGAACGCACACAACACATCGACGGTTATGGGGCCTGACTGACTTTGATTCGTGAGGTTGTAGACTTGGAGCGTCCACCCCGTCGGGGAGCTTGTCGGGCTTCCTCCGTTCGGTCTGTTCACACCGATGACGAAGTTCAAGTTTCCGAGTTGATACCCAGCGCTGATCGCCACTTTATTTACCGGACACGGCGTGGAGATCTGAACGCTATTCTGTTTCGGAATCGCCGCGTTAACGGCTTTTGACACCACGACAAGGCCCGAGATTCCTCCGGGGAGCCCTTGCGGCCCTTGCAACCCCTGAGGCCCTTGTATGCCCTGGATGCCTTGAGGTCCTGTCGGTCCCGCAGGTCCGGTTGGTCCCGGCGGTCCCGCGATCCCTGCCGGTCCGCCGCTCGGACACGTATTCGGACCGCTCGTCGAGATATTGCCCGGATTGTAGGCGTAGGACGTGCCGTCGCAGGTCATCGCGTCGATGGTGTTGGGGCCCGCGATGTAGCCAACCGAGTTGAAACTGAGGAACGCTCCGCCCGAGATCGTTGTCGGACCGCCGTCCCCAATCAGAACGAAGGCATTGAATGCTCCTGCCAGGCCACCCTGCACCTGCGCGCCGCGCCCGATGAACAGACTGGCATTGGACGCGGCGACGATCTGAACCGGCGGAAACAGGCCCTGACCATTCGGGTTGTTGCTGTCGACCTGGATGTGGCCTTTGACATGAGCAGAAGAGGCGCCGAACAGCTGCAAGCCCGGACCGATGTTGTCGTGGATGCGAATCATCGCATTCCCGGCCTCGGCGGCTTCCGAGACCGATCCGTCTTGGACGTCGAGCCCGACACCGTTGCCGGAGATGTCGACCGGCCGGTCCGTGAACCCGCTGCCGATGACTAAGATCTGGTTCGCGAGATTCACCGCTCCGCCGTTGCGCACGCGAATCCCGTGAAGCTGGCCGCCGCAGCCTTGCCCGAGACCATTGTTGCTGATCGTGACGTTGGCGATATTGGCCCGCGATCCGGCGCCGACGCTGATGCCCACGCACGGGTTGTTCGTAATCAGGCTAGGGGCGCCGACGAAATCCAGGGTGCTGTCGTCCAGGCTGACGCCGAACTCGGACGGGAGATTCCCCCCCCGGGCATTCGTCACGGTGACGCCGTCGACGGTCACCCCGGATCCCTGGATGACCACGTTCCCGGACTGCACGTTGAAGTCGAAGTTGATCGACTTGAGCGAGATGTCCCGCGAATTGGCGATCCACCAGAATCCTCCGACGGGCGAGCCGTCGCCCACGATCGTGAGACGGTTGAAACCGACGATGCCGATGCCCCCGCAGTTGCCGGACAGCGTGATCCGGTTCGGCCCGTTGCGGTCTGTGATCCGGGCCAGAGCCGCCGAGAATTCCGGCCCCTGGCCGCTGCAGGTGACGGTCAGGTCCTGCAGGAAGCCATTCGTCAGACAGCTGCCGACGCCGCTGACGCCGCCGCACGTCGTTTGATTGATCGTGTTCTGTGCCGCCGCGGGGACCGCTGTATACGCAACGATCAACAGCGCCGCGGCAGTCCAGACAGCCACGCCGAGCCACCTGTGGGCCATAGATCCTCCTGGAATCTGTGGATTGCGTCCAGTCCGTAGGCGAACGAGGGCGCCGAATCGGCTCACGCTATCCGGGTCCTGCCGCCGTGCTAGACTCCGCCTCCTCCGCGCCAGATGCCTGAGCCAGGCGAGATCACGTCTCTTCTGCATCGACTCCGATCGGGAGACCGGGCGGCCGAGGATCGCCTGGTCGAGAAGGCCTACCCGGAGCTTCACCGGATCGCCGAAGCCCACTTTCGACACGAGCGGGCGGGCCATCTCCTGCAGCCGACGGCCCTCGTGAACGAAGCCTGGCAGAAGTTCGTAGCGCTCGACGCCCTGGAACTCAGCGACCGCGTGCACTTCCTGTCGCTGTGCTCGCGGTTGATGCGGCAGATCCTCGTCGATCACGCCCGCCGCCGCGCGACGCACGAACGCGCCGTCGAGTCCATGCGTATCGACGATCGGCTCGAGGCGGATGCGCTCGACCTGGACCGAGCGCTCCGCAGGCTCGCGGAGGCACAGCCGCGCGCGGCGCGGGTCGTCGAGCTGCGCTACTTCGGTGGCTTGTCGACCGAGGAGATCGCGCAGTGCCTCGACGTGTCGCCTGCGACAGTGAAGCGCGACTGGCTCGCCGCGCGAGCATGGCTCTACGGCCAGCTTTACGGGGACCAGGCGTGATCGGACCCCGTTGGGACGAGCTCTCGGAGCGCCTGGCCGAAGCGCTGGCATCGCCCGACCCTCTGGCTCGCGTCGCCGCGTCCGGCGATCCAGACCTCATCGAGCTCGTCGCCTGGCACGTGAGCGCCGGGGGGTTCCTGGAGGACCGCCGTGAGCGGCGGGAAAACCCCTGGCTGGGGCGGAAGGTCGGCGGACGTTATCGGCTGAAGCGCGTGCTCGGGCGAGGCGGCGCGGGGGTCGTGTTCGAAGCCCGTGACGAGCAGGTCGCGGAGCGGCGGGTCGTCGTGAAGCTGCTGCACGACTTCTGGTCGTCGGAAGACTGGATGCGCCGGCGTTTCCGAGAGGAGGCCGGCGTTCTCACGCAGCTGGATCATCCCGGCATCGTGAGCCTGATCGACGCCGGCGAGGTCGAGGACGGGCGCCTGTTCCTGGTCCTGCCTTTTCACGAAGGGCGTACGCTACGCGAAGCGCTCGCCGATGGGCCGCTCGACGCGGCGTTCACCGCGCGTCTGCTGCGCGAGATCGGCGACGCCGTCGGCTACGCTCATGCCCGCGGCGTGGTGCATCGCGACCTCAAGCCCGAGAACGTCCTGCTGGTCCGGCGCGCTGACGGCGAGCACCCGCTCCTGATCGATTTCGGCATCGCGCAGGTCGCAGACGCGGCGGGGCCGCATTCGACCACGACCCATCTGATGGGCAGCGCGTTCTACATGGCGCCCGAGCACCTGTTGGGCAAGGCCGAGGCCGCGAGCGACGTCTACTCGCTCGGCGTGATCGCGTGGGAGATGCTCGCCGGAGCCCGCCCGTTCGAGTCCGCGACTCCGTTTGCGCTGCCTGCACTGCAGCGCGAGGGCGTGGGCGATGCGTTCTACCGGCTGCGGCCAGACCTGGGAACGGCGGTGGGCCGGCTGCTCACGCAGGCATTGGCCTTCAACGCGGCGCGCCGGCCGGCGCCGGTCACCGCCTTCACCGCGGAGCTCGCGGACAACCTCCAGGCGGGTGCCTTGGACTCGCGGCTCGCCCGGTTCTGGGTCCAGCGCCGCTCGCGGCGCTTCATGCTCGCGAGCGGGGCGACCGCTCTCGTGGGGGCGGCCGTGGGTGGATGGTGGCTGCGGGACTGGCTGACGCCGCTCGACGCGGCGGAACGGGTCATTGATTTCCCTCGGGGCGACTCGGCGGAGCTGGCCGGGTTCGGCATTACTCGCGAGCTGACGGAGCGCGCTATACGCAGTTTTCCTGGCGGCGCCGTCACGGCCATGCGGTATCTCACCCCCGATCAGGGCACGCTCTACAAGCGCCTGACGCCGCAGCAGCAGGAGTGGGCCCTCCGCCGGGGCTGGAAGCTGTCGGCGCTCTGCCGGCCGGAGTCGGGACATGCCGGTGTCGGAGTCGAGAACGGTACCTCCCCACCCGCATTCGTCGCCCACCTCGAGGCAATTCGAGACGGCGTTGAGCTGATCGCGGTCACGCAGGTTCGCGACGGTGTTGATGGAATCCGCGCTTCCCTGAGTGCGACGTCGGCGCCGACCCTGATGCGACTCGAGATGGCATACGATCCGGTCTCCGCGCGGGCTACCATATCCGTGGACGGACAGATCTTGATTCGCGACTACGCGGGCCACACCGAATACCGCGGCGGCCCCTCCGTGTTCTTCGCGGTCGACACGGCGGACGGCTCGATGGCGTCCGCGGTCTTCGGCGGCCTTCACTTCGAGATTCTCGCGTAGCCCGACAATCTGACGGCGATGCTGGCGTGGCCGCGCTGATTCTCCGGTGCGTGACTGGGGCGGTGTGAATCGTTTTGGCTGATCGTCCTCGGACTCGCAGTCGGCCTCGCGGTCGCGTACAGCGTCCGCCGGTTCGTCGACACTGGTCGCGTCGCATCGGTCCCGCGCGCCGGGCGGCGCGCGTCGATCCGATGTCGCTCTGCGCGCCGATCAGACGCCCCGATCTTCATGTCAAGCTGCGGCGTGGATGAGCCAGTTTGCGGAAATCGTCCAGTGCACCGAGCCATCTCGCGTTCGCGGGACGGCACCCCAAGCCTGTCTTCAGTCACGCAGCAACTCGCTTGCGCTCGTCGCTGGTGGAACTTGCACATTGACTTCTCCGATCCCGACTACGACGCACCGTGCCGCGCTGCGGGAAACCCTGTCGGTGGCATGCTCGATGACGATTCCGTTGGCAGGTCGAATCCGAGGCACCATGCACTGACCGATGTGCCCGTGCCCTGACGATCACATCCGCAAGGGCATCGCCAAGATCTTCGCGGACATCATCGTCACGGAATACCGACGAACGCACGCAGCGGTCTCGACTGTCGCGCCGATGCCGAGTCCTCGCAATGCGAAACGCCCAACCTTCCGTTCCGACACTCGGTAGAGGCGCCGCACCTCCGCACGCCTGATGTCCACCCGTCGCTTTGCCACGGTGATGGTGAGAAGGTCGGTGTTTGCACCCAAGAATTGGCCCTGTTGGCCCATTCCATCGGAAGACTCGACTCG
>Ga0207711_10002701_pt1 | contig 15669 bp, 14 predicted proteins | sample KBSS34metaG_FD_184401 | JGI IMG/M metagenome (GOLD analysis project Ga0207711, IMG submission 184401) | Switchgrass rhizosphere microbial communities from Kellogg Biological Station, Michigan, USA - KBS S3-4 metaG (SPAdes) (version 2) | ecosystem: Host-associated > Plants > Roots > Rhizosphere...
CAAGGCCATGCCGCCCGCCCGCAACAGACCGGCTTCGACCGCCGCGTGCCGTGCGACCGCGCCCCCGCCATAGAGCGACTCCGCAAACACCACGTCATCCACCAGCGACGGGTCGAGTCCTGGCTGCTCGATGGCGGCCTTCAGGACGGCCTTCGCAAGGATTTCCGGGCTCGTATGGACGAGGGCGCCCTTCCCGGCCGTGCCCACGGCAGTGCGGACGGCGCTGACGATCACAGCGGAGGTCAATGTGGAACTCCTTGGCTCAAAACCGCAATGCGGTCTCTGCGGCGTGACCTAAAGGGAGAAGGTTGGCCGCGCCACGATCCGTCCACACTCAGCAAGCATGTGCTATGTCGAGGGCAGCCGCCCGGCCACGCGACCAGGCCCGCTTCGAACCCGATCGTGGCGAAGGCCAGCTCCGATCGCTCAGTGTCGCGCAAGCCGTGTTTCGTCGCGAAACGGCGCCACCTTGCTGCGTCCGACGAAATGGCTGGTGATCGTGTCCTTCAGGATCAGAGCCAGCTCAGGCTCGCGCGCACGCATGACTTCACTGATCCCGCCGATGCCGACGATCATCTGTGGCTGGCCCTTAGTGCGAGGCAGCGGCGTGGCGATGATCCCGCCGCCGGCCGTGACCTTGTCGCACGTAAAGGCGTAGCCCTTCTGGCGCGCGACAGCGAGCTCCGCCAGAAGCTCATGGATCCGCACCAGCGGCTGGCCCTCCTTGGCCTCGGCGTTGATGCGCATCACCAGACGCGTCACCTCGGCGTCGGACATGGTGGCGAGCACCGCGTAGCCCGCGCCGGACTGCGCGAGCGGCCGCACGGTGCCGAGGGTCATGTGCAGGCGCGCCGGGCTGGTGGCCTGGATCACATGGATGTATTGCACATAGAGCCCGTTGCGGGTGGCCAGCACGATGGTGTCGCCGGTCCGCTCATTGAGCTCCTTCATCATGGATATGATGGCGCCCTCGGCGAAAAACTGGGAGTTCACCCAGTTGCCAAGCAGGGCGACCCGACTCGAGGTGATGTAGGTTCGAGAATGCGGGTCGAAGTTGAGATAACCCGTCGCCACTAGGCTCCTCAGCAGCGCCGACGCGCTGGATTGCGGATAGCCAAGGGCGTTGGCGACCTCCATCACCGTCGACTGCCGTTTAATGTCGTCGAAGAATTCAAGGATTTCAAGTACGCGGCCTGCGGACTTCACCGTGCGGTCCTCCAGCGGAGGCCTCGCCGTGATCCTGCGCTCCAACGGCAATGCGGGCGACCTTCCCATGCTTCCCTCCACATCTTCTCTTGGCTGGCGCTCGCCGCGGTCCGGCCATCACCTATGTGCTGGACCAGCATATCAAAGATCGTCGGCGAAAAGCAGATCACATATGTGATGTTGCGGCGGTCGTCGAATTTCGCTGGGATCCTCCGCCATCCGCGGCGTTCATTCGGCGAACTCGAAGAGCACGCCGCGGTTCGCGCGGGGTGCGAGGGCGAAGCTGTCCGGCAGGGCGCCGGGAACCAGCGGCGCGCCGCGCGAGATGAAATAGCGCCGCGCCTGCTCGAGATCGCGGGTGCGCAGGACCACTGAGCGCATGCCCTGGCCGGTCCGCTGCAGCTCTCGCGCGAGCGGGCCGTCGCCGCGCGGCGCGAGCACCTCGATGGTGGCGTCCGCCACCTTGAGGCCGACGGCGCGCGCGCCGAGGGCGGGACGCTCCGCCTCGTAGAGCGGCTCGGCCGACAGAAAGCTCTGCAGGAAACGGCTGGCTGCGTCGGCGTCCCCGACGGCCAGCGTCCAGGCCTTCATCCCTGCCAGGCCGATCGGATGCTCATCGCGCCAATAGGCCTCGCTTTTCACCGGGCGGGTCAGGGCGGTCTGGCCCTCGCCGTAGAATGAGCCGCCGTAGAACTCGAAGGCCACTCCGAAGCTGTCCGCCGGGTCGGTGTGCAAGGCCACCCCAAGGTCGCGAATGATCCCCAGGCCGTGGGCCGCGATCGCCTCGCGCACCTCCTCCATGTCCGCTTCGTATTCAATCCCGAGGTAATGCGCACCGATCCGGGAATTCAGCAGGAAGCCGGGGGGGACGAACAGCTCGAAGATCATTCCGCCGATGTCGAGCAGGCAGGCGCGCCACTCCGGCAGCGGCATGTCGAGCAGGATTTCGGCGCCGAAGAGCGTGCGGAAATGGGCGACGCTGGCGTCGTAGTCCTGCAGTACGAGGTTAGGATGGCTCACGCGCCGTGGTCGAATGGATCTGGCTGTCATGATGAAGTTCAGCTGGCCATCGCCGACGCGGACGTCCTCGACGCTTCACTCGCGACGAGGCGTTCCAGCCGCGCCTGCAGATCAGCGAACGAATTGCTTGATGTAGTCGGCGCCGAAGCCATTTTCTCGGTAATACTCGTCACAGGCCGCAAGAAGCGTGAGGCAATTCTCGACACGCACCGGATTGTCGTTCTCATCGAGAGAGGTCAGGCCCCCGTGCATGACATAGAAGGCCATCATCGATTCCTTCACCGTCAGGGTGTGCATCTCGCCCGGCGGCTCCCAGATAAAGGTCCCGGCCTCGGCGACCCAATCATGCTCTGGATAAAACCAGGCGCCCTCGATGGTGTAGGAAAACACCGGCCCATCGTGCACATGCCGGCCGATCACGCCCGGGTTGGGATAGCGCAGGATATTGACGGTGATCCCTGCAGAGATGTCGAACATCAGCGGCAGGTAATAGTGCCCCGCGGGTCGCTTCACCCACATTCGCAGATCTTCTTGGACCTTGAAGACCATGTCCTTCGGGAGATATTGACCCGCAAGGCCAGCGGGCCGGAAGTCCTTGATCACACCGCTCATCGTCTCGCTCCTGATGCGACCCGGCCCCGCTTGAGAGCCCGTTAGCCTCTTTGACCGGCCGCGCCCAGAGGTCAAACCTTTCCCGCCGGCGGACAAATGATCATCCATCTGCTGACCTGCTGCCGCCGGATGGCGCGCGCTGGCGAGGGTCCGTCGCCCGGAAGATCCGCGGAATCGAGGCGCGCGTTTGGCCCTTCACCTGCTCACATAGGCTCATCGCCGGCTGAGCGCGCGGCGGCCGCCCACTGCGCCGAGCCTGGCCATTTGCGCCACGCCGCAGCCATCATATGCAAGATGAAATCGCCAGGCCCATGGCCCGCCTCGCCGCGCCGCGCTATGCCGCGGACGCAAATTCATGAGGTCGCCCAATGCTCCGTGGTCGAACTGCGATCCTGCTGTGCGCCCCCTGCATCATGCTCAGCTTCGGGGCTGCGGTTGGGGCGGAGCCGGTCCTCGCAAAGTTGCAGACCCTCGGCCCGGAAATAGCCCGCGGCTGACCTGCAAATATCGCGAAAGCACGTGTCCGATTGAGGCGACGCCATGCGAAGCACCAGCAACCGAGGGACACGGACAAATGAACGGAGACGACAGATGTCGCCCCCTCTCGTCCTGGTCGTCGACGACGACGTTCTGGTGCGACTCAACACCAGTGCGATCTTCGAGGACGCTGGATTCGAGGTCCTTGAGGCGCGCGACGCTGCAGGGGCATTGCTCAAGCTTCGCGAACGCCGCGAAATCCGGCTTATCTGCACTGACGTCCACATGCCTGGCGATCTCAACGGCGTCGACCTCGCCCGCGAGGTTGCGGATCGCTACCCGCACCTCCCTGTCATCATGGTCTCCGGCGACAGGCGCAGCGAGGCGCTCGCACGGGACATCCCCTTCATCGCCAAGCCATTCCTGCCGCAGCGTCTGATCGACGTCGCCCGGACGGAACTTGCACGCCCAGCCCAGCCGGCGAAGGCGCGGGTCACGGCGCATCGGCAGGCGCGAGCATGCTCAAGCTCGCGGTGAGGGGTTCGCCGCGGAGATGGCCCGAATGGATCTCGCGCAGCAGGCTGCGCCGTTCGACCACGCGTCGGGGGCCCGCGCCGCGCCTGCACATATATGTTGTCTCGCGGCGTCGGACGCCTCGGCTTCCTTCCCTGCCGGAATGGTGACATGACGGCCGCTATAACCGTCTCACGCGCTCGCAAAGATCATCGCGCCCTCGGCCCGAGACTTGCGTGCAGAATCGAAAATTAGAGATGTCGGCAACCGAGCATTTCTCCGACCGCGCGGCTGGCGTGCCGCGCCTGGACGCCCTCATGGCGCCGCGATCCGTGGCCGTGGTGGGCGCCTCCAACGATCCGACCCGCTTCGGCGGTCGCATCCTGCAATACCTCACGCAATCGACGTTCAGCGGGCCCGTGTACCCGGTGAATCCGGGACGTTCCGAAGTGCAGGGGCTCAAGGCTTTCCCGTCGATCGACGAATTGCCCGGCGCGGTCGACTGCGCGCTGCTGGCGATCTCTGCGGAGGATACCGAGGCGGCAGTGGAAGCCTGCATCCGTAAGGGCGCTCGCTCGGCGGTGCTGTTTGGCGCCGGCTTCTCCGAAATCGGCGCGGCCGGCGCCGCCCGTCAGGCCCGCCTGGCCGAACAGGCGCGCGCCGCCGGCCTGCGCCTGCTCGGCCCGAACTGCATGGGTCTGGTGAACGCGCACGCCGGCTTCTACGGCACCTTCGCGTCCGCGTTGGAAGACGGCCTGCCGCCGCCTGGCCGCATCGCCGTGGCGAGCCAGTCCGGCGGCTACGGCGGCTACCTCCTGCGCCACCTCTTCCTGCGCGGTCTGGGCGTCAGCCACTTCGTGACCACGGGGAACGAGTCTGACGTCGACATCGGCGAGGTGCTGCATTGGCTCGCCGGCCAACCCGATTGCGACGTCCTGCTGGGCTACGTCGAAGGCGTGCGCTCACGCGACAGCTTTGTCGCCGCGCTCGAGTTGGCGCAGCGCAACCGCAAGCAGATCGTCATGATGAAAGTCGGCCGCACGGCGGAGGGCAGCGCGGCGGCGGCGTCGCACACCGCCTCGCTCACCGGCGAGGACGCGGTCTATGACGCCCTTTTCCGGCAGTACGGCGTCTGGCGCGCGCGCACGTCCGACGAGCTCCTGGATGTCGCCTACGCCGCTTCCAAGGGCAGGCTTCCCCAGGGCCGGCGGGTCGGCGTTATCAGCATCTCCGGCGGGGTCGGCGTGCAGATCGCCGATTTCGTCAGCGACGCAGGCCTCACCATGGGCGCGGTCCCGGAAGAGACCAAGGCGGCGCTTCGCGAACTTGTGCCCAACTGTGCGCCGAACAATCCGATCGACATGACCGGTAGCGTCACCAACAACGCTGAGCTGATGGAGAAGACGGCCGACGCCGTACTCGCGGCCGAAGCATTCGACGCCGTTGTGGTCTTCATCGGCATCGCCGGGGCGGCGCCCTCGATGGCCGGGCCGCTGCAGGCGGCGCTAAGCCGCGCCTACGCCCGGCACCCGGACAAGCTGCTATTCGTCTCGGTGACGGCCAGTCCGGAGATGGTGCGCGGCTACGACCAGCAGGGCTTTCTGGTGTTCGAAGACCCCGCGCGAGCGATCACGGCCCTGCAGGCCTTGACCTATTTCCAGGCCGAACGTGAGCGCCCGCGAAGCGTCGCCGCGCCTGGCTCTGGTCGCGAGCCCATCGAAATCCCAGCGGGAGGTTTCAATGAAGCGGCTGCGAAGGCCCTGCTGACCAAGGTCGGCGTGCGGTCGCCGAAGGAGGCCCTCGTACGCTCGGCGGACGAGGCTGTCGCTGCAGCCGAGACGATCGGCTTTCCAGTCGCCTTGAAGGTCGTCTCGGCGGACATTTTGCACAAGTCCGACATCGGCGGCGTGAGGCTTCAGCTGCGGGACGCAGCTGCGGTGCGATCGGCGTTCGAGCATATGAGCGACGTCGTCCCTGCCCGCGCGCCTGAAGCCCGCATCGACGGTTACCTGGTCTCGGAGATGGTCGTGGGCGGGGTGGAATGCATCCTCGGCGTCACGACCGACCCGGTGTTCGGACCCGTTGTCACCTTCGGCCTCGGCGGTGTTCTCGTCGAACTGCTCAAGGACACCAGTTGCCGTCTGGCGCCGGTGAGCGAGGACGAGGCCCGGGCGATGTTGTCGGAATTGCGGACCGCCCCGGTGCTGACGGGATACCGCGGCGAGCCCGCACACGATCTAGATGCGCTTGCGAAAGCAATCGCGGGCGTCTCGCGTCTGGCGGCGGACCACGCCGAAGATCTGGCGACGATTGAAATCAACCCCCTGGTCGTGCGCCCCGGCGACGGCGGCGTGGTCGCACTCGATGCGTTGATCGAAGCCCACAAGCCTGAGCAGAGAGACGGATTTCCAGCTCACTGACGTTCAGAGGGACCCGGGCGGCGGCGCCGTTCGGCGCGCCTGCAGGGTCGAACGCAGCCTTCCCACGAGCTGGACGTCCAAAGGGCCGGTTCAGAGCAGCACGACGTGCTTTCCCTCTCCGCGGCCGGCAAGCATGTCGACGAAGGCCGCCGGTGCAGCTTCGAGGCCCTGGTGAAGGCTGCAGATCAGGGGGATCGCGCCGGTGCGCAGATGGCCGGCGATCTCGCGCCGCGCTTGGGCGTGGTGGACCGCCGTGTCGGCGCCTTTGAATCCGCGCAGCGTCAGGGCGCGATCGAGCAGCAAGCGGAAGTTCGCCAGCGCTACGGCGCTTTCATCCTGATAGTGGGCGATCAGTCCGCAAAGCCCGATCCGCCCGCCTGCGGCCATGTTGCGTAAGACCGGATCGAGGATCGGGGCGCCGACATTCTCGAAATGGCCGTGGATCCCGCCTGGCGCAGCCGCCGCGAGGGCGGACGCCAAATCCCCGGCACGATGATCGATCGCCGCGTCGAACGCGAGCCGTTGGCGAAGGAGCGCGCACTTCTGCGGGCCGCCGGCGATGCCGACCACCCGCGCGCCACGGAGACGCGCGAGCGATCCCGCCACGCTGCCCACCGCGCCGGCGGCAGAGCTGACGCAGAAGGTTTCGCCCGGCGCCGGATCGATGAGTCGCACGCCCGTCCAGGCCGTCATGCCGGACGAGCCGAGCGGACCGAGATGCGCGGCGAGCGGCAGGTCGAGATCCTGCATCACCGCCAGCCCCGCCGCGGGGCGCAGATCGTACTCGGCCCAAGCGCCGAAACCGATCACCAGGTCGCCCTCTCGCACGTCCGGCGCACGCGATTGGAGCACCTGACCGATGGTTCGGCCGGAGATCACGCCCTCGGCCCACGCCGGGTCCAACGACCAGTCGCGCATCCGTCGCACCAGGAAAGGGTCGAGGGACAAGGCCAAGGTGCGCGTCAGCACCTCATGCTCTCGCACCGCGCGAAGCGGCACGGTCTCCAGGCGGAAGTCGCTCGGGCTCAATGCCTCGCGGACCGGTCCGGCGAGGCGGATGCGGCTAAAGTTCATCCGCGCGCGGCCGGACCGGCGGCCGCGGCTCAGGCCGCGCGCGCTGCGATCCCCTGAGGCGATCGGGGGCTTTGCCCTGGTCCATCAATCGAGCCCGCGAATTGACGGCGGTTCTGGGCGTCAGTTCTGGTGTGACACTGCAAGCCGCCGCACCTATAAGGCGCTCGCGCAGGCGGCGGCGCGACCAGGAATGACGTGCGTGAGCGAAAATCATCGGACCATTGAAGAACAGCAGGCCAGCTTCGACTCCGTACCTTTCATCGCCTTCCTAGGCGTCAAGATCCTGGAAATCAGCCGCGAAGGCCTGCGGCTGAAGGCGGTCCTTCCGCCGCAGGCGCTCGGCAACGCGCTCTATGGCGCCTTCCACGGCGGCGCCGTCGCGACCCTGATCGACGTCGCCTGCACCGGCCTCATCGCCGCCATGACGCGTCGCGACGACATCGTCACAGTCGACCTCCGCACCGACTTCCACCGCCCCGCCCTTGGCGACACCTTCGAGGTGAAGGCCTGCATCGTGAATCAGGGCCGAACCTTTGTGGTGTCGCAAGCCGAGGTCAGCCATCCGGCCGGAAAGCTCGTGGCGAGCGGGCGACTTCTTGCAACCTATACCCCTCCTAGAGCGCGTTGAGCAAAAGTGGAACCCGGTTTTACGCCCGCAACGCGCTCATGCTTTTGAAGCTGAAGCCACGGCTCAGCGGCCTAGCGCCTTGCGCGCATCAGCATCGAAGACCTTGGCGTTGAACCAGGTCGGATAGAGGGGCGCCAGCGCGCTGGCCGCCTCGAGGCGCGCGAGGTCGGCTGGCGTCAGGCTGATTTCGGCCGCGCGCAAATTCTCCGCGAGCTGCGCCTCGCTGCTCGCCCCGACCAGCACCGTCGAGACGGCGGGCCGGGTCAACAGCCAGGCCAGGGCGATCTGCGCCGGCCTCGCGCCGTGAAGCTCTGCGACCGCCCGCAGCTCGTCGACGATCCGGTAACCCCGCTCTCGCTCGAAGGGAATTAAATCGAAGCTGGCGAGGCGCCCGCCGCCGCCGTCGGGGGTCTGGCGCGTGTATTTGCCCGAGAGGAAGCCGCCCGCGAGCGGGCTCCAGACCTGGACGCCGACCCCGGCGTCGACGGCGAAGGGGACGACCTCGTGTTCCAGGTCGCGCGTCAGCAGGCTGTAGTACATCTCCGCCGCCCGGAACGGCTCCCAGCCGCGGGCGTGCTGGATGGCGACCGATTTCGCCGCCATCCACGCCGGCCAGTTGGAAAAGCCGACGTAGCGAACCTTGCCGGCGCGGACCAGTTGCTGGAGCGCCTCCAGCGTTTCTTCCAGGGGGGTGTTGGGGTCGACCAGATGGACCAGGTAGACGTCGATCCACTCGGTGTTCAGGCGGCGCAGGCTGGCTTCCGCCGCCTCGAGGATGTGACGCCGCGACAGCCCGTGTTGAATAAGCCCCGGCCCGGTCCGGTGGCCCACCTTGGTGGCGATGGCGATCTCGCCGCGGCGCTTGCCGAGCGCCTGGCCGAGCAGCCGTTCGGACTCGCCGCCGGCGTACATGTCCGCCGTGTTGAAGTAGTTCACGCCGGCGTCCAGCGCCTGCCCCACGAGGCGGTCGGCGAGCGGCGCATCAACCTTGAAGACGGCCCCTGCTGCGCCGCTCGCGCTGCCGAAGGTCATGGTGCCGAACGCCAGGTTCGAGACAAGCAGGCCCGTGCCGCCGAGGGTCGAATACTTCATGCGTCGGTCCTTCCGCCTCCCAGTCCTATGCGCTCCCAGGCGTACGCGCGAACCGCCGCTGCTTGACCGGTCGGCGCATGGCGCGCGGCAGGCGCACAGGTGCTTACGCAGCCGTCCCTTCGCAGGACAGTGCTGCGCGGCGCGGCGGCGTCCGGCAATATGCCGGGACCCAAGCATCACATCCATGGCGAACACCCATGCGATGGGCGGTTCAACCCGCCGCCCCAGGCGCAAGCGCCGCTGGCCTGCGGCGCGGCGGCGATTTTTTGCACATCCATGATGCTTCCAGCCGCGAGCGCCGAGGCGGGTTGCGCACCTGGGGTCGAGCGTCCTTGTTGCGCCTCGATCTTTTCAGGAGAGCCCCTTGATATCCAGGTTGCTCAACCCATCGAGCGTCGCCGTGGTCGGCGCAGCCAATGACCGCGGGAAACTACGCGGCAAGCTGCTGGCTTTGCTGATCCAAGCCGGCTTCGAGGGGGCGGTTTACCCGGTGAATCCGGGCGCGAACGAGATTCAGGGCCTCCCCGCTTATCCGGATCTGACCGCCGTTCCTGGACCCGTCGACCTCGTCTTGATCGCCGTTCCGGGAGGCCAGGTTCCGACGGTCCTCGATCAGGCTGTGCAGATCGGCGCGGGCGCCGCCGTCATCTTCTCGTCCGGCGTGCCTGACATCAGCGGCTATGCGGATCGGATCCGCATCATGGGCCCCAACACCGAAGGCTTCTACTGTCCCGAGAGCCGCCTCGCGGCGACGTTCGCGCAAGTCGTCGAGCACAGCCTGGAGCGCGACGAGGCGCCTCCAGCCGCCCCGCGTCCCCTCACCATCATCTCGCAGTCGGGTGGGCTCGGGTTCGCGCTCTACGGCCGCGCACTCGCGGAAAACCTCGATGTGCGATCGGTCATCACGACAGGCAACGAGGGCGATCTCGAATGCCTCGACTTTGTCGAACACTGCGTGGACCAGGCGAGCCCAGCCGTCATCCTGCTCTTCATCGAGGGACTAAAGACTCCCGCGCGCCTGGCCGAGGTCGCTGCGAAAGCCAGGGCGGCCGGGTCCAGCATCGTTGCGCTGAAGGTCGGACGTTCAGAGGCGGGACAGCGCGCTGCGCTGTCGCACACCGCACACCTCGCCGGCGCGGACACGGCCTATGACGCCAGCTTCGAACGGGCCGGCGTGATCCGCGTCCACGACCTTGAGGAGTCGCTGGCGGTCGCCGCCGCGCTGTCGCGCTTGCCCGCGTCTCCCGGCCAGCGCGTCGCGATTGTGACCACCTCGGGCGGCGCGGGGGCCTGGGCCGCGGATCTCTGCTCAGCGGCGGGGCTGGAGATTCCCCCGCTCACCGAGGCTCTGCAGGCGGAGATCCTGCCGTTGATCCCGAGCTACGGGGCGGCCGGCAACCCGGTCGACGTCACTGCGGCGGCGGTCGAGGACGGCGGCAAGTCCCTGGTGCAGGTCGTCGAACGGCTCGTCGCGAGCGACGAGGTGGATGGGGTGCTCGTCAACATGGGGCTTGCCGCCAAGGGGCGGGTCGCCGCGCTCAGGCCCGTGCTGGAGCCCTTGTTGCGCGCCAGCCGCAAGCCGATAGTGTTCCACTCGCATATCCTGCCGAGCCGTGAAAACCTCACGGCGCTCGCGCAAGCCGGCTCCCACGGCTTCTCCACGCTTCGCGCCGCCGCGCTCGGCCTGGCTGCGCTGGCCAAGGACGGGGAACGCCTGCGACGGGCGCCCGTGGTCGCCCGCTCGGCCGATCGCCGCCCGATGATCGCGGCTGCGGACGGGGTCCTCGGCGAGGCGGAGACCGGCAATCTGCTGCGCGCCTACGACCTGCCGTTTCCGCAGTCGATCCTCGCCGCAGACGCGGACCAGTGCGTGGCGGCCGCGGCGCGCATCGGCGGACCGGTGGCGATGAAAATTCAATCGGTCGACCTGCCGCACAAGACAGAAGCCGGCGGGGTCTTCCTGGGTGTGACCGCCGAGGATGTGCGCAGCACCTTTGAGCGGATCATCGCGAACGCCCGGGCCTATGCGCCGGACGCCCGCATCGAAGGGGTGCTTGTGCAACAGATGGCGCGCCCCGGGCGGGAGGTGGCGGTCGGGATGGTCCGTGATCCGGACTTCGGCCCCCTGGTGATGCTTGGCGCGGGCGGAGTTTACATCGAGGTGCTGAAGGACGTGGTCTTCGCCCCCGCCCCCATCGATCGCGCCGAAGCCATGCGCCTGATCATGAGCCTCAAGACAGTTCCGATCCTCAAGGGGGTTCGTGGCGCGCCCCCGGGGGATCTCGAGGCCTTGGCGGAGCTGATCAGCCGGGTCGGAGACCTCGCGCTTTGCGAGGCGGCGATCGAGCAGATCGATCTCAACCCGGTCGTCGTTTACCCGGCTGGCGAGGGCGTCATGGCGGTGGACGCCCTGGTGAGCGGCAAGTCCTCCGGCGCGGAGCCCCGGCATTGACCCCCCCCTCCCCAACCTCAGGCGCGGACGCGACCTTCCGTGCGTTTCTCGAGGACGGCCGGTTCATGATCCAGCGCTCGCGCTCCACGGGCCGATACCACTTCTATCCGCGAGAGTTCGATCCCGAGACGGCCGCTGCGGACCTCGAGTGGACCCCGGCGAGCGGGCGCGGAACGGTCTATTCGGTGACGATCGTGCGTAAGAAGCCGCCCGAAGAAAGCCATTGCATCGTTCTGGTCGACCTCGCTGAGGGCCCGCGGATGATGAGCCGTGTGGTCCGCATGGCTGCGGAGGAGGTTCGTATCGGCCTGCCGGTGCGCGCCCGCATCGAACGTCTCGACGACCAGCCCGCGATCGTCTTCGAAGCGGAGCACCGCGCGTGAGCGGCTTCAAGCGCGCCGGAGCCGCGATCGTCGGCGCCGCCACCTTCGGGATGGGCGAGGCGCCCGGCTACGAAGCGATCGAACTGGCGGCGCGCGCCGCGAGGGCTGCGCTCGCCGACGCCGGTCTGACGCCGAAGGACGTGGACGCGGTGTTCAGCATGCTGCCGCAGGATCCGTTCTGCGCCACCACCATGCCGGAATATCTCGGCATACGCCCGAAGATGGTCGAGAGCACGCGCACGGGCGGATCGGCCTTCCAGATCCAGGCCATGATCGCCGCCGCCCTGCTGGAGTGCGGCATGATCGATTGCGCCTTGATCTGCTACGGCAGCAACCAGCGCAGTGCGGCGGGCGGCCTGGTCCGCTCCGGCGCCCTGCCGTTTCCGTACGAAGACATCTACCGGCCGATCGCGCCGGCAAGTTCCTACGCCCTGGCCGCGGCGCGCCACATGCATCAGTTCGGCACCACGCGTGAGCAGCTCGCCGCGGTCGCCGTCGCGGCCCGCGAATGGGCCAAGCTAAACCCGGAGGCCTTCAGTCGCGGCGATCTGACGGTGGACGACGTGCTTTCCGCCCGGATGATCTCGGATCCGCTCACCGTGCGCGACTGCTGCCTGGTGACCGACGGCGCAGCGGCCGTGGTGATGACCCGCGCAGACCGGGCGCGGGACCTGCAGCAGCCGCCGGTCTATCTGCTTGGCGGGGCCATGGCCACTTGGCATCGCTACATCTCGCAAATGCCTGACCTGACGGTGACCGCCCTGGCTGAGGCGGCCCCGCGCGCCTTGGCCCAGGCCGGCGTGACGCTCAGCGAGATCGACGTCGTCGAACTGTACGACGCCTTCACCATCAATGTGATCCTGTTCCTCGAGGACCTTGGGTTTTGCCCGAAGGGAGAAGGCGGGCGGTTCGTCGAACAGGGACGAATCGCTCCAGGGGGATCGCTCCGCGTCAACACCAACGGCGGCGGCCTCTCCTGCGTGCACCCAGGTATGTATGGGCTGTTCACGATGGTGGAGGCCGCGCAGCAGCTGCGCGGCTTGGCCGGGGCGCGCCAGGCGCCCGACGCCAAGCTCGCCATCGCGCATGGCAACGGGGGCGTGCTGGCGACCCAGGCGCTGCTGGTGCTCGGATCTGCAGAGACGCGATAGGGAGTTCCGATGGCGCTCAACGCCGATTTTCTGCTGCAACATCGTTTTCCCACGATCGAGGCGAAGATCACCGATCGCGATGCGATGCTCTACGCCCTGTCCGTCGGTCTCGCCGCGGATCCGCTCGACCTGCGCGAGCTGCGCTACGCCTACGAGAAGGACCTCGAGACCTTTGCGACGATGCCGGTCATCATCGGCCATCCGGGCGACTGGATGTCCGACCCCCGCACGGGCATCACCCGGGGGATGGTGGTGCACGGCGCCCAACGGCTGTCCAGCCACAAGCCCTTGCCGCTGGACACGCCGCTGCTTGCCGAAAACCGCATCGCCGCCTTGCTCGACAAGGGAGCCGATCGCGGCGCGATCATGGTGATGCAGCGGACGATCCGCGAGAAGGGCAGCGGTGAGCTCCTGGCCAGCATGGAGTCTCAAGTCTTCTGTCGCGCCGACGGCGGATTTGGCGGATCGACCGGAGTCGTGGAGCCGCTTGCCGCATGTCCGCCTGGTGCGGCCGATATGTCGGCGACCATCCCCACGGCGCCGAACGCCGCCCTCCTGTATCGCCTCAACCAGGACCGGAATCCCTTGCACGCCGATCCCGCCGTCGCAGCTCGCGCCAAGTTCGAGCGGCCGATCCTGCACGGTCTCGCGACCTACGGTCTTGCGGCGGTCACGGTGAGCCGCGCGCACCCGCAGATGCGCATCCGGGGCTTCGAATGCCGCTTTGCAAAACCGGTGTTCCCAGGGGAGACGATCGTGGTCGACATGTGGCGGACCGGCGACGAGCTCGCCTTCCAGGCCCGTGTCGCCGAACGTGACTTGGTGGTGCTCGATCACGGCCGCGCTCAGCTTGGCTAGCCCGCGCCTAGTCCGAGTAGGCGAAGCCGGCGGCCCGACGGTAATGGTAAAGTCCGCCATCCTGGGCCACGAAGCTCTTCATCATCGGACCGCGGGCAAGGCGGCGTGAACTCTCTTCAACGAGCTCCGGCGCCTGCGGGGCTGGCAAGCCGCTCGACCCGCTCAATAGCCTCGGCAATCTGCGGCGCACCCGCCGAGACAATGATCCGCCCGCCCTGCGGCCCCTGCAAGGTGAGGCTGGCGATCTGCGCAACCTCGGAGGGGGTGGGCTCGGCCATGCCGAGGTCAGCGAGGCGCACCGGCAAACCCACGGCGCGGTAAAATTCCATAAGGTCGTCGAGAAACGCGGCAGGACGCTCCTCGAGAGCCAGCTGAACGAGGGTAGCGTAGGCGACATGAAAACCGTGGGCGGCGTTCGCGGCCCGCGACTTCACGAGCCCGCGCGTGATCGCGTGCGCGAACGAGAGGCCGGCGTTCTCCCATGCGAGGCCGGCGAGCAAAACGTTCGCCTCGACCACCGCCTCGAACGCCTCGTCGGCGACCCCCTCGCGCGCTGCGGCCACCGCCTGCGCGCCGTATTCGCGAAGCGTGCGATAGCAACCATCCGCGATCATCAACGACAGCCGGGTGGCGGAGCCATCGAAGAAGTTGGTCGCCCCATCCGCGACGGCCCGTTCGGCCTCGAACTTCTTGGCGATCGCGTCGCCCATGCCGGCCTGTAGAAACTGCACCGGCGCGCCGACGATCAGGGCTGTGTCGACCAGGACCAGCAGCGGGCTGGTGCGGGTGGCCTCGATCGCGACCAGCGTGTGGTCGTCGTCATAGACGGCCAGCGAGCGCCCGGTGGGCGAATCGTTCGACGCGACGGTAGGCACGGTCACGAAGGGGACCTCCAGCCGCCGCGCCACCCCCTTGGCGGCGTCGAGCGCCTTTCCGCCGCCAACGCAGATCACCAGGTCCGCCGATGCGCCCCGCGCCTCGGCCGTCAGGCGTTCGATCGTAGCGATCGTCACCTCGCCCGCGAACGGCAGCACCGCCGGGGGCGCGCCGCGGAAAATCTCGTTCAACCGCTCACGGAGCAGCTCAAGCACTTGAGCGTCGATCACCATGACCGGCCTGGCGGACAGCTGCGCGACCTCCGCGCCGAGGCGCGCAAAGGCGCCGCGTCCCTGAATATAGCGCGGCGGAGAGCCGAAGATCCGCATCACATTCCGTCTCCTGAACGATGCGCCCGGGCGTTCTGCGCCGGTTAACCGGACTGCCGCGGCGCTTGCAAGGCTGGCCAGCGTCATATCCGCTATGTGTTCATGGCGGCTCTGCACGCCGAAATCCGCGAGGCGAAGCCCAAACCACTCGGTCCAGCACGTACATGATCCTCGCGAACCTGCGCATCGCTCGCGATTGCGTTCGGTGCAGCCGCATACGACACAGGTCGCAGTTGGACGCGTAAAAACTTGCGGCGCGGCCGCGGCGGCGGCCGTCAGTGAACCGCGAGCCACGAGGAAGACGGGCGTCAAAAGCCCCTGCTCCGGTCGATCCGCCTGCGAAGTTGCACCGCCTGTCGCGCCAGCACGCGGAGGAGACCAGTCATGCAGCAGACCCTGCCATCCAATCTGGGCATTGAGCCCGCCGCCTTGGTCGAGATCTACCGTCAGCTGGCGCGTATCCGTGCGGTCGACAAGGCCATCCAGGCCGGTCTCGGCAGCGGCAAGTTCTTCTTCACCTACTGGCCGATGACAGGCCAGGAGTCGATTCCCGCAGTGCTTTCGCAACTGACCACTGC
>Ga0207711_10002707_pt1 | contig 15647 bp, 10 predicted proteins | sample KBSS34metaG_FD_184401 | JGI IMG/M metagenome (GOLD analysis project Ga0207711, IMG submission 184401) | Switchgrass rhizosphere microbial communities from Kellogg Biological Station, Michigan, USA - KBS S3-4 metaG (SPAdes) (version 2) | ecosystem: Host-associated > Plants > Roots > Rhizosphere...
CCGTGAGAGAACGGCTACTACGAGTCCTTCAAAAGGGGCGATGAGCGACGAGCTCTTGAACGGCGAGATCTTCCTACACCTTGGCCGAAGCTCGCATCCTGATCGAAGCCTGGGGACGGCACTCCACAAGGTCAGCCTGCACGACTCGCTCAGCCATCGACCACCGGCCCCGGGGACAGCGACGCCGCCATGGCCGCCTTCCGCTTCCGCTACGCTCCACCTACGGCCGACCATGGCGGCGGAGGCAACAATGCACTAACGATCAACATGAACCACCGGTGGAGGCTGATTAAGGGTGGATGGCTCGTTAACAAACCGCATTGTTGTACTCTGCAGCATAATATGCCTGCTGATGGTTGTGCTCGCGGCGATGCTGTTCGAGGGCTCCGCACAGATGCGTGGCAGCCTGGAATGGGTAACGCACTCCTCACAGGTCCTTAGGACCGCGAACAGCTCGTTGGGCCACTTGCATCAAGCCGAGTCAGCTCTCCGCGGATTCACACTGACGCACGATCCGAGCTTTGGCACGTCGATTGATGACGAGGTTACGGCTGCCAAGCGTGACGCGGCAAGCCTGGTGGCCCTGACCCGTGACAATCCTCCGCAGAACGCCCATGCACGTCAACTGCAGGAGCAGATCGCGCGAAGGGCCGCGGCGCTGCAGAACGTGGAGAAGCTGGCCCGGGCTGGCCGCTTCGAGGTCGCGACCGCGATCGTTGCGAGCGGGCGCGGACGAGACATCATGCAGCTGATCGAAGCGCGTACCGGCGACTTCCTCAACAACGAGCGTGCTTTGCTTGCCGCGCGCATGCGATCGGTCGAGGCTCGGCTGAGTTTCATTCGCTGGGTGGTGCTGCTTGGCACACCGCTCACGATCCTCACGATCGCAATTGTGGCGATGACGCTCATCCGCCGTATTCGCCATCCGGTCGACGCCATGATGCGCGTGATGGGCCAGCTTGGTGCAGGCGATCGCAGCGCGAGGATCGAGGTTGCGATGCGCTCCGATGAATTCGAGCGGCTGGCGAGCGGATACAATGCGATGGCGAGCGAACTCGAGGCTGCCGTCACCGACCAGCTTCTGGGCGAGGAGCGCCTGCGCCTCGCGAACCTCGAGCTCAGCCAGACTGCCGATGTGCTGCGCGAGCGCGGCGAGGTCATCGAACTGCTCGGCGGCATGGCGCATCGGATGCAAGCCGCGCGGACCGACGAAGAACTGGCTTCGGTCATCCGAATATTCGCCCCCCGCGTCTTGCCCGACTTGCCAGGCGCTCTGTACGCGCACAACAACTCACGCAACCTGCTCATGCCCTTGGCGGCGTGGGGTGGGGTGACGGTCGAGCCCAGCGGCTTCTCGCCTGAGCAATGCTGGGCGCTGCGGCGCGGGCAAAGCCACTTCGTCGTCGAACCCGGGTCCGACATCATGTGTGCTCATGTCCCGGTGGGAATGCACCACTACCACTGCGAGCCGCTCCTTGCCGGGGGCGAAGTGATCGGCGTGCTCTACCTGCAGGGCGTGGTCGGCACCGAAAGCCGGTTCCGACTAACAGTGCTTTCCGAGAACATTGCATCCGCGCTCGTCAATCACCGCCTGCAGCGTGGCCTGCGCGAACAGACCATCCGCGATCCGCTCACCGGATTGTTCAACCGCCGCTATATGGAAGAGACGCTCGCGCTGGAGATCGCGCGTGCCACGAGGTCGGGCAATCCGCTGTGCCTCATCATGTGCGACATCGACCATTTCAAGCGCTTCAACGACGAGTTCGGGCACGATGCCGGGGATGCTGTCCTGCAGACCGTCGCGGCTGAGCTGCGCTCGCGCTTTCGAGAAGGCGACGTTGTCTGCCGCTTTGGCGGCGAGGAGTTCACTGTCATAGCGCCCAGCACGTCAACCGAAGCCATAGCGTCGCGCGCCGAGTTCGTGCGCCAGACCATCAGCGAGGTCGCGGTGCAGCAAGGCGGGCGAACTTTGGGCTCGATTACGATGTCCTTCGGGATTGCGGCCTGGGAGAGCGGGATGGACCGTGAAGGCATCTCCCTGATCAAGTCGGCCGATGTTGCACTGTACGATGCCAAGCAGCAGGGCCGTAACCGAGTGGTCGTCGACAATCGCTGCGTGCAGGCAATCGAGCCGGCCAAAGGAGTGCATGACGCTCGTCCGCGATAGTCAGAAGTTCGCGACTGCACGAGCGTCCGCCCGAAGGCCGTAGTCATGCCGAGCCACGCCTGACCGATCCCCCTGAGAAAATCGTGGCTTGTGCGCGTTGGAAAACCTCCACGTGAGCTCTCCAAAGCGTTGGGATCGGCGCTATGTGCTGCTACGGGCTTCCCATGCTTACGATTGACGACATCACTGTTCGGCTGGGCGGTCGGACTATTCTCGACTGCGCCAGCGCTACAATCCCGCAGGGGGCGAGGGTCGGGCTGATCGGCCGCAACGGCGCCGGCAAGTCCACGCTGATCAAGGCGCTGATCGGCGAGATCGAGCCAGATGACGGGCAGATCAGCAAACCGACGCGGGCGCGGATCGGTTACGTCGCGCAGGAGGCGCCCGATGGCGAGACCACGCCGGCAGAGGCGGTCTTGGCCGCCGATGTCGAGCGTGCGCGTCTGCTCGAGGAAGCGGAAACCTGCGTCGATATCGACCGCCTCGGAGAAGTGCACGAGCGCTTGCTGGCGATCGATGCCTACAGCGCCCCGGCCCGGGCGGCCAGGATCCTGAGCGGTCTTGGCTTCGACGAGGACATGCAGGGCCGCCCGCTCGCGAGCTTTTCTGGCGGCTGGAAGATGCGTGTCGCACTCGGCGCCTTGCTGTTTTCCCAGCCCGACGTGCTGCTCCTCGACGAACCCTCGAACCACCTCGACCTCGAGGCGACCTTGTGGCTGGAGAATTTCCTGCGTTCCTATCCGGCAACGCTGCTGGTGATCAGCCACGAGCGGGATCTGCTCAACAACGTTGTCGACCATATCCTGCACCTGCAGGCAGGCAAGCTGACGTTGTACGCGGGCGGCTACGACGCCTTCGAGAAGCAGCGGGCCGAGCGCGCCGCGCAGTTGGCCTCCGCCAAGGCGGCTCAGGATGCGCAGCGTGCGCGGCTGCAGGATTATGTGGCGAGGAACAGCGCGCGCGCCTCCACCGCCAAGCAGGCCCAGGCCCGGGCCAAGATGCTGGCAAAGATGCAACCGATCGTCGCGCTGATGGAAGATCCCTCGCTCAGCTTCGAGTTTCCCTCGCCGGGCGAACTGCGCTCGCCGATGATCAGGCTCGACGGCGCCGCGGTCGGCTATGGTGACGGCCCACCGATCCTCAAGCGCCTCGACATGCGCATCGATGCCGATGACCGGATCGCGCTCCTGGGCAAGAACGGTAACGGCAAGACGACTTTCGCCAAGCTGCTTGCAGGTCAGCTTGCCGCAGCCGAGGGCGCGGTGGCCGCGACCGGCAAGCTGAAGGTAGGCTATTTCACCCAGTATCAGGTCGAGGAACTGGCGAGCGCCTCGACGCCGGTCGAGCTGATGACGCGCGCGATGGAAGGCAAGACCCCTGCCGCCGTGCGCGCGCAGCTGGGCCGCTTCGGCTTCTCCGGCCCGCGCGCCACGACAATGGTCGAGAAGCTGTCGGGTGGCGAGCGAGCCCGACTGGCTCTGGCGCTGATCACCCGGGATGCGCCGCACCTGCTGATCCTGGACGAGCCGACCAATCACCTCGACGTCGATGCCCGGGAGGCCTTGGTGCAGGCGCTGAACGACTATGGCGGGGCGGTGATCCTGATCAGCCACGACCGGCACATGGTCGAGTTGACGGCCGATCGGCTGGTGCTGGTCGATGGTGGGACAGCGCGGGAATTTGGCGGCAGCATGGATGATTACATCGACTTCGTGCTCGGCCGAAATCAGCCGAAAAAGAGTGCGCGCTCCGGTTCGGCGAAAGACGCATCGGTCGATACCGCCAAGACGCGGGCCAAGGCGCGCTTCCTCAAGTCCGAACTGACCCGGGCCGAGAATGCCGTCAGCAAGCTTGAGGCAAGCTTGGGCGAAATCGACCAGGCGATGTGTGCCGCGGATACTTCGCCGACACGTCCCGTAGATCGCTCCATGGACGATTTGCTGTCCCGACGGGCACAGATCGCCGATCAACTCGGGCGGGCCGAAGCGGAGTGGCTGAAACTGAGCGAACAGCTTGAAACCGTCGAGAGCGGTTGACGCTTCGCCACGGGGCAATGTGGCCGCCGGTCAATCCCGGTCGGGCGCGCCGATCGGATCCGGGCTGCACGGATCGATCTGATCGGTTACCCGATTGCTTGCCGGCCCAGTGCGGGATCGTCGGTGAAGAAGCCGTCCAAGCCCTCCGCCAGGTAGCGCTTGATCTCCGCCACGCTACCGGCGGGATTGCGTGCGTCCTCACCTTGAGAGCTGCGGAAGTCGGCCGCCAGGAAGCGGTTCTCGGGCCGGAACGTCCAGGTGCCCACAAGCAGTCCTGCAGCGTGCGCAGCGGCGACAAGGCCAGTGGGCGTCGCCAGCTTGCCGTCGGCTGCAAGCGGGATGATCATCCGGGTCGCCGGCGCCAGCCAATCGGCATAGCGCGCGATCTCTGCCAGACCCTTGGGCGTCAGCATCTCGGCATACGTGCGGCGCTTGCCGGCGGCGATCGTGTCGTACGGTGCGTGAGCCGGGTCCTCGATCAGCTGCATGAGCTGCACGTTGGAGAAGCCGGAGAGCCGCTCACGCAGAATCTTCAGGTTGCTCACCTCGAACGATTGCACGATCACCGGCGCACGCCGCAGGTACGCACTGGCGGAGAGTGCAGCGATCAGGCGCGGCTCGAGCGGCAAGCCGATTCCGGCGAAATAGGTCGAGTGCTTGAGTTCAGGGATCAGCCCGATCGTGCGGCCATGCGCGGTGGACTCGGCGGCGACGAAGTCCGTCACCTCGTCGAGCGTGACGATCTGGAACATGCCGTCATAGGACTGGCTCTCAGGCCGAACCGAGCCCAGCCGCTCACGCGCGCGGAGCGTCTTGAGCTCGGCCAGGGTGAAGTCCTCGGTGAACCAGCCGGTCACTGGCGTACCGTCGACCGTCTTGGTGGTCCGCCGAGCGGCGAACTCCGGATGCGTGGCGATGTCGGTGGTGCCCGAGATGTCGTTCTCGTGGCGCACGACCAGCACGCCGTCCTTGGTGATGACCAGGTCGGGTTCGACAAAGTCGGCCCCGTCAGCGATCGCCTTGGCATAAGCGGCCAGCGTGTGCTCGGGCCGTAGTGCCGATGCACCGCGGTGGGCCATCAGCAGGGGCTTGGCCGGGCGGGTGCGTGGCGGCGAACCGGCCAGGGCCGGCAACGCCGAAGCGAGCGCGAGGCTCGCTCCGGATGCCACGAGGGCGCGGCGCGTCAGGTCCACGCCGCTCATCAATAGCGCAGCTTGAGGGTGCCGAACCACTGGCGCGGTGGGATCGGGTAGACGTTGTAGGTGTTGGTCGGCGCGTTGGCCTGGACCGAGAGCCAGCCTTTCTTGTCGGTGATGTTGGTCACGTTGACGCTCAGCTCCGCATCAGCGAGACCGATCCACTGGCCTAGCTTGATCGCCGCGCGCCCGCTGAGCAGGAAGAAGCTGGGGACCGAAGCGTCGTTGGTGTAGGTGGCGTAACGCTTGCCGACATAGTCGCCGAACAGCTGCAATTGCACCGGATCGAAGTCGAGCGTGGCGACGGTCTTGTTCAGCCACTGCGGACTGCCTGGAACCTGCTTGCCGCCGGTGGGGACGACGCCGGCGTTCGGCTGCGCGGTCTGGCCGGCAGCGGGCACCGGTACCACCGTAAAGCCGCCGATGCGCGTGCCGGTCGCCGCACCGGTGAGCAGGCTGTAGTCGCTGTCATACTTGGAGCTGTTGTACGACAGCGCATTGTAGATCGAGAAGTGGTCGCCGAAGCGCAGCGTAATCGCCGCATCGACGCCGTTGGTCTTGACGTTGCCGACGTTGAACAGCGAAGGCGTGCCGCCGGCGATCGAGCCGCCGCCGATGCCGCCGATCGACGGCGTGATCGCCAGCAGACGGTCGCTGAAGTCGACATGGTAGGCGTTCAGCTGCGCCTCGAAGCCGCTCAGGAACGAGCCCGGCCAGCTATGCCGACTGCGCAGGCCGACCTCGTAAGTCCACGAGGTTTCGGGATGGCCGTTGTTCTTGATGAAGTCGAACGCGGCCTGGCTGCCGGTCGACCACGGTGCGGCGCTGCCGCCGCCGCCATAGGCCTGGTACTGGCGCAGGTTCTTCTGGACGTTGCCGTAAAGCTCTTCGTGTGAGGTGAACTCCCACTTGGCGCCCAGTGTCGGCAGGAACCAATTGTCGGTCTTGATCCGCCCTTCCGGCAGCGCGCCGGCGGCGCCGGGCAACGATCCGGCGATCGGTTGGACCGGGAAGCGCCCCGTGGCGTCCTGCAGGCTCGTCTTCACGCCCGCTTCGACGGTCAAGCGAGGGGTCAGCGCCCAGGTGTCCTGCACGTGCAACTGCAGCACTTCGGTGCGCATCTCGCTGCCGTACTGGGTGAACAGCGGACCCGACGGGCGGATGTAGGGGCTGTAGCGCTCAGGGAAGCGCGCATCGAGCGCGTACCAGCGGCGGTACGCGGCAGAGCTGTTGTTCTCGTACCAGGCACCGGCGGCGATCTGGTGGGCGCCGGCATCGATGTTCAGTTCGGACAGCACGCCCTTGCGGTCGATGCGGTACTCGGTGGTGCGCACCGCGTATCCTGAGCCGCCGGTCGAAGCCTTCAGGTTCTGGCCCGGGAAGTAGAGCGCGAACAGCGTCGGCAGGGAGGCGACGGTGATCGGCCCGGCGACGACGCCCGCGCCGTCGTTGTGGTGATAGTACCCCTGGACCGAGAGGTTGATCTTGTCGGTGAGCTTCTCCTCGTCCTTGAGGTAGACCAGCCAGTCGGTGCGTTGTGCGTCGCTGTAGTAGTTTCGGTAGTTGACGTTCTCGACCGCCGGCACCGCGCCGTTCGCGTTCAGATAGGCCAGCGCTCCGGCAAAGTCGGGGTAGAAGAACGGGCGGGTATAGGGCTGGTAGGCCTGGGCGGCATTCGCCGGGTTCTTGTAGATCGTGGTCGCGTCTTCGTTGGGCTCGGTCTTGTCCGAGTAGGCGATGTAGGCGGTGATGCGACGCTGGCTATCGTTGTGGACGAGTTTGAAGTTGCCCTGCCAGCCGCCCTGCTTGCCGTTGAAGTCCCAGGCGCGGGCCTTCTGGCGGACGGCCGACACGTAGAAGCTGGTGCCTTGCCCCATGTCGCCGCTGTCGAAGCGGACGAACGTGCGCGAGGTGTCGTAGCTGCCGATCGTCTGGTTGACCTCGAGGCCGACCTTGTCGCGCGGATCGCTGGAGATCGTCTCGATCGCGCCGCCCAGGTTGCTGGTGGAGGCGACGCGCAGTTCGCCCGCGCCGGTGCTGACGGTTACGCGGCCCACGTTCTCGGAAATGACGGCGCGCGAGACCGACAGGCCATTGTAGTTGCCGTAGTTCTGGTCGCCCAGCGGAACGCCGTCCATCGTGTAACCGAGCTGGCCGGAGTTGAAGCCATGTATGAACAGCGAGGCGTTCTGCTCGTTGTTGCCCCACGGATCGGCGGTCAGGTAGGTGACGCCGGGTAGCGTCTGGATCGCCTTCAACGGGCTGACGCCGGGCAGGATATTTTGGATCTCCACGCCGGTGACCGCGGTGGCCGAGCGCGTCCGATTGGCCGTGACGATGATCTGTGCGCCCTCGGCCGCCGCTGCGTCGCTGGCATCCAGGTCACTTGCGGAAGCGGACACGGCTCCACCTTGCGCCAGAGCCGGAGCCGCCAGCGCGACCGGTGCCACTGCACTCAACAACATCGCGCGACGTGCGGCAAACCCAAGGAAATGAAAGTTCATGAAAGCGCCCTCAAGACGTCATCATCATCATGACGCGAGGCGGCGGGTAGAGGCCCGACATGGCAGTTTCATTGCCGATCCAAGCCACTTGTGTGACACCTGCACGCGGACCTGGGGGGCGGGGATCGCCGGGGGGCGCAAAACGGCAGACCAAGATACCCCGATTGACAACGGCCTTGTCGTCGACGCCATTAAGTCGGCTTCGTTTTCAACCAGAGTTCATCGCCGACAAAGCGGTCGGTAAGGCGTAGGAATGGGCCCCTCGATAAAGGCGGGTTCAGGCCCCGCCTGACGCGCCTTTATTGACCGGAAAATCGGGGAGAGCGGACTTTCTTCGGAGCTACCGGCCCAACCCAACTCCTTCGACGCGGCCGGCGCGGTCGACGCGGTGACGACTCCGGGGTTTATCGAAATCCCCGAAAGCGCGATGGTCAACACCGGGGAGACGGTCGTTTGTCGGCGCCTGCAGCTTCAGGTACGGCGACAGCAAGAGTGCCACAGCCGCTCAGAGGTGGTCACAATGCTGCAACAGAGCGTGCCTAACCGCTCCCGTCGAAGGCCGCTTTTCGCGCCGCCTTTGAACAGGGATACATCATGCACCTCCAACGTCACTGGCGGGCGACGACGGCGCTCGCCTTGCTTGCTCCTGCTTGTCTTCCAGCCATGGCCCACGCTGCGGACGCTCCGGCCGATCTCCCCGGTGAGGCTGCTGGCGGTGGGCTGAGCGAAATCATCGTTACAGCAGAGAAGCGCAGGACGAACCTCCAGGAAACGCCAATCTCTATATCGGTGCTAGGCAGCGACGATATGACCAATCGCCACGTCACTTCGCTGGTGGATCTGGGTGACGGATCGATCCCATCGCTCAAGATCGCGCCGTTCTACTCGCGCAACTCGGCATTGATAGTGAACATCCGCGGCATCGGCGTACTGTCTGACGGTAACCAACCGGCCCGCGACCAAGGCGTCGGCGTTTATATCGACGGCGTCTATCTCGGGCGTGCACAGGGTTTGGGCACTGCGCTGTTCGACATTGAGAACATCGAAGTGTTGAAAGGTCCGCAGGGCACGCTGTTCGGCCGCAATACCGAAGGCGGCGCGGTCAACATCGTGACCAAGAAGCCGAGCGGCGAGTTCCACTTCAATGGTACCGGCGGCCTTGGCAATTTCGGCAGCTACAAGGGCGAGGTGCATGTCGACCTACCCTCGTTCCACAACATCGCGTTGAAGATCGACGGCGTAGTCGCGCATCGCGATCCGCTGGTGAAAAACCCGCTCTCCGGTGCCGACGGGTTCAACCAGTACGACAAACGCGGGCTACACGTGGAAGCGCTGTGGAAGCCGTCGTCGGACTTCAGCGCGGATTACTCGTTCGACACCTCACGTGATGAGTCGACGTCGCTTTACCTGAACCTGATCGCCCCGGGCACTAACCGGCAGGCGGCGGTCGCCACGATTCAGCCAGATCGTGTCGGCACCGCCAATGTTGGCGTGCCCCAGCAGCCGAGCGTGGGCAAGGTGCACGGTCATCGTCTAACGCTCGAGTGGAACCCGGCGCCCGGCCTCACGATCAAGTCGATCAGTTCCTATCGCAAATTGGAGCAAGGGCAGTTCGACAACGGCTCGGCGGCTACCTCGATGTCGAATGCTACCGGCGTGTTCACCAACGTTGGTTTCGCGCGCTACAGCTTGGCGCAATTCCGCCAGAACCAGCGTAGCCAGGAACTGCAGGCGATTGGTGATATCGGTCGCGTGAAGTTTGTGGCAGGCGCGCTGTACTACCGCGAGTTCGTGGCCGACAACGCGCAAGCCTTCAACACCAACACCTTCACCAACCCCGCCGGTTCCACCTACACAGCCGCCAATCTCGACCCCGCGACGCAGCGGATCGATCGCCAGAGCCATGTCGTGACCAAGAGCATCGGCGCGTTCGGCCAAGCGACATGGACTCCCGATCTGCTGGACGATGCGCTTCACCTCACGGGAGGTCTACGCTGGACGAGGGACTCCAAGCATGGCGACCTGGAGATCGTGAACGGCGCGCTGCCCGTGAACCGCAACGGCGTCGCTGGTGAGATCCCGCTCGACGCCAGCTGGTCGCGCGTCGATCCAATGATCAACTTGGCGGTCGACCTGAGCCGCGACGTGCACCTGTATGGCAAGTGGAGCACCGGGTACAAGTCAGGCGGCGCGAACTCACGCAGCCAGGAATATGACGCGTTCAATCCGGAGACGGTCTCGATCTTTGAAATTGGCGCGAAGACCGAGTTCTTCGACCATCACGCCCGCTTCAACATCGCCGCCTATGCCGGCACCTACAAGGATATTCAGGTCGATTTCAGTCGTCCCTACGAGCTGGGCGGCGTGCGCCAGACCCGGACCACGACTTCGACAATCAACGCACCCGGCAAGGGGGGCTTGCATGGCGTGGAAGCGGAACTGACCGTCAACCCGGTCGCAGGCCTGACGCTCAGCGGCTCTGCGGCCTACCAGTACGTGCGTATTCCGGCGACTGTGAACCCGTACCCCAACGCAAATGGTGTGATCAGCACGGTCGCCGTGCCCATCTATCAGACTTACACGCCCAAGTTTTCGGCCAGCGGGGCCGTCGATTACGAGTTGCCGCTGAACGGCTTCGCTATCCGCGCGCACCTCGACGGTAATTACGACGACGGCTTCTACTCGAATGTGTCGGACCCGGTGTATATCGGCCCTGGGAATGCCGCGAACGTGTACCAGCCCAAGGGTGAGAAGGCCTTCATCGTGAACAGTCGCATCGCGGTCGCCGATATTGCCGTCGGCCAGGGCGATGCCAAAGTGACCTTCGCGTTTTGGGCGCGCAACGTGTTCAACGAACAGCACCTATTCTACAAAGCCTTGAGCCCGACATCGGGCCTTAACGGCTTCTTCAACGAGCCTCGCACTTTGGGAGGCGAGATGAACGTCCGGTTTTAAGCAGCGCTGCGCGCGTCGATGCAAGGGGCAGGACCTGCTCGCAAGAATAATCCGGGACTTGGAGTAACGAGAAGATGAAGCAGATCCGCAACCTGCTGTTGCTGTGCAGCCTGCTGACTGGTGCCCTCCCCACAATAGCCGTCGCGGGCACCATTGCCGCTCCCGTGGTGACGCGTGATGCGCCGGATCATTTGACCGTGTCTTGGACCGATGCCGATCCGGTGGACGTGCTGGTCTCGGCCGATCCGGCAGCGCGAGCCGATCAGATGAAACTCGTCGCCAAGGCGGACGGCGACGGACGCGCAACGGTGCCCGTCACGCCGGGGCAGCGGCTCTATTTCCTGTTGAAGGATCCAGACGGCCAGATGCTCAGGGTCGGCGAGCGATCCTTGCCGTTGATGCAGGCCTCCAACTTCCGCGATGTCGGCGGCTACCCTGCGGCGGGCGGCAAGCACGTGCGCTGGGGCCTGATCTACCGCTCGGGCGGACAGCCGCTGCTCACCGATGCCGACGTGGCGCAGATCGGCACGCTCGGTTTGGCGCATCAAGTGGACTTGCGCTCAAGCGAGGAGCGCGTGCTCGCTCCCTCACGCGTCGTCGGCGTGCCCTACGAAGCTATCGGCTACTCGATGGCCACGCTGATCAAGAAAGATGCGCCCACAAATGGGGAGGGCGTTTACCGTCGGATGCCGACCATGCTCGCTCCACACCTCAAGCTGGTGTTCCAAGACTTGCTCGCACGGGACGGCGCGGTGGCCTACAACTGCTCGGCCGGGCAGGACCGCACCGGCTTTGTCACCGCGATGATCCTCACCGCGCTTGGCGTGCCGCGCGAGGTGATCCTGACCGACTATCACCTCTCGACCATGCTGCGCCGGCCGGAGTGGGAGATGCCCAGGATCGATCCTGCCGCGCATCCCGGGGACCCTGCCGCCCAACTTTTCGCCCAGTTACAGAGCACGCCGGCCGCCGCCAAGCCGCAACCCCTCAAGACCGCCGATGGGACCGCCTTCCTCAGTTACGCCTTCGATGAGATCGAGACCAAGTGGGGCTCCGTCGACGCGTATCTTGAAAAGGAAGCCGGCGTTTCGCGCGCGGACATCGTCAAGCTTCGAGCCGCCTATTTGGAATAAGCTTTATCGGTCCTGATTGAAGCTCGGCTCAGATCCCCGCGCATGGGTGAGAGGTCTTGGCCCACCGTGTCACGGCCGGTGATGTCGGTCTCTCGTGATTTTGGGAATCCGCCACGTCTTTGATGGCGCGGCAATCTGCTGCATTGGCTAGCGACGGCCTACAACCGTCGGAAGCCGCGGGGGTCAGATGGGTGTCTTCTCAATGCCATGCTCAAAATCAGAAAAGCTGAGCCGGCGCTAAGACGATCGCTCCCCATTGCTGAGCAACGGCGAGGATGCTTAGAACTCGACGTCGAGTTCTTCCATTTCCTCCGGCTCCGCCTTCGCAGCGGCGATCCATTCGCGCATCGGATCCCATTCGGCAATGGTCCGGCAATATGCCTCGCACGCTTCCGGCAACGCCACCGCATAGCTGACGAAGCGCGTCGTCACCGGTGCATACATCGCGTCCGCCACTGTCGGCTGCGCCCCAAACAGGAACGGACCGCCGTAACGGTCGAGGCACTCGAGCCAGATCGCCTCGATCCGCTCGATATCGGGGCGCGCGCCTGAGAACACCGGGAACTTCGCGTGGCGAACCTTCAGGTTCATCGGCAGCGCCGAACGCAAGTTGGTGAAGCCCGAGTGGATCTCCCCCGATATCGAACGGCAATGCGCCCGCGCGATCGGGTCTTCCGGAAGCATCCGGGCATCGGGGAACTGCTCGTTGAGGAACTCGGCGATCGCCAGCGTGTCCCATACGCTCGCCCCCTTCCACGTCAGGCGCGGCACCAGCACCGAAGGCGAGAGCAGCAGCAGTTCCGCGCGGTTTGTGGCATCGTTGGCCACCATCTTCTCAGTGACGTCGAGCCCCGCAAGGCGGCACAGCAGCCAACCGCGCAACGACCACGCCGAGTAGGTCTTGCTGGAGATCGTCAGCGTCGCACCGGAATCCACCATGACCCGCCCCTTCATTCAGCTTGCCAATCGTTATGATGCAGCGCAGCATGATTGTACAATCGTTAACTTGCAACCTTGCCGAATCGCCAGGCGCTCGAGGAATATTGCGGATGCTCTATAACGCCTATCAGGGCTATTGCGACGCCCTGACTCCAGCGCGCCTGACCGCGCGCGCGGCGACCAGCTTCCGCGACCGGTTCCTGGGCGGGGCAAAGACGATGCCGATGGCACGCCGCCTCTTCGCGCTGGCGGAGACCTTCGACAAGTCGACGATCACGCACAAGCGCCCGCCTTATGGCATCGACGAGGTCCTGTGCGGGAACGCCATGACGCCGGTGGTAGAGGACGTGGCGCTGACCCTGCCCTTCGGTGACCTGCTCCACTTCGCGAAGCCCGAAGTCGCCACGCCTCAGCCCAAGGTCCTGGTGGTGGCGCCGCTCTCGGGCCACTTCGCCACCCTTCTGCGCAACACCGTCGAGACGCTGCTGCGCGACCACGACGTCTACATCACCGACTGGAAGAACGCGCGACGTACCGCTGTCGGCGGGCAAGTTCGGGTTCGACGAATACATCGACTACGTCATCCGCTTCCTGCAGGAGATCGGCGACCCGGCGGCTAAGCGCGGCGCCAATGTGCTCGCGGTGTGCCAGCCCTGCGTCCCGGTCCTGGCGGCGGTGGCGATCATGGCGCAGAACGACGATCCGTGCCAGCCACGCACCATGTCGCTGTTGGGGGGGCCGGTGGACGTGCGCGAATCCCCCACGGTGGTCAACGAGCTTGCCAATGCGCAAAGCTACGACTGGTTCGAGAGCAACCTCATCTACACCGTGCCGTGGCGCTACAAGGGCGCGGGGCGCAAGGTCTACCCCGGCTTCATCCAGCTGACTGCGTTCATGTCGATGAACATGGGCCGCCATGCCTCGCAGTTCCGCAAGCTCTACCAGCACCTCGCCGATCTCGAGATGGAAGAGGCCGCGAAGATCGAGGACTTCTACGACGAATACCTCGCGGTGCTGGACATGACGGCGGAGTTCTACCTCGAGACGATCGACCGGGTGTTTCAGCAGGCGCAGCTGGCAAAAGGCGAGCTGATGCATGGCGGCCGCCGGGTCGACTGCGCAGCGATCCGCAAGACCGCGCTGCTCACCGTAGAGGGCGAGCGCGACGACATATGTGCGGTGGGCCAGACGGCGGCCGCGCACCTATTGTGCACCAGCCTCAGACCACACTTGAAGCGGCACCACCTGCAACCGGGCGTGGGGCATTACGGCGTGTTCTCGGGCTCGAAGTGGGAGCGCGAGGTCTATCCGCAAGTGCGCAGCATGATCCTGGCGATGGCGTAGAAGGCGCGCGCACCAAGCGGACTTACGCGCGACCGTGGCGCGCAGGAGCGGAGTTCATCGACTGCTGCTAGCTCTTGGTGACGGTGACCCTGAGATAACGAGCCGGGTGGCAACGGACCTATGGTATCAACCGATCGGCGCGCAGGCGCGCGAACAGGGCGAAGAACGCGTCGTCGGTAGGTTGATAGGCGGTGAAGCCCAGTCGCCGGCTCTTCGACATGTCGGCCACGACCTCGATGGGCCGGCCCAGATCGGCGTCTGTATGCCAGGGCGAGGCGAGGCGCGCGAGATCGGGCTCCTTGAGTCCCTCGCGGGTGGCGATCTCGCGCCACAGGCTGGCGTCATTCGCCATCTGCTGCTTGAGCGGCCGGACCGTGCCGTCGAATGGCGCAGCCGCGATCCCGAACCAATCGGCGATGCGGCTCCACATCCATTGCCAGCGGAAGATGTCGCCGTTGACGACATTGAACGCCTCGTTGTGCGCGGCATCGGTTTGCGGAGCCCACAACAAGTGGCGCGCAAGCTGTCCGGCGTCCGTCATATCGGTCAGCCCCGACCATTGCGCGGCGGAGCCCGGGAAGGTGAAGGGCCGCCCGGTCTCGCGGCACAGCGTGGCGTAGACCGCCAGCGTTGTGCCCATGTTCATCGCGTTCCCGACGGCCAGTCCGATCACGGTGTGTGGGCGATGGACGCTCCAGGTGAAACCATCGCGCGCCGCCGCAGTGAACAACTCATCTTCCTGGGCGTAGTAGAAATTGTCGATGTCGAGGCGGCCCTGTTCCTCGCGGAAGGGAGTCTGCGGCAGCACGCCCTTGCCGTAGGCTTCGAATGGGCCAAGATAGTGTTTCAACCCCGTGACCAGAGCAACGTGACGGGGCCCACTGGGTTTCGGCAAGCCGTCCAGCAGGTTGCGGACCATAGCGGAATTGACGCGGATGTTCTCCGCCTCGGTGTCTTGCCGCAGCCACGTCGTGATGAACACCGCGTCCGGGGCGATGTCGCGCAGGGCCTGTGCGGTCGCACTCGGATCCTGCAGATCGGCGGCAATGGGATGCACCCCGGGCTGGCCGCCGGGCCGCCGCGCCAGGCCATGCACCGTCCAACCCTGCTCGACCAGAAGTTGCGCTGTCGCACCGCCGACGATGCCGCTCGCGCCCACTACCAATGCCGTCTTCGTCATGCGTATCTCCTCGTCGCATGGACTTAGGCATTGGCACCTGTGTCTTCTAGAAGGCGTCCTTCAGCGACCCAGCGCCGGGCGGTAGCCCACGCAGCCGCTTAAGCTCTCCAAGAGCTGGCATCGAGCGATGCCGCCATGCTCAGCTTGGTCTCGGAGGGGCTCGCCGTGGCGATCATGCTGGCGGCGCGACGGC
>Ga0207711_10002708_pt1 | contig 15643 bp, 11 predicted proteins | sample KBSS34metaG_FD_184401 | JGI IMG/M metagenome (GOLD analysis project Ga0207711, IMG submission 184401) | Switchgrass rhizosphere microbial communities from Kellogg Biological Station, Michigan, USA - KBS S3-4 metaG (SPAdes) (version 2) | ecosystem: Host-associated > Plants > Roots > Rhizosphere...
AAATCCTTGTTTTCGATGATCGGGGCGATACCTAATTCCCGCTGGCTCGCCGGATGTCTCGCCGTGGATAAGAAAGGTTTCGTGAAAACCGGCCCTGACCTCGCGCGGGAAGATCTCAGGCACCACAAGTGGCCACTCTCTCGCGCTCCCCTCCTGTTGGAGACAAGTCTTCCGGGCGTTTTTGCAGTGGGAGACATCAGGTCCGGGAGCGTCAAAAGGGTCGCCTCGGCAGTAGGAGAAGGGTCGATCGCTGTGTCGCTCGTTCACAGGGTCCTCGCCGAGTGAACCTGCGAGTCAGAGAAGACTTACGAATCGATTTAGGGATCTGGGCCGATCACAACCAACGGACAGACTACGGTGAATTAGGTATCCGCGGCCACACGCAAAGGACCCGATTGGTGGGCACCGTCTTTCCACTAGCGGCGAGAATCGCAATTGTTAGGTAACTGGCGAGGTGAGGAGGGAAAATGGGGCGGCTAGTATCTTTCAACATTGCCGCCCCTTCGTGGTTACGGTTTTAGTGCGTCCTTTATTGACTTACTGGCCTAATCAAGTGCCGTTTGAACCTCCGGCAGGTCACGGATAGCGTTGAGGAGCACGAAGTCGTGGATCATTCCATTGTAACGTGTGACGATTGTTGGAACTCCTGCGTTCATGAGCTTGCGACCATAAGCCTCGCGTTCATCCCGAAGCGGATCGTTTTCCGCCGTGATAACGAGCGCCGGCGGCAAACCCTGAAGTTGCAGGTTTGAACCCCGCCGCGAGTATTCAGATCAAAAAAAGGGAACCTTATCGGTTCCCTTTTCCTTTTTTACTGCTTTATTTTTAACATCGGATCGCCGAGCAAAACCCAAGAGTTAAGCACGTCATCGACGGGGGACGGTGGATGTTGAGCAAGGTATAACTTGGCATCGATGATAAGATCGCCAAGGCGCGTGATGTCGGACTGGCCAAGCTGCTGGTAAAAGCGAAGTGCCAGCACCTGCTGCACATCAGGCGTCGTTTCACCGGTTGAAGACCATGCGGCAACGGCCCCCCCGTTCGTTGCCTTCAGCAGACTTTCCGAAAGACCATCTGCGTCAGGCCGAATAAAATAGCCGTTAAAGCAGGTGAGCGCTGTAAAAATCGATTCGTTGCCCGGATTATTTATGCAGCCCGTCGTAGCGGGATTACAAACCACATTACTTTGGGTGAAGAAGCTGGATGCCCAAGTTCCGGTCGAACCGTGGCCTGAATAATTTACTACGAACGGGCCGGCAGTAATGCCATTAACAATTTGCTGCGTTCCGTTCGGATTGGGAGTCCCTCCATCATCCAAGACCTTCCATGCGAATGTCGCGGGCGTCCCCGCGGGGAGTTGGCCGTCCAAGAGATGGTTCAACCCGCTGAAATCCCATGTATTCGGGTCCCAGTCCGAGACAAACAGCGCTCCCCTATCAAGGGAATGTGTCGCCGTGAGCTGCTCGAAATTGATAGTTTTGTTCAGCGCATTGGTTACCGTCTGGCTGTCCCGAGCCGGAATTCTGCCTATTGCGAGATCCCCAAGTCCGTCGTTGTCAAAATCCACCAATGCATCGTCGCTCGGGGCTTCTCCAAAAAGTGTGTCGACCGATTTCTCAGGAACGTAGTCCAGGGCTCCCAGCGACCCCGCAAATCCCTGATAATCTTTCGGATCATAGGTCGCGTCGCCGATCAACAACACGTATTGCGGTGGCGTTTGCCAGTTATTCTTCGCGTACTGAAGAAAACTCGTGATGGAGTCTGAACTAAGCACCCCATAGTTGAACTCGTCATACACGTCGCTTATGTCAACAACCTCGGCAGTCAGGTTTGGATCCTGGCCCGTGCGGTAATTCTTCCAGTCGTTTGCCTGCGAGAGGAAACCTTTGTACGAGATGATCAAAAGCTGTGCATTGTGATTTGTCGTCGATAAAGTGGACGGATTATTCTGCTCGATCGTAGCCGGAGACAGGATCGCGCTGTTCTCGACGGCAAATAAGGTCCTCGCCCTGCGGGCCGGTATCCGTGTGCCATAGGTTGAGCCCGTTTGCCGAAAACTCAGGCCATAAAGTTCCGCAGTATCGTCGTCGTAGGTGGTGTCAAACACTCTGACATTCGGCGAGGTAAAGCCGCTTATTTCCGCCGCACGATAGTTCTGGGTAAAGAACGAAAGCGTGTTCTGCTGGGCCAAAAACGTGCGCTCGAACGTGACGCTCATATGGTCGAAAAAGCTAAAGTCGCCGGCGAGTGTCGAAGCCATCGTTAACGAGTTAGTGCCTTCAATCAAGTATGAGGCTGGAATCGTGTAGGTACTGGTAAAAAAGTCCCGAAATTGCCCATTCATCGGGTCGAGGGTGTGGCCGTTCAGAGTGAGCGCGATCGGATGCGGCGAGAATGTAAAACCTTGCATCGCAACGCTAAAGGTACATGTTGCGGCCGCGGTGGCAACACCTGAGAGATCGAATGTGAGCGTTGTCGGGCTGGACGTGACAACCCGTCCGAAATAGTTTTCCGTATCTCCATTAAGCAACGAACTGATAAAGAATGTTCGCTCCTTTTTTGTGTAGGTCGCGGTATAAGACCTGCCCGCCAGGGTAGAGATACTATGGCCGCTTGCCTGGGCCATGCGCTTTCCCGGCGACGCCCCGGCAAGAAGGAAATAGATCCTCGTAGCGCTCTCTTTTCGATCTATGCCAGTTCCATAAAACTCGATATAGTCGCCATTAGGAGCGACGTTGATCGACTGTTGGCGGCCATCGACATATAACTGCCAATTAGCCGGATCACTGTTTACGTCAAACCCTGCTGCCTGAAGCTGCGCCTTGGTCACCTTATATAACCCTTCCGCCCTAACTCCCAACTTGACTCCCGGCTGAGATGCCACCCACTTTTGGGTATCAGAATCGGGCGCGAGCGAGTGCTGCGTGATGTCAAGTTTCAGGGAACTGTCTGGCGCAGGGGTTGATACTCCAGCTTGAAGCGAATTAGCTCGAAGAACCGCATTCGCGTTATTTACAGTAAAACCTACACTGCGTAGGCTGCCAACCCTTACTGCGGAGAACGCAACACTGGACGTCTTTGCCCCGCTCATGGGGACAGTTTCGATAAGAAAGGTCGAGTTGGCTTCCTTGGCAGGGGCGACAAATTGGTAATCTCCGTCGAAAAAGGGTCGGTTATAGACCTTTAAAGCTCCGCCAGGGATAAGGTTGCTGTTCAGCTGACGTTTTGTATTGCCGCTAACCGCATAAACGTTAAATCCGATGTTCTGCGTCTCGACGGCCATAGTCCACCTGAGACCTACGCCGCTGCCGTCCGAATACGCAGCGACGGATCGGAAGTCCGTGCCGTTAGCTGGGATCGCAACTGGAGCCGACCGAGTCGGTGCGGTCCGCGAGGGGATCTGTCGCTGAGCAAACGCGGGAATAATTGCTGTCAAGATGAAAGAACCAAGAAGGAAGCCGCAAATTGCTCTTCTCATTATGAGTACTCCTATGGGCGCGTCGGAAAGACGGACTACCAGACTTGAAGGTGTAAACACGAATTTACAACCTTTTTCCAGATTTGCAAAGATTTTTAATTCGATCTTTCGGGCGCGTAAATAACTCGGAACTGGAATCCGCCGACCGCGGCTAATTTCGAATCCTAAGTCTTGAAGAAGATTCTAAGTCAGCAAAAATCAGGCGTCAATCGCGTTTTTGCTTCTCGGAGCGACGGTCCCGCTAAGTAGCTGACGCAGAACGTATTGCAGGATGCCGCCATTCTTGTAGTATTCAACCTCGATAGGGGTATCGATCCGCAAGATCAGAGAGGTTTCAACCCGCGAGCCGTCCAACTTGGTGATCTCTAGGGTTACGTCCTGCCGCGGTTTAACGTCGCCTTGCTCCAGACCGAGGAGATCATAAGTTTCCGTTCCATCCAAACCAAGGGTCTGAGCCGATTCCCCTTCTTTGAACTGAAGCGGCAAAACGCCCATACCTACAAGGTTTGATCGATGGATACGTTCGAATGACTGAGTGATCACAGCCTTAACACCCATCAGAGAAGTTCCCTTAGCCGCCCAATCACGTGAGCTGCCGGTGCCGTATTCGGTTCCGCCAAAGATCACAAGAGGCGTGCCCTCGGCTTTATATTTCATCGCGGCATCGTAGATAAACATCTGCTCGCCGTCGGGCTGGTACTGTGTCAACCCGCCTTCGACGGGCGTGACCATCAAATTTTTAATTCGAACATTGGCGAATGTACCGCGAAGCATGACCCGGTCATTGCCACGGCGAGAGCCGTATGAATTGAAATCCCGCGGTTCAACACCTTTCTCCTGCAGGAACGCCCCCGCCGGTGAATTCGCCTTTATCGCGCCCGCAGGTGAAATGTGATCGGTAGTTACCGAGTCGCCGAATATCGCTAAAGCTCTGGCTCCTTTGATGTCCGAGAAGCTTCCGGTTCCCATGGTAAAGTTCTCGAAATAAGGCGGCTCCTGTATATACGTGGAATTCTGGTCCCATTCGTAGACATGTCCGCTGCTCGATGGGATCTCATTCCAAAGCGGGTTCTGCTCTGCAAATTGGCTATAAAGGCGCCGATAGACGGCCGGGTCAAACGCTTCTTCAAGAACAGCCTTCACTTCGTCGAGCGACGCCCAGATGTCTTTAAGGAAAACGTCGTTACCATCCCTGTCCTGGCCGAGCGGATGGAGATAAACGTCCCTCACAACTGTCCCGGCAAGAGCATATGCAACCACAAGCGGAGGCGACATTAGGAAGTTTGCCTTGATGTTCTGATGCACTCGCGCTTCGAAATTACGATTGCCGGAAAGCACCGAGGCGGCTACGATGTCGTTTTCGACGATCTGTTCCTCGATAGCAGGATCAAGGGGACCCGAGTTGCCTATACAAGTCGTGCAGCCGTAACCGACAAGCTCGAAGCCGATCTCGTTAAGGTATTTTTGGAGTCCGGCTTTCTCAAGGTACTCGGTGACTACGCGCGAACCGGGAGCCAGTGAAGTTTTAACGTACGCGGGAACCTTCATTCCGCGCTCGACCGCCTTTTTCGCGACAATACCGGCAGCGATCATAACCGCTGGATTTGATGTGTTCGTACATGAAGTAATGGCCGCTATCAATACATCGCCGTTGCCGATCGACACGTTTGTCGGATCTGCTCCGTTACCGTCGTGCTCGACGCGATCGGGCGTGGGCCGATTGTTGACCATTTCTACCTCGGTGCTGATATTTGTATTCCGGTCGCTAACTTCGCCAAGAACCGGAAGCGGAACCGAACGCTGGCTCTGTTCGCCGCCGCCGGTCGTTTCCCCTTGGGTCAGATGAGGCTGGCCCATCGTTACAAAATAGCGGGTATCAAGATCAGAGGATTCCTTTCCGTATCCGCCATCCGCTACCGGTTTCGAAAACAGCTCAACAAAACGGTCATCCAGATTTGAGAGCTCGATCCGATCCTGGGGTCGTTTCGGACCGGCGACCGATGGATTGATCGTGGCCAGATCCAAATGAAGAACCGTCGAATAATCGACTTCGCCGTCCTTCGGAATTCCGAACATTTCCTGAGCTTTGTAGTAGTTGCGGATCGTGTCGATCTGCTCCGAGCTGCGGCCCGTCGCCCGAAAGTAATCCAACGTTTTCTCATCGACTGGGAAAAAGCCCATCGTGGCGCCATACTCGGGGGCCATGTTCGCGATGGTCGCGCGATCTGTCGCATTCAAGGCAGTGGCTCCCTCGCCGAAGTATTCGACAAATTTGCCGACTACATTCGCTTTCCGAAGCATTTCAGTAAGACGAAGAACCAGATCTGTTGCGGTTGCTCCCTGCGGCAGTTCGCCTGTCAGGTGAACGCCTACCACATCGGGGGTCAGGAAATAAACAGGCTGACCGAGCATTCCGGCCTCGGCTTCAATTCCACCAACTCCCCAGCCGACGATTCCGAGACCGTTGATCATGGTTGTGTGAGAATCGGTCCCGACCAACGTATCCGGAAAATAAACGCCGTCCTTTTCGAAGACGCCTTTGGCGAGATATTCAAGATTGACCTGGTGAACAATGCCAATTCCTGGCGGTATGACGCTGAAACCGCTGAACGCCTGAGTTCCCCATTTCAGGAAGCGATAACGCTGCTCGTTTCGCTTAAACTCCATCTCCATGTTCCGCTGGTAGGCCGATTCGCTGCCGTAATAATCGACCTGTACCGAGTGATCTATCACCAGATCCACAGGGACAAGCGGTTCGATCACGCTGACGTCCTTGCCCATCCGCTCAACCGCCGACCGCATTGCGGCCAGGTCAACAAGCAGCGGAACGCCCGTAAAGTCCTGCAGTATCACGCGCGCCACGACAAACGGGACCTCCTCTGTACGCTCAGCACTCGCCGTCCATCCGGCAAGCGCCCTGACATTCTGCTCGGATACCTTCTTTCCGCCATCAAAGTTGCGAAGAACCGACTCGAGGACAATACGCAGGGATACGGGAAGCCTGGAAATATTGCCGAGGCCGGCTTTTTCAAGCTGCGGCAGCGAGTAAAAAACTCCTTCTTCGCCGTGTCCGCTGTGGAATGTTTGGCGTGAATCAAATAGTTGGTGCGTCATAGGATTTTCAATGGAACAACTCCAAACTATCAGTTTAAAAAGCGTTTACCCAATGGTCAAGGACGGGGGAATTTCGGCGGTGTTCAATGTTCAACTGTTCAGATTGTTCCAATCCGTTCAAAGTGTTCAATATGTTCAATCCGTTCAATTTGTTCAAAAGCGTTCAGGAGTGTTCAATATGTCCTCAATCTAGTACGACGGAGGCATTCTGCGTGAACCAGATTGCATGAAACGGCGGTTTGACTCTATAATCCATAGAGTTTCCGCGTAAATGGCGCCTTCGTCTATCGGTTAGGACGCGAGATTCTCATTCTCGAAAGACGGGTTCGATTCCCGTAGGCGCTACCAAGTTTCCTCCCGGCCGATTTTCCGCAGGCCGGGTTTCGTGTTTCTACGGTTTTTTTCATTTCATTTTTTGGCGAGGTGACAAATGATAGTTACAACGGGAATGGATATCGAAGGCAAGCAGGTCGCTCAGTATCTGGGCGTGGTTCGTGGGATCGTTGTCCGTGCTACGGGCATTGGGCGCGGCTTCGTCGGAGGCCTGAAGTCGATCGTCGGCGGCAATATCGAGGAATGGTCTGTCGTGTGTGAGGAGGCCCGGCGCGAGGCATTTAACCGGATGGTCCAGCATGCTCTTGAAATAGGAGCTGACGCCGTAATAGCGATGCGTTATGACGCTACAGAATTCACGCAAGGCTCAACGGAAGTGTTGGCATACGGGACGGCGGTTAAGCTCGGCTAGTATTGCCGGAGGTAACTAATGGACGATAAACCAAGATGCCAAAGCTGCGGCATGCCTCTTTCTGACGAGTTTAAGAATTTTGGTACAGAAAGCGATGGCTCGCCTGTTTCGGAATACTGCATGTTCTGCTATCAGGACGGCGCGTTCACAAATCCCGATCAGACGGTCGACGAGATGGTGCAAAGCTCGATAGATTTTATGACCTCGAACCTCGGTTTTTCCGAGGACCAGGCTACGCAGATGTCGAATGACGTGATCAGAAAACTCAAGCGGTGGCAATGACCTCGTTGCGACTCCTAGCGTACCCTAAGGATCCGCATATCAGCCAGCCAGTCAAGCCAGCGGTATTTTAGAGTTTTCGGTGCCACGATCTCGGTAAGGCCTATGGATTTTCTGGGTTTGCCGTCGCGCAGGGTAAGAGTCATCTCGCTCGCAAATCGCAGGTTGTAGAAACTCGAATCGAGCACTTTGATCGGTTTGATCCGCAGCCGGATCCCGTCATCCGACGTCAGGCTTACACGCGTGGGATATTTGATCCCAAACTTGTTTCGCACAAAATTTTGTTCTTCGCATCGAACTTCGCGTTCGATAAGCCGACCGTCCTTGATTAAAACCAACCGGCTCGATTCTCCACCTTCGCTTTCAATGTGTTTCTGAAAAACAACTGTCGAATCTGTGAAATGTGCTCGGCCCCAATGCCGCTCAAGTATCGTGTCTGCGAACCGGCGTGAATCATATTCATGATCGTGATAGCCCGTTCCCCTGAAATGGTATCCGGCCTTCACTTTTCCTTTCCTGTCGATAAGGTCGATCCTCCCGGAAACGTCAGACCTTGGAGCTACGATATTCCAAACGTGAAGTCCCCGCGCATCCTGGCCGTCTTCGCGGAGGAAATCTGCCTCGATCGATACCCACTCAAATTTAGCTTCGAGCATCTGCCCGCGACTGAGCGAAGACCTGATCTCCAGCGAGTAGCCGGAACCATAAGGTGCCGCGTCAAAGCGAAACCCGGAAGGGCCGATCTTGCAGGCAGGGGATGCCTGGTCCGCCGAAAAATCCATGGGCGAGAATTCGTTAAATGTCCGGACTATCGGCTTCCCGTTCTTGTAATACGCGAAGAAAACGCCGGGGAATCGGCGCTCATTTGGAGATGCAGTGTCCGAATCGATTCCGATGTTAAGCGTTCTATTATATCTAGGCGATGAAACTGCATTATCGAGAAACCAGATTGCGATCGCTTCGCTGCCATCATCCGAGATGGCGTCAAAATACCACCATTCGTAAGCGTCCGGAGCCTGGTTTCCATGCCAAACGTCAGCGGTGACGCTCGAGATAACGGAGAGTCGTCTTGCAGACGGTGCTTCTTTAGCCGAAGACATATACTCTTTTGAAAAGGGGAAAGCGCGGAGTAAGAATCGCAAAAAAATGGAATTCTGGCAAACTTTTGCAGATAAATTGAATCTTTACAGCGGTTACATACTCTTCCCCTATATTTGTTTAACAAGGAGAGTTAGATGAGGAAATCAGTCAAGTTTTTTGCACTTCTGCTCGTTGCCGCCGCGGGGATTTTCGCGACAGGTTGCCCGGACCGCACGTCGATCGCGGACATAGAGCACAATCCCTCAAAACACATTAATAAAGAAATTGTTGTGGCCGGCGTGGTAAAGGACAGCTACGGCGTTTCGTTGCCGGGCACCGATATTCGCGGCGGTATCTACAAGGTTGACGATGGAACAGGCTCGATCTGGGTAGTAACGGAAAACACTGTACCGTCTAAAGGTTCAGAAGTCATTGTCAAAGGTACGGTTGGCAACGGTGTCAGTTGGAATGGCCGCAATTACGGGCTCGGTATGCACGAGACCAGCCGAAAATACGTAAAGAAATAACAGGATGCTTTAATGTCGAACAGTAGGTAGACTCTTGACCCAATTTTTTATCAGGAAGCAGACAGGCTAGAATGCCTTTCTGCTTCTTTTGTTTATGAGTGAATTGATCGAAAGTTTTGACCGACGCTTTGCAGAACTTGACCATCGATCGCGGGCGTTGATCCGGATGACCCCGCAAGACAGGCTCTATTGGAAACCGCGTGAATTGCCCAGGAGCATGACCATGTTTTCGTGCGGCGAGTACGTTCTCAGGAGTGCGGGCATGGTTGAAAAGACGTTCGGGGGCATTACAACGAGGCTCTGGGATGACCCCTTCGAATGGACACTGCCCGAGGAACTTGCGACAAAGGAAGCTGTTCTGGGTTATTTGAGCGAGGTTGAAGTGACCCGAGTAAGAGGATTTTCCTTCTTTAAGTCCGACGATAATCTTTTGCGGAAGATACCTGCTCCTGCGAACCTCCGGTCGATCTTTGACATCCTGTTGGAAACGATCGCCCAGGCCGAACACTATCAGGGCCGGGCCCTTGCGATATTTCAGATGTTTTCGGATGAGAAGCTCCCAAGATTGTAATAACCCGTTTCTGAACTCCGTGAAGCTGTCAGAAACTTAAGGTTTGTTGGACTTAGTGAACCTTTTCGTGCAAAAATTCGTTTAGGATTGAGTCTTAGGCATCACACGCTTTTGGAGTCCATTAATGCATTGCCCGGGTTGCGGCCAACAACAAATATCTACCGAGACAAAATTCTGCTCGCGATGCGGTTTACCGCTTGGACTGGTGAGCGAAGTACTCTCTCACGGCGGATTTTTGCCGCAGCTTGCCGAGTTGCATAATAAGAAGAAATCGTTATTTACCAAAAAGAACGGCGTTATGGCCAGCGTTTTTTGGTTCATATTCTTTGTTCCCCTGCTCACATCGATATTTGGAGGCGTTTTCGGGATCGATGTATTGGGCTCGATATGCGCTCTTATCGGCGTTTTTGGCGGGCTAATGATATTTATTTTCTCACTCGTTTTTCTGCCAAGCTCAAAGCCGGCCTATGTGCCATATCCGCCGATGATGCAGGGAATGCCGCAGGTTCCGGGGCTGTACGCTCCCCATCAGCAAGCATTGCCGCCGCAGCAAACAATGCCAGTTTCGACCTATGCTCCTCCTAAGGCCGGACGATGGCGCGACACTAACGATCTCGAACCGGCGAGTGTTACGGAAAGTACCACCAGACTGCTCACTAAAGAAGAAAAGCACGATTAACTAAGTATGTATTGCCCTCACTGCGGACAGGAAAGGACTTCACACGAAACGAACTTTTGTTCGCGATGCGGCTATCTGTTGACGGGAACGGCTGAGCTGTTGAACCTGGGCGGCGCGCTTCCGGCGTTTCCGACAAGGTCAAGCGCTTCATCGCAAAAAGCGAGAGGCATGAAGCAGGGCGTATTCATTCTGCTCCTAACGTTTCTGATCGTGCCCCTGGCTGCGATCTTTTCGGTGATGGTAAACCTTAAACCCTGGCCTGCTGTTATCGCAGCGATATCACTTTTCGTAGGAGGATTGTTACGGATAGCATATGCAGCGTTGTTCGAGTCCTCAGTTCCTGACAATACTTCTTCGTTGCCGGCGGGCAACAGGACTGAATTAGGCCCGGCGTGGAGCGGTGGAGCATTGCCGCCCCAGCGGACTGAATCGGCTGCGGCCTTTGCTGCACCAGGAATCGGCCGATGGCGGGACACAAACGAACTCGAACCTCATAGCATTACCGAGAGTACGACGCGACATCTGCAAATAGACGAACAACAGTAGATACGACACTTTTGCGGCTAATATCCGACCGCCTCACCGTCCCCTCTGGAATCGACTGCTCCTAACCTCGTGCCTTTATTGTCGATCATTATGCCGGTCGCTTGCGCAACATAGCCAGGCCGGGAGGCAAACTTGTGGCCGAAGCCTGTGAGGATATTCTGGGTGTCCGGCGACATGCCATATGGCTCAAACAATATTTCATCGGGGAACCATTGATGATGAATACGGGGGGCATCTATAGCCTGCTGGATGTCCATGTCATGGTCGATGACGTTAATAACGGTCTGAATTACCGCTGAGATAATGCGCGGGCCCCCGCGAGCGCCAAGCGCAAACCACGGGGTGCCGTCCTTTTTCAAAACGATAGTTGGTGTCATCGACGAAAGCGGGCGCTTTCCGGGCTGAACAGAATTCTTCTCTCCCTGGATCAAACCGAACATATTCGCCTTTCCCGGCTGGGCCGCAAAATCATCCATTTCATCGTTAAGTAAAAAGCCCGCGCCTTTCACGGTAACCGCCGAGCCATAGAGATCATTCAGCGTGTAAGTATTGGTAACGACTGTTCCATCCTTATCGACGACGGTGAAATGGGTAGTTTCTGTGTGTTCCTTACCCGCAACAATATTACCGTGTCCGACTTCCGCGCTAGAGGATGCCTTGTTGGATTGGATCGATGAGCGCCTCTCCTCGGCATATTTTTTATCAACCAGCTTTGCAAGCGGAACGTCCGCAAAATCAGGATCGCCCATGAATTCGGCGCGATCGGCAAATGCCCGCTGCATAGATTCGGCAAGAACGTGATATTTCGCGGCCGAATTGTACTGCATCGCCCGTACATCATATCCCTCGAGCATGTTGAGCACCTGCAGCATGACGATTCCGCCCGAACTCGGCGGCGGCATGGTAACGATCTGATAGCCCCGGTAAGTGCCGGTCAAAGGCGTACGTTCTTTTGCCTGATAGTTTTTTAGGTCGTCGAGAGTTATCAGTCCGCCATTTGCCTTCATGTCGTCGGCGATGAGCTGGGCTGTTTTGCCGGTGTAAAATTCCTGTGCTCCGAGACGCTCGATCCGCCCTAGCGTTTGCGCCAGATCCGGCTGAACAAAGAGATCGCCCTCGTTATAGAACTTTCCGCTACGCAGAAAAACGCGATTGCTTTCAGGATACTTTGAGAGATTGTCACGATAACCGCGAAATAGGTTAGCCAGGCGATAGGAAAGCGCATAACCATTTTGGGCGAGTAGCCGTGCCGGCTCAACCACATCCCGCCAAGTTACTTTTCCCGAGCCGTATTTCTTAAACGCCATGTCGAACCCGGCAAGCGTTCCGGGTACGCCGGACGCTCGGTAGCCGATAGTTGACGAGCCCTCACCTTTGATCAGCTCGCCTTTTTGGTCAAGAAAGACATTTCGCGTTGCCGCCTTAGGCGCCATCTCGCGGTAGTCGATCGCGTGTGCTTCACCGTTGCTCTTGCGGATCAGCATGAAACCGCCGCCGCCGATATTTCCCGCCTCGGGATAGACAACGGCAAGAGCGATTCCGACAGCGATCGCGGCGTCAACCGCGTTGCCGCCTTTTTTCATGACCTCGACACCGATGCGCGAAGCGATCTCGTGCTGCGATGCGACCATGCCATGCTGACCGCGGACCGGCGCCGCAACAACCCTTGAAGCAAACGGCAAAGCGGAAGCAATAAAGGCAAGTATCAAGAAGAAGGAGACAGGAACTTTCAGACGATGACTCATACTTAAGGCAAGATATCAGATGTTACGATTCTGAACAATTTCACTAAAGATTTCAGGCTCGGAGCCCGCTCTCCTTCTCGGCGAGAATGAAATCAACCCACGGAATAATTCTTGAAGCACGGAAACAAACGTTATCCTTTTCTATTTAACTCAAAAGGGTTATAGTCGTTCTTCTGGATTTTTTCCATGAACCCCAATAAGGCAAGTATGACCGACGGCGGCAGTAGTAGACATGGCATATACGCGCTTTTCACCTCGGAGATTAGTGAATACGCTCGGGCGTGTGCCATCACGACTGCGCCGAAACCTCGCTGAATATCGTTTTTACGCCTACCTGGCAATCCTCGGCCCGGGGATAATCGCAGCAAATTCAGGCAATGAAGCCAGCGGAATAGCCACGTACTCAACCGCGGGAGCCGACTACGGCTATACCTTGCTCTGGTCGTTCATTCCGATGACTATATGCTTTGTCGTCGCGCAGGAAATGTGTGTGCGGATGGGGGTAGTTACCGGACAAGGATTGGCGGACCTGATCCGCGAGCAATTTGGGGTTCGTTGGACCGCTCTCGTAATGCTCGCGCTGCTGATCGCCAACAGCGGCATCATAGTTGCCGAGTTCGTCGGCATCGCTCAGGCATCGGAGTTGTTCGGAATTTCACGGTACATTTCCGTTCCCCTGACAGCTTTGGTTATCTGGTGGCTGGTAGTAAAAGGCACGCCAAAACGTGTTGAACAAGTATTTCTGCTGATGTCGCTTGTATTTCTGACGTATATTTTGGCCGGGTTTATGGCCAAGCCTGATTGGGCAAAGGTCGGAAAGGAGTTTTTCTCGCCAACATTTAATCTGGACTCGGGATATCTATTCACGGTTGTTGCTTTGATCGGCACCACCATCACGCCGTTCATGCAAATATATGTGCAAAGTTACGTGGTCGAGAAAGGAACACAAAAGGAGGACCTGGGTCTGGCCAGGACGGACGCCATAATCGGTGTTTTGTTTGCTAACTTGATCGCAGCTTTTATTGTTATCGCCACGGCTGCAACTCTGCACGTCGAAGGAATTCATTTACATGATGCGGCGGACGCGGCCCGCGCGCTGGCTCCGGTTGTCGGCCCATACGCCAAGTATCTTTTTGGGGTCGGCCTTTTTGGCGCGGCGATGCTGGCAATGGGCGTTCTTCCCCTGGCGACCGCCTATTCGCTCTCCGAGGCTCTCGGGTTTGAAAAAGGCCTGTCGAGATCGTTTCGCGAGGCACCGATCTTTTTGGGCATTTTCACGACCCTGGTCGTCATCGGAGCATTCGTCGCCCTCATTCCGGGAATTCCACAGATCCAACTTCTCGTATTAACGCAGTGCATCAACGGGCTCCTGTTACCTGTTTTGCTGATCGCAATCGTCCTACTGGCGAACAACGAAGAGATCATGGGCCAGTACAAGAACACCCTGTGGTTCAACGTCCTTGCTTGGACAATAACTGCTGTCGTCTCCGTCCTATCCTTGCTGTTGATTGGTAAAACAATTGCTGATATGTTTTAGGTCAGGATCGCTATGGCCTCCACAGAGCTCCGCCGCAAAGCCTTATTTTTCTTTATCTTCGCCGGTGCGATAGTAGTTGTCTTGATGGCAATGCCCCTGGTTGTCGGCTGGCTTCGCCACGATGTATTTCCACAGTTTGGGATGGTGTTTAACCGGGGCACGTGGGACCTGAACACCGACAATGGAAATCCCTCGATGGTTGCCCAAACGACGGCGACCCTGATCGAAAACCTCTTACACATCTTGCGGATCCTCCTCTGGATGGCTTTGGTTATCTCGACCGTGAGATTCCTGGGTTACCTTATCTTCGGGACCGCATTCAAGAAAACAGGTCAGCCCGAGATCTCATCTCTACTTAAAACGGTTCTTTCAATAGTTGTTTATATCGTCGCGTTTTTCATCATCTTTCAATCTCAATATCCGGGCATTGAATTGGCTCCTCTATTTACAGGTTCGGCGATCCTGGGAATCGTGGTGGGTCTCGCACTTCAGGAAACACTTGGAAACTTGTTTGCGGGCATCGCGTTGCAGGCGGACCAGCCATTTCAGGTCGGTGACGTTATATCGATCCCTAACGGCGGTAACGGCGTAGTCGAGAGTGTCTCATGGCGCGGTGTAAAGATCAGGACCTTTCAAAACAAGCTGCTGGTTATCAGTAACGCCGTACTTGGTAAGGAAACGATAGAGGTCGCTCCGCGGGGGAACTTAAATGCTCGATTAGTTAATTTTGACACGGTTTACATCGACTCACCCGCGAAGATCATCCAGGTCGCCCGGGACGCGATCCGACAGGCTGAAAACGTTTCGCAAAAGATACGGCCGATCGTCCGAATTCGCGGGCTCGGAGACCACGGCCTTGAATGGGAAGTAAAATACTGGCTCGACGACTATTCGAAATACAATGACACCGATGCGCTTGTACGGCAGCGGATCTGGTATGCGTTCAAACGTGAAAAAATAACTTTCGCTTATCCGACGCGCACCGTTCACGTTGAGCCCCCACCGTTGGAACTCCCAATGGAAGAGATTCGCGACAGTATTTCCGAGCTTCTCTGTAAGGTCTCGATCTTCGCGCCGCTTACCGACGAGGAATCAGACAAATTAGCTGCGGCAACGACTACGCGAGTCTATTCGGCCGGCGAACCAATTGTAAGGATCGGAGCGGAGGGAAATTCGATGTTCGTGATCGTACGCGGGAAGGTTCGAGTGCAAGTGCCAGAGAATGGTTTCCAAAAGACCATAAATAACCTTTACGAAAATGACTTTTTCGGTGAAATGAGTTTGCTGACCGGCGAACCCAGGTCAGCCACCGTGATCGCAGACGAAGAAACCGAGGTGTTGA
>Ga0207711_10002716_pt1 | contig 15613 bp, 9 predicted proteins | sample KBSS34metaG_FD_184401 | JGI IMG/M metagenome (GOLD analysis project Ga0207711, IMG submission 184401) | Switchgrass rhizosphere microbial communities from Kellogg Biological Station, Michigan, USA - KBS S3-4 metaG (SPAdes) (version 2) | ecosystem: Host-associated > Plants > Roots > Rhizosphere >...
ACGAGCCCATCTTGATCAATTCGCTACGCCCGAATACTTGCTGCTCTGCCACGCTTACGCGCCAAATCACGCTGAGCACGTAGGCTGCAACGACTACAACTGGTGCCGAAATAATAACGGCGAGAGACAGTGTTGTTTTTCTTGAGAGTTGCATTTAATTGTTCTTCTCAGTATCTTGAACTCATATTAGACCCATTCTTTGATTTTGTGGGACTTCAGACAGTAACCTATAAATGATATAAGAAATTCTCACAAACGGTAGAATGATGCCTGGTCAGGTTTCTAAACTTACTACTTTGCCATCGACAAAACCGCAGCACCATGAAACTTACCCTGCCTGAGATCCTGAAGAGCAGCGTTTGCGTCTTCCAGCCGGTAAGGTCGAACTGTTGTCTTAATGGGAATTTTGAAGGCAATATCTAGAAATTCAACAGCATCCTGCCGCGTGAGATTCGCCACGGACTTGATTGAACGTTCTTCCCACAACGAGGCGTAAGGAAAAGAGGGAATGTCCGTCATGTGTATGCCGCCGCAGACTATGGTGGCTCCTTTTTCCGATGCGCGCAGGGCAAGAGGCACTAGGCCCCCCACCGGGGCAAATATCAGTGCAGCATCAATCGGGTTAGGGGGTAAGTCGTCCGAGCCGCCGGCCCAACAAGCACCGAGTGTACGAGCATAGTTTTGGCCTGCCTCGTCGCCATTCCTCGTGAAGGCATAGACCTCTCTTCCTTGATGAAGAGCAACCTGAGTGATTATGTGAGCAGCGGCGCCAAAACCATATATGCCTATGCGTTTTGCCTCGCCGGCCATCTTCAAGCTGCGCCAACCAATCAGACCGGCGCACAGAAGGGGCGCTACTTCTTCGCTGGTTGCACCTTCTGGAATTGGGAAGCAGAAGTCTGCATCTGCGATTGTCTGCGTGGCATAGCCGCCGTCGATGTCATAACCTGTAAACTGCGGCGTATCGCAAAGATTTTCTCGGTCAGATAGGCAAAACTTGCAGTGTCCGCAGGTTTTGCCGAGCCAAGGCACGCCTACCCTTTGCCCGATCGTGAAGCCTTTCGTCGCGTCACCTATTTGCAAAACTGTACCGACAATCTCGTGACCGATTATCAACGGCAATTTTGGGTGTGACAGTTCTGCATCGATTATGTGAAGATCTGTCCTGCAAACACCACAAGCCTCCACCTGCAAAAGCAATTGAGCCGGCCCCGGGATAGGCGCCTTCATAGTCACCATTTGTAGTGGCGTTCCGCTTTTTTCGAAGAGCATCGCATCCATATGGTGTTAATTCCCTTCAATAGTAATAAGGGCCGCGATGAACTTCAATTTTAGCTGAGTTTCTGATTGTTGCCAAGTAAGGCTGCCGATTAACCGGTTGAGACCGGCAATAGCTTCAGGTGCGGTTGTGATACGTCCTGATTGTTGCGTGAGGCTGCCACAGCAAAACCAAGAGCTCCACAGATGTGTATGAAGTCAACGGGCTTGCGATGCCAGGCCATTGAGCGTGTGTTTTTTCCATGCTTTTGATATGTGTCAGTTTCAGATAGTATGACTGTTTTAGGCCAGTGTTCTTCAGCCTCATGTTGTTGAATCCATGGTAATCCATCTTCTTCCAGCCCTTCGAGATCGAGGAGTATCGCCGTTGGAGTACAGACTTTCATTGCTCTGTCCGCATCGTCAAATGAGCTGTAAATTGAAATATCAAATGAGTGTGGTCGCAGAGCATTCGCCAGTTGATCGGCAGCCTCGCTATTGCTTGATATGAGCATAACCGGGCTGATCTTGCTCTTCAGTTCGAAAAGCGGCGGCGTTTCCTTTAGCTTACCGGAGGCCGCTAAGGGCAGATCAATCCAAAAAGTCGAACCCTCGTTAACTTGCGACTTAACGCCTACGTGACCTCCATGCTGTTCTGCAATAGCTTTTGTTATAGCCAGCCCCAGGCCCGACCCGCCTTTGGGTCTGGCATCAGTGCAGTCGAGCTGTTGAAACTTGCCGAAAAGTTTGCAAATTTGAGATGGGGCAATTCCGGGCCCGAAGTCTTGCACAGAGAAACGGATCAAATTATCCTTAAATGAAACTCGCACACTGACTTGAGAGCCACTGTTGGAAAATTTAATAGCATTGGACACAAGATTGTCCAACATTTGTGTCGTTCTATCAGGGTCGGCTACTATGGTGCCCTTCCAGTCAAATTGACTCACCAGTTTCACACCGGCGCTATCGGCCATGCCTTTCATGGCAGCCAGGCACGATTCAACAGTTTTTTCCACGTCCAGATCGTCCATTCTCAACTCCAGCATACCGGCCTCAAGTTTGCGGATATCGAGAATGTCATTGATCAGTCGAATCAAACGATCGCTTTCTGTCCTGGCAATAAGAACGAGTTGCGAAACTTGGTCGGTTAACGGGCCGGCTATGCCCGCTTCCAGGATGCGCAACGAAGCATGCACTGACGTCAGCGGCGTCCTCAGCTCGTGTGAAACCATGGAATAGAATTCCTGAACCTCCTTTTCCCGCTCCTTTTGTTCGGTAATATCTGTGGCGATGCCATATACCTCAGTACGAGCACCAGCGCGATCAAAAGTCGGATACGATCGGCTCCATAGCCAGTGCCATTTACCGGTGGCGTCCATTTGCCTGTACTCGATGCTGTCACCCTTGGAGCCGGAATTTTGAAAGAAAGCTAAGACTGCCTGTCGATCATTTTTATGTATACCTTCCACTGCTCGCAGTGGTTCCCTGAGCATGTCTTCTTGACTGCAGCTGAAAAAATTTGCGAATGCCGGACTGACCCATTTGAGACCAAAGCCGCCTGGTTGAGTCACCCAGAGCATTTCTTCGAGATTGTTTGTAATTTCGGTAAGCAGTCGACTACTTTCCTCGAGTCTTGTCTCCATTTGACTGCGGGAAATTCCGAGAGCAATGTTTTGACTGGCGAGAAACAAGGCCGGTAACGCAGCCTCTGAAAATATTCTTTTTGGCAGAACGGCGATCAGGCCTACAAGGTCTTCTCCAACCAGCAAAGGCTCTACCATCAGTGGTACAAGGGGGAGCTTGGTCTGTGCGGCTTTATTGGCAATTTTTTGCAGCATATGGCCATTGAAAGCGAATTTTCCACTGGATCGCTTGAGAATATTGATGGTCGATTCGTTGATTAACAGTTTTGTCATATCAGGCAGCGACGAGTTGTCCCCACAGCTGCCTCGCAGTTCAAAGTAGCCCGTCCGCTCCGAAGGAATCCAAGCCGCCGCATACAGAGCCTCTAAATGCTCTACTGCCAATTCCGAGCACTCTTGCAGCGTAACATCGAGACTGTTGCCGCTCTCCAATGCTTTTCCGACGTGGGCTGCATGCCTGGAAATGCGAGCGTCTTCGACTAGTCTTGCTTTGAACTCAATCCTATCCATAAACTGCCCAATCTCATTGCCAAAAGGAGACAACAGGTCTGATAGGTTGTGTTGGTGTGCCAGTATGCGAGGGAAATAAAACTCTACTATGCCTGCAACTTGTCGGTCTCTAAAGATCGGAAATGCCAATGCCGCATGCAGGCCAGACTCGAGAGCGGCACCAGCACGAGGGAAATTCGGATCAACAACTACGTCTTTGATCCAAGCGGGAGCTCCGGCTTGCCAGACTCGTCCCGGCAACCCTACACCTTTCTTGAAGGCTGTTTTTAAGGTAGCATTTTTGAATGATTCATCGGTTAGCTTCTGTGAACTCCACAGAGCGTAGGGTCTGATTATTGGTTTTCGGGCATCGGTCAGCCAAACGGCTCCAAAGGCAAAATCATATAGTTCGCCGATCGACGCAAGCAACCTCTGCGCGGCTTCGTGAAAATTCGTTTCTTCGACAAGGGCTTGCGTGACCGCCAATTGCACTCGCGTGCGGTCAGCTTCATTGACCCTGCTCGTAAATAAGTATGCCATCGCAAAATACGAGGTAATAAGCACAATACCAAGGATGGAGGCGAGCGCTATAACGACAGCGCTGCTGTGGTAGAGCTCCTGGGGCTTCGGGTACAAATTGCCGGTTACCAGCACAGTAGTCAAAGCTAAAAGAAGAGCAAAACTCGTTCTCAATATGATGAGCGTGTTCGGATTTTTCATTTGGGGTCTCTGTGCGTAGGGGGAGACCTTGAGACGTCCCACCCTTGAATTGTCCGCCGGTTGGGGAATCAGCCGCATCAGTCGAAGGAATGACCGGCTTGGGCGTCTAAAGGAGTACCTGTCGCTCAGCCAGAAGGTGGATGTGGCGCGTGTACCGTCGGCGCAGAATCAATGCAGCGGCATGCTTTTTTGAATACGATGTCGCTAATTGTGGAAGTGGTGGTGATTGAGATTGTGAATAACGTGATTGATGTTAACGCTCAGAAATGTGTACTGGTACTCGATGATGACGTTGCCTTCCAAGACTTGATGGGCAATCTGCTCAAAGCGCATGGCTATGAAGTGGTAGCCGCCAGGTCTGCTGCAGAGGCATCGGTTTTTCTGACTGCCGGGCGACCATCGCTCCTTATAGTTGATTACAGACTGCCTGCCATGGATGGCATTTCATGGATTGCCAGTGTCAGAGAATCTGGAAACAACGTCCCGATAATTTTTGTCTCCGGCACCTGGTGTGATCCTAAGACATTTAATTGGTTGAGAAACATTTTGAAAGTAACCCTGATATTTCAGAAGCCGATTGATCCGCATCTGTTTATGCAAGCGGTTGAGGATGTTCTACCTTTGAGTCCCCCCGCGATCTTGGAGCAATCGTCTGAGCCGGCACAGGAGTCGTTCCCGAATGCGGAATACGCTAAATTTCTGGAGAAGGGTAATTTCGATGAGACTCTGACGAAGCTTGATGCGCTGATTGCAGCCGAAAATAGCAACCCGCTAGCCGTGAATGAACTTACACAGATTCGACGTAAAGTTAGAACACAAAAAGTTGTTCACTCTGCTCGAGTGCAATATATAGGTCGTATTCCGACCATCTGGAAGGAGCTGGTGGACCTTGTTGAGCAAGCCCGCGATACTGCCACTGAACGTTCACTACCGCTTCTGGCCAAGGACGCTGCACACAAGCTAAAAGGGACTTCTGGTTCATACGGGCTGTCGCATATTTCTGAAATTGCCGGCCATCTGGAAGGCTTTCTTGAATGTATAGATCCCTCCTGCTCGCGAGCGGAGACGGACGTTTTTTGGTCTGAAATAGACCGTATTTTAGTTGAGGGTAATGCCATTATTGATGGTCTCACCCATATCGATATAGAAGAGAGTGAGGGCAAGGAAGAGCGGTTGATGTCCCTGTTGCTCGTCTCTCCCGATCACGAATATCTGTCACTGATGTCCAGCTGTGTTGCCCACAACATTGACGTGCATGTTGTGAATAGCGCTATAGGCGCTGAAACCAAGGCTAAATCAATGCCTTTCGATGTGGCGGTTATTGATCTCAGTTTAGGCTCCCCGGAGCTAATTGGATCTCTGACGAAAGAATTGCGCTCCGCTCGGCAGCATAAACAGATGCCGTTTGTCTTTATTGCTGAGCCGTCGCAATACTCGAGCTTATCGGAACTAATCTATGGTGGCTGTTCCGCCTTGCTTGAGCCTCCAGTTAGTGATCGCGCCCTGGTTGAGGCAGTGACGTCTCTGCGGGGAATCTTCAAAAATCGACAGAGTCGTGTACTTTGTGTAGATGACGATCCCATGCTGACTTTTTTCCTCTCGTGTGTCCTGAGCCAAGAAGGAATAGAAGTGCAGGCATTGAACGAACCCATCCACATCCTTGATGCGCTCGATAACTTCCAGCCGGACCTTATATTGCTTGATGTTATGATGCCCGGTCTTAGTGGCTATGAAGTGTGCCGAATGCTGCGTTTGCATAAGGAGTGGCGCCATACGCCCATTATCTTCCTGACTATTAAAAACGATGTGGAGGCCCGAGGATCTGCTTTTCGCGCGGGGGGTAACGACTTCCTATCTAAGCCTGTTGTTGCCGAGGAGTTGATTGCACGGGTTAATGCTCACCTTGCCGTGGCTGAAAAGGACAAGCAGCCGGACAGTGAGGAAGTATTTGGAGTGTTGAAATGGGATCCCTTTAAGAAGCAGGCCAGTCGGGTACTCCAGCAATGCAAGAGGGAAAATATTCCTGTCTCTTTGGGTGTTTTAGTGATTGAGGGTTTCAATCAACTTGATTTTAAATACGGTAATTTTGCCAAGCAACAAGTGTTGGCCGAATTAGGAGCACTGCTGTCACTTCGCTTCAGAACAACAGATGTGCGCGGAATGTTAAAGGACGGAGCGTTTTCGGTTTTGTTTAGAGGTGAAAGCAGCGTCACCGCATCGGGTGCCTTGGCCTTGCTTCAAGAAGAGATTGGGTTAGTGGCATTTACATGTGCTAACGGCAATCAGTTTCATGTCATCCTCAAAGTCGGTCTGGCAGATGAGGGCGTTGACGGGCTTTCTTTCGATTCTCTTGTTCACTGCGCCACTATGCGCGTAGTCAACGCCGAGCCAAGCTATGCTTTGAGTACGGGACATCTTAAATTGCGGGAGATGCCCATTCCATGAAATACACTGACTCTATCAAGAACGTTTTACTTGTTGATGACGATACCAACATTACTTTCTTAACCAAGATGGCTCTGGCGGAACTAACCGATTGGCATATTGAGGAAGCCTCCTCCGGTACGCAAGCGCTCAATATGGCCGAGTCAACCACACCGGACCTCATCCTGCTCGACGCCATGATGCCAATGATGGATGGCCGTGAAACATTCGCCAAATTGAGAGCAATTGAGGCGCTCAGCGCCACTCGAATTATCTTCGTAACCGCCAAGGTTCAATCGGCTGAAGTGGCACAGTATCTTGAGCTTGGAGCGGATGGTGTGATTACAAAACCGTTTGATCCGATTGCCCTGGTTGATGAAATTGACCGTGCGGTAGCGCAGTCGCAATCACGGCGGACGACGTAAATTTGGTCGTAAAAATCCTGGCCGGACGATATAGGTTCGGCTCGACCCCCAGCAATTTAATCTGGTTTGGCGATTTAGTCACACTTCCGTCACGAAACCATCACTCCGCCGATATGGGAAAAGCCCTACTCTGAACGAACTTCCGCCAGACAGAGGTTCGCCATGAACGATGCTACCCTTACCAAAGCCGATTCCCACCACGAATCATTCTTCGATGAGTGCAAGGATTTCGGTCAGTCTTTCATACACAGCGCCATTGAAAATCCAGTAAATGGTTTGATCCAGGTTGTAGACCACGCTGCCAATGTGCACATTCCCGAACTCAAATTAGTAGGCGCTCCTGAACATCAATCGATGGGCACTATGGCCGGCGCTATGCTGGGCACAGTAGCGGATGTCGTCGCAGTCACAGTGGCCACCGGCGGAGTCGCTGGGGCGCTTGAAATAGGCGCCAACGCCGCAGGTATAATGGCTGTTACAGGCGCGGTCTATGGTGGGCTTCTCACTCCGACCGATTCAAACTCCACGCATTTCTTCAGAGACAGATTTGCCAACGGCGGCATGGATGCTGCTCTATTTGGCACCATGGCCGGTACTGCAGGTCTGCTCACCAAGTCCGGCATGTTTGCCGCTGCCGGTGAGAGATCACTCTGGAGCAATGTCGCTTTCAATGCCATTTCTGGTGCCGCCGGTGGTGCAGCTATGGGTGAAACAAAATCGATATTGAAAGACGGTAAAGTGCTCCCCAATCCTGCCGAAATAGTCGGAGACACAGTCGTTATGGGCCTCTATGGAGGACTGATTGGTGCCGTCGCCAATGCAGTGCCGGAGCCCAAGGCGCTCCCCGGAGTGCCAGGTGTACGTGAGATGAAAGTGGACTATAAGTTTCCTCTGATCGTGCCCATTCTCGACGAGAAACATCAATCGGAAAATGACCATTAGTACGACTACCCGCGATTTAACTTGCCAAATCGGATGACAAGACCGAGAATGCGATGTTGGGCATGTGCCCCTAATCGAACTCCGACGTCAGACCGAGACTACGTCAAATCGTTCGCTTACCAGGAAAAATATGAGTCAAATAACTAAAACGCTTGTGCGCGGCTTTGCCGTGCCAATAATTGCTGTACTAATTTCTTCATCGCTGCCGCTTCGTGCCCTCGGGCAAGATGCGTTCTATTCACTGGGAGATAGTAGCACCGACCCCCCGCCCTTCCAGTCACTTTCGGAAGGTGATTCATTCGCTTCGGGCTCAGCGCCGCAACTGCAGGGTACCACCAGTGGGGTGATGGTCGAGTCACCAGAAGACAAACAAGAAACTGAAAACATCGCCACTTTGACCGGCCAGGGAGTGCGCATACAGGGCGATGAATTTCGCAGGGCGACCAGGCTGCCCAGCTCGCGGCTGCTCCTGGGACTTTCTATCTGCGATCTTAGTTACCGCCCGATCGTATGCGACGAGGTGAAAGCGGCAGCCGACATGCCGCCTTTACCAAAACAGATCACCCTTGCTCGGACAATTGCTGAGGGGCAGATTACCTCAGAGTCAGTACCCGGATCATCGTTTGAAATGGCAACGCAAAAGCCTCAAACGGTTTTGAGCATGCTCTTCTCATCGTCCAAAAGCCCGCTGCCAGTTCCGGAGGAAGTCGTTGTTTCCGCCGATGCTGTTGAGGAAATGAGTAACGCAAATTATGCGGCTGCCTGCAATCCTGACTTTGGCAGTCGTTTCGCCGCCTATTGTATGGAGCTCGAACACACCGGAAAAGTGGCTTCCTATCTTAAAGGAGCTGTTGAGGGGCTGCGCGAGGCCGAGTTTAAAATTCCTGCTGCCTATCATGTCATGGCCCGGTTAAAAATGGCCATTGCTCAAATCGAAGCCAGCAAGGCAAGTGCGGCAGAGCGCGCTGCTCTGGCCTCAAAACTGGAGAGAGAAGGGAAGGTGTACGAAGCGCTTGTAGAGAGGCTTCGTTGTGTCGACCTGCTGGACGATGGACTGTCCAGATTAGAGTTAGCGAAGTTGTACTTGCGCATTAAAGAACCGAAACTCGGCTTTGAAACACTGCGCGATGCGGCCCAAAAAACCTGGCCGAAAAATCAGGCAGCTAAACTTGCTGAGGTGCATTACTTGATGGGCACCTACATTTCAGCGCTGTCAAAAGAGGCCCTCAAAAACGGCAATATGAACTTGTCGCTGGTGCGCTTGCAGCTTGCCTCCGCCTGTTTCCGTCGCACTGTCTGTCTGGACCGGTCGAACAGCGATGCCGTCATGTGTCTGGTTCAAGTGGCCAAACAGGGTACGACAATGGACGACTCCTTCGACAATCAATTGATGTTGGGCGGCGCCTATTATCTGGCCGGCGACCTTGAACGGGCTAAGTCTGCTTATGATGAATGCCAGGTCAAAAATCGTGACGACCGTCGACTGAAGCAAGCGCGCGCCCTGCTTGAAACGACATTGAAGCAAAAGAATAAGAGCCAAACTGCCCAAAATACTTCCGGCCCGGGTGGGTGGCAGTAGTCATAACTTAGTACAGTTATAGCTGTTAGCGGGTCAACTACTGCGATTCGAGACTACTGCGATTTGCAACTATTGCGAAATGAGGGCTTTGACCTTGCCACCGGCTGTTAGGCTGTCGGGGCTGTCTAAGAGAATCGTTTCACCGGAATAGAGACCTTTGGTTACTTCCATCTTGTTGCCATAATCGCGAGCTACTTGAATCGGTCTGAACGAAACTTTGTCTGCATTGACAACGGCGACATAGAGACCGTCGTTTTTGGTGATGGCGGCATTACTGGGGATGATCACAGGTGGGTTGGGATTGACAAAGTTGAATGAAACTTCGGCATAAGCACCGGGTTTGAGCATGTGGTCTTTGTTGGCGATCTGGATCTCCGTCTGTAATGTGCGCGATTGTGAGTTGAGGCTGCCGGCGATGTTGGTGACCACACCTGTAAACTTCTTGCCGGGGAACTCTTGCAACGTGACATCAACCTTGTCGTTGTTTTTGATGAAGCGATAGTCGCTCTGGGGGACGTCGACATAGAGTCTGAGCACATCGGTCTTGGCCATTGTCAAAAGTTGTGTTGTACCGTTGGCACCACCGGCGGCGACAAGAGCACCGGCATCAACGAAGCGATTGGTGATTACACCGTCACTGGGGGCAACGATTTTTTGGAAACCTTGCAAGGCCTTGAGCGATTTCAAATTGGCTTCGCTCGATTGTACTTGCTGTTTGGCAGCGGCGATGCGGGCGTTGGCGGAGGCTAGTTGAGCCACTTGCGCCTGGCGATTGTGTTGCGAAACTTCGATGGTGGCTTTGTCCGAGTTATAAGCTTTCATGGCCTGGTCGCGCTGCTCCCAGGAGATGGCGCCTTCGTTGGCCAGTTCCTGGTAGCGTCTGATCTCGGTAGTGCTGAAATCTAAGTTTGTGCGCGACTGTTTGATCGTCGAGTCGGCGGCAAAAAGCTGAGACTCGAAGTTTTCGCGATCAGAATAAGCTGAGGTGAGATTGGCCTGGGCTGCGCGCAAGTTGGAAGCGGCTTGCTCAACTTGTTGGTCCAGTTCGGGGGTGTCGATCAGGGCCAAAACCTGGTTGGCTTTGACGTTGTCGCCGATGTCGACGAAGCGCTGAGTCATATAGCCGTTGGCTCTGGCGAATATGGGAATGTTTTGAATAGGCTGGAGGTCGCCTGGCAATACCAGTGAGCTGGTTTTTGAGGCCGGCTTGGTGACGATGGCGCGCACCTGGGGCACGCTGGCGGCCAACTGCTGGTGGATTTGGTTGAGCTCAGCGGCGTTTTGCATGCGCGGTACTACACCGACAGCGCCGAGGGCTAGAACACCGGCGACAATCGGTAGGAGCGGATTGAGAGCGCCTTTGGCATTTCTTCTGGTTGTTCTGCTGGCGTTCATGGTCTGGTCCTCTCGGCTGGGCTTCATACAAACAATGTACGCCCACCGGTCACCCTGGGTCCAATACAGGGATCGTATGCAATCGATTAGCTATCGTAATGAATCAGGAATCGGCTTCTGTGGCCGGTTTTGCCTCGATTTTCCTTTTTGTGACCGCAAATACGGACGGTACGAAGAATAGGGTCGCTATCAAGGCGACCATCAGCCCGCCTATTACGGCCCGGCCCAGTGGGGCGTTGGCGGAGCCGCCCTCGCCCAGGCCTGTGGCCATAGGCAGCATCCCTATAATCATAGCCAGGGCGGTCATCATCACCGGCCTGAAGCGGGTGTAGCCCGCCTCCGAGGCGGCGGCTATAGGGTCCAGGCCTTCCTTGCGCCGGTCCTCGGCAAAGGTGACCATGAGGATGCTATTGGCGGAGGCCACGCCGATGCTCATGATGGCGCCCATCAGGGCTGGGACGCTAAATGTCGTCTGGGTGAGAAAGAGCATGAGCACGATGCCCGAAAGAGTCCCGGGGCTGGCCATGAGGATGATTAACGGGTCCACCCAGGACTGGAAATTGATCACTAGAAGCATGTAGACCAGCACCAGCGCCAGTACGAGGCCGCTGAGCAGGCCCCCGAAGGCGGCGTCCATACTGTCCGCCTGGCCGCGTATCTTGATGAAGACACCGCGCGGCAGGTCCTTTTGCATAGCCGCTACTATTTTGCGTGTATCGCCGGTGACGCCGCCCAGGTCGCGGTCCTGCGTGTTCACGAAGATATCAAATACCGGCATAATCTGGCTGTGCGAGCAAACCGCTGAAGTGGTCCCCCGTCCCAGCTTGGCGACGTTCTTGAGCAAGACTGTGGTCTTGTCCGAGTTGACGCTTATCGGCAACGTACCGATATCATCCATATTGTTAATCTGATAAGTAGGAGTCTGCACTGCTACGTTGTAGTTAACGCCATTCTTAGGGTTGACCCAAAAATTTGGAATAGTCTGAAAACTGGAACTCAATGAAACAAGTAATGAGTTCGCGATATCTCTCTGGGTCAGTCCCAGTTCAATCGCTTTTGTGCGATTGACGTCGACAGTCAGTTGCGACTCATCCGGTACCTGCAGCAGGGTCACATCCACCGCTCCGGGGACCAGATTGACTTTCTTCTGCAGATCGAGAGCCACCTGATAAACCTTGGCCGTGTCGCGCCCCGATACTTGTATGTCGAGGGGCGCAGGCAGACCGGCGTTGAGGATCTGACTGGTTATGTCGGCCGGTTGGAAAAAGAACGAGATATCGGGCATCTTCGCGCGCAGTGCTTTGCGAATTTCCTTCTGATAGGCGAAGGTGCTTTTCTTGTGGTCTTCCTTGAGCGAAATCAGCATTTCACCATCGAAGTCACTGAATGTGATGTTGTCTCCGTATGAGAGGTTTAAGCCTACCGAGGGCAAGCCGATGTTTTGCGTAACAACTTTCACTTCGTCTTCTGGAATGATCGAGCGCACTAGGCTCTCAACGCTTTTGAAAACTCTTTCCGTTTCCTCAAGCCGACTGCCGCGCGGGGCGATGATATGCACACGCAATTGGCCGCCATCGACTGCGGGAAAGAAGTCTTCTCCGACAAAGGGGATGAGAGAAAGACAGCAGGCGTAGGCTAGAATAAATGCGGTGATGACCAGGCGCGGTCGTTGAAGGGCTTTGTCCAAAAGTCCGTGATAGGCATCGCGCATGCCGTTGAAGCGGCTGTCGATAAAGGCGTATATTTTGCCGAAGAAGCTCTTTGATGCTGCTTCTCTATTTTCGGTGTCTTCTTCTGCTGATCCTACTTCTCCTACTTCTCTTGCTTCGCTTCCGCCTTCTTTGTGCTCTGCCAGCAGATAACGGGCCATTACCGGCACCAGTGTGCGGGACAAGAAGTAGGACGCGAGCATGGCAAATACAACCGACATGCCCAGCGGCACGAAGAGTGAACGCGCCGGCTCAGTCAGCAAGGTCACAGGTACAAAGACAATACAAATCGCCAGTGTGGACACTAGGGCCGGCGTGGCTATCTGGGCGGCTCCATCAAGAATGGCTTTGACAATAGGTTTGCCCATGGCCAGGTTGCGGTGGATATTTTCCACCTCAACTGTTGCGTCGTCGACAAGCATACCGACGGCCAGGGCCAGGCCGCCTAAAGTCATGCTGTTCAGCGTCTGGTGCGTGGCGTTGAGGCAGATGATTGAGGCAAGGATCGAGAGGGGAATTGACGTGATTACGATCAAGGTGCTGCGCCAATTGCCCAGGATGCAGAGCATGAGGAGCCCGGTCAGTGCAGCGGCTGTTATCGCTTCACTTACGACTTGCTTGATCGATGCTTTGACGAAAAGCGATTGATCGGTGAGGACATCAATGTTCAGCTCTTTGGGCAGAGTATCGAGCAAGGAAGGCAAGGCTTTTTTGATGTTTTCAACAACAGCTAGAGTAGAAGTGCCGCCCGAGCGCAAAACGTTTAGAAGTGTGGAGCGATGACCGTTTTGATTGACCACGTTTGTCTGTGTGGCAAATCCGTCGTGCACCTGGCCGATGTCTTTAAAATAAATGGTGGCGTTGCCGACCTGCTTAACCGGATACATATTTAATTCTTCCAGTGCCAGTGGACTGCTGTTCATCTTCACCGGATATTCTTTGGTGCCGATTTTGGCTGTACCCGAGGGCAAAATCAGATTTTGCAGATTGAGAGCATTGGTCACGTCGGCCGGCGTCAAGCCTTTGGCATTGAGCAAGTCTGTATTGATATCGACCATCACCTGGCGTGCTTTGCCGCCGTAAGGTAATGGGATAGAGCAACCACCGGCGGTGGCAAGGCGTGGACGAATGAAGCTGAGACCGATGTCGTAGAGTTCGGCCTCGGATAATTTTTGACTGTTCACTCCCAGCTGCATTACCGGCACGTCGGATGTGCTGAAGGCCGTGACCAGAGGGGGTGTTATTCCGTTGGGGAGAAATTTGAGAATGGTCTGGTTGACGGCACTCATCAGCGCCACTGTTTTGCCGACGTCCGCTCCCTGGCGCAGGTATAACTTGATCACACCGATGCCATTGAACGATGACGATTGCAGACGCTCGATTTCGCTGGTCACTGTTGTCATAGCGCGCTCAGAGACTGTGATGATGCGATTTTGCATGTCTTCGGGCGGCAAACCTGAATAGCCCCAGATAACGCTCACAACCGGCAAATCAATGGACGGAAAAATGTCCACCGGCATACGTAATATTGATAAAACACCAAGCAGGGCAATCAACATCGACACAACTACAAAAGTGTATGGTCTTCGTATCGCTAGCTCTACAATCCACATGACAATCTACCTTTCCGCGAGGCCCTAATTGGCGCCTGTTTGCCTCAGTATGTTTATTTTTGCTCAGTCTGCTGCGATAATCTTACAGTACCGCCCCTTTCTAATTGAAGAAAAGTTTTGGAGCTGCGTCACCTACGTTATTTTATTCGCGCCGCAGAAATGCTTCATTTCACGCGCGCGGCCGAGTCTTTGTATATTTCGCAACCCAGTCTGTCTATTCATATACAGCAGCTGGAGGAAGAGCTTAAAACCAAGCTTTTTGCCCGGGTCGGGCGTAGTGTGCTTTTGACTGAATCGGGGCAGACCCTGCTTGTGCGTGCGCGCCGCGCCGTGCAGGAACTGGAATCTGCCGAGCGTGAAATAGATGCAATGACCGATCTACTGCGCGGCTCATTGACGATTGGCACGATCTCGCTATTTGGCAGCAAAGTTTTGCCCCCCTGCATCGATGCCTTCGTCGCGCTTTATCCGCAGGTGCATATCAGTGTGCGCTCGACCAAAGCAGAAGACATCGAAGCCGGGCTGATCTCCGGCACATATGATATTGGATTTTCGCTGCTGCCGACTGAACGCTCCGAGCTTCAGACTCGGCAGATAATGGTTGATCAAATTTGTATGTTGGTGGCGAACTCACATCCTCTGGCAAACAAAGCTAAGCTCGTGCCCGACGACTTAAATCAAGTGCTGATGGCTTTGCCCAGTCATAAATATTCCACTCTTCGTCCGATTGGCGCATACTTCGAGGGGATCGGTGTGCAGCCCAATGTCGTAGTCGAGCAGGAAGACGGCAATGCCCTGTTGGGGCTGGTCAAACTGGGTGGATTCGCTACGTTCTTACCTGAACTGCTTACCCAAGAAGATGAGACGTTGGTCAAAAAACATATTCCAGATCCGGGCGTGCCTTTGCATGTCGCCGCCATGTGGACACAGCTTTCCCCCGCTGCCAGAGCCTTTTTAGATATAGTGGATTCACCCACTGGCGTGCAGCGATTTGTGCCTGAGGGCAACGCGAAAAAGGCAAGTCGTTCGCCGGCCAAAAAGAGCCCTGGATCTCCCTCCAATTAACCGGAAATTTTGCCTTGCAGCCAATAAACTGTCACGTTCTTGTTACGGACCGATAGTAAACTCGGACAATTCCCCCCCCCCGTTCCCCCTCCGTAAAATTCCAACCTCGTCGCGGAGCTCTGGCCCCGGTATCTCGCTAAGATTTCTTGAGGTAATTTGATGAAACACAAAAGCCTAAAGGGCGGTAGAGAGACGCGTAGCTGTAATGGTGTCATGATGGCCACCGCCGACATACTAATCGTGCTTCCGCTCACCATCGGATGTGCTTTTTTCCTGGTCGATTCTGGATTGGCCAGCTGTTACAAGCAAAAGCTAACATCTGTTTTAATCAAGCCGCTGACTATGCGGTCAA
>Ga0207711_10002723_pt1 | contig 15582 bp, 11 predicted proteins | sample KBSS34metaG_FD_184401 | JGI IMG/M metagenome (GOLD analysis project Ga0207711, IMG submission 184401) | Switchgrass rhizosphere microbial communities from Kellogg Biological Station, Michigan, USA - KBS S3-4 metaG (SPAdes) (version 2) | ecosystem: Host-associated > Plants > Roots > Rhizosphere...
AGGGGTGCGCCACCGCGACTTTGACCGGCGGATGCGACTGTGCGCGGGCAACGAGCGCATGGAACTTGTCATGGGTGTTGCGGACAACGGGCGCCTCGGCCTCGAGCACTGTCATGGTCGTCCTCTTCTGATAGTCGGGCCATGCGGAAATGAGTGGCCCGGGGCTCGACGCGCGAAGCATAGGCAGCGCACTTTTGGGGCCTATCGGGATATGTCCGGACGGGCATGCGGGCGATCGTCTGGCTCCCGAACCGATCGGAATCATCAGCCACGGCCTGAGCAGGTCTTGGGGGTTACTCCCGATTTCGCGGGGTAAGTAGGTTTCTATCCTTCAACCCATTCTCGCCAGCGGATTTCGGGATTGGTGACCTCGCCTCGGGCGCTCTCGCGTCAGCCGATTTTCCGAAGGCGGCAATGGAGGCTGAATATGCATAGCGTAAACCCTGACCGCGAAGCGTTCGCGCTTCCCGAACTTGATTATTCCGAGCCCCCCACAGGTTCCGACAGACGGTCGTTCATGATGCGGAGCGCGATGGCGACCGCCATCGTCGCGCTTGGCGGCACGGCAAACCCGCTGTTCGCCCAGACGCCGGCGACGCCCCCGCTCGGCTCGCAGCCGGTCGACCCGAACCTTCAGGTGATCAAGAATACCAAAGGACCGGTGATGACCCTGGTAGACGAATTCTACAAGGTCGGGCCGGGCCCGTCGTCATCGCACACGATCGGTCCGATGCGGATCACCTACGACTTCTACCAGCGCGCGTCGAAGCTGCCGGCCGACCAGCTGGCGCAGGCGACCGCGATGCGGGTGAACCTGTTCGGCAGCCTGAGCGCGACCGGCAAGGGTCATGGTACGGAGCGCGCCGCTCTCGCCGGGCTCATCGGTCACGAACCAGCAACGATCGATCCGGTCGCAGTCCTCGACAGAATGGCGGCCGAACCGGACAAGACCTATCCTGTCAAACTTGGCTCCAAGACGATCAACGCGTCGCTGAAAGACATCATCTATGACGCGACCAAAGGCGACTTCCACCATCCGAACACGATGAAGGTCGCCCTGCTCGCGGGCGATAAAGTGCTCCTGGAGCAGGAATATTATTCGGTGGGCGGCGGGTTCATCGAGTGGAAGGGTTATGAGCCGCCCAAAAAGAACCCTCCGAAATATCCCTATTCGACCATGGCCGACGTGCTGGCCCATACCAACCGCGATAAGATCAGCCTCGCCGAACTCGCTTATGCAAACGAGCTTGCGATCTCGGGCCGGGACAAGGCGCAGGTCGATGCCTTCCTCGACAAGATCCTGGGGGCGATGCGCGCGACGGTGAAGACCGGGCTGAATGCCCCAACCGGCGTATTGCCAGGACCGGTCAAGCTCAAGACCAAGGCCGGCGATGTCTACAAGAACGCGATGGCGATCGCGGAGCCGGCGAGAAAAGGCATCGGCCTGGTATCCGCTGCGGCGCTTGCCGGATCGGAGGAAAATGCTCGTGGTCACCTCGTCATAACCGCGCCGACCGGAGGATCCGCGGGCGTGATGCCGGCGATCATCTATTCCTTGGGCGCCGACGGCGCGAAAAAATCGGACCAGAAGCAGCGCGAAGCGCTCCTGGCCGCCGCGATCGTCGGATATTTGTGCAAGCACAATGCGACCCTCTCCGCCGCGGAAGGCGGGTGCCAGGCGGAGATTGGCGTTGCCTCCGCGATGGGTGCGTCGGCGATCGCCGCAGCCCATGACGCTCCGGCGCAAATCTCGGCGAACGGTGCCGGCGCTGCGCTCGAGCACCATCTCGGGATGACGTGCGACCCGGTCGCCGGCTTCGTGCAGGTGCCTTGCATCGAGCGCTGCGCGTTCGGCGCGGTCAAGGCCTGGACCGGCTATCTGATCGCCAGCAACGAGATTGCGGCGAATCGACGCGTCGATCTCGATTCGGTCATCACCGCGATGGCGCAGACCGCGAGGGACATGAACCCGAAATACAAGGAGACGTCGGAAGCCGGTCTCGCCCAATCGCTCGTGCTCTGCTGACGGCGGGCCGCTGTGACCGGAACGGAGCAGCGGCCGGGGGCGGCGACGACCGCGAGGATCGTCATCGCCGCTTGGCTGCTGACGTCCGTATTTTACTTCTACCAATATTCGATGCGGTCGGCGCCGGCGGTGATGGTACCGGAGCTGACCAGTGCTTTCGGCTTGAGCGCGGTCGGCGTGGCCTCGCTCGTGGGCCTGTTCTACTACGGTTATGCGCCGTTCAGCCTCGTCGCCGGGGTCGCGATGGACCAGCTCGGCCCGCGCAAGGTGGTTCCGCTCGGAGCTGCTTCGGTCGCCATCGGCGCCATCCTGTTTTCGACCGCTGATCCGACCTGGGGAAGCATCGGCCGGTTCCTGCAAGGCGCCGGCGGCGTGTTTGCGCTGATCGGCGCAGTCTATCTCGTCACCTCGAACATGCCCGCGTCCCGCGCTGCCACGATGATCGGGGTCACCCAGATGTTCGGAATGGCGGGCGGTTCGGCCGGCCAATTCGCTGTCGGCCCGGCCATTGCGTCGGGCCTGGCGTGGAACCGCTTCTGGCTGCTCATGGGCATCGCCGGAATTCCGATTGCCATCCTGCTGTACGTCCTCATCCCGAAGCGGGAGGTGCGTGCCGGCGACGGCGTCGGGCTCGGCCCGGCTATCCGGGCGATGGGCGTGGTGTTCATCAATCCGCAGTCGATCCTCTGCGGCCTGATCGCCGGGCTCATCTTCATCCCGACGACGATCTTCGACATGGTTTGGGGCGTACGCTACCTCCAGGAAGCGCACGACATGCCTTATTCCTTGGCCGTCTTGCGCTCGGCCTCAGTGCCATTCGGCTGGATCATCGGCTGTCCGCTGCTCGGCTGGCTCACAGACCGGATCGGGCGCCGCAAGCCCGTGATCATCGGCGCGGCCCTGGTGCTCCTCGGTACGCTCGCATTGATCCTGTTCGCGCCGCCCGGCGTCTTCCCACCCTACAGCCTCGGCCTGCTCGCGGGCATTGCCTCAGGCTCCGCGATGATCCCCTACACCGTTATAAAGGAGGCAAACCGGCCCGAACACAGCGGCACCGCAACCGGCGTCATCAACTTCATCAACTTCTCGACGACCGCCCTGCTCGGTCCCGTCTTCGCTGGCATGCTCGTGCGTGCAAGCGAAGGCGGCGAGCGGGATCTCAGCCACTATCAGGCGACCTTCGCGCCGCTGCTACTGGGAGTGGCCGTCGCGATCCTGCTCACCCTCATCCTGCGTGAAACGGGGCCCAAAGCGCGCGGCCGCCCAACCGCGCCGGCTCCCACGCTCGCAACCAGTTGACGAACGGAGATCTCCCATGTCCACGACGGTTCTCGAATCCAAGGCAAAACTGAAGAGCGAGGGTCGCGAACGGCCTGACCTGGTTCCCGGCCTGTGGACCAAGGAGATCAATCTCCGCAATTTCATCCTCATCAATTACACGCCTTACTACGGCGACCAGAGCTTCCTAGTCGGCCCGACCAAGCGCACGACGGCGATCTGGAAGAAGCTCACCGACATGTTCGTCGAGGAACGCAAGAAAGGCGTGCTCGACGTATCCCAAATCCCAAGCTCCATTACCGCCCACGATGCTGGCTATATCGACAAGGACAAGGAGATCATCGTCGGGCTGCAGACCGACGCGCCGCTCAAGCGCGCGATCATGCCGAATGGCGGCCTCAGGATGGTAACCAACGGGCTGGAAGCGTTCGGATTCAAACCGGACCCGCAAGTCGTCGAGACCTTCACCAAATATCGCAAGACGCACAATGAAGGCGTCTTCGATGCCTATACGGCCGATGTCCGCCGCTGCCGCAAATCGCATGTCCTTACCGGCTTGCCGGATGCATATGGCCGCGGCCGGATCATCGGCGATTACCGCCGCGTCGCGCTGTACGGCGTCGACCGGCTGGTCCAAATGAAGAAGGCCGAAAAGGCCTCACTCGATGCCGAATGGTCGACGGAGGAGATCATTCGCGACCGCGAGGAGCTGTCCGAACAAATCCGCGCTTTGGGCGAGCTCAAGGACATGGCGGCAAAGTACGGGTTTGACATTTCAGTCCCGGCAACCAGCGCCAGGGAAGCCGTCCAGTGGTTGTACTTTGGCTATCTTGCCGGAGTGAAGGAGCAGAATGGCGCCGCCATGTCCCTGGGCCGCGTCTCGACCTTCCTCGACATCTATTTCGAGCGCGACATGGAAGCCGGGCTTCTGACGGAAGAAGAAGCGCAGGAGATCGTCGACGATTTTGTGATCAAGCTCAGGATCGTCAGGTTCCTTCGAACGCCCGAATATGACGACCTTTTCGCGGGCGATCCGACGTGGGTGACGGAATCCATCGGCGGGATGGCCGATGACGGCCGCCCGCTGGTCACCAAGACCAGCTTCCGCTTTCTCCAGACGCTCTACAACTTGGGGCCGGCGCCGGAGCCCAACTTAACGATCTGGTACAGCCCGAGCCTTCCCGAGCCGTTCCGCAATTACACGGCGAAGGTCGCGATCGACACCAGTTCGATCCAATTCGAGAGCGACGAGATCATGCGGCGGGCATGGGGCGACGATGGTGCGATCGCGTGCTGCGTGTCGCCGATGCAGATGGGCAAGCAGATGCAGTTCTTCGGCGCGCGAGCAAACCTCGCCAAATGCCTGCTCTACGCGATCAACGGCGGGCGCGACGAGGTCAGCGGCGACCAGGTGGCCCCCAAAACCGAGCCGGTCAGCGGGGACATTCTCGACTTCGACGACGTGCTCGACCGGTTCGACAAGACAATGGACTGGCTCGCAGAGACTTACGTCAGCGCGATGAACGTCATCCACTACATGCACGACAAGTACGCCTATGAGCGGATCGAGATGGCGCTTCACGATTATGCGCCTCTGCGGACAATGGCGTTCGGAATCGCTGGAATGTCGGTTGTCGCTGACAGCCTGTCGGCTATCAAATATGCGAAGGTCAAACCGATCCGCGACGATACTGGCCTGATCGTGGATTTCGAAACCGAAGGTGAATTTCCGCTATTCGGGAACAACGACAACCGCGTCGATTACATGGCGTCGTGGCTCGTCAGTACCTTCATGTCGAAGCTGCGCAAGCACCCGACGTACCGGCATGCACTGCACACACAATCAGTGCTCACGATCACGTCGAACGTTGTCTACGGGAAAGCGACCGGCAACACGCCGGACGGACGCCGCAAGGGTGAGCCGTTCGCGCCCGGCGCAAACCCGATGCACGGCCGGGACAGCCATGGCATCCAGGCCTCGGCCGCATCGGTGGCCAAGATTCCGTATCGCGATGCGCAGGATGGGATTTCCCTGACGACCACCCTGGTTCCGACCGGGCTCGGCAACACGGAAAAGGACCGAATCACCAACCTGACCTCGATCCTGGACCGCTTCTTCGGCGTCACTGGTTTCCACATGAACATTAACGTCCTCAATCGCGAGACGCTGATCGACGCCATGGATCATCCGGAAAAGTACCCGAGCCTCACCATCCGCGTCTCCGGCTATGCCGTGAACTTCGTCAGGCTCACGCGCGAGCAGCAGATGGATGTCATCAACCGTACTTTCCACGGAGCCTGAAAATGTCGGTCCAGACCGCACCGCCCAAGACGTCGATCGAAGCAAGATCTCCGTACGAGATGCGCGTGCATCTCGGCGACGATATCCCGGACACCGACGTCAAATCGGCACTCAAGACCGGCGACCTTGGTTTTCTTCACTCCTTCACAACGGGTTCTGCTGTGGATGGGCCCGGCCTTCGCCTGGTCGCCTGGACGACGGCGTGCATGTTCCGCTGCCAATATTGCCACAATCCCGACACGTGGACTTTGAAGAATGGGATTCCGGTTCCGCTCAACCGGGCGATCGAAGAAGTCCGCAAATATGCGAATGGCCTGATCGCCATGAGAGGCGGCTTTACGCTGTCAGGGGGCGAGCCGCTGATGCAGGATCGCTTTGCCGTCCGCCTGTTCGGAGCCGTGAAGCAAATGGGGGTCCACACCGCGATCGAGACGAACGGTTATTTCGGCGACCGACTGAGTGACGAGGAATTGAAGACGATCGATCTTATCATCCTCGACATGAAGGCGTTCAACCGCGAGCAGCACGAGCGCGTGACCGGCATTCACAACGAAGAGGTCCTCGAGTTCTGCAAGCGCCTGGCGTCGCTCGGGCGCCCGATGTGGCTTCGCTATGTCCTCGTGCCGGGCTTGACCGACAGTTCGGACGAGATGGCGGCAGTGGCGAACTTCGGCGCATCGCTCGGCGTGGTCGAGCGCGCGGAAATCCTCCCGTTCCATCAGATGGGCAGGTACAAATGGGAGCGCCTGAATCTCGACTACAAGCTCGAGCACGCTGAGCCGCCGACGGGCGAGCTCGTCGCCCAAGCAGTCGAAATCTTCCGCGATGCCGGGCTCAGCGCCGCCTAGGTAGTTCCTGCGGCCGGACTCTGGAATCACCCCGAGTTACGTTGAGGGCAGGCCCCCACATACTCCCTATGCCTTTCATGAGGGAGAGGATTGGGGGTTCTATGCGTAAACTTCTTCTCGCGGCTTCAGCCATCCTCGTTGCTTCTCCCGCGCTCGCCGCAGGGACACAGGCGCCGGCGCCGCTGACCGAGGCCGAGCGCGCGCAAGCCTTGCAAGACCTGCAGGACCTCAAATCCAGGATCAGTGCGATCGAGACCCGTCTCGGTGTCACTCCACCCCCGGCCGCGCAATATACCCCGCCGGCCGAACGGAAGCCTCGCGATCACAATCTCGAAGTCTATGGCTTCGCTCAGCTCGACGCGATCCAGGATTTTGACCGTGTAAACCCGGACTGGGACGCAACGCTCCGGCCATCTCGCATCCCGACGACCAAAGGGGAATTCGGAAGTGACGGGCAATCGCTCTTCAGCATCCGGCAGTCCCGGCTGGGCGTGAAGGCCAACGGCACCATTGCCGACAAGCCGTATGAGGCGAAGTTCGAATTCGATCTTTACGGCACGGGAGTCGACGCGGGCCAGACGACCATGCGCATCCGGCATGCTTACGCGAGTTGGGGGCCGCTCCTTTTCGGCCAGACGAACACGCTGTTTATGGATGGCGACGTGTTCCCCAACGTACTCGATTACTGGGGCCCTGCGGGCATGGTGTTTGTCCGCAACCCGCAGATCCGGTTCACCTTCCTCAACAAGAATGGCTGGAAGTCGGCTGTCGCGCTCGAACATGCGACAGGCGATATCGACCCGGGCAATATTCGCCTCATCGACCCCGACCTCGCATCCAACATCAGGAATGACGAGAAGGTCCCCGACGTAACGGCGATGATCCGCTACGACGGAAAGTGGGGTCACGTGCAGCTGGCCGGCATTGCGCGTCGGATCGGCTATGAAACGATTGGCACGGACGACAATGAGCCGCGCGGCCACAAGACCGGCTGGGGCCTCGACCTCACGTCATCGCTGAAGGCATCGCTCGCGACGTTCCATCTCAGCGCGGTCTATGGCCGCGGAATCGCAACCTACATGAATGACGGCGGCATGGACCTAGCGCCGAGTGTTGCCGTGATCCCCGGTGGGATCGTGCCCAGCGCGGAAGCGGTCAAGCTTTTTGGAATGATGGCTTATGTTGACCTCGCCTGGAGCAAGCAATTCAGCTCATCGATCGGGTACAGTTTCGACAAGGTCAACAATACCAACTTCCAGGAGGTGACCGCCTTCCAGAAGGGCCAATATGCGTCGGCCAACCTGCTCTACTATCCCAACGACAAGATGTTGACCGGACTTGAGGTGCTTTGGGGAAAACGCACCGACAACGACGACAATTCGGGCACTGATCTGAGGGTCCAGTCCAGCTTCAAATGGTCGTTCTCGAGCAAGAACATCTGGGATTGGTTCGAATGACGTTCGCCGGTCGCCAGGACGCATCGTGATTGATTGGCTTCTCTCCACGCTCAGGGCGAACCCGGAGCTAGCGCTGTTCCTGGCACTGGCTTTCGGCTTTTGGCTCGGCCCGAGAAAGATTCATGGCTTTTCGCTTGGAAATGTGACCGCGACCCTCCTCGTCGCACTGCTGATCGGCCAGTTCGGGTTGGAAATTTCAGGACCGATCAAGTCGGCGTTCTTCCTCTTGTTCCTTTTCGCGGTCGGTTACGGCGTCGGTCCCCAATTTTTCGCGGGCCTGAGCAAGGAAGGACCGCGGCAAATCATCTTCGCCGTGGTTACCTGCGTGCTTTGCTTGGTGTCGGCCATCGTTTCCGCCAAGCTTGGCGGGTTCGACCTTGGCTACGGAACCGGACTCTACTCCGGGTCCCAGACGATATCCGCTTCAATCGGCGTTGCGTCGGGTCAGATTGAGCGGCTGGCGCTCGACTCCGCGACGACCAAGACCATTCTCGATCAGATCCCGGTCGGATACGCCGTCACATACATTTACGGCACCATCGGCACGGCGATCGTGCTGGCTCAGCTCGGGCCAAAGCTCTTGCGCATCGATCTCGCCGCTGAGTGCGCGGAGTATGAAACTCGGCTCGGCAAGGTTTCCGGTCGGGATCCCGGCGTCATTTCCGCGCATACCAACATCGTCGTCCGCGCGTTTCGCATCCCCGAAAGCAGCGATCTGGTCGGCAAGCCCGTAAAGGAGCTGTTCCCCGGCTTGCGCGTCTTCATCGAGCGGGTTCGGCGCGGTGACAAACTGTTCGACGCAGACCCGAACACGATACTCCAACCCGGGGACGTCGCCGTGATTTCCGGCCCGCGTCAGGTGATAGTGGACCAGCTCTGCTCGGCGCTCCCGGAAGTCGAAGATCGCGAGTTGCTCGATATTCCCGTCGAGCAGGTCGATATCTTCGTCCGGAACAAGGGCATCAGTGGCAAAACGCTCGTTCAGCTGGCCGAGGAGCCCTGGACGCGTGGCATCTACCTTCGCAAGATCATGCGTAACCAGGTCGAGATTCCCGTTTTTCCCGATGTCGAGGTCTTGCGCGGCGATATTCTGACGATCGTCGGCAGCACGAAGCACACGGCTGAGGCCGCCAAGGCACTCGGATATGCGGTTCGACCGACTGAAGTGACCGATCTCGCCGTGGTCGCGGCCGGCATCGTCATCGGTGGCCTCATCGGCGTTCTGACGATAACCGTTGGAAAGATTCCGATCAGCCTTTCTTCAGCGGGGGGCGTGCTCCTGTCGGGTCTTTTGCTCGGCTATCTCAGCGCGATCCATCCGGTGGCAGGACGCGTACCCGGACCAGCCCTCTGGTTGATGAACACGCTCGGTCTTAACGCTTTCATCGCCATCGTCGGCATTAATGCCGGGCCGGGTTTCGTTTCCGGCCTTCGCGACGTGGGTGCCAGCATATTTCTGTGGGGCGTAGTCGCAACGACAGTTCCACTCATCGCCGCGCTTTATATCGGCCACTACGTGTTCAAGTTTCACCCCGCGATCCTCTTTGGCGCGTGCGCGGGGGCGCGCACGACCACTGCCGCCATCGGGATGATCCAGGACAGTGCACGCAGCAAGGTGCCGGCCCTTGGCTACGGCATGCCTTACGCCGTCGGAGCTCCTCTTCTGACGATCTTCGGAATGGTGGTCGTGATGGTGCTCGGTTGATCGCCGCAAACGCATTTGGAGACTGATGATGGATGTCATGACCCTGAACGACTATGAGGCCCTAAGTCCCTTTGAAATAAAGGACTTCCTAATCAAGGCGGCGCTCCGCAAGTCGGCGGACTCGTCGATCTCCTTTATCAACGCGGGTCGGGGCAATCCGAACTGGATCGCGACCGTTCCTCGCGACGCCTTCTTCCTTCTCGGCCAGTTCGCAATGTCGGAAAGCCGGCGCGTGCTCGATCTGCCGCCCGGGATCGGCGGCATGCCCAAGGCGAAGGGGATCGCAGGCCGATTGAAGTCATGGCTTAGCGATCATGGCTCCTCCCCAGGCGCCGAATTCCTCGCCGGGCTGGTGCCATGGACGATTGAGAAGTTCGGCTTTGAAGAAGACGATTTCGTCCACGAGCTCGTCGATTCCATCGTCGGCGACAATTATCCGGTCCCCGACCGGATGCTCAAGCACGCCGAACAAATCGTCCATGAATATTTGCAATGGGCGATGTGTGGCGAGCCGCGGCCGAAAGGCACGTTCAAGCTCTATGCCGTCGAGGGCGGCACTGCGGCCATGTGCTATATCTTCAAGACCTTGAAGACCAACCGGCTCCTCAACCCAGGTGACCGGATCGCACTCTCGGTTCCGATTTTCACGCCCTATCTCGAGATGCCCGTTCTCGAGGATTACGGCCTCGAAGTGACCATGATCCAATCCGTCCAGGAAAACCGCTTTCAGGTCGGCGATGACCTGGAAAAGCTGCTGGATCCGTCGATCAAGGCGTTCTTCGTAGTAAACCCCGGCAACCCCAGTGCCATCGCGCTTTCGAAGGAGACGATCGAAAGGATCGGCAAGATCCTGGAAAAACGGCCCGATCTCATCCTGCTCACGGACGACGTCTACGGGACGTTCGTTCCGGGCTTCCGCTCACTGATGGGCGCGTTCCCGCGCAACACGATCGGGGTCTATTCCTTCAGTAAGTATTTCGGCTGCACCGGGTGGCGCCTGGGCGTCATCTCAGTTCACGAGGAGAACATCCTCGACGAACTGATCGCGAAGCATGCCGAACCGGTGCTGAAAGAGATCGACAAGCGATATCACACACTGACACTGGAACCGCGAAAGCTGAGCTTCATCGATCGCGTCGTGGCCGACAGCCGCGATGTCGCGCTCAATCACACGGCAGGGCTTTCGCTTCCGCAGCAGGTGATGATGACGCTCTTCTCGCTGTCGGAACTCATGGACAGCCGAAAGGACTATCAGCGCGGCTGCATAGGCATCGTCAAAAAGCGGGTCGAGGCAACCCTCGAAGGGTTGGGGATTGAGGTCCAGGAGAACCCGAACTTCGACTACTACTATGGCCTGATCGACTTTGAGTTTTGGATGCGGAAGTATCTGGGCGAAGACGTCGTCAAATGGGTCAAGGCAAACGTCCATCCGCTCGATCCGGTGTTCCAGCTGGCGGAGGATCACGGCATCGTGCTTTTAAACGGGAACGGCTTTGCCGCCCCTGATTGGTCGGTCCGGGTCTCCTTCGCGAACCTGCCGGACCATGTGTACGACGACATCGGCAGAGCGATACGCAGCATCGCCCGTGGATATCGCGAAGCCTTTGAGGCGAGCCTCAAGGTCCCTGCGGCCTGACCCCATTCTGACTTGAAAGGACATTCCAATGCGAATGACTATGAAAAGCTTGGCGCTTCTCGCCTGTCTTTCGCTCGCCTCTACCGTCGATGCGCAGAGCACCCGCATCCGTCTGCTTGCAACCGGCGGGACGATCGCCGGCGCCCAGGCGAAGCCGGGCGAGTACGGGTACAAATCCGGGGCCTTCAACGTTCAGGATCTGATCTCTGCAGTGCCGAACCTCGACAAGCTCGCGGTCATTAGCGGCGAGCAGGTCGTCAACATCGGCAGCCAGGATATGAATGACGAGGTCTGGCTCAAGCTCGCGAACAGACTCAACGCTGCGCTTGCGTCGCCGGATGTCGATGGCGTGGTCATTACGCATGGCACGGATACGCTGGAGGAGACGAGCTATTTCCTGAGCCTGGTTGAGCACAGCGACAAACCCGTCGTCATGGTCGGCTCTATGCGCCCGGCAACTGCGGTAAGCGCCGACGGTCCGGGTAACCTGTATAACGCGGTAGCGACCGCTGTGAGTCCGGGCGCTCGCGGGCGTGGCGTGCTCGTCGAGCTCAACGACGAGATCCACTATGCACGCAACGTTCAGAAGACGAACACCAGTAGCGTTCAAACCTTCTCGAGCGTCAATCGGGGGCCCGCGGGCCTGGTCAATACCGGCAAGATCAGCTGGTTCCAGCCGATGGACAAGAAGCACGGCATGAACAGCGAATTCTCGGTCGACGGCCTCACCAAGCTGCCCCGCGTCGACATCCTCTACGCTTATCCCAATATGAGCGTCGACCTGATTGACGCCGCGATCAAGGATGGAGCGCAAGGCCTCGTGATCGCGGGGGTTGGCGACGGCAACATGACTCAACCTGCGCTGGACCGCGTCGCAGCAGCGGCCAAATCCGGAGTGGTTGTCGTTCGAAGCTCGCGCGTTGGATCGGGGATCACCTATCGCAACAATGAGGTCGACGACGACAAGCTTGGCCTGGTCGCTTCGGGCGAGCTCAGCCCCGGAAAGTCGCGCGTATTGCTTCAGCTTGCCTTGACGAAAACCAAGAACCCCGGCGAGGTCCAAAGGATCTTCAACGAATATTGAGAAGATCGGATTCTTCGCCGTTCGTTCGTGGCGACATTGTTCGAATAAAGCGTCCTCAGGAGCTCCGCTCTGGTCGGCGAAGCTTGGCGGTGATTGTGTCCAGCACGGACTCTTCCGAGCTAGTGACGCTGTCGAACAGCCCGAGAACCCAAAGCATCTTGGTCTGAGACGCTTTTGCGGTCTCACGGCAGGCGTCGACGATCCGCTGGATCCGCTCTTCCTTTTCGGCCGGGGTCAGGACGGATAAACCGTATTTGATCACCGCGACCGCAAGTTCGAAGAGCTCGTCGGCGGGCCGGACCCGCAGCCATTCTTCCAGTTGCGCATAGGCTGGCGAGTCGGTCTCTATGCCTCGTTCCCGGGCGATCCGCAGGACCGTATCATGTTCGCCCTTCGCCACTCCGCCGGCCCAGGCGACCTGCACGAGGGGCGCTAGAAACAGCGCCGGCGCGGTATCGAGGGAGATGCCCGCGTCCCGCACCCGCTGCAGGAGCTTCGGATTGTCGACCTGAAGCTTCTCGCCGAGCGCGAGCGCTATCTCGTCGAAGCCGGCCTTCTGCCGCAGCTTTTCGAGGAGCCTCGCGTCTTCCTGGCGGAAGAAGGCCTCCTCCATCGCTTTTTCGCGGTCGCCGAAGATATGGTCCGGCATTGGTCTACCTCACCGTCGAAGCCAATGGTTGTTTTGCGCGCGCAGCATCCTCGGCGCGATGCTCGCGCCGCATTGCCGGAGCCAAGGCCCGAAGCTCTGCCGTGACCGCATTTGCAGCATCATTCTTGTCGATTTTCATCCCGGTCAGTTGCTCGACCATCTGCTGCGCAGCCTCCGCTGCTACGACCTCCATTTCGGCGCGCGCCGCCTGAACGGACGTCCATATCCTTACTCTCGCGCTTTCTACCTTTGCGTCAATCTTAACCAGCGCTTCATTCACGCGACGCTCGGTATTGCGGGCGCTTTCCTGCTTGGCTTCATGGGCGATGCGGGCCGCTTCGACCCGGGCTTCGTCCATGCGGGCGCGCCATGCCGCTTCTGTCTCATCGGCCTTGGCGCGGGCAGCCCTTGCCTTTTCCAGGTCGTCGGCGATCTTGCTCTCGCGCGCCCCGATAGTCGACCGGACCTTTGGCAGCATGCCGCGTCCGATCCCGAAGAAGATCAGGCCGAACACCAGCGCCAGCCAGAACAGCTGGGAGGCGAATACGGCGCTGAGCTGAGAGATCTGGGGCATCAGTGCAGATTGACCGCATCGCTGAGGTAGAGCGTCGTCAGGAGCGCGAAGACGTAGGCCTGGATGACGGCCATCAGCAGCTCCAGCCCGACGACGAAGACGATGAACAGGAAGCTTAGCGCCCCGATGCCCCAGCCCATGGGGCCGGCATGCCCACCGCTGACGATGAAGCTGCCGAAGACTTCCATGAGGATGTGCCCCGCGATCATCGCCACGAACAGCCGGAGGCCGAGGCTGAACGGCCGGACCATGAAGGAAATGAACTCGATCGGCGCGATCAACGGGATCATCGGCAGGGGCGTGCCGTGCGGCACGAACAGGGAGAAGAAGCGCAGCCCATGGCGCCACAAGCCAACGAGGATCACGATCGAGAAGCTCGTCACCGCGAGCACTCCGGTCAGGCTGAACTGACTGGTGGTCGTGAATGCATGCATCCCAGGTATGATCCCGAGCGGCAGGAGCCCCAGCAGGTTCGAAACCAGGATGAAGGCGAAAAGCGAGAAGATGAAGGGGATGAACTTCTCGCCTTCGGGGCCGATGTTCACCTTGACCATATTGTCGATGAAACCGGTGAGCCCTTCCACTGCTACTTGCCAACGGCCCGGCACCAGTTCGCGCTTCAGGCCGAGCGCCATGAACCCAAAGATCAGGGCGAGGGCGATGAGCATCCACAGGGAGCTGTTGGTGAAGCTGACGTCGTACGAGCCGATGTGCAGCGGCGCGATCGGTTCGATCGTGAACTGCTTCATCGGGTCAACTTTGCCTGCCGTCACGGGTCTGCTTTCTGTGTCCAGCGGCGGTTACGCAAAGTGGCCAGGCGAGGGGACCCGCCGGGCCACTTGCTCGTCCCTGAGCGACAAGGAGGGATGCTCCCTGCACCCAGTTCCTACGATCGGCGGAGGAGTTCCGGCTATCGGGGTTTGTCGGTAATTCCGATTGCTGAGCTCAGGCGCGGGCGGTCTCGAGAAAGCCGCTCACCGCCGATTCCTTGGTCGGGAAGAAGCGGCCTTCGCCAAACCGGCTGAGCAGTCCAAAACGCTTGAGCTTGTCTTTGACCGGGTCCTTGAGCTCGGCGAAGCAAAGCTCGATCCCGGCGGCCTCGAGAGTTGCGTCGAGCTCGGTCAGGGCATCGGCCGAGGTCACGTCCACGCTGGTGATCGGCTCGGCCGCCACGACGACTCGGCGCACGGGCGTGGGGGAAGCCGCAATCGCATCGAGAACGCGCTGATTGAACAGCTCCGCGTTGGCGAAGAACAGTGGCGCGTCCCAGCGGAACAGCATGAGTCCGGGCACTCGGTGCGCGTCCGGGTAACGCGTTACGTCGTGATAGCCGTCAATGCCGTCGGGCTTTCCGAGCACTGCCCAATGCGGGCGCCAGCCGTCCCACAGGAATTCGATGATCGCCAGCACCACGGCAATGCCAATGCCCGGAATGGCTCCGAATATAGCGACTCCAACGGTGCACAGGACCGACAGCCAGAATTCCCAGTTTTGGATCCGATAGATGCGCGCAAGGTCCTTGAACTCGAAAAGGCCGATGGCCGCCGCGATGACGACTGCGGCGAGGGCTGCGTAGGACAGGTCCTTGAAGGCCATGGGCGCGGCGATGATGACCACCCCCACGACGACCGCCCCAACGACGCCCGTAAGCTGGGTCTTTGCGCCGGCGGCTTCCGCAACCGGAGTCCGCGACGAGCTGCTGCTGATGGCGAAGCCCTGGAAGAAGCCGGCGGCCAGGTTGGCGGCTCCCAGGCCGATCATCTCCTGGTTCGGATCGACCCTCGTACCGCTGCGTGCCGCGAAGGTGCGCGACAGCACGCTGGTATCCGCGAAAGCGACGATCGCGACCGCGATTCCGCCCGTGAGGACGGGAATGATATCGCCTGTAGCGAGCCATGGAATCGAGAATAAGGGCAAGCCCTGGGGCACGGGGCCAAGGACCTTCACCCCGTATCTCTCCGCAAGGTCGAACCAGGCCGCAATGACCGTGGCGACGATCACGGCCACGAGAATGGCCCCCATC
>Ga0207711_10002725_pt1 | contig 15578 bp, 15 predicted proteins | sample KBSS34metaG_FD_184401 | JGI IMG/M metagenome (GOLD analysis project Ga0207711, IMG submission 184401) | Switchgrass rhizosphere microbial communities from Kellogg Biological Station, Michigan, USA - KBS S3-4 metaG (SPAdes) (version 2) | ecosystem: Host-associated > Plants > Roots > Rhizosphere...
TGTGATGCCGGCAGCACCGGGGAGGCGGCGACGCACCCCTCCGCAAGCGCACGCAGCGCACTGGCCCTCAAGAAACTGCCGCGATGGCGTCGATCGGTGTCGCACCAATGCTCGAACGCCTCCACCTCGTCGGGGGCGAGGCCGCGGGCGTGGCAGGCCACCCAGTCGGCCGCCGCGACGTCGATCGCCACCGCCTCTCCGTAGCAGGCCACCGTCATGCCTCCGCCTCGCCGAGATCGATGGCCGGCGAGCGCGCATAGCCTGCCGCCACCTGCGCCATGGCGCGGCTCAACTGCTTCTGCACGGCGTTCTCGCTCATGCTGAGTTCTTGCGCTGCCTCCCTCTGCGTCATCCCCTTGATGAAGCACAGCCGGAACACAGATTGGCAGCGCGCGGGGAGCGCCGCAATCAGCCGCTCCAACTCAAGCCGGCTCCAGACGATCGCCTCGGCGTCGGGCCGGTCGTCCGCCTCGATGGCGGGGGTGAGATCGCTCAGCGCCTCCATGGGCACGATCTTGGCGCGGCGCAGATGCTCCAGCACCACATTGCGCGCGGTCGCGAAGAAATAGGATCGGCCGGATCGGATGTGCGCGGTGCTGCCCAGCCCCGCGATGGCGCAATAGGCCTCCTGGATCACATCATCGATATCAAGCGGGAAGCGCGACCGGGCGAGCCAGCGGCGGACCTCGCGCTCATGCGGCAGGATTTCGGCGGCCACCCAATGCGCGATGGACGGCAACCGCTCTGGACTGGCGGAACGAAGCATGACGCGCCGCGACCTAACGGCGCGACATGACAAACTCGTTGCGGGGCCGGGCGAAAATCTCCGCCCGGCCCCGCTTCAAGATCAGACGGCCGTGAGCGGAGGCAGACGGTCCAGATATTTGTCGAGCGTCATCGGATAGTCCCGCACGCGCACGCCGGTGGCGTTGTAGATGGCGTTCGCCACCGCCGCACCGACGCCGCACAGGCCGAGTTCGCCAACACCCTTGGCCTTCATCGGCGAGGAGATCGGGTCCACCTCGTCGAGGAAGATCACTTCCTGATGCGGGATGTCGGCATGGACGGGCACTTCGTACCCGGCGAGATCGTGATTGACGAAGAAGCCGAAGCGCTTGTCGACCGCCAGTTCCTCGCTGAGCGCCGCACCGACGCCCATCGTCATCGCCCCGATCATCTGGCTGCGCGCAGACTTGGGGTTGAGGATGCGCCCCGCCGCGCACACTGCCAGCATCCGGCGGATGCGGGTTTCGCCCGTCATCATGTCCACCGCCACCTCCACGAAGTGACCGACGAAGGTCGATTGCTGGTAGGTCTTGTCCAGATTGCCATATTCGATGCCGTCCTCGGCAACGATCTCGCCACCCGACGCGGCCTCGCCCAGCCCCCAGACATGGTTGCCGAAGCTGACCTGCCCGTCGGCGAAGGTGGCGCCGGCCGGATCGAGGCCCAGCTTCTGGGCAATGCCCTCGCGCAGCTTCATGCAGGCCGCATAGACGCCCGCCGTCGAGTTGTTGGCGCCCCACTGGCCGCCGGAGCCCGACGATGCCGGGAAGGCGGAGTCGCCCAGCTTCACCACGATCTTCTCGAGTGGCAGGCCCATCGTCTCGGCCGCCGTCTGGGCGATGATGGTGTAGGTGCCGGTGCCGACATCGGTCATGTCGGTTTCCACCGTCACCACGCCCTGCCCGTCCAGCCGCACACGCGCGTTGGACTTCATCAGCAGGTTGTTGCGGATGCCCGCCCCCATGCCCATGCCGATCAGCCAGCGCCCGTCACGGACGCTAGCAGGCTTGGCGACGCGCTTGTTCCAGCCGAAACGCTCGGCACCGAGGCGGAGGCACTCCACCAGATGGCGCTGGGAGAATTTGCGCTCCGGATGCTCGGGATCGACCTGCGTGTCGTTGAGGATGCGGAATTCCACCGGGTCCATCCCCAGCTTCTCCGCCATCTCGTCCATCGCGATTTCCAGCGCCATCAGGCCGGGCGCCTCGCCGGGCGCTCGCATGGCGTTGCCTTCCGGCAGATTGAGCACGGCGAGCCGCGTCTTCGTCATGCGGTTGGCACCGGCATAGAAGAGCCGCGTCTGGTTCGCCGCTGCCTCCGGCCCGCCGCCGGGCAGATCGCCAGACCAGGTTTCATGGCCGATGGCGGTGATCTTGCCGTCCGGCCCCGCGCCGAGACGGATGCGCTGGATGGTCGCCGGGCGGTGCGTCGTGTTGTTGGCGATGAGCGGGCGCTGCAACGCCACCTTCACCGGCCGCGCCACGGCCTTGGCGCCCAGCGCCGCCATGATCGCATCGGCACGCACGAACAGCTTTCCGCCGAAGCCGCCGCCCAGATAGGGCGAAACGAGGCGAACATTCTCGGCCGGGATGCCCAGCGTCTTGGCGACGTCGCCCTTGCCCCAGTTGATCATCTGGTTGGAGGTGTAGATCGTCAGATTGTCGCCATCCCACACCGCCGTGGAGGCATGCGGCTCCATCATCGAGTGGGAGTGATCAGGCGTCGTGTAGGTGGCATCGAGCTTCACCGGCGCGGCGGCGAATGTTCCCTCGAAATCACCCATCTCCGAATCCGGATGGCCATTGAAGCCGTTCGGATCGGGCGAGCCGGCGCCGTCCTTCGTGGCGGCGAGATCGAACGCGCCCTTCTCGCGGACATAGTTGACCCGGATCAGGGCCGCGGCCGCCCGCGCCTGCTCGAACGTCTCGGCGACCACGAGCGCGATCGCCTGATGATAATGCTCGATCTCCGGGCCGCCGAGCAGATGGGCCGTGTTGAAATTGCCCTTGGTCAGCGTGCCGGCATTATCCGCCGTCACGATCGCCAGCACGCCCGGCGCGGCGTGCGCGGCGCTCAGGTCCATCGAGGCGATGCGCCCCTTGGCGATGCCGGAGCCGAGGATCCAGCCATAGGCCGGGTTCGTCACTACATCGTGCCGTTCATAGGCGTAGGGCGCGGTGCCGGTGGTCTTGAGCGGGCCGTCGATACGATCGGTGGCCTTGCCGACCACCTTCAGCTGATCGATAGCGTTGGTGCCTGCGGGTGTATCGAACTTCATGGCTCAGGCCCTCGCTTCGGCCATCACGCCGGCGAGCGTGCGCTCGACCAGGGTGAGTTTGAACGCATTCTCATGGGTGGGCTTGGCGCCGGCAAGCAGGCCCTTGGCCACCGCCGTGGCGCCTCGCGGCATGGCCGCCTCGGCCGCCTCCACGCGCCACGGCCTGGGGGCGATGCCGCCCACCGCAACGCGACCGGTGCCGTCCTTCTGGATCACCGCCGCGATCGAGACGAGCGCGAAGGCGTAGGACGCGCGATCGCGCACCTTGTGGTAGATATGCGTGCCGCCGATCGGCTTCGGCAGCGTGACGGCGGTGATGAATTCGCCATGCTCCAGCGCCGTCTCGATATGCGGCGTGGTGCCGGGCAGGCGATGGAGCTGCGCGATCGGGATGGCGCGGGTGGTGCCATCCGGTTTCACCGTCTCCACCGTCGCATCGAGGGCACGCATGGCGACGGCCATGTCGCTCGGATGCGTGGCGATGCAGGCCTCGCTGGTGCCGATGACGCCGAGCGGCCGGCTAAACCCGCCGATCGCCGCGCAGCCGCTGCCGGGCTGGCGTTTGTTGCAGGGCTGGTTGGTATCGTAGAAATAGGGGCAGCGGGTGCGCTGGAGCAGATTGCCCGCCGTCGTCGCCTTGTTGCGCAGCTGGCCCGAGGCGCCCGCAACGAGCGCGCGGGAGAGCAGGCCGTAATCGCGCCGCACCCGCATGTCGGAAGCGAGATCGGTGTTGCGCACCAGCGCGCCGATGCGCAGCCCGCCTTCCGGCGTCGCGTCGATCGCATCGAGGCCGAGGCCGTTGACGTCGATCAGATGCGCCGGCGTCTCGATCTGCAGCTTCATGAGATCGAGCAGGTTGGTGCCGCCCGCGATGAACTTGGTGCCGGGCGTGTGCGCGGCCTTGGCCGCCGCATCCTTCACGGAGGTGGCGCGCTCATAGGTGAAGGGCTTCATGCCTGCGCTCCCGCGACTTCCGCCATGGCTTCGGCGATGTTGGAATAGGCGCCGCAGCGGCAGATATTGCCGCTCATCCGCTCGCGCATTTCCATGTTGGTGGGCTGGGGGGCGTCCGTCAGGCTGGCGCTGACGTGGCTGGGCACGCCTTCCTTGATCTCGTTCAGCACGGAGACGGCGGAGCAGATCTGGCCCGGCGTGCAATAGCCGCACTGGTAGCCGTCATGCTTGATGAAGGCCGCCTGCATCGGGTGCAGATGGTCCGGCGTGCCGAGGCCCTCGATGGTCGTCACCTTGTCGCCCTGGTGCATCACCGCGAGCGTCAGGCAGGAATTGATCCGCCGGCCGTTCACGATCACCGTGCAGGCGCCGCACTGGCCATGATCGCAGCCCTTCTTGGTGCCGGTGAGTTGCAGATGCTCCCGCAGCGTGTCGAGCAGCGTGGTGCGCGTATCCAGCTCGAGCTGCTGGGGCTTGCCGTTCACCTCCAGCGACACCTGCGCCATCGATGGCGCGGGCTGCGGGCGCGGCGGCGGCGCCTCTGCCATGGCGATGGTCGGCAAGGCGGCGGTTGCGGCGGTGCCGATCATCATGCCGCGCCGAGACAATTCGAGATCATGGATGCCATCCATAACGCGATACCCTTTTCCCTTTTCCGGCAGGTTCGGCCCGCACGGAGAGCCGACTTCCGAAGACCCGACCCAATCAGACCGATCGGTCTATATCTTATCGGGCGGGCGCCGGATATAGGCCCGCCCCCCGCCCCCTCGCCGGAAATCGGCACCAGCGCGCAAATTTCCGGGGATAAAAGCGAAGGGCCAGGCGGGCCGTGGCCGACGGCGCAGGCGACGGGCGCGCGGGAATGCGCCTCCCCCATCGCGACCAGCCGGACATGATGCATCGCCCTTCTCCCACAAGCGCCCGCGGGCGCATCGACAAACGATCCTATCACCGGCAAATCGCTGCGCCCAAGGTCGATATGCCCGGCGGCAACCAGTCAAACCCTGCGCGCGTTACCCAAACAGAACGTAGGAGAGTGAGATGAGGCACAAGCTAACAATCGCCGCACTGGCCGCGCTGGTTTCCACATCGGTGGTCGTACCGGCGCCGGCGACGGCCTATCAATCGTCCTATTACAGGGACCATCATGTCTATCACGGCAATGGCGGGCGCTATGACAGGCGCTATCGCCATCGCTGCGGCGGCGGGAACGGCGCGGTCGGCACGGTGGCCGGCGGAGTCGGCGGTGCGCTGATCGGCAATGCGGTGGGCGGCGGCACGCTCGGCACGGTGGCAGGCGGAGTCGGCGGCGCGCTGCTCGGCCGGCATCTCGACAAGCAGAATACGCGGTCGCGGCGGGGCTGCTGATCGCCACGGAGGATCAGGGATGGGGATCGGGCTGTTGCTCGATCTCCCAGACATGGTTTTCCTCGATGATCGAGCGGACCGGCCGGCCATCGTCATCCCGTGACGGCTTGAAGCGGAAACGCTGCTCGATCAGCCGGCATGTCAGCTGATCGAGTTCCGCGCTGCCGCTCGATGCCGTGGCCATGCAGCCGCTCACCCGGCCGTCGACATCCACGCGATAGCGCACCGCCACCGTGTAGTGTGTGGAGGCCGCGCCCGCCAATGCGGCGGCGCGAAGGTCGGCCGGCAGATCGGAGAATTTCAGGCGGCCGCTGATGAGCCGGGGCGGCACGCCGCCACCATCACCGCCCTTCCCGTCGCCACCGCCGCCCTCGCCATTCCCCGCGCCACCCGTCCCTTCTCCCGGACCGGGTCGATCGGAAGCCCCCGCGGAACTGGCCATGCCCACGCCCGGCTTCGGCGCAACGATCACCGGAGACGGCCTCGGCATCGGGATCGGCGGAGGGAGAGCGACGATCCGCGCCGCCTTGTTGCGGAGGTTGGGCGGAGAGGGCCTGGCGACCTGCCGGCGAGGCCGGGGCTTATCGGCAGCGGGCGGAGGGCGAGGCCGCTCCGGCGGTGCCGCCCGGAAAGGCAGCAGCCGCATCGCCTGCTCGCCGCGCGCATCCCTCCCCACCGACATGCCCACCAGCAGCAGATAGCCAAGCAGCAGGACGGAGATGGCCGCCCCCAGCGCGCTTATCAGCTTCTCCCGAACGCTTGCCTGCATGACACCGACGCTCGCCCGCCCATCGGCGGGGGCGGACAATCCGCCTCCCGCACGATCTGCGCAACGCTCCGGATCGGCTTGCAGGCCCGTCCGGCGCGGGGGTTACCCGTTGATGACCTGTGCCGCGAAGCGTTCCATCTCCTCGGCCTGCGGGCTCATCTGGAGCAGCAGCAGATCCAGCCCCGCCGCCTCATATTCGGCGATCCGCTCCTTCAATTGCTCGGGCGTGCCGACCAGATTGGGCCGCAGCCCCCGATTGGAGACGGCATATTCCCTGAGCTTCAGCTCGCGCTCCAGCTGCGTGCCCGACAGCCACTGATCGAAATTGGCATAACCTGCGGGAAGCTCGGCCACCTCGGTGATGCGGGCCAGTTCGGCCTGCGCCTCCGCCTCGGTGTCGCGCACGATGGCATAGGCCGCCATGCCGAACGTCATCGGCTTGCCGCCGGCCGCCTCGCGACGGGCGCGCATGTCGGCGATCTTGGGGCCGATCACCTCCACCGGATCGCCATGCATCACATAGGCGTCGCACTTCGAGGAGATCATCGTCTTGGCCGCCTCGCTCTCGCCACCGGCATAGAGGGTGAGCGGCGCCACGGGCTTCGGCGCGCAGATCGCCTCGTCGGTGCGGTAGAACTGCCCGGAGAAGCTGAAGCGCTCCTCGCGCCACAGGCCCTGCACCACATCCAGCCACTCCGTCGTCCGGGCATAGCGATCGTCATGCTGATCGAACTGGAGGCCATATTGCTTCGCCTCGTCCGCCCACCAGGACGAGACGACATTCAGCGACAGCCGTCCGCCTGAGATTCGATCGATATTGGCCGCCGCCTTGGCGAACAAGGCCGGCTGGTGGAAATTCGGCCTGACCGCGACCATCAGCTCCTGCGTGCGGGTGACGGCGGCGATCGCGGCGGCGGTGGACCAGGCATCGAGCGCGGGCTGATCGACGCCCTTGATGTCGTTGAGGTTCAGCTCGGCGATCAGCGTCAGGTCATAGCCGATCTGCTCGGCCCGCACCGCGAGATCGCGGACATACTCCCATGTCGGCGCCATGCCCTCGTCGGGCACGTTGCGAAGCCAGCCGCCGAACACCGGCATCCAATATCCGTATCGCATATCAGAACCCCTCAGGCCTTGGCGTGCGCCATCTGCTCTTCCAGCCAGTCGACCAGCCGCTCGTGCGGATCCCAGCCCAGCACGGAGAGCGGATTGGCGACGAAGTTGGAGAGCGCATTGATGTCGTAGAAGCGAGGCGTGCCGTCGCGATCGTCGATCATCACCTCGACACCGCCGACATCGATTCCCGCCGCCTGCACGATCCGCTCGGCCGCCTCGATCACGGCCGGATCGGGATCGACCCGGCTCATCGTGATCGAGGGCTTGCCGCCGATCATGCAGGCATCGGCCGGGCAGAGATCGAACGCGCCGCCGCCATTGACGTCGATCGCGTAGAGATAGCGGCCGCCCAGCGTCTCGATCCGGGTGATGGCGCCACCGCGCACCGGCACATATTCCTGCACCAGAAGCACGCGATCGATACTGTCGGGGACCATCCCGTCGGCGACGGCCTCCTTCAAGCTCGCCAGATCGTCATAGCGGGCGATCCCCGCGCCGGACCCACCGATGTTCGCCTTGACGACGAGCGGCCAGCGCAGCCCCTCGGTCGCAGCGACGAGATCGGCGCGGCGATGCACCACGCGCGTCGCGGGCACGGCATAGCCCAGCGCCGCGATCAGCGAGAGCTGGCTCGCCTTGGAGGCATCCACCTCCAGCGCCCGCGCGCCGTTCAGCACCCGTGCGCCCTGCCGCTCCCAATGCGCCAGCACCGAGCGGGTGAAGAAGATCGGATGCTCGGGTGCCCGCAGGAAGCTGGACATCGCGATGCGGTTGAAGACGACCGGCGCCGGCACCGCCGTGCTTGCCGGATCGAAGGCCAGCCCATCAGCATGGATCGCCGAAACGGAGATGTCGCGCGCCGCCAGCACGCGGAAAAGGGATTCGAACCACAAAGGATGTTCGTACAGGATCGCCAGATCGGTCATGCGCAACGCTTTGCTAAGGGTACGGAGGCGCCTGTGATGACGGCCTGCGCGGCCAACGCACGCCAGATTTGCTTTACCCCCGCCAAGCCAGCATCAAGGGGGGCAGCGGGCGCCCGATCCCTATCGGCCCGGATGCCCCTCCAGCCGCGACAGGAGCCCCGCCCTTGTACCTGCTTCCCTATCAGGCCCTGCTGGGGCTTCACCTGCTGGCCGTCGCCCTCTTCCTCGCCGGATTCGTCATCACCGGGCTGAGCCTGCCTTCATGGACACGAGGGCCGCTCACGCCGGGCCAGCACGAGGCCCTCCACCGGCTCCGCTCGATGAACAGCCTGATTTCCACGCCAGCGCTCGCCTTCGTCTGGCTCTTTGGCGGGTGGATGGCGCTTCAGGCCGGGTGGTATGAGGCCGGCTGGCTCCAGTGGAAGGTGATACTGGTGGCCATCCTCTCCCTACTCCATTTCCAGCAGGGACGGACGCTGAAACGCCTGGATGGGGGCGCCGCTGTCCGCGCCGTGGGCCTTCGCGCGCTGGCAGCCAGCCTGCTTGTGGTGGCGTTCATCGCAACGCTGGTCATCGCCAAGCCGGACCTGCCGCCGCTGTAGCTTTGGAAGCCACGCGCCCTCGCCAGATAGAATAAGCGGCTTGGGAAGCCCATGCCGCTCCACACCCCCTTGCCCGCACACCGCTGGACGGCTATCGCAAAAGCCACCCCGTCGAAGTTCCTGCGTCAGACGCGTGGGAATTAAAGACGGGACGACCGTGAAAAGCCGGGCTTTTCAATTCGGTGCGGGTGTAGCTCAATGGTAGAGCAGAAGCTTCCCAAGCTTACGACGAGGGTTCGATTCCCTTCACCCGCTCCACATTTTCGCTGGCGCCGCAGATTTCCATCTTTCCGGCGTCCAGCCGCGCTCTGCGGAACACAGAGCTGCGCACCTAAGTTGCATTGACAAAGTGGATTCCCAAACGGCGTGAGTTTGATTCAAGGCTGCGAACGCCATAAACCGCGAAGCTCTCGCCAAACACACGGGCGACTTCGGGCTTCAGATCCCGATCGCGTCTGGCGCGCTCAGACGACCGGGAGGAATCCTGTCGCTGGACGACATACTGGTGATAAGTGGATGGGGCGATCGGCAGAACCCTGCAGATCGGCTCGACCCCATACGCCTCACGATGCTCATCGATGAAGGCGATCATTTGCGCAATGGGCGGTCGAGCTCCGCCTGCGCGAAATATGCAGAGGCCTTGCGAAGTATCTACTTGGCCTGCCGCAGCTCGCGGTTCTCGCACTCCTGCGCCTTCAGTTTCTCTGTGACCTCCGTCTGCACGCCGGCCCGCTTGCCGCTATCGACCTCCGCCTTCTTCACCCACTAATGCAGGATGCGCGCCAAGCAGCCGATCTTCTCCGCGAGCGAAACCACGGTTGCCCAGCGAGACGGGTGTTCACCCACATGCTCGACAAACATCCGCACCGCGCTCGCGGACCTCAAGTGAAAACTTGTTCGTCGTCTTGCTCATAGAGGCTCCACTCTCTCAGGAGTTGGAGCCTCCGGCAAACCTGGGGCGGTTCAAAGTGTGTCGAGCCAGTGCGGTGTCATAGCCTATCGTCAGAACTTATAGTTGAGGCCCACTCGCACGAGATTGCCGCTGTCCTGGAACCGCGAATTATAGCCGGTGCCAGCGCCGCCGCTCCCGGGGATGACAGCCACGTCCACGATATTCCGACCGAGATCATAATAAAGATATTCAGCTTTGGCGGAGACGTGGTTCGTGATCCCGTATTCGATGCCGGCTCCGGCGGTGAATCCGACTTCGGTCTTTTCTCGAGCCCCAGCAAATTGAATATTACCGGTGGGACCGAACATGGTCACGGAATGATCGGTTCCGCCATAGGCGAGGCCACCGGTCCCGTAGAGCAGCGCACGGCCGAACGTCATGCCGAGGCGACCACGCAGCGTCCCCAGATAGTCAATATTCGAGTGGAACCTGTTGTTAAGCGCAAGATGGGTATTAAGCTGCGCTGTTCCGATATCCCGCGTGTCGTCGAAACCCGTATAGGCGATGTCAGCCTCAACGCCCGCGACATATCGCCCGAATTGGTAGTTATAACCGGTCTGGCCGCCGGCGATTACACCCATCCGATTGAGACCAACCAAGCCGGGACGGGCATTACCCGCAATGTTGGCAATATTGGGAGCCGCCTGCCCAATCGTATGGACAGCATCGGCGCCACCGAAGCCGACGCCAGCGTTGATGCCTACATAAAAGCCCGTCCAATCGGAAGACCCGGAATATCCTGTCGCATCCACGGAAGGTTGGGTAGACGTATTTTGAGCGAAGGCAGGCGATCCCGCAATAAAAAGTAGAGCAATAGCCCCAGCAACACCCTTAATCATACGCAACATCCTTATCAAGTACATTGATCGCCTTCAAGCGGACGACCCACGCATTAGATGGCGAAGCGGTGTTACGCATGCGTTTCGATCAGCGGGTGATCAATTGCATCTGCAATGCAATCTCCTCCATTCCAGAAGGCACCGGCCCGATCGCCGCTGCTCACGACGGCCGAAACAGATCATCAAAAGGCTACTTACCAAGGAGCATGACGATAACCCTACCCATCATTCCTGCGCCCGTCAGCCCGCTGCGCCACCGGCTTATCGACGACATGGGGATGCGTCTCTTCTCGAGCGAGACGCAGCGTAACTACATCCGCGATATCGGCCGGCTCGCCACGTTCCTCGGTCGACCGCCCGACATGGCGACGGCGGAGAATCGGATAGACATCGACATTGTCGAAGGTTCTGATCCTGCCGCCCGGCTTGAAATCCGGGCCTACGGCTAGAAAGGCTGCCCGCATTTCGGGGGCTACATTGTCGTAGCCATGGGTTCCACCATGGCCGCACTCGCTACCCTTGTGACGATCACCCAACCCATGTTGGCGAGACAAATGAACGCCGGCACCCGTGGGTTGCGTCCAGGCCTCACCATCTACTTATTACGCGACCTATGCGCGGAACGAGGCCGAATTCCGGCGCAAGCTCGCCCGCCACGTCGATGCGACCCTCGCCAATTCAGCGCTGTTCAGTGATTATCTGCGGGCATAGGTCGAGAAGCGCTGGCGCGGCGGTGCCGTCACCCTCTTCGTCGAGCACCATGTCAACTATTCCTGAGCAAGGCTCCATCCCCATAGAGCAGTGCCACGTACCGACCTTGGTCGTGTCGCCAGAAAGACAGGAGGTACTTCCTGGCCCCTCATTCAAGATCCCATCGCCTGCCATTTGACGTATTTCCGGCTCAAGTTGGCCGAAGAGCGAATCCGCCGCGCAGGAGCAACTCCGGGATCGAGCTTCGCGGCGGCGATGTCGACGGGTGATGGAGCAATCCCGCTCAAAGCATCCAAAGAGTTCCACCTTCCCCCTGCCGCGAGGCGGCTTCGCGCAGAGGGAACGAAGCCACTGTTTGATCCCCATCTTGCATTGCGCACCAAATGGCAGGGCACAAACGAAAGGACAGATCAAAAACCACGGATTTCTGGGGATTTCGGTATGATCGGAATGTGGAGCGGATTCCCTTCACCTCCAGACGCACAGAGCGGCTCCCACGCTTTCCCGAGAATCGACCGGTCCGCATAAGCGCGATCAAAGAGAAAGGGGCGAAGCCTCGCGGCTCCGCCCCCTTTCGTGTCGCTTAGCGGCGGATCACCAGCCGTCGCGGCGCATCCAGTTGATCTGCTGACTGATCTTGTCGAGATGGTGCTGCACCTCGGCGCGCTGCATCGGGTTCAGGTGGCCACCATCATCATAGTGCATCTGGTGGATCCACTGCCACGTGTTGCTCAGCTCCTGGCGGACGCGGCGCGCCTCGCGATGATCAACGGCGCCGTCCGCTTCCGCGTGATCGATACGGGCCTTCAGGAACTGAATGCGATCGAGGGGATTGTCCGGGGCTCCGCGCCAGAAGGCGCCCGCATCCCAGGCAAAAATCTGGGCCGAGGCAGGGGCCGCGACCATGGCGGTTCCGAGCAGGGCGGCCGACACCGCCGTCAGCGCCAGGATAGTCTTACGCATACGTTCCTCCACAATACCCCCGGCTACGGCCGGGTTGGGAGCGAGTTAGCGCTGCGGGACTGAACGCTGCGCGAATACCCGCTGCAGCAATCATTCATGATCGTCATTTTCAGGCAGCCGGTCGCCCGCCTTGCCCGCTTCGTCTAAATACCGTTCGGAATGGCTTGATGCCCCGCCGCCGCGAGGCCGGCGAGGAGATCGGCGACGCAACGATCCAGCCTTTCCTGCTCCGTGGAGCGGATCACGAAATTGGCACCCGCCCGGCCTTCGCGGAAGAAGGGGTAGCTGCCGATCTGGCAGCCCTCATGGGCCAGCTCCGTCTCGCGCAGCAGATCCGCCACCTCGCTCTCGGCCACCCAGCAGCCGATCGTGGCGGAGAGGAGCGGCCGGCCGCCCTCCAGCGTGCCGGTGAGCGCATCCAGCATCTGGGTGGCGATGTGGGGCACGCCCGCCAGGATGAAGAGCTTGCCCAGCCGGATGCCCGGCGCGCCGGACATGCGATTCTCGATAAGGTCCGCCCCCTGCGGCACGCGCGCCATGCGCAGCCGTGCCTCGGTGAGGCCGCCGCGCGTCGCGTAATAATCCGCCAGCACGGCCCGCGCCCGAGGGTGGATCACTACATCGAGGCCGAAGGCAGCGGCGATCGCATCGACGGTGATGTCGTCATGCGTCGGGCCGATGCCGCCCGTCGTGAACAGATAATCGTGCCGCTCATGGAGCGCCCGCACCGCCTCTCCGATCCGCGCCATGTCGTCCGGCACGACCCGCACTTCGGCGAGGCGGATGCCCTGCACATTCAGCCACAGCCCGATCTGGGCGATGTTGCGATCCTGGGTACGGCCGGAGAGAATCTCGTCGCCGATCACCACGAGCCCGGCGGTCCAGATACGCATCTCTTCCATCGCGGCTTGGCATAGCGCTTGGCCGCCCCAAGCGCTATATGGTGCGCCATGACCAGCTATGTTTCCGTGACGGCCGACGACGTGATCGAACGCGACGGCGCGATCAAGCTCTACGATGCCGCCGCATTCGAGGGGATGCGCAAGGCCGGCCAGCTCGCCGCGAAGATTCTCGACGCGCTCGTTCCCCATGTGGTGCCGGGCGTCACCACCGATATGCTGGACGAGATCGTGCAGCGGATGACGCTGGATGGCGGCGGCGTGCCGGGCACGCTCGGCTACCGGGGCTATCCCAAGAGCTGCTGCATCTCGATCAACCATGTCGTCTGCCACGGCATCCCCGGCCCCAAGCCGCTGAAGGACGGCGATATCGTCAATATCGACGTGACGCCGGTGCTGGGCGGCTGGCACGGCGATACCAGCCGCATGTATCTGGTTGGCGACGTGCCGCTGAAGGCGAAGCGCCTCGTGGACGTCACCTATGAATGCCTGATGCTGGGCATCGAGCAGGCGAAGCCCGGCAACCGGCTGGGCGACATCAGCCATGCGATCCAGACCCATGCGGAAAAGCATCGCTACGGCGTGGTGCGCGATTTCTGCGGCCATGGCGTCGGCCGCGTCTTCCACGATGCACCGGAGGTGGTGCATGTCGGCCGCCCCGGCACCGGCCCCGAGCTGAAGCCGGGCATGATCTTCACGATCGAGCCGATGATCAACATCGGCCGCCCGGACGTGAAGATGCTGGACGACGGCTGGACCGCCGTCACCCGCGATCGTTCGCTTTCCGCCCAGTTCGAGCATAGCGTGGGCATCACCGAAACCGGCTGTGAAATTTTCACCAGCAGCCCGGCCGGGCTTGACCGCCCACCCTACGCCTGACCATGTCCTGCCCCCTCAAGGATTGGAGTACTGCGTTATGAGGTTGTCCCTCGTCCCCTCGCTCGCCGCCATGCTGCTCTGCACGGCTCCCGCTCTTGCGGTGCTGCCGGTCGGCGCCGCCGCCCCCAACTTCTCCACCCAGGCAAGCCTGGGCGGCAAGGAATTGCCCTTCGAGCTGGCCGCCGCGCTGAAGAAGGGCCCCGTGGTGCTCTATTTCTACCCGGCCGCCTTCACCAAGGGCTGCACGATCGAGGCGCATGACTTCGCCGACGCCACCGCCAAGTTCAAGAAGCTGGGCGCGACCGTGATCGGCGTCTCCGCCGACCCGATCGAGAAGCTCGACAAGTTCTCGGTCAGCGAGTGCCGCAGCAAGTTCGCCGTTGCCTCGGCTACGCCGCAGGTGATCGCGGATTATGACGTGAAGCTCGCTACCACGACGCTGGCCAGCCGCACGTCCTACGTGATCGCGCCCGACGGCAAGGTGATCTTCGCATACTCCGCGATGGACCCGACCGGCCACGTCGAGAAGACGATGGCCGCCGTCAAGGAGTGGAACGCGACGCACAAGCACCACGCCGCCTAATCCATACCGCCCGGCCCCGCGCATCCGCGTGGGGCCGGGCGTGATGCTCTCGCCTCGGTGGCGGGAGCGGGGAGGCCGGGTGATCCCGCCTCCGATGCGGTGAGCGCTTCAGACGCTCCCGCGATTTTCATCGCCCCTCCGTTCGTCCTGAGCGAAGTCGAAGGACGTGCGGCAGGTGCCGCGTGTGGGGCACGCACTTCGACTTCGCTCAGTGCGAACGGGCGGGTGGCTCCGAGTTTCTCTTCCTTGGACGGATCGAACGCAGCGACGCCTGTATCTCGACCGTCATGCCGGACTTGATCCGGCATCCCGGGCGGCTCGCGATGACCTGTCCGGCTCTGGATGCCGGATCAAGTCCGGCATGACGGGGTAGAGGTCAAGGATGGGCGCCCCGACCGCTGCCACGGGCATCACGGAACGCCCGAACCTTCCGCCTCCCACGCCCGCCGCGCTTCGTTCGCCGCATCATGCGCCAGCCTCGTGGTGAGCGGCAGCCGTCGTCCCTCCGCCAGCGCCAGCACCCATGCCACCGCCGTCTCCAGCCCCACACGGTGGCCGGTGCTGATATATACCGGCAGCGCCCTCGCCCGCGTCCTCACCGCCAGCGCCACCACCTCACCCTTGTCGACCAGCGGCGCGGTCGAGCCCGGCGCATCACCCAGCCCGCCTTCCACCCGCCCGCACAGGATCGATTTCGCCACCCCGATGGTCGGCACGTCCAGCACCACGCCCAGATGCGTCGCGATGCCGCAACGGCGGGGATGGGCGCGGCCATGGCCATCCACCAGCAGCAGCCCCGGCTTCTCCGCCAACCCCTCCCACGCCGCCACCAGCGCCGGCACCTCGCGGAAGCCCAGAAAGCCCGGCACATAAGGGAAAGGCGGAATCCGCGTCGCGATGGCGGCGGGCAACACCTCCCGCCCCGGCCAGCCGAGCGGCGCGATCGCGGCATG
>Ga0207711_10002727_pt1 | contig 15573 bp, 14 predicted proteins | sample KBSS34metaG_FD_184401 | JGI IMG/M metagenome (GOLD analysis project Ga0207711, IMG submission 184401) | Switchgrass rhizosphere microbial communities from Kellogg Biological Station, Michigan, USA - KBS S3-4 metaG (SPAdes) (version 2) | ecosystem: Host-associated > Plants > Roots > Rhizosphere...
GCTTGGCCTGTCGCGCGACTGGGCCTTCCAGGTGATCCGCCAGGTGGGCGCCTATCACGAGATCTTCCAGCGCGACGTGGGCTCGGGCTCGGCGCTGAAACTGGACCGCGGCCTCAACGCCCTGTGGAGCGCGCCCAAGCCCGGCCTGCTCTACGCCCCGCCTCTACGCTAGGGTGACGACCCCGATCTTGGCGAGCGTGCCGATCGCGCGGGCGACCAGGGCCATGTTGAGACTGGTCGCCGCGGAGACCGCCTGCACGCTGCCGGCGCCGCCTTCGATGGCGCCCCAGATGCGCCGGAGCAGCTCGTGCGGCGTTGAGAGGTCCCTGAAAAGGATGTGGCCGAGCACTGCGTCGAGGTCCGCCGCCGAGCCGCCCGGCGTGAGCCGCACCGCCGTGCTCGGGGCGATGCTGGCGCTGGGATAGTGGGCGAAGGCGTAGAACGGGTCGGGGTGGGCGGACCCGGCTCGGGGCGCGGCGGTGATCCGGGCCAGCCGCGCGGGGTCGGCGAGCGCGGCCTTGCGGCGTTCGCCCAGCTCCGCCCAGAGCGCCTGGTACTGGCGATAGACCACCGCCCAGTCGAAGTCCTGCCGTGCGCGGGCGCGCCCCGCCGCGCCCATGGTCGCGCGCAGGTCCGGGCTGTCGATCAGGGCGGCGAGCCGATCGGTCATTTGCGCTGCGTCGATGGCGGTGCTCGCCCCCGTCGCCCAGCAATAGACGTCGTAGTTGAGGGCGCCGGTCTCGTAGGCGCGGGCGATGGCGACGCCGGCGCCGGGGGCAGGAGCCCAGGTGCGGATGCGGAAGCCGTCGACCCCGTCGCGAACCGTGTCCTTGTAGCCGTTCCAGTCGCTCACCACGGCGGGCAGGCCGGCGGCCATGGCCTCGATCGGCGTCAGGCCGAACGTCTCCTGGATGCCGTCGGCCAGGGAGACGAAGATGTCGCCGCAGGCCCAGGCCGTGGCCGCCTCGACCTTCTGACCGTCGAGAAAGATCGTGTGGATGTCCGGGGCGAACTGGAGGGCGGCGCTGCGGAACGCCTCCAGGATCTCCGGCGTCGGCGCCTGGCCGTAGAACACCAGGGCGACCGGTTTTCCGGTGCGCTGAGCGGCGGCTTGCAACCCGCGGAGCATGGCGATGGGATCGGCCTTGGCGTGGGGCACGAGCCGGCCGACGTAGAGGGCGACCACCTGGTCCTCGGCGAGCCCGACGGTGGCGCGCGCCTGGCTCCGCAGGCCGGACGGCAGGTCGAAGTCTGATGAGTGGACGCCAAGCGGGATCACCGGCAGCTGGGGCCCGCTGATCTGGACACCGGGGCCGAGGCGCCAGCGCAGGTATTCGGCTTCCTCGCCCTGGACCCGTTGGGCGATCTCCAGGGCGGCGGAGGAGGTGCAGATCAAGGCGTCCCACTCCGCCAGGGGGTCGCGCAAAGTGTCGGCGATCTCCGACATGGCGCGTTCCGTCGCCAGGGTGTGGGTGACGCCGGTCAGGCTGTAAGCGGCCTGGCCGACGCGCAGGCGCAGTCGCGCCTGGCCCCCCAGCACCAGGTCCGGGCGATGGCAGGCGCCGCGTTCAGCCAGCCGCTCCAGCCCGTCGGCCTGGATCCACTCGGTCGCGGCCTTCGGGTCGATGGCGCGGACCAGGGCCTCGAAGGACGGCTGCAGGTCGCGCGTCGGGCCGTAGCCGAATAGGGGCTCGTCGCCGCGCCCGGCGACAGCGGCGCGCAGAAAGCCGTGTCCGGCCGCCACACGACCGACCAGGCGCGTTCCGGCGAGGTCGTAGCCCGCGGGATGAAAATAAAGGGCGGCGTTCGCGGTGGCGTTCGGGGCGGGGGCGGGCACGGGCGCAACCTAGCGGTCCGACTCGGAGGTGGGAATGGTCGTTGTCCGGGGGCGCCGCGCCCGCTAAGCCGAAGCGCCGCGACCCCGACCGCGCGCGGCGCTCGGATCACCGCCGGCATGCGAACCACGACCTACGCGGAAGCCCTCGAACTGCTGGTGGCGCTGCGCGATCAGGCGCGCAAGCCCTCGCAGGACGAGCAGATGGCGTTCATCGGCTTCTGCCTCGCGAACCTGACCCGCAGCCACGGGCAGTTCCTGCAGGACCTGTGGGTCGCCTACGAGACGCGCTCGAAGCGCGACGGGTTCTTCGTCGAGTTCGGGGCCGCCAATGGCGTCCATGCCAGCAATAGCCTGCTGCTCGAGCGCGACCTGGGCTGGCGCGGCGTTCTCGCGGAGCCGGCGCGCATCTGGTACCCGCACCTGCGCACCAACCGGACGTGCTTCATCGACGAGCGTTGCGTCTGGATGCGGTCCGGCGAGAGCCTGGTGTTCAACCAGCCGGCCATCGCGTTGCATTCCACCATCGACAGCTATTCCAACAGCGACATGCACGGCGACACCCGCGTCGAGGGCGAGCGCTATCCGGTCGAGACGGTCTCGCTGATGGACCTGCTGGCGCACTGGCAGGCGCCGCGGCGGATCGACTATCTGTCGATCGACACCGAGGGGTCGGAGCTCGACATCCTGCAGGCCTTCGATTTCTCGGCCTATGAGGTCGGGCTGATCAGCGTCGAGCACAACCACACCGACAAGCGCGGCGCGCTGTTCGACCTGCTGACGTCGAAGGGGTTCCGGCGGAAGTTCGAGAAGCTGTCCAACGTCGACGACTGGTACGTCCGGGCCTAGGGCCCGGTGACCACCGGCGTGTCGGGCAGGTCGCCGCCCCATTCGGTCCAGGATCCGTCGTAGACGGCGACGTCCTCGCGGCCGAGGCGGGCGAGGGCGAGGGCCAGCACCGAGGCGGTGACGCCGGAGCCGCAGCTGGTGACGATCGGCGCGGTGAGGTCGACGCGGGCGGCCTGGAAGATCTGGCCGATCTCAGCAGCGGACCGCATGCGGCCGTCGGCCTCCAGCAGGCTGTCGAACGGCACGTTGCAGGCGCCCGGCATGTGGCCGCTGCGAAGGCCCGCGCGGGGCTCCGGGACCTCGCCGCGGAAGCGTGGGCCCCCGCGGGCGTCGACGATCTGGGCCGCCTTGGAGGCGATGACGCTACGCACGTCGGCCACGTCGCGGACCAGGGCGGTATGGAAGACGGGCTTCAGGGTGGTGGGCGGCAGGGTGACCTGGCCGGCCTCCGTGGGCCGCCGCTCGGCGCGCCAGGCCTTCAGGCCGCCGTCGAGCACCAAGACCTTGTCGAAGCCCATGACCCGGAGTGTCCACCACACCCGCGCGGCGGCGCGGACGCCGAAGCTGTCGTAGCATACGATGGTGGCGTCGCGGCTCAGGCCGAGCGCGCCCACGGCCTGGGCGAACGCATCGGGCGTCGGCAGCATGTGGGGCAGGTCGACGGTGCGGTCGGCGATGGCGTCGATGTCGACGAAGATCGCGCCGGGAATGTGGGCGTCGAGGTATTCGGCGTGGCCGGAGCGGTTCTCGGCCGGCATCCACCAGCTGCCGTCGACGATCTGGACGTCGGGGCGGCCGAGGCGCTCGGCGAGCCAGGCTGTGGAAACCAGCGGATCGCTCATGCCAGCCACGCGGGTTCGGGTAGGCCGCGTTCGCGCAGGAACGCCGGATTGTAGATCTTCGACTGGTACCTCTGGCCGCTGTCGCAGAGCATGGTCACGATGGTCTTGCCGGGGCCGAGGTCCTTGGCCATGCGGATCGCGCCGGCGACGTTGATTCCCGTCGAGCCGCCCATGACCAGGCCCTCGTGCTCCACCAGGTCATAGATCGCCAGCAGCATCTCGGTGTCGGAGATCTGGTAGGCGTGGTCGATCTTCAGGCCTTCCAGGTTGGCCGTGAGCCGGCCCTGCCCGATGCCCTCGCTGATCGAATTACCCTCGGCCTTGAGCTCGCCATTGGCGTACCAGCCGTAGAGGGCCGAGCCGTGCGGGTCGGCGATGCCGATGGCGACCTTGGGATCGTGCGCCCGCAGCGCCTCGGCGACGCCCGCCAGGGTGCCGCCGGACCCCACGGCGCAGATGAAGCCGTCGACCTTGCCGTCGGTCTGGCGCCAGATCTCCGGGCCCGTGCCCTCGAGGTGGGCCTGGCGGTTGGCGACGTTGTCGAACTGGTTGGCCCAGACCGCGCCGTTCGGCTCCTCGGCGTCAAGTTTCTGCGCCAGACGATTGGAATATTTCACATAGTTCATTTCATTGGCGTAGGGGACCGCGTCCACCTCGACCAGTTCGGCGCCATAGAGCCGGATGGCGTCCTTCTTCTCCTGGCTCTGGGTGCGCGGGATGACGATGGTGCAGGCATAGCCCCGCGCCTTGGCCACCATGGCCAGGCCGATGCCGGTGTTGCCCGCCGTGCCTTCGACGATCCGGCCGCCGGGCCGCAGGAGACCCTTGACCTCGGCGTCGCGCACCATCCAGAGCGCCGCGCGGTCCTTGACCGAGGCGCCGGGGTTCATGAACTCCGCCTTGCCGAGAATCTCACAGCCGGTGAGTTCGCTGGCGCGGCGCAGCCGGATCAGGGGCGTATTGCCGATGGCGTCCAAGACGCTGGGGGCGATGCTCATGTGGCGCTGCTCATGGGCAGCTACTTAAGCGCCGATGCGGCCAAGCAACAGAGGCCAGGACCGATAGAAAATCTCAGGCCTTGGCGAGGCTGAGCTGGACGACGTTGGTGCGCTGCGTTCGGAAGCCCGCCTCGCAGTAGCTGAGGTAGAACTTCCAGAGCTTGCGGAACCGCTCATCGAAGCCCAGCGGGCGGATGTCCGACCAGGCGGCGTCGAAGCTCTTGTGCCATTCGGCGAGCGTGTCGGCGTAGTCCTCGCCGAAGCGGGAGATGGCGGTCCAGGTGAGGCCGGCCTTGTCGGTGACCTTCCGCAGGCGTTCCTCGGAGGGGAGCATTCCGCCCGGGAAGATGTACTTCTGGATGAAGTCCGCGCGGCTGCGATATTCCTCGAAATATTTGTCATCGATGGTGATGATCTGCAGGCCGGCGCGGCCGCCGGGGGCCAGGGCGTCGTTGATCTTGCTGAAGTAGGACGGCCAGTAACGCTCGCCGACGGCCTCGAACATCTCGATCGACGCCACGCGGTCGAAGCGGCCCTGGACGTCGCGGTAGTCGACCATCCTGATCTCGGCGCGCTCATTCAGGCCGGCGGCGAACATGCGCTGGCGGGCGAAGGCGTATTGCTCCTCCGAGATGGTGATGGCGGTGACCTTGGCGCCGACCTCGCGGGCGGCGAACTCGGCGAAGCCGCCCCAGCCGCAGCCGATTTCCAGCACGCTCTGGCCGCTCTGCAGGCCCATGCCCTCGGCGAGCGCCCGGTACTTGGCGGTCTGCGCCTCGCTGAGCGGCTGGCCGGGCTTGTCGTACTTGGCCGAGGAGTAGGTCATCGTCGGGTCCAGCCACTGCTCGTAGAAGCTGTTCCCGAGGTCGTAGTGGGCGTGGATGTTCTTCTTGGCGCCCTGGCGGCTGTTGGGGCGAAGCGCATGGCGCACCCGGTTGACGGCCCAGGTCAGGGGCTTGCCCATGGTCACGTGGTGGACCCGGTCCCAGTTGGCGGCGAAGACGTAGAGCAGGTCGGGCAGGTTGGGGGTGTCGAACTCGCCCGCCAGATAGGCCTCGGCGAAGCCGATATCGCCGGCCGACAGCGCGCGGCGGATGAAGCGGTAGTCGTGGATGGTCAGGTGGGCGTCCGGGCCGGGCTCGTGGCCCTCAACGTGCAGCTGGTGGCCGGAGGGCATGATGAAGGTGATGGAGCCGATCGCCCAGTTGCGCGCGATCAGGCGGACGGCGGCGCGGAATACGGCGGGGGCGCCCTTCAGTTCGGGCAGACGGCGGAACGCCCTGCGGTCGCGCGCGATCGCAATGAGCGAACTGCTCTGGGCCAAACTCATCGTCACCTTCCCCCAACGCTTACTGACAAGACATAGCACCACACATTACGCACGCGAGCCCCGAGCCCTCACTCACATACGATGCCGGCGCGCGGCTGGACGCGGCGGGGCTGCGGAATTGAGGCTTGTGAAGGCCCGCGGCCCGCGCCACTTAGCGGCCAAGCATCTGATACCGCACCTTAAGGGAGCCCCATGGCCGTCTTGAAGCTGGACCGCTGGAACATGGCCATCGGCGACGGCGAGCCGCTGATGGTGATGGCCGGCATGAACGTCCTGGAGGACGAAGGCCTGGCGCTGGAGATCGGGCGCCACCTTAAGGGCGTCTGCGCCGACCTGGGCCTGCCCTATGTATTCAAGGCGAGCTTCGATAAGGCCAACCGCTCCTCGATCCACAGCTATCGGGGGCCCGGCCTGGAGAAGGGCCTGAAGATCCTGGAGAAGGTGAAGGGCGAGTTCGGCGTGCCGATCGTCACCGACATCCACGAGATCGACCAGGCGCAGGCGATCGCCGCGGTGGCGGACATCGTGCAGATCCCGGCGTTTCTGTGCCGGCAGACCGACCTGGTGATCGCCACGGCCAAGGCGACGCTGGCCGCCGGCGGCCTGCTGCACGTCAAGAAGGGACAGTTCCTGGCGCCCTGGGACTGTAAGAACATCCTCGACAAGATCCGCGAGGCGACGGGCGAGGACTTCACCATCCTCTGCGAGCGCGGCGTCTCGTTCGGCTACAACAACCTGGTGGTCGACATGCTGGGCATCCAGGAGATGAAGGAGCTCGGCGCGCCGGTGACGATCGACGCCACCCATGCCGTGCAGCTTCCCGGCGCGGACCCGCGCAGCAACAGCGCGTCCACGGGCGGGCGGCGGTTCGGCGTGCCGCTGCTGGCCAAGTCGGCGGTGGCGGCAGGCGCCAACGGGGTGTTCCTGGAGTTCCACACCGATCCGGACAGGGCGCTGTGCGACGGACCGAGCTGCCTGCCGCTGGCGGGCGCTGCGGAGCTGCTGGCGACGCTGAAGGCGGTGCACGCCGCCGTGCAGCCTTCTTGACCGCACCGCCAACGCGCCGCACACCCTGAACGCCATGGATCTCTCTGCGCTCCAGCACCTCCTGGGCCTGGCGCCTGGCCGGCGCGTCGCCTGTGTCGGCGACCTGATGGTCGACCGCTTCGTCTATGGGTCGGTGAGCCGCGTCTCCGCCGAGGCGCCGGTGCCGGTGCTCGCCCGCTCCCACGAGCTGATGATGCTGGGCGCGGCGGGCAATGTGGCGCGCAACGTGGCCTCGCTCGGCGGCGAGGTCTCCCTGGTGGGTGTGATCGGGAGTGACAGCGAGGGTCGCGAGGCCCTGCGACTGGTGAGCGAGGAGGCCGGCGTCGAGGGCTATCTCGTCACGGATGCCGAGCGGCCGACGACGCTGAAGACCCGCTTTGTGGCCGGCGCCCAGCAGATGCTGCGGGTCGACCTGGAGACCACCCGGCCGGTGGCCGGCGAGGTCGAGCAGCGCCTGGTGCGCACCATCCGCGATGCGGCCAAGGGCGCGGGCGCAATCCTGCTCTCCGACTACGGCAAGGGCGTCGTCACCGAGGCGGTGATCGCGGTGTGCCGCGAAGCGGCAGCGGAGACCGGGGCCAAGCTGGTGGTGGATTCCAAGGCCAAGTCCTTCGCGCGCTACGGCGCGGTGGATATGATCAAACCGAACGCCGCCGAACTGGCCCACGCCACCGACCTGCCCACCGAGACCGACGCCCAGGTCGAGATCGCGCTGGCCAAGGCGCTCAAGCTCTGGGAAGCGCGCTCGATCCTGGTGACGCGGGCGTCCAAGGGGATTTCGCTCGCGGTGCGCGGCGAGGCGGTGCGGCACTTCCCGACCGTGGCGCGCGAGGTGTTCGACGCCTCCGGCGCCGGCGACACGACCCTGGCGGCGCTGGGGCTGGCGCTGGCGGCCGGGGCGGCGATCGAGGACGCCGTGGCCTTCGCCCAGCTCGCCTCCGGCGTGGCGGTGGGCAAGGTGGGCACGGCGACGGTGTCGCCAGACGAACTGGTGGAAGCCGCGCTCTCGGCGCACATGGCGCCGGCCGAGGCCAAGGTCGCCACCGCCCAGCGCATGGCCGACGAGGTCGCCCGCTGGCGGGCCAAGGGCTTGAAGGTCGGCTTCACCAACGGCTGCTTCGACATCCTGCACAAGGGCCACGTGGCCTATCTGGCCCAGGCGCGGGCCTGGTGCGACCGGCTGATCGTCGGCCTGAATTCCGACGAGAGCGTGCGCCGGCTGAAGGGCGAGGGGCGGCCGGTGAACGACCTGGAGAGCCGCGCCCTGGTGCTGGCGGGCCTGGGCTCGGTGGACCTGGTGGCGCCCTTCGAGGAGGACACGCCCCTGAAGCTGATCGAAGCCGCGCGGCCGGACGTGCTGATCAAGGGCGCGGACTATTCCGAAAGCGAAGTGGTCGGCGCGGCCGAGGTGAAGAGCTGGGGCGGCGAGGTGAAGCTGGCCGAGATCGTCGAGGGCTATTCCACCACCGCGGCCATCGCGAAAATGAAAGTGGGCCGCCAATGACCGCGCCGCGCCGCATCGCCTTCGTGACCGGCGGGGCCGGGTTCATCGGCTCGAACATCGTGGCCAAGCTGGCAGAGGACCGCAGCCTGGACGTGGTGGTCTGCGACCGGCTGCGAACCGCCGACCTCGGCAAGTGGAAGAACATCGCCAAGCATCCGATCGGCGACTTCGTGGCGCCGGAGGAGATGTTCGACTGGCTGGAGAAGCGCTGGCGCGACATCGAGGTTGTGATCCACATGGCCGCGGTCTCCACGACCATGGAGCCGGACGCCGACAAGATCATCCATTCCAACTTCACGCTGAGCCGCGACCTGTTCCGCTGGTGCGCAGACCGCCAGCGTCGGTTCGTCTACGCCTCGTCGGCGGCGACCTATGGCGAGGGGACGGCGGGCTTCGTCGATGACAACGACTATGAGGCCCTGGCCGCGCTTCGCCCGCTCAACACCTATGGCTGGTCCAAGGCGCTGTTCGACCTGTTCGCGGTGCGCCAGGCGCTGCGCGACTATGCGCCGCCGCAGTGGGTGGGCTTGAAGTTCTTCAACGTCTACGGGCCGAACGAAGAGCACAAACACTCGATGAAGTCGGTGGCCTCGCAGATCTGGCCGCATGTGCGTGACGGGCAGAGCGTGCAGCTCTTCAAGAGCTATCGCGACGACGTGCCGGACGGCGGGCAGAAGCGCGATTTCGTCTATGTGCGCGATGTCGCCGACGTCACCGAATGGCTGATGCAGAGCCCGCAGGTGAACGGGGTCTTCAACCTGGGCTCGGGTGAGGCGCGCAGCTTCGAGGACATGGCGCGCGCGGTCTTCGCGGCGGCCGGCAAGAACGCCCAGATCGACTACACGCCCATGCCGCCGGCGATCCGCGACAAGTACCAGTACTTTACCCAGGCGAGCATGGAGCGGCTGAAGGCCGCCGGCTACGCCAAGCCGCTGACGCCGCTGGAAGAGGGCATTGGGGACTATGTGAAGTCCTACCTCAGCCAGCCGGACCCGTACCGCTAGTCATGAGCGAGCGCCGCCCGGTCCGCAGGCGGTGGCTGGCGCTCAGCCTGCTGGCCGCCGTGGCCTTCCTGGCCGCCGCCTTCGCGGTCTTCCGCGGCGACCTCATCCGCTATTCCCTCGACCCGAGGATCCCGTTCCAGACCTACAAACCGCCGCCAGCCCCCGACTATGCCGCCGCGACGGCCTGGGCCCTGCGGCCGGCCGGCTCCGGGGCGGCGGATGCCGCCGGGGCGCCGGCGGACGTGTTCTTCGTGGCGCCGACCACCTTCGACGGCGGCAAGGCGTGGAACGCCTCGATCGGCGACGGCGAGGCGGATCGCATCTTCCGGCGCGTGATGGCGCCGAACTACGCCGGACCGTTCGTAAAGGTCGGCCGGATCTTCGCGCCGCGGTATCGCCAGGCCGGGCTCTACAGCCTGATGACGCTGCGCGAGGACGCGCGGGAGGCGCGCAAGTTCGCCTATGCAGACGTCGCCGCGGCGTTCCGCTACTGGCGCGACCACGACAACCAGGGTCGACCGTTCGTGATCGTCGGCGTGGAGCAGGGCGGGACGCTGGCGGCCAGGCTGTTGGCGGAGGAGGTCGCGCCCAACCCGCAGCTCCGCGCCCGGCTGGCGGCGGCCTATCTGATCGAGACCGTGGTCCCGGCGGGTCGCCCGCCGCTGCCGCCGTGCGCCAGCCGCGGCGAGGTGGGCTGCCTGGCGGCCTGGGCCAGCGCGCCGCAGGACGATCCGGCCCGCGGCCAGACCGTGCTCGACCGGGCGCTGGTCTGGAACGGGCAGGGGGAGCTGGAGAACCTGCAGGGCCCGGCGCTGTGCTTCAACCCGATCCTGGGGGCGACCAGCGACGCCCTGGCGGACGCGCGGCTGCACCAGGGGGCGGCCAACGCCACGGGACTGGAATGGGGCGCGCGGCCGGCGTTCCTGGCGCGGCAGGTGTCGGCGCGCTGCGAGGGCGGAATTCTGCGGGTCTCGACGCCGCGCTCGCCGTCGCTGCGGCCGTCGGGGGACTGGCTCGACCAGCGCCGCCAGCCGGGCTTCAACCTGTTCTACGCCGACCTGGAAAGTGACGCGCGGACCCGCCTGGCGGCCTTGACCCCGCGCTGACGCTGACGTCCTCGTAGGTCCAACAAGGGGAAACGCCATGGCCGAAGCCAACCGTCAAATCGTGCTGGACCGCCTGCCGGGCGGCGAACACCTCGCCCGCGAACACTTCAAGCTCATCGAGACGCCGGCGCCGACACCTGGCGAGGGCGAGGTGCTGCTGCGCACCCGCTACATATCGCTGGACGCGGCCAATCGCGCCTGGATGCAGGGCGCGACCTATCGCTCGGCCCTGGAAGGCGGGCAGGTGATGGCGGGCGGGGCGCTGGCCGAGGTGGTGGCGTCGAACGCCGGTCACCTGAAGCCCGGCGACATGGTGTTCGCCGACACCGGCTGGCAGGACTATGCGGTGCTGCCGGGCAAGCGGCTGGAGAAGCTGCCGGCCGCCAATCTGGCAAAGGGGGAACCGGTGACGCACCTGATGAGCGTCTACGGGATCGCGGGGCTCACCGCCTATTTCGGCCTGCTGGAATGCGGAAAGCCGAAGGCCGCGGAGACTGTCGTGGTCTCGGCGGCAGCCGGCTCGGTGGGCTCGATCGTCGGGCAGATCGCCAAGATCAAGGGCTGCCGGGTGGTGGGCATCGCCGGCGGCGAGGCCAAGGGCCGCTGGCTGGTGGACGAACTCGGGTTCGACGCGGCGGTCGACTACAAGAGCCCGGAGTTCAAGCGGCTGCTGCGCGCCGAGGTCCCCGACGGGGTCGACGTTTATTTCGACAACACCGGCGGGGCGGTGTTCGAGGCGGTGCTGTTCGCCATGAAGAACTTCGGCCGGATCGCCTGCTGCGGGGCGCTCTCGCAGTACGACGGCGCGCCGCCGGCGCACGGGCCGCGCGGCATTCCCGGGCTGATCGTCACCAAGCGGCTGACGCTCCGCGGCTTCGTGGTGATGGACTTCGACGATCAGCGGGAAAAGGCGCTGGCCGACCTGCAGGGCTGGGTCGCGTCCGGCCAGCTGAAGGTGCAGGAGGACATCGTGGACGGGCTGGAGAACACGCCCGCGGCGCTGATTGGCCTGTTGGCGGGCGAGAACCGCGGCAAGCGGATAGTCAAGGTTCGCTAGCCCAAGCCTCAGAATCGGCGTCGATTCCCGCGCCATGAGCGTCGCCCACGCCTATGAGCCGGCCGAGATCGAGGCTGAAGCGTCTGAACCGGCGGTCTCGACCCTGACCGAGCGGCTGAACGCCAAGCTCGTCGAGCTGGCGGCGGCCGGCTACCGCATCCAGCACCTCGAGATCGCGGAGCCGCAGCTTGTGGCGCTGTTCGCCGAAGGCGGGGACGAGGCGATCCGCCTGGACGAGGATCCGGCGTCCGACAAGGCCTGGTACGGCGACTACGAGGTCCGCGCGACCGACAAAGAGCTGATCTGGATCTGGGTCGAGGGCGAGTATCCCGAGCCCAGCGCCCACATCGTGGACTAACGCCTGTTCATAGGTCCAGCGGTCGGCCTAGGCGCTGATGTCCGCTCGCGACGCCGTTCGGACGCCCGGGAGGGCATCCTGGACCAAGGGTCTAGGCCATGATGGACCGACCTTTGTCGCCGCGAAGGATTGCCGCGAGATCCGCAGCGACGAGCCTCAGTCCGCGAGGGATGCCGGGGAGGCCAAACCATCCACGAAACAGGTATTTACTAAGCATGTATCGGGCCGCTGGATGACCTGCTTCGACTGCCCATTCCAGCGATGGCTTCCAGGCTAACCGTTCCGCCAAAGGAAGAGTTGGGCGAAGACGGAGGCGGATCAGTCGATATACCGCTGGAACGAAGCCGCGCTGCCAGCCAGCCTCATAGACCTTCTCAGCCTCGTCGTTCTGTCCCCCTGAGACCAAGTACGCACCGTATTCCAGCAGGCCGCGATCCGAGCCGCGTTCATAGGCGCGGCGATACCACGCTTGCGCCTGGTCCCGGTCTTTTGGCACCCCAGCGCCCATGGCATACGACCATGCCACGTAGTGCGTGCTGTAGAGCGATCCTCGATTTGCGAAATCCAGCAGTCGGGCGAACCCTTCATCAGGTGATGCGTCGTGCAGCCGGATCGCCGACATCAACTCGTCCTTGAAGGGATCAGCGTCGAAGACGGCCCAATCGTTCGCTTGAGCGTACTCCCACTTCGTGAGGAGCTTGCGCTGCTCTGCTGCGTACTCCGCCATGCCAATTTTTGACTGAAGCCAGGACATCAAGCCCATGGTGGGGACCCGCACCCTCTCATTGTCAGGGTCGACAGCGTGACTATGAGCCCGACCTCGGAGCAGTCAACGTCGGGTCTACATCCTTCACCGGCTTTCAGAATGCCCGCTCACCCCGCGTCGCGCAGGCCGAGCCCGGCTTTCCAGTCGAACAGTTCCTGCAGCACCTGCAACGCCTTGCCACGCTCGGACGTCAGGTCCGGATCGCGGTTCACGATCAGGCGGGCGTCGTCGCCGGCGGCGGCGATCAGGTCGCGGTGGGTGAAGGGGTCGGCGAAGATGTAGTCGGGGAAGCCGGACTGCTTGAGGCCCAGCGCATCGCCGCCACCGCGGAGTTCCAGGTCGGTCTCGGCGATCAGGAAGCCGTCGTCTGTGCGCCGAAGGATATCGAGCCGCTTCTGGGCGGTCTCCGAGAGCGGCGGGTCGTAGAGCAGGACGCAGGAGCTTTCGCGCCGCCCCCGGCCCACCCGGCCGCGAAGCTGGTGGAGCTGGGCCAGGCCGAACCGCTCGGCCTGTTCGATCACCATGATGGTGGCGTTGGGCACGTTGACGCCGACCTCGACGACCGTGGTGGCGACCAGCACCGAGAGCCGGCCGTCAGCGAACTCGGCCATCACCGCGTCCTTCTGGGCCGCCGGCATCTTGCCGTGGATCAGGCCGACGCTGGGGCCGATGGTTTCCTTGAGCTCCGCGGCGCGGGTCTCGGCGGCCTTCAGGTCGATGAGCTCGGACTCCGAGACCAGCGGGCAGATCCAGAAGGCCTGGGCGCCGCCGGCCACGGCCTCGCGCAGCCGGCCTTCCACCTCGGTGATCCGGGTCATGGGCGCGGCGCGGGTGGCGACGGGGGTGCGGCCCGGGGGCTTCTCGTCGATCTTGGAGACGTCCAGGTCGCCGTAGACGGTGAGCTCCAGGGTACGCGGGATCGGCGTGGCCGACATGGCCAGGAAGTGGGTCGCCCAGCCCTTCGCCTGCAGGCGCTGGCGCTCGGCGACGCCGAAGCGGTGCTGTTCGTCGACCACGGCCAGCTGGAGCTGGTGGAAGGCCACGTCGTCCTGGAAGAGGGCGTGGGTGCCCACGGCGACCTGCACGCCGCCGGAGGCCAGCGCGCGGAGCTTCTCGGCGCGCGCCGCGCCCTTGTCGCGGCCGGTGAGCAGGATCACGCCGACTCCGTGGTCGGCGAGCGGACCGGAGATGGTCTCGAAGTGCTGGCGCGCCAGGATCTCGGTGGGCGCCATGAGCGCGCTCTGGCCGCCGCCGGCGGCCACGTCGGCCATGACGCACATGGCGACCACGGTCTTGCCGGAACCCACGTCGCCCTGGATCAGACGGCTCATTCGCTCCCCAGCGGCGAGGTCGGCGCGGGTCTCGGCGAGGGCGCGATCCTGGGCGCCGGTGAAGGCGAAGGGCAGGTCGGCGCGGATCTTCTGGGCGGTGTCGGAGGCGGCGACCTTGGCGGCGGGCTCGCGGCGGCGCTCGGCCTTGCGCTGCGCCATGGCCAGCTGCTGGGCCAGCAGTTCGTCGTAGGCGAGGCGGCGATAGTGGGCGCTGGTGGGGGCGAGGTCGCCTTCGGTCTGCGGCGCGTGCAGGCGGGCGAGCGCCTCATGCCAGGTGGGGAACCGCTCCTGCTTCAGCCAGGCGGCGTCCTGCCATTCGGGCAGCTCCGGCGCGCGTTCCAGGGCCTCCAGGGCGAAGGTGCGGACCCGGCGGGCCGGCAAACCCTCGGTGGCCGGGTAGATCGCCTCCAGCTCGGGGATCTCGTCGCGCTTGTCGGGGGCGACCATGTAGTCGGGGTGGACCATCTGGCGGCCGAACTTGTCGTCCTCGACCTTGCCCGAGATGATCCGCCTGGCGCCGATCGGGTGGCGGTTCGCGATCTGGTCGCCGAACCGGCCGAAGAACACCAGGGTGAGGAAGCCGGTCTCGTCGCTGACCCGCATCCGCAGGGGCTGGGCCGAGGTGCGCGGCTTCTGGATCTCATCGACGGTGATCTCGAAGGTCATGATCTGGCCGTCGAGCCCGGCCGACAGGCTGGCGGGCGTGCGGCGGACCAGGGAATGCGGCTTCAGAAACGCCACGTCGCGCACGATAGGGCCCGCCAGCTTCTCCAGCAGCGGGGCCACGCGCGGGCCCACCCCCTTGAGCGAGGTGATGGGCGCAAACAGCGGGAACAGAATCTCGGGCCGCATGAGGGGCAGCATAGCTGACTGGCGCGGCTTCCTGACTGGTAATGGGCGTCCGCGCGCTCTATATCCGCCGCTCTTTCATGACCCATGTAGACGACGCCCGGCTGAAGAAGCTGCGGCTCCGGGCCTGGCGCCGGGGCTTCAGGGAAGCGGACCTCATTCTGGGGCCGTTCGCGGACAAGCATGTCCCGAGCCTGAGTGCGGGCGACCTCGACATCTTCGAGGCCCTGCTCGACGAGGCCGACCAGGATGTCTACGGCTGGATCATCGGCACGGTGCAGACGCCGGCCGCCTACGATTGCGATCTTCTGAACCGGATCAAGGCCTTCCGGCTGGAAATTCACAAGGGCGACGCGCGTGGGGGCTGACGGGGCGGCGGCTGACGGTTCGCGGCCGGTGACGCCGGCTGAGATGCGCCGGGTCGCCGAGGACCCCGGCCGGCTCGACCTGGTCGGCGCGCCGGAGGGCTTCGACGCTCTGGTGATGGCCGACGTGGTCCGCGCGCGAAAAGGCCTGTCGGTGTTCGTGGCCCGGGACGCGGCGCGGATGTCGGCCTTCACCGACGCCTTCAGCTTCTTCGCGCCGCAGGTCGAGGTGATCACCCTGCCGGCCTGGGACTGCCTGCCCTACGACCGCATCGGCCCCTCGGCGGGGATCGCGGCCCAGCGGATGACCACGCTCGCGCGCCTGGCCAGCGG